>ERZ1035006.2144-NODE-2144-length-11689-cov-7.906137_pt1 | contig 11689 bp, 10 predicted proteins | sample MGYA00520694_ERZ1035006 | MGnify/ENA primary metagenome ERZ1035006 (study PRJEB33766, sample SAMN09781746) | gut metagenome | biome: gut microbiome | host: Homo sapiens | place: Madagascar | study: EMG produced TPA metagenomics assembly of the PRJNA485056 data...
ACATAATCTACTACTTATAATTTAAGAAAGAGAGGTACGGACCACCAGAAACATAAACTGATTTCTAATTTTTATAAATCAAGGCAAAGCGAGGTACAGTCCACCAAGAACGTAAATCTTAAATTCCAATTTGTTTTAAACGCATAATTTAAAGAAAGAGAGGTACATCCCATTGGATATGGAACAGATTTAAGCCATCAGCAAACGTCGATGCTGATGGCTTAATATATGTGCTTTTCTCTCATATTTTCAAATCTCATACATAAATCTGTATAAAACACCTTCTGAGGTTTCCATGAAGTCATTCAAACTTTCTCTTCCAGAATTTCCCAGGCAAAAGTTTTTTTCCTTAAAAAACAAAATAAAAGGAATCATGCCTTATGCAGGAGTTCCCCTTCTTTTTACCTTATCTTTCCTTGCAGGTTCTGCTGCCGGACTTGTTGTTCATCACTTTTTACCTCCTGCTGCCGTTGCCACTGCATCAGGAAGCACAGGATGGGGACTTGGTTTTCAGGAGGAAGGAACCTGTCCTACAGGAAATGCTTCCATAGAGGAACTTGCCCAGTATAATGCCTATTACGCCAAAGATACCTCGGAGAAAAAAATTTATCTCACCTTTGACTGTGGATATGAGAACGGCAACACCCCTCTTATCCTGAAAGCACTAAAAAATCATCAGGTTAAAGCCACATTTTTCGTTGTAGGAAATTTCATAAAGGATAATCCTGAACTGATAAAAGAAATGATTGCAGATGGACATATTGTAGGGAATCATACCCTCACGCACCCTGATATGTCTCAGATTTCTACCCTGGAAAGTTTTCAGCAGCAGCTAGAAGGTGTAGAGGAACTCTATAAAGAAGTGACCGGAGAATTCATGAAAAAATTCTACCGACCACCTCAGGGAGTCTATAACACTTCAAATTTAGATATGGCAAAAAAGCTAGGGTATAAAACCTTCTTCTGGAGTCTCGCCTATGTGGACTGGTACCAGGATAAACAGCCAACCAAGGAAGAAGCCTTTGGGAAACTTCTGAAGCGGATTCATCCCGGTGCTATTGTTCTTCTCCACAATACCTCTTCTACCAATGGTCAGATTCTGGATGAATTGCTGTCAAAGTGGGAAGAAATGGGATACACCTTTGGCACTCTGGAGGAATTCTAAATTACCCATAAGCTGATAATGAGGTTCATGATATCTCTTATCGGTTATTGCCAAAATAAATAACAGCCTGCACACCAGGGCCACAATGGATTCCAATGATCGGGCTCATTGGCAAAATAGTTACCTTCGCCCCTGGAACCGCTGCCAGGATTTCTGCTTTTTCCTTCTCAGCCTGCTCTGCTGCATCTCCATGACAGAGAAATACATAAGGATTCTCTTCATTAAGGCCGGAGCTGATATATTTGGAAACGATGGTATTCATGGCTGCCTTGGAACCACGAACCTTCTCCGGGATTGCCAGAGTACCATCTTCCACAATACGAAGAATCGGCTTAATCTTAAGCTTTCCACCAATCCAGGCAACGGTCGGGGAAATGCGGCCTCCTCTTTTCAGGAAATCCAGGTCATCTACGGTAAACCAGTGACAGATATGCAGTCTGTTCTCCTCCAGCCATCTGGTATTCTCTTCCAAGGACATCCCCTTCTCCTGGTTCTCACAGGCCAGAATTACCAGAATTCCCTGACCGCCTGTAGCTGCAAGGGAATCCACACAGGAAATCTGCCGCTCTGGGTATTTCTCCATCAGCTCTGTAGCTGCCAGATGAGAACTCTGCCAGGTAGAGGTCAAACCGCCGGAAAGGGAAATATAGAGAATATCTTTTCCCTCTTTTAAAAACGGCTCAAAGTATTCCGTATATGTAACAGGTGGAATCTGGGAAGTACTTCCAGTTCCGCCGGCACGAAGCTTATCATAAAATGCCTTACTGTCCCAGGTTCCAGGATCCTTATGAGGATGTTCCTCTCCATTTAACTGGTATACCATAGGAATGATATGGATCTGACCCTTAGCCAGAATCTCAGCTGGAATATCAGCCGAAGTATCTGTGATAATTATATATTCACTCATTTTTACCCTCCTTATCTGGTTTTATGCAGGACTTCAGGTTTCCCTGCATACTAAGTGAACTCATTATAGCATATTCCTTCTACAGCGTGTGTGTTTTTTACATTTTCAGCTTATTTGTAACATTTTTTGTAACTTGTCCCTGACTGCCGTATATTTTTTCTCCGGTATTGGCAGCTCCGTACCGCCTGTAACCACCATTTTAAATCTCTTTATCACCTGTATATGGGCCGGATTTACCATATAGCTTTCATGGCATTTCAGGAAAATACTGTCATAGCGTTCCTGAAGTGTACGCATACTTTCCGTAGACTCAAACTCCTGATCAAGGGTATGGATCACGGAATGATTTCCTCTGCTTTCTGCATAAACCACTCTGGACCAATTCAGGTAAATAATGGTTTTTTCCACTCCTTTTACATAAATTCTTTCTGATCTTGTCTCTCCGGTAAGCATAAATTTCCGATAGTTTTCATCATAATGCACCGGGTAGATTCCGTCTCTTTCATCATATTTAAGAGCGTTTGAAATAAAACATACCCTTATCTGTGCAACCCCTTTTTGCTCTACCCAGGTAAACTGCATTCGCTGGTTCACACGGTTTGCACTATTGTCTGGCCAAATGGTATCTACCAGCATAAAGGTGAGAATTTCCACAACTGTGCTGCTACTGGTCATAAGTGGAATTACCGTAAGATTATTCAGGGAAAACTTCAAGCCATGCTTCTCTGCATGAAAGGCATCTATCAGATTTTTCCTACCTCTGATCATCTGTTTATCCGCAGGTCCGATCCACATCACATCCTCATGGCAGGCGCTTAGAAATGGCTCGATATCATTGTTATAATACAGCTGTAAAATCTCAACTGTACGGTCTGCAATCTTCTTTACGTTCATTTGTTTTAGCTTTCTGCTTGTGGTAAGCATCCTTTCTTTTTTCTCAACAAATACTTTTGCCTCGCTATCATCGATGCTGATAATAAAATACAGCTACCTGGGTACGATCCCTCAGCTGCAGCTTATCCAAAATAGAACTTAAATAATTTCTCACCGTACCCTCACTTAAATATAACTCTCCTGCAATTTCTTTATTGCTGTATCCATTTGCAATCAGGCGGATAATTTCTTCTTCCCGCTCATTAATATCATAGCTTGCATAATCACAGGATGTCTCTATCTGAAGAAGATCAGGGATCTTGGATATGATTTCCGTTCCAAACACGGTCTGGCCGGAATAGACAGACCGAAGAGCCGGCAAAATACTTCCATAATCCTGTTTCAAAAGATATCCTTTTGCCCCTAGTCTCAGCGCTTTTACAATATATTCATCATCTGAAAAAGTAGTCAAAAGTAATATCTTTGCTTTGGGAAATTCCTGTAAAATACAGGCAGATGCCTCAAGACCATCCATATTTTTCATGCGGATGTCCATAAGAAGGACATCTGGCTGATACTTCTTGTACAACTGGCAGGCTTCTTTTCCATCTGAACCGGTTCCCACAACCTGTACATCCTCGTTTACTTCCAAAATGGTTTTCAATGCTCCTGCTACCAAGCAGTCATCATCTATGATTACTATTTTCATACTTTTTTTGCTCCTGTCTTGGAATTGTAATAAAAATACGAAAGCCGTTTTCCAAAGAAATCTGCATCGTTCCTTTTAAACACTCTATACGTTCCCTCATATTGGCAATTCCAATCCCGCCACAGCCTTCTTTATAGGTTCCGCCTGTACCATTATCTTCAATACATAGCTGGTAAAGAGCCGGATGTTCACGCAGGATCAGGGAAACCTGTGTGGCATTGCTATGCCGGATAATATTGGAAAAGGCTTCCTTCGTAATGCTGATAAAACAGTATTTCACTTCTCTTGGCACAGTTCTTGACATATCATAGGTAAACGAAACCGGGCAGAATGTAAATTCTTTTACTAGGCTTTTCTCCGTCTCTTCCAGATTTACTGCATCGTCATGAAGATCATGGACACTAGTTCTGATGCTGTCCATGGCACCATTCAAAGAATCCTCCAGATTTTCAAGAAGAGGGGAAAGTCCAGCAGCTTTATTTATCGTTTTGGCAGCCCCTACCATCAGGATAGACCGTGACAAAACATGACCTACATTGTCATGGATTTCCCTTGCAATCCTGTTTCTCTCCTGCAGTGTGGCATTGTAGATCTCATAATCCTGTTTTTCCTGAAGCGCCTTATTTTTTTGTGCAAGAAGCAACTGTTTTTCCTCGGAATCATCCTTGATCCTGCGGAGTTTTTCTTCCAATAGTACCCAGGCGGAGGTCCTTTTTTCCAAAAGCCAGGCAAAAAAAATACCGGCTGTTCCAGCTGCTGCAAACAAAGTGCCTTTCTCCCATAAACCAGGAACTGTTCCCAGAAAGATTCCCCAGGCGGCAATAGAAAAAAGCCACAAATCTTCCCGCAACATCAGATATAACAGTAGTGGATAAAAGAAAAAAACAGCGGGATTTAAGAAAAAAAGAAAGGTAAACAGAACCAATACTGCCCGTCTTACTGTTGTTTTTTCTATTACATAGCTGCAGCATAACATAACTACTGCACACAAAAAAGCTACTAAAAAGGAGAGATCTGGCTCCACATAAAACAATGCCAGAAAGCCATATAAAATCAGCCCTATACAGTCTGAGAAGTATTTCATTTAGACTCCTCCCTTTTTTTCATACTTTTTTCAAAAGACTTTTGACTCATTATAGTATATTCTGGGCAATACTGTAAAGAAACTTTCTTCATTTCATGACATTTGTCACATCCAGCTAATGACATCCTGCACTTGGTTCCAGAAATATTTTCCTTTATAATACGGGTATAAGATGATCTATCATCTTTAAAAACAAGCATCCAGGAGGTTAACAATATGACATCCAACATTGTTCAGATAGAAAATCTGGTAAAAAGATATGGAAATCTGATTGCACTTAATCATCTGAATCTGGCTATTTCTGAAGGGGAAATTTTCGGTCTTCTGGGGCCAAATGGTTCTGGAAAAACAACCGCTATCAACTGTATGCTTTCCCTTCTGAAATATGATAAAGGCACCATTCACATATTTGGAGAAGAAATGAGTCCTGACAACTATCAGGTGAAACAGCAAATCGGCATTGTACTCCAGAACGTAGCTGTTTTTGATGAGCTGACCGTCTACGAAAACATTGATTGCTTCTGTGGCCTGTACATCTCAGATAAGAAAAAAAGAAAGGAGCTTGTGGAAGAAGCTATTATCTTTACAGGGCTGGAAGATTTCCGCAAAATGCGTCCGAAAAAGCTTTCTGGAGGACTTCTCCGCCGACTTAATATTGCCTGCGGAATCGCTCACAAGCCACGGCTGATCATTATGGATGAGCCCACGGTTGCTGTTGATCCTCAAAGCCGAAATAAAATACTAGAAGGGATCCAGAAACTGAATGCACAGGGCTCCACCATTATTTATACTTCTCATTATATGGAAGAAGTGGAGCAGATCTGCACCAAAATTGCCATTATGGATCACGGCCAGATCATTGCCTCCGGCACCAAGGAAGACCTGAAAAAAATGATCAAAACCGGTGAAACGATCACTGTAGAAGCCATTCCTCTTACCGAGGAAAATCTTCAGGCAATCCATGAGCTTCCTCATGTTTTTGACCTCCATTACGAACATCAGATCCTTACCGTACGCTGCACTGGTGCCAAACACAACCTGATCCGTCTGCTGAATTACCTCCAAAGCCAGGATGTTCCCTTTGGCCAGATATCCTCAGCGCTTCCTACATTAAACGATGTTTTTCTGGAAATTACAGGAAAGCAGCTTCGTGATTAAGGAGGAGTTTTATGCTGCATCTTATCAAATATAATCTGCTTGTAAAACTAAAAAATTTCAGCTCTACTTTCTGGCCTCTTGTTTTCCCAATCCTTCTTGGAACTATGTTCTATTTTGCATTTGGAAACATTGATGACTCTGATTTTCAGACAGTTCCTGTGGCGATTGTACAGGAAGAACAAAAGGATACCCTTTTTCTTATGTACCTGAATCAAATAGAAAATAGCAGCTCCTCTCTTCTTTCCGTATCAGAGCTTTCTTCTTCAGAAGCCTATGACAAACTGGAAAAGGAGGAAGTGGCAGGCATCTATTTTATTGGAAAACAGCCGTCTCTTACCGTAGCTTCCAACGGGATCCAGGAAAGTATTTTGCAGTCTGTTCTCTCCAGCTATGAGACAGGAAAGGCAACCATTCAGGACATTGCACGCAATCATCCGGAGGGCCTTCTAAAAGGAATTCGGCAGATGCTGAACACTGAAAATACCATTTCTTCGGTTTCCCTTGGAGGGCGGACTATCAATGGAAACGTACAGTTTTTTTATGCACTGATCGCTATGGGATGCCTTTATGGATGCTTCATCGGATTTGGCTCTGCAGTAAGCATTCAGGCAAATATCACACCTCTTGCGGCAAGACGATGCGTAACTCCTACCCATAAATTGAAGCTTATTCTTTCTGAACAGATTGCTTCTTTTCTTCTGGGGTATCTGGATGTGATCGTCCTTCTTCTTTACCTTCGGTATGTATTGAAGCTGGATTTCCAAGGGCAAATGGGGCGTATGCTCCTTATCTCCTTTTTCGGCTCCCTGATTGGGGTTTCCATGGGCATTTTTATTGGAAGTCTTGGAAAAATTCGGGAAGGTGTCAAGATTGGAATTATCCTTGGTTTTTCCATGGTCAGCTCTTTCCTGGCCGGACTTATGAACAATACCATGAAGGATTTGGTGGAAAAAAATGCTCCCATTATCAATCGGATCAACCCTGCATCTTTGATTTCAGACGCCTTTTACTGCATCAATGTTTATGATGATATGGCTCGTTATTACCGCAATCTGATCACCCTTGCTGTGATGAGTGTTGTCCTTGCTGCGGTCTCATTTTTAATTATCAGGAGGGAACGTTATGACAGTATTTAAGTGTTATTTAAAAATCCTGAGACAAAATATCTGGCTGGTCATCATGTATCTTGGTATCTTCTTTTCCGTTACTATGGTAATACAGGCTGCCTCTGAAAAAAGCGAAAAAAACATCTATGAAAGCACCAGTATCAACATTGGTGTTATCCAGAAGGATACCGGTACTTTGGCTCAGGGATTTGTAGATTATCTAAAAAGCATTCATCATGTAATTTTAATGGAGAATGATCAGGAGAAGCTTCAGGAAGAGCTTTTTTACCGGAATGTGGAATATATTATACAGATTCCGGAAGACTTTTATCAAACCTGTTTTGTAGAGGGGAAAAGCCTGGATGTGACAAAGGTTCCTGGTTCCTACAGTTCCTATTATGTGGACCGCCAAATCAACAGTTACCTTACTACTGCCCGCACTTATCTTGCAGCTGGCTTTTCCCAGGAAGAGACGGTTCAAGATGTAAATGCACAGACACATACTCCGGTTACCAAGCTTACCTCTTCTTCCGCAGCCAGTGAACGAGCAGCTTTTTCCTATTATTTCCGCTATATTCCTTATCTTTTTCTTGGTGCCTTGTGCTATTCCATGGGCTATATTTTTATGGCATTTAAGAAGGGGGATATCCAGAAAAGAATGGAGGCTTCTGCCGTTTCCGTAAAGCGTCAGACGCTGGAGGGGCTTCTGGCAATGGGAATCATTGGACTGGCATTGTGGCTTTTGGGGCTAATAGGTGCAGCCCTTATGTATGGAAGGGATTTTCTGCTGACCGACAATGCTGTTTACTTCCTTTTAAACACGTTGGTTATGCTGATCGTGGCTCTTTCTCTTTCTTATCTGATCGGTATGTTTGTTACAAACAGCAATATGCTAAATGGGATTGCCAACCTGGTTTCACTTGCTATGTGCTTTCTCTGCGGTGTATTTGTTTCCATGGATGTCATGAACGCCTCCGTATTAAAGGTTGCCCGCTTTTTGCCTGTTTACTGGTACGAACAAGCCAATGAAACTTTAAGTAAGCATCCTGTTTTGTCTGCGGAACAACTGGCACAGGTTCGTATTGATATGGGCATTCAGCTGCTTTTTGCACTGGCATTTGTATGCATTATTCTGGTAATTTCCAAGTATAAAAAAGAGGGATGATCTCCCTCTTTTTTATATTCCAAACATCATATTGTTTTTCACTATAAACTATCCCAATGCCAGCCAGCACGGCTGACATCGTTAGAAAATCCCACAAAATGAAAAACGCCGGAAACCCAGTAAAATCAAGGCTTCCGACGCTCAAAGTAACAGGGGATGAGAGAATCGAACTACAGACTAAACTTCAATAAACGTTGAAAATAAAGGATTCTCGGATTATCTAGTTGACTAGGTTGACTAATAATTGACTAGATTCAAATAGAAAGGAGATTCAGCGTTGTTTCCAAAGTAACATAATAAAATGAAATTTTATTAATTATGGGAGAACGCTATAATGAAACAATTAGAAGAAATTTTTCAAAATTGGAGTGATACTCTGGAAGATTCCCCAGTGATACTTGCAACGTGGAAAGCCCTCTTCATATTTACCATAAAGATAACTTCATCCCTACTTACACCATTTACTGGCACATTTTCAAGAATAGCTTCTGTCTTAGGATATGTTGTACTAAATCCTTCCAAATTTGCACTTCTCCAAATACTATCTACTATACTTCTCTTAGCAGAATAAATTGCAATTTCTCTATCTGTCATAACAAAGCCTCCTATAACCTATAATAGAATTATTCTAGATTACCATACACTAATACTGATATTCTTAAAGTTTAACATAAATCTTATGTTGTGTAAATATATTTAAACAAAAGAAAAGGTGACAGTTTAAACTGTCACCTTAACTAAGACACACTTATTAATCACGTTTAATTCTGTTCAGAAGCCTTTATGCATGTTACTGTACCCCTATTTCCAGCTTTACCTTCATACCCTGCCTCTATCAAATAGATTACATTATCATACCATACTCTTGCTACTACGTGGCTAGGATTATTTACCACATAAGCCTTCGGAGTTACAACGTCAGCCCTAAGACCAAGTCTAGTAGCCATATCAGCTAGTACATTCGCAGATGCATTACAGTTACCTTTGCCATTTAAGTGAAAAGCAGACATAGGGTTATAATCATAATCGTAGTTATCAAGGATATACTGACCTACCAAAAGAACTTTATTAAGATTGTTTGCATTATCCCAAGAACCATTAGAATTGATATCACTGATAACCTTGTTTAACCAAGAATCATATGTTATCCAGTTTTTATCATCAGAAGATACAGATACAATCTTAGACCAGACAGATTTACCATTTACAGTAATATCTACTTTACAAGCATCTGTTTTCTTTCTTGCATACAAACTAAAAGAGTAATAATCATATTGACTATCATAACTTAAAGCATTATACTGTATACTATTATTAGACGTAGTTATCATTAATTTATCCATAGGAGCATTAGTAGTTATGAGAATGTTAGCAAGGTCCCCACCATTAAATACAGATTTAGTTTCTAATGAACCACCTCTAATCTTAAAAGTGTAACCAATATCACCTGAATCTATAGGAGGATTTGTCTCATCTGTATCCGTCGAAGAATTAGCTTTTACCGTTACCGTACAACTAGCAGAAACAGATGAGTTCCCACTAGAACTACAAGTAATCACAGCCGTTCCCTCCTTAAGAGCCTTAACTGTTCCATTCTCTACACTAACCACACTACTATCTGAAGATGACCAAGAAACAGATTTATTGTAAATAATAGCATTAGTAGGATATAAAGTCGGGACTAAACTATAAGTATCACCAATCTTATCTAAAGTAACACTTGAAGTATTTAATTTAATTTCAGACGGATAATCTAACGTAGGTGTAATGTCTACCTCTACCGTACATGATGCCTTAATAGATTCATGCCCAACCACATAACAGGTAATCACAGCAGTACCATTAGAATAACCTCTAAGAATACCCCCTTCCATATCCGCAACATCCGGATTAGAACTTTCCCATTCTACTTCCCTTTCATCAGAGTTAGCTGGACTAATAGTATGTTCTAGTTCATAGCCTAGTTCATCTGTAATCTTAATAGATTCCTTACTAAGACTGATTGACTCAGCCAGTACCTTTTCTTCACCACTATTATCATAATCTACTACTACACTACAATAAGCATATACTTCTCTATTAGACTTTAAGTAACAAGCAATAACAGCATACCCTCTCTTTACTGCCGTTACAGTACCATCAGAACTTACAGTCACATATACAGGGTCAAGAGATTCCCAAACAACTTCCTTGTCAGTAGCATTAGCGGGTTCTACAGTAGCAACTAATTTCTTAGTAGCACCCTTGCTAGTGAGAGTAATATCAGTATCAGATAATTTAATACCAGTAGCCTTAACTACAGGTTTAGTCGGTTCCGTAGGAGTAGGTTCAGGAGTCTCAGTTGGCTTCGGAGTCTCAGTTGGCTTCGGAGATTCCGTTGGCTGAGGTTTAGGACTCTCAGTTGGCTTCGGAGCCTCTGTTGGCTGAGGTTTCGGTGTATCAGTAGGCTTCGGAGCAGTCGTAGGATTCGGCTTAGGAGTTACAACAGCTGTCGTACCCTTAACCTTTACAACACATACAATTTTCTTCTCTCCTACTGTAGCAGTGATAGTAGCACTTCCTGGTTTCTTAGCTGTAATAACAGCACTCTTACCATTCTTAGCAGCCTTAACAGTAACAACAGATTTCTTGGAAGATGACCACTTAGCCTTACCCTTCACACCTTTAAGTTTCAAAGTGTACTGCTGACCTTTGTTTAAGGTGCGACTTGTTACGTTCATACCTTTCTTAGAAGCCTTTACAACAGCTACATAAGTTTTCTTTCCATAAGTAGCAATCACCTTATAAGTTCCAGCTTTCCGAGCGTAGAAAGTAGCATTCCGAGTATCTTTCTTGCTGTAAGATACTACCAGATTCTTACTGTTGGATTTCCACTTAACACTCTTTTTCTTCTTAGAGCTTACACCTTTCAAAGTGATTGTGTGCTTCTCACCGGTCATAACCGATACCTTAGTACTGCTGAGCTTCCTTGAAGCTGCCTCAACTTCCTGTACAACCCCAACTGATTCCATCATAGGGGCGACACCAGGCAATTCACATAGAAGAAGTGTTGCAGTAATGACGCTGCACATTAATCTTTTGATCTTTTTCGATTCCATACAGAAACCTTCCTTTCCTTTTTTGTAGTTTTTATTAAAAGATTAACATTTAATTATTATCTATTTTTATGAACTTGTCAAGGTGCTTTTCTTAATATCTGTATTATAAGCGATTTCAATCGCATAGTCAAGTGCTTTTTTATGTTCTAAAATCTTAGATATGAAATATCTTATAGATTTTAGGCGGTAGGCAGAATGCAGCATATCAAAGTGGAAATAGATTACTCTCCATTGCTAATGAAATTAGAAGAAAGAAAATTGTCTGGTTACAAATTAGCGGATTATGGGATTCCCCATAAAACCACATATAACATAAAACAAGGTAAAATTATAACCCTAGAAACGCTTGCTAAATTTGCCTATATTTTGGACTGTAGCATCAGCGACCTGGTGATTTTACAGTATACTGTACAAGATGAAGAAT
>ERZ1035006.2149-NODE-2149-length-11667-cov-6.831467_pt1 | contig 11667 bp, 11 predicted proteins | sample MGYA00520694_ERZ1035006 | MGnify/ENA primary metagenome ERZ1035006 (study PRJEB33766, sample SAMN09781746) | gut metagenome | biome: gut microbiome | host: Homo sapiens | place: Madagascar | study: EMG produced TPA metagenomics assembly of the PRJNA485056 data...
TGGGCACAGTGGTTTCTGTCAACTGCGACTTTTGTCCGGCGAAGTGCGAGCGATTCGTAAACGAGCTTCATGTCATAGCTGAAAGCCGCAGGCTATGTGTGTGAGCAACGCGAAAGACACATCGAGCCAAGGCTGAAGAGACAGCGAGACACCGCCGGACAATCGGAGCAGTTTGATCAGAATACTACTGTGCCCACAGCCAGATAGTCCGGATAATAAAAATAGTTTCGCAGACACCTGGCTGCAATATCGTTTTGTGAGGGGGAATTTTATATGTGTAAGGTCATGATAGCAGGAAATGAAGTCACCTGCGAAAAAGGTACGACTTATGAGCAGATCGCGAAGGCGTATCAGAAGGACTATGCCCAGCCCATCGCACTCGCCTATTTTAATGGCAGATTGCGTGAGTTAAACAAATGTGTAGAAGAAGACGGTGAGCTTTCATTTGTGACGACTGCGGATAAGGCAGGCATAAAGGCATACAGACGCACCGAGGTACTGCTGCTGCAAAAGGCGGTCGATGAACTGCTGGGAGCACAGGGCGGTGGTGTACGTGTGCTGCAGACGACCGGAAATGGGCAGTACTGTGAACTCACAGGTACCGATCAACCGGTGACGGAAGCATTTTTAGAAAAACTTTCAGAAAAGATGAAGCAGCTTGCTGAACAGAATCTTCCAATCAAAAAAGAGAATATCTCGACGGCAAAAGCGATCCGGCTGTTCCATGATCTGGGCATGACTGATAAGGAAAAGCTGTTTGGCTACCGCCGCAGTTCTTCCATGAACATTTACGAGCTGGATGGTTACAAGGATTATTTTTACGGTTATATGCTGCCATCCACCGGTTATGTGACAGGCTTTGGACTGACACCCTACCGCGAGGGATTTGTGCTGTTATATCCGGCACCGAACACTGGTATCGTAGAATCTTTCGTACCGTCTGATAAACTGTTTGCTACACAGCGTGCGAGCAGCGAGTGGGGCGCAAAGATGGGTGTCAAAAATATCGGAGAACTGGATGAGGCGATTGCAAGTGGGCGTATTCAGGACATTATGCTCATGCAGGAGGCGCAGATGGAAGCACAGATCGGTGAACTGGCAAGTATCATCGCGCATGCCGGAGAGAAGAAGTTTATTATGATTGCAGGACCTTCTTCATCCGGAAAAACGACATTTTCCCACCGGCTTTCGATCCATTTATCGGCAATGGGCATGAAACCGCATCCGATTCCGCTCGACGACTACTATCTGGACCGCGAAAAGACACCACGCGACGAGAACGGCAACTATGATTTTGAATGTCTGGAAGCGTTGGATATTGAGCTGTTTAATAAAGATATGTCGGCACTGCTCGCGGGTGAGCGTGTAGAATTGCCGATCTTTAACTTTAAGACCGGAAAACGCGAGTATCGTGGAAAATATATGCAGCTTGGTCCCGATGATGTGCTTGTGATCGAAGGAATTCATGGATTGGATGACCGGTTATCGTATTCTTTGCCGGCGGAGAGCAAGTTTAAGATCTATATCAGTGCACTGACACAGCTGGCGATCGACGAACACAATGCATTGCCGACGACTGATGGACGTCTGATCCGAAGGATTGTGCGTGATGCGAGAACTCGTAATACATCTGCACAGGAGACGATCGCGATGTGGGATTCGGTGCGCAGGGGCGAAGAAAAATATATTTTCCCTTTCCAGGAGTGCGCGGATTATGTGTTTAATTCTGCGCTGCTCTATGAGCTGGCAGTATTAAAAATATACGCGGAACCGTTGTTATTCAATATTCCAAAAACTGCGCCGGAGTATGTGGAAGCAAAACGGTTACTGAAATTCCTTGATTATTTTCTGCCGGTACCGAGTGAGAATATTCATCACAATTCACTTGTCCGGGAATTTATCGGAGGAAGCTGCTTCAACGTATAGCAGCAGTGAGAAAACACCGGCAGGTGTTTTTACGAATGGTGTGCGCAACTTTCTCTTGAAATCTGGTACAGAACATGGCATAATAGACACTTGATTGAGCAGGACAGATGATCGCGGCTGTGTGTTTCACACAGGTGAGGAAAGTCCGGGCTTCATAGGGCAGGATGCCGGATAACGTCCGGTGGAGGTGACTCCCAGGCTAGTGCAACAGAAATAAACCGCCACTGCATGCAGTGGTAAGGGTGGAAAGGCAGTGTAAGAGACTACCGTGCGGCTGGTAACAGCCGTAGCTCTGTAAACCCCATCCGAAGCAAGACCAGAACGAAGCGATTACGTGGCCCGCCAGCTTCAGGTAGGTCGCTTGAGGCGCATGGTGACATGCGTCCTAGATAGATGATCATCCAACGACATAACCCGGCTTATCGTTCTGCTCAATTCTTAAAAAAGTATGAAATATGCGGCAAATTTATTGACGAAGCCCCAAAAACGATTTAACATACCTGTTATCGTAACTGTTCCGATCTGGAATCGTTATCCCTTAATAAGGAAGAATAGAGGTATGCTTTATGAGATTTCGTGAAAAAATGCAGCAGTTTATGTATGGAAGATATGGAAATGATCAGTTGTCCAGAGTTTATCTGGGGATCACACTCGTATTGCTTGTGTTGTCCCTGTTCACACGCTGGACAATTTTTTATATTGCAGGTATTGCACTGCTGATCTACTGCTATTATCGTATGTTTTCGAAAAATATCGCGAAGATGAGTGCACAGAATCAGAAGTTTTTAAACTGGCGTTATGGTCTGGCAGTAAAAAAGCAGAAGACAAAGGTTCATATGGAACAGCGCAAAGTCTATCATTTTTATAAATGTCCGCAGTGCGGTCAGAAGGTGCGTGTACCAAAAGGGCGTGGTAAAATCTGTATTACCTGTCCCAAATGCAAGATGGAATTTATCCGCAGAAGCTGAGGAAGGGTAGGATGTTTGGATATATTCATGCGAATGCAAAAGAACTGACAGAAGAAAATAAAATCACGTATCAGGCATATTATTGTGGGTTGTGTCAGCAGTTGAAACAATGCTGCGGCAGGAAAGGACAGATGCTGCTCAACTATGATATGACATTTCTGGTCATTTTGCTGAGTGGTCTGTACGAATTGGAAAACACGCATCAGGCGTATAACTGTGTGCGGCATCCGGGCCGCAGGCAAAACGTCTGGATCAACGATGCGACACGCTATGCGGCAGATATGAACATACTATTGTCTTATCACAATTCGCTCGATGACTGGCGGGATGAGCATTCTGTACCGAAGAAGATGATCGCAAAGGCTTTCCGGAGTGATTATGAGCGTATCATGGCTGATTATCCCAGACAGGGTGCAGCGCTCGAACATTACATGGAGCAGCTGGCGCAGGCGGAGGATCGGAAAGAGACAAATGTGGATCTGGTAGCGGGTCTGACTGGAGAGATGCTGGCAGAGATCTTTGACTGGCGGCAGGATGAGTGGTCGGATGAACTGCGGTGTTTTGGATTCTATATGGGCAAATTTATTTACCTCATGGATGCCTATGAGGACTGTGAAAAGGATCTGAAAAACAAACAGTACAATATCCTCTCGGATGTGTATGGCGATGATGAGTACGAGATCTATTGCCGACAGCTCCTTACGAGTATGATGGCAGAATGCGCGAAGTCATTTGAGCGGCTGCCGATCTTACAACATGCAGATATATTGCGGAATGTATTATATTCCGGCGTATGGACGCGTTACGAATACAAGCAGATGAAGCTGCGCAAGCAGGAACTCAGGGAAAAGAGAGCGGATGCGGGCCGGCGGACAAAGGAATTGAAAAAACAACAAAAAGGAAACAGAGACAGTGGCAAATCCCTATGATGTGCTGGGCGTATCGCCCGGTGCCAGTGATGAAGAAATAAAAAAAGCATACCGGAGTCTGAGCCGGAAGTATCATCCGGACGCGAATATCAACAATCCAAACCGTGCACAGGCAGAGGAAAAATTCAAGGAAGTGCAGCAGGCCTATGACCAGATTATGAAAGAAAAGCAGCAGGGTTATAGCTATGACAGCTTTGGTGATCGCGGTCAGGGCGGATATTATGGCGGATTCGGTGAGTTTGGCGGATTTGGCGGTGCTTACGGCGGCAGGCAGCAGACAAGCGGATCATCGGACACGGATACGATTGAATTGCAGGCGGCAGCCAATTATATCAATCACCGTTGTTACCGTGAGGCACTCAATGTGCTGGCAAATATCCGGACGCGTTCGGCGGCCTGGTACTATTATAGCGCGATGGCGAATGCGGGGACGGGTAATAATGTGACAGCAAAAGAACATATCGCACAGGCTTGTGCAATGGAACCGAATAATCTGCAGTTTCAGGCATTTCAACAGCAGTTAAATTATGGTGGGGACTGGTATAGCAATATGGGACGCGGCTATAGCCGGCCGTATGCAGGCAGCAGTTTCTGCTGGAGCTTATGTCTGCTCGACATCTTATGTAACTGTTGCTGCAATCCGGTCGGATTCCGCTTTTAGATCTAGTGTTTGAATTTTGTTTCGCAGTATTTACAGCGATAGACTTCGTGTTCTGCATCTGTGAGCACGAAGATCTGCTCTAACTCCTGCTCGATGGAAGTGATGCAGCGTGGATTCTTGCAGGAAATCACGTTGTGTATCTCCTTCGGCAGCTGTAGTTCTTTTTTATCTACGATCTTGTCATCCTGTATCACGTTCACGGTGATGCGATGGTCGATAAAACCGAGAATGTCCAGATCCAGCGCATCGATCGGGCACTCTACCTTGATGATATCTTTTTTACCCATTTTATTACTTTTGGCATTTTTGATGATTGCGACCGGACAGTCGAGTTCATCCAGCTTGAGGTCGTGATAGATCCGCATGCTCATGCCTGCCTGAATATGATCGAGTACAAAACCCTCGTGAATACCACTGATATTTAACATTGTTATACCTCCTATGAATCTACCTGTATGCCGAGCAGTGTCAGGATCAGTGCCATACGCACATAGACACCATACTGTGCTTGTTTGAAATAGACAGCCCTGGGATCGTCATCGACCTCGACTGCGATCTCATTGACACGGGGCAGCGGATGAAGTACCAGCATGTCCTCGCGTGCCAGATTCATTTTTTCTTTATCTAATATATAGAAATCTTTCATGCGTACATAGTCTTCTTCGTTGAAGAAGCGCTCTCTCTGTACACGGGTCATGTAGAGAATGTCCAGATCGCCGATCGCATCTTCCAGCCGTTCCATCTCGCGGTAGGGCACGTGGTTCGCTTCGAGTACATCGGTTCGGATATAGCTGGGCACGCGCAGCTCCTCCGGTGAGACGAGTACGAATTCCACACCCGGATAGCGGATCAGTGCATGGATCAGTGAATGCACGGTGCGTCCAAATTTCAGATCACCGCACAGACCGATCTTCAAATGGTCAAAATGTCCCTTCAGACTGTAGATGGTAAGTAAATCGGTAAGTGTCTGGGTGGGGTGCTGATGACCGCCGTCACCGGCGTTGATCACGGGGATACGGGATTTTTGAGAGGCAACAAGTGCGGCACCCTCCTTCGGATGGCGGATCGCACAGATGTCTGCATAACAGGAAATGACGCGAATAGTATCGGAAACACTCTCGCCTTTTGACGCGGAGCTGCTGTCTGCACTGTGAAAACCGAGAACACTGCCGCCGAGATTCAGCATGGCAGCTTCAAAGCTGAGCCGGGTACGGGTACTGGGCTCGTAGAAACAGGTGGCGAGCTTTTTCCCTTCACAGGCATGGGCATATTTTTCAGGATGCTGTTCAATATCGTTGGCTAGAGACAGCAATCTTTCTGTCTCTTCGACCGACAAGTCCAACGGACTCATGAGATGACGCATGATAATTCCTCCTTGCGTTTTTGTATTTTTCTTATCATATAATATCGGACACAGAAATTCAAGGATAGATTTTAGTCATTTTTTATTCATAAAACATGCAAATAAATGCATTTTCATGCGTTTCTACCATTGTATTTTCAGAATGGCTACTGTATAATACACAAGAATATAGTTAGTGAGATAGCGCGTGACGCGCAAGGGAGGAAATGATTATGAAGAAGAAATTACTTTCAATGGCTCTCGTAGCGATGATGGTAGCTACGATGTTCAGTGCCTGCGGCAAGAAGGCATCCACAGGTATGACTGTAAATGACGGTGTACTTACAATGGCGACAAATGCATATTTCCCGCCGTATGAGTATTATGAAGGAGATCAGGTTGTCGGTATCGATGCAGATATTGCACAGGCGATCGCAGACAAGCTTGGTTTAGAACTCCAGATCGAAGATATGGAGTTTGATGCTATCATCACTGCTGTACAGACCGGCAAGGCTGATATGGGACTCGCTGGTATGACAGTCACAGAAGAGAGAGAGCAGTCTGTAAACTTCTCTGATTCTTATGCAACCGGTATTCAGGCGGTTATCGTGACCGAGGATTCTGATATCGCTACCGTAGATGATCTGGCAGGAAAGAAGATCGGTGTACAGTTAGCTACGACCGGTGACATTTATTCCAAAGATGATTTCGGTGAGGAAAATGTTGAGGAGTATAACAAAGGCGCAGATGCGGTCATGGCATTGACGCAGGGCAAGGTAGATGCAGTCATCATCGACAAGGAGCCTGCCAAGAACTTCGTTGAGGCAAACGAGGGACTGAAGCTCCTCGATACCGAGTATGTGACTGAGGACTATGCGGCTGCCCTGAACAAGGACAACACAGAGCTGTTAGATGCAGTCAATGGTGCACTTGCAGAGCTGAAGGAAGATGGCACACTGCAGTCAATTATCGATAAGTATATCACAGCAGAATAAAACAGGCGCACATCAGGAGGCTGGGTATGGTCAGATTCCCGGTCTCCTTTTTGCATGAGATTGCATGGGAAGATAGAGAAGGTACGGAACAGTTACGGAAAGGGTAAATGTAAATGGAATGGCTACAGAAATTTATTGATAAACTCATATTTGTATTTGTGGAAAAGCAGCGTTATCTGTATATTGTAAAAGGTCTGCAGACAACGATCATCGTTACGCTGTTTGCCCTGCTGCTCGGACTGCTCATCGGTATTATTGTAGCAGTGATCCGCACGGCACACGATCAGATGGCAGAGTCACGCAGGGATGGTATTACCGGTGCATTGTTGAATATTTTGAATGCAGTCTGCCGGTTATATCTGACGGTGATCCGTGGAACGCCGACGATGGTACAGTTGTTACTCATGTTTTTCGTATTTTTAGCGAGCAGTAACAATAAAGTAATGGTTGCAATCCTCACGTTTGGTATCAATTCCGGTGCCTATGTTGCCGAGATCTTCCGTTCCGGTATCATGTCGATTGACAAGGGACAGATGGAGGCTGGCCGTTCGCTCGGACTGAGCTATCCGGTGACGATGCAGAAGATTATCCTGCCGCAGGCGATCAAAAATGTACTGCCGGCGCTTGTCAATGAGATGATTACGTTATTGAAGGAGACATCTATCTGCGGATATATCGGATTAAACGAACTGACACGTGGTGGAGATATTATCAGAGGTAACACATTTCAGGCATTACTGCCACTCCTTGCGGTGGCGGCGATCTATCTGATCATTGTCATGTTCTTTACATGGGTGATGGGCAAACTGGAGAGGAGGCTACGCGAGAGTGATAACCGTTAATCATTTACACAAAAGTTTTGGAGAACATGAGGTACTGTGCGATATCAATGAGCATATCGTACCTGGCGAAAAGGTCGTTATTATCGGTCCCTCCGGTTCAGGAAAATCCACATTTTTACGCTGTATGAATCTGTTAGAGCAGCCGACGGGCGGACAGATCATCTTTGATGGGGTGGATATTACGGAAAAAGGTGTGGATATCAACAAGATCCGTCAGCAGATGGGTATGGTATTCCAGCACTTTAATCTGTTCCCGCATCTGTCAATCATGGAGAATCTGACATTGGCACCGGTGCAGCTCAAGCTCATGACAAAAGAACAGGCAAGAGAGGAGGCTCTGCGCCTGTTAAAACTTGTTAATCTGTCAGAAAAGGCAGATACCTATCCCGGACAGCTCTCCGGTGGACAGAAGCAGCGTATCGCGATCGTGCGTTCGTTGATGATGAAACCGAAGATGATGCTGTTTGATGAGCCGACTTCCGCACTCGACCCTGAGATGGTCGGAGAGGTACTCGGTGTTATGAAGGGTCTGGCAGATGATGGCATGACGATGGCGGTCGTGACCCATGAGATGGGCTTTGCAAAAGAGGTCGCTACACGTGTGTTGTTCATGGATGAGGGCAAGATCATGGAGCAGGGTATACCGGAGCAGATCTTCAATGATCCGCATAACGAACGTACCAAAGAGTTTTTATCCAAAGTTTTATAAAAATTGCTTGCATTTTTCTGGCTGCCTGACATATAATGTGAGCAGTAAGACGTGATTTTATGTAATTGTTCAGAGCAGGTCGAAGCACTTGCTGCTGAGACCGTAAGAAAATGAATGGAAATGGATATTATAAAAAAGGGAGTAGCCGGCGCCGGTAAATATGGTGTACATCTTCCGTCAGTACGGTTCTGATACAGGCAGAACCCGGAACATGTGTAAATGGCGAGACTTTATGCTGTGTATACGGCAGAGGTCTCGCCTTTTTGTATTTTCATACATGGTAAATGAGATGAGATCCTCTGTTAAATATAAAGAAGGAGGATCTTTTTATGTGGAATGTATGTTTGTTGGTCATTGGATTTGTGGCATTGATCAAGGGTGCAGACTGGTTTGTGGAGGGCGCGGCGAAGCTGGCGGGGCGGTTTGGCATCCCACAGCTCGTGATCGGGCTCACGATCGTGGCGATGGGAACGAGTCTGCCGGAGGCGGCAGTCAGTATTCAGGGTGCGTGGAAAGGGACTGCCGGGATCGCAGTCGGTAATGTACTCGGCAGCAATATCTTCAATGTGCTCGTGATTCTCGGCGTGACAGCGCTGATCGCGGCGCTGCCACTGCAGCGGTCGACCATGCTTGTGGAGATTCCATATATGCTGTTTGTGACGATTGCATTGCTCGTACTCGGTGTGAGCGGTGCGTGTATCAGCCGTGTGGATGGCGCAGTTTTGTGGGTGTTATTTCTCATTTATCTCGGTTATCTGTGGTGGATGGTCCGGAAAAACAAAGAGGAGCAGCCAGATACGCAGGAACAGACATCTGTGTTGAAATGTGTGATATTGCTAGTGATTGGTATCGTACTGATCGTGGCAGGCAGTCATTTCACGGTGGATGGTGCGTGCGGACTGGCACAGATGGCAGGTATCAGTGAGCGTGTGATTGGACTGACCATTGTTGCATGCGGCACGAGTCTGCCGGAGTTGGTGACGTCGCTGGTTGCAGCGAAAAAGAAGCATGCGGATATCGCGATCGGCAATATTGTGGGCAGCAATATATTTAATATCCTGTTTGTGATCGGAACAGCGGCGCTGATTACTCCGATCTCATTTGAACAGGTATTTATTCCGGATGCATGGATTGCATTCGCGGCAGGTATATTTTTGCTTGTTGGTGTCATACGCAGACAGCGGTTGTCGAAGGTATGCGGTGCAGTGATGCTGGCATGTTATATCGGTTATCTCGTATACCTGATATAGTTATGACATGAAGTTCGTTTGCGAATCGCTCGCACTTCGCTGGGCAAAAGTCGCAGTTGACAGAAATCACTGCGCCCACAGCCGTTAGCCCTGCGACATATATTGTTTGTGAAACATTTTAGTAGGTAAATGGAGCATGCAAGCACTATCAACTCAGATGCAGAAGTAGCAGCGGAGCAAAGGCGTGTCTGATTTTGCTGCCTTTGCACGATGGAGAGGAGACTCGTAACTCGTGGAAGCCTCTGCTGAACACGAGTTAGGTTTTTCCGAGGCTCATCGGAATGGTTCGTGCAACGAAAGCAAAACAGACATGCTTGCGGGAGCTGCGACCTCTTAACAATGTGCTTGCAGAACCTCAAATCTGACAAAAATAGTTTTGCAAATGCCTAAATATGAATAATTGTGAGGCGAGACTTGCATTTCAATAGGAAATGTTGTATGATAGCAAAAGCAGTTAAAACATGGGAAATAGACCATGACTGCGTTTGAGCAGTGAAACTTGCAGGTTGAATTTTGCAAGTTTGATGAATAAAAAATGCAACATGACTGTTTGCAACAATTACAATGCAAGTTGGGAGTGGAAGTATGGATTACCATGAGATGATGGAACTGGGAGATGAACTCGATCAGCAGTTTGATGAACTCGTTCAGAATTGTCTGATCTCAGGTGCGATCGACCAGGGACTTTATCAGAAATATGATGTAAAAAGGGGACTTCGTGACGCAAATGGAAAAGGTGTGCTGACCGGACTCACGGAGATCTCTGATGTGCTGGCAACCAAAGTAGACGAGGATGGAACATCACATCCGATCGACGGCGAACTGTATTTTCAGGGCATCAATGTCGTGGATCTGATCGGCGGAAACGCAAAAAAGCGTTTTATGTTTGAGGAAGCGACCTACCTGCTGCTGTTTGGCAAGCTGCCGAAAGAGGAGGAACTGGAGAGCTTTGTACGCATTCTCGGCAGTCTGAGAGAGTTGTCGAGTGATTTTGTCAGGGATGTCATCATGAAAGCACCTCCGGCGAATCTGATGAACGCGCTGCAAAAATGTATTGTGTTATTGTATTCCTACGATTCGGACCCGGATAACATATCGGTCGATAACGTGCTGCGCCAGTCTTTGCAGCTGATTGCAAAGATGCCACTCATGGCAGTGTATTCTTATTATGCATACCGTCATTTCAGATTGGAAAAGACGCTGCTTGTGCGCCCTCCCAAAAAGGAATTGTCTACGGCAGAGAATATTCTGTATATGCTTAGAAAAGATGGTTCGTTTACCGATCTGGAGGCACGCGTACTCGATGTGGCACTGGTACTGCATGCAGAGCATGGCGGTGGTAATAACTCGACCTTTACGAACCATGTCGTGACATCTTCGGGTACAGATACTTACTCCGCAGTTGCCGCATCCATGTCATCACTGAAAGGACCCAGACATGGCGGCGCAAATCTGAAGGTCATGCAGATGTTTGAGGATCTGCGTGCAAACTGCAATATCTCCGATGAGGATTCGCTGACGGAATATCTGACGGCGGTTCTGGATAAAAAGGCATTTGACCATGCCGGACTGATCTATGGTATCGGGCATGCAGTCTATACGGATTCCGATCCGCGTGAAGTCATGCTGAAAAAATATGCAAGGCTGTTGTCGCAGGCCAAGGGGATGGAACGCGAATTTGAGCTGTATGATACGGTGGAACGCATTGCATCCGGATTGATCGCGGAGCGCAGACACCTGTTCAAGCCGATCTGTGCAAACGTCGATTTTTACAGTGGATTTGTCTACACGATGCTCGGTATACCGACAGAGCTGTTTACACCGATCTTTGCGATTTCACGTATTTCCGGCTGGAGTGCACACCGGCTGGAGGAGCTGGTCAACAACGGCAAGATTATCCGCCCGGCATACCGCTATGTCGGTGCACACCGGGATTACACATCCGTGGAGGATCGCTAGGCACGCGCGGCTGGTTGGATCAGGAAAACAGAAACATAGAGAATTAGCAGGAATAAATAATAAATAAACAAAATATAAAAAGGGGA
>ERZ1035006.2151-NODE-2151-length-11640-cov-21.746224_pt1 | contig 11640 bp, 5 predicted proteins | sample MGYA00520694_ERZ1035006 | MGnify/ENA primary metagenome ERZ1035006 (study PRJEB33766, sample SAMN09781746) | gut metagenome | biome: gut microbiome | host: Homo sapiens | place: Madagascar | study: EMG produced TPA metagenomics assembly of the PRJNA485056 data...
AACTGGCGGTGAAACCGCAAAGAGCGACAAGCGCTGAAATAAATATCTTTTTCATATCCTAAGATTGTTTATTATGTTATTGCTTATTCTACTTCATTTTATATAGGGTGCCTTCAGCAACAGTCTTATATATGATGCCTCCAGCAACTATTTACTTTTTTATATGTATCCTGAAAAACAATCCTCTTACCCGTCAAGCAACTAATTCCTACTGTAACCTAAAAATCTAACTAACCTTAAAACTAAACCTTTCCTCAACAAATACTAAAATCTTAATTATATCAACTAAACCAATCAACTATCAATGAATTAAACTGTTTTTATTTGCATGACTAAACGATTCAAGAAAAACCTCTTCTCGTTTTCTGCTGCAAAATTACTGGTTTTGCTGAAAAACGGATTCAACTAATCGTTCATTGCATAAGAAATATGTAACAAGGAAACATTATTTAATAAGCAATGAACTTTTTTTCTCATTATTGATGAAAAAACTATGATTCCAAAGCTATCTTCGTGGAATAAACCAAAGTTTTATGGACATCCAAGACCTTCACGATGAATATCCCGCTGCCTATTTGAGCTATGGAACCAGACTTTCCCAGAGCAGAGAGAGACTTCAGAAGCCTGCCGGCAACATCAAAAACCTTCAAGGTATAGCCTTCCTCAGCAAACTGATAATTCAATCTGCCATCTGCAACATGAAACTGTGCAGAAGAAGAAGAGTTCTGGACATGCTGAATGCCCGAAGATACCTTGTTGGCATCGAGCTTATAAGCCTGCAAAGACTTAACGAACGTTGTACCCTCGCTGAAAACCGTAGCCTTGACTGCATTCACATCCTTAGGGAAGATTCTTACTGATGCTGCATAGGTATCATTCACAAAGATATCAACAATGGAATGATCCACATAAGCTGTAAGCTTTACTTCCTCGCCAGCCGCAACAGGTTTTGCCAATGTTGACTGATAGATTCCCTTAAAGACATCATCCTGCACGATACGGTTGATACCGCTGGCATCCAACTTCACAACTCCACTTACAGGAGAGTAAGTAAGACGAACCTGCTTGTTGCCATCGCCAAAGAAGGTAAAGCCGAAATCGCTGCTGCCAGCAACAAAGGTACCGTTCAGTTCCATACTTCTTCCTTCTACAGGCGAAAGATTCTGCTCGCCATGCAAGGTAAGGTTGTTCTGAACATAAGATACCTCTGAACGCATAGCCTTCAGACCCTCGAACGGTTTCTGAACCAAATTGCCCTGGGCATCGATGCTGATTTCACGTGGCAAACCATAAGTGTGAGCATATCCCAGGCGATAATTGTCTGCACCAGGCAACTTATCAGGCACGATACCCAACATCAGGGTTTTGCCATCTTTCTGGAAAATGGTTGGCGACAGGAAGCCATAGCCATCCTTTGAGAAACCCGGAAGTTCCAAGGTCTTGGGAGCTTCACTATCAGGAGCGAAGGTACCATCGTTGTTGATATTTCCCGTCCAATACAAGGTATGAACACCCTGCTTTGTGTTTAGCGGAGTAACCATAACCACCCATTTGTTGCCAAACTTGGTAACGGAAGGCATCTCCCAGAACGTTCCATCCTGTGCCTTGCTGGTTCCTCGGAAGAAGATGCTGCCATCGTTGCTCCACTTACCAGTAAGCTTATCGTAACGATGTAAGGTTGTGGCACCTATACCATCTTTTGAGGTACCGGCAATCATGTAGAGCTTATCGCCATCACGGAAAAGGAAACAATCGCGGAAGTCATCGCTCAATCCACCAGGACGACCATCCACTATCGGATTGTTCTCAAACTTCTGCCAACCTAACAGGTCTTCATCCTTTGGCTTAGCCTGTGAGAACATAGCCTTTACATAATCCACACCAGTATAGAAGATATTTGGCTTGCCACCCGTCAGTTCATCATCTGTAAAGACACAACCCGACCAGCAGCCTTTCTTGTCGTACCACTCTTCAGGACTGATAGCTACAGGAAGTTCCTCCCATTTATAGAGATTATCGCTTACGATATGTCCCCAGTTCAAGCGGGTCATATAAGGTCCGTTAGGATTCTTCTGGAAGAACACATGATATTTCCCGTTATAGAAAACAGCTCCATGCGTTTCGTTGGTCCATGCTCCCGAAGGCATACCATGGAAAGCCGGACGCAGGATATCAGAAGCATAACGTTCCGGAGAATAACTCAAGACAGGGGCGTTCTGAGCCTTCTCATTAATCACTTCGCTGTTGATACCCTTGAAGATTTCAAAATCATCAATCAAGCCATTATAAGTATTCAGGCAGAAAAGACCGTCCACCTTATCATCCTGGAAAGACTTTCCAATCATGAAATCTGCTGCGCCACCATTCATGCCACCTTTCTGACACTTGGCTGTAGCCACCTGTACACCATTGTTGTACATTACCACCTGCTTGTTTTCGGCATCAATGGTTACCACCAGATGATTCCACTTGTAACGCGCCAACTTGTCACTGGCTTTGAGTATCACTTTCCAGCCCTTTACATGACAGATGAACATGTAGGTGCCACGGGAACCCAGACGGAAAGCAAATCCTTTATCACCACTCTCCACCACATTCAAGTCGGAAGCCTTTAGGTTTCCGACCATCGTAGTAAACCACTCGCCATCCTCATCCCGCCTTATCACCGGATAAGACTCTGGTGCTACCCAAAGAGAGAATGTCATCTGACTTTGCTCATCAACAAGAGTTGGGTCTATCTTAGCCTGAAGACAGGAAGAATAGCCATCCAGTCGCCACGCATTTCCCTGGGCACCTGCCACAGAAACCGGAGCCAAGGCTCCCTGAGCTTGAAACTTCTGATTGCTGACTGATTCTATGGTAGTAGCATCAGCCGACATCTCCATAGGGAACTTCACTACCTGGGCTTTGGCATTGCCACAAGCCATCAAGGCAAATGAAAGAAAAAGTGCTTTATTGAGTTTTTTCATGTCTCACTTGTTTGGTTATTGAATTTAAAACTTAGAAAGGGAAGACCCTCTTTGCGCACACAACAAAGAATGATACTTGTTAGTTTTCGCAAAGACAGCCTTCCTTTTTCTATTTAATTTATTTTTTTATTCTGCAAGATAGTCGATGCAGTTCTTGGTCAAACGCTCTGTGTTTGCCTGGAACTTGTTGCCACCTTCCTGATTCTGATTCAACTCGTATGAGCTCAAACCGATACAGAGAACTGTACCCTTGAATTCTGCTGTAGGCTTGAATTCTACGATACCAGCACAGCAATAATCGGTTACATGCCCCCAGGTAGCGAGTACTGTAGAGTTGGTCAACTGCTGGAAAGCATCTACTACATTCTTTCCTGCAGGAACCTTAGATGGCAAGTCGTAGGCGTTGAGATCCCACATACAGTTATGGTCTTCGCGCTGACCAGTACCCTCCAAAGGATAAGACTCATGGTCGTAATTGTTAACAGGATCATTAGCAGAAAGAACGTCTAAACCTGCGAATGCTGCATGTGAGCGATGATCGTACTTAGGATCCTGATTGCTGCCGATTACGGCATTGGTAGTCCAAATATCAGTACCGACACCACCTTCGCCAGAGCTGAAGAGACCAGGAGCCAACGAGTTGTCAATACGACCGATGGCAGCAGAAAGCTGAGTGGCATGCTTGGTGAGGAACAGGTTACCACCTGACTGGACGAAAGCCTTCAACTTAGCAATGACATCGTTATCAACGATGTCTGCAGGCAACTTCTGCCAGCCGAGTTCTAAGCCTACACGGTCTATCTGAATCCAGATCATACTATACTGAGCACGATCAATCTTATTCATTGCCTTGATATCAGAAGGTGTGAGTACTGCACCCTTACCTCCATAGGTATTCTTAAACCAAGTCAAGGCTGCGCTCTCATCATCATCAAGAGTAGATGCATCATCTGAAGGAAGCAGGATGGCAACCTTAGAAGGCTCGGCATCGATGGTAACACTTGTTGAAACGCCATCAGAAACACGACCATCGTTATACTTCATCTTCACTGTATAGAGAAGTGTAGATTTACCTGGCTGCAACTCCAACACCGCAGAGTTGACCAATCCCAAACTCTCCAGGAGAGCATTGTTGCGATAAATATCCACACCCGACTTGTTTTCATCTGTTGGCAAAGTCCAGTTCAATGTCACGGTTCTACCATCTACCTGCGAGGTCAGATTCTCTGCCTTTGGAGCCTTGACACCCTCAGGAATATCTACATCAGAGCAGGATGTAATGGCAAAGAGAGCCATGCAAGCTACTATGAAACTATATATATACTTTTTCATAATTGTCTATTCTTTAAAAATTCGTACCCGATTACTTGTAAAGTCCATTAGAATTGTTCACCTCATCATAAGGAGTTGGCAAGAAGATTTCATCCTTTGAGATAGATGCACCCTCATAATAAGAGTGATATCTCTTTTCAGACTGCATGTACTTATTGACTGTATCAACCACATTGCCCCATCTTACAAGGTCGAACCAGCGGTTACCCTCCAGGGCAAGTTCCAAACGGCGTTCCATGCGGACAGCCTTGCGGGCATAGTCCTGAGTCCACTTGCTGTCATCCGGATAAAGTCCTACCTCGTAATTAGCCTTTGTTGGGTCGAGATCCACTGGGCTATAGTCTGCATCTACACTACGCTGTGCCTTCTGGCGAACAGAGTTGATCAGATTGCGAGCCTCAGCCAAATCCTTGTTCTGCTCAATGAGAGCCTCAGCCTTCAAGAGAACGATATCTGCATAACGAATCAGGCAGAAGTTCAAGCCAGAAGCACCCCAAGGGAATCCCTGTACCATATCAGGTGAGCTAGGATCGATCATGCACTTCTTATCAGAATACTCACCATAGATTTCGTAAGCACGACACCAGTTCATATTGTAAGTATGACCACGGAAAGGCATACCCAAACGACCTACAGTGAAGTCGAGACGTGGATCTACATTGCCCTGATAATCATTAGCACCATCTACAGAGGTCTTTACGTAATGCTCAGAACCATCCAGATAAGGAAGACCATTCTCGTCTGTAGCGAATGCATCAACCAAGTTCTGGCTGCCGAGGAAGAAATCATCACCATTACCAAAGAGATTGCCCTCAGACATGGTAGTGTTAAGAAGATTGCTCCAGTTGATATGCATATTGTTGTTACCAGTAGAGAACTGAATAGCCATCACAGACTCATTCTTGTTGTTGAATGCAATCTTAGACATATCGCCATAATTGTTGTAGAGCGAATACTTGTTGCTCTTGATAACAATATCACTCCACTTCTCCACCTCAGAATAATTGCCAACAAAGGCATTAACCTTAGCCAAGATAGCGGCAGCAACATACTTGTTGAATCTACCTACCTGGCTCTGAGACTCAGGCAACACGTTGTAAGCAGACTCCAGATCCTGCTTGATAAAGCCGAAAATCTGATCACGAGTATATTCATCAATGCGCTTACCGTTAGGATCCTCATTCTCTGTGAAGTAAGGAATGCGGTCGAAGATGCGCATCAGGTCGAAGTAGAAGTAAGCACGAAGCGTCTTCAACTCGCCGAGCAAAGCCTCCTTGTTGTTCACATTATCAGCCATATCAATCGCATTCATCGCCTTGTGAACACGAGAGATTGCATAGAAATCGTTTCTCCACTTGAAGAGCGCTGTGGCATTATCGCTGGTGATATTTGAAATCTCCAACTGGTGGATATTCTGCTCCATAGAGATTCCACCACCACCCTTGAGAGCATCGTCAGAGCGAACATCAAACACCCAGTTTGTGATAGGACCGGCGAAAGACTCGTTGTTTCCGAAGAAGTGAGCCTCCAAGCCTGCGTATGCTGCAGACATCAATCCCTCAACAGAACTATCATCCAACTGTGCCTCGGTAAAAGCACCCTGTGGCTTGAGGTCTAAGAAGTCGTTACAAGACTGGAATGTGATAGAAGACCCCATAAGAGCAGCAGCTACTGCCATATATTTAATATTAACTGAGAATTTCATATCTATAATATAATTAATGTGTAACACTTAGAATTGCAAATTAACACCTACGGTAAAGGTACGAGAGCGTGGGTAAGGACCATTATCCAAACGTGCGCCATAAGCGCCCATTGGGAGTTCTGGGTCGAGACCTGAATAGTCAGTAATGGTGAATACATTCTCCATCTGACCATACACACTGAGAGCAGAAGCACCGATGCACTTGAGCCAATGGCTAGGCAACTCATACTGCAACTTGATGAACTTCATCTTCAAGTAAGAACCATCCTCAACATAATAGGTTGACATGCGAGCCTCATTGTTGTTGTCATCGAGTGACAAGGCTGGGATAGAAGCACTTGTATTGGTTGGTGACCATGCGTTCAACACATCCTTGCTACGGTTTGTACTAGTACCGCCATAACTCATGAGTGTAAGCTGACGCTTGGTTGTATTATAGATATCAAATCCAAATTCACCTGTAAGGAAGGTGCTCAGGGTGAGGCGCTTCCAGGTTACGCTCAGGTTGAGACCCAAGCTAAGGTCTGGATTAGGATCACCGATTACGCACTGGTCCTTGTCTGTGATAACATTATCGCCATCCAAATCACGATAGATCAAACGGCCAACGCCCTTGCCTTGCTGGGCTGAATGGTTAGCCACCTGCTCCTCGTTCTGGAAGATACCGTCGCAAACATAACCATAGTAAACACCCATTGGCTGACCTTGCATCAAGCGGACATCACCACCGATGGTATTCACAAAATCGTTAAGTTTCACTACCTCATTCTTATAATGAGAGATGTTGAAGTTACCATTCCAAGACCAGTCGCCATACTGAGGACTGTTATAACCGAGTGTCAACTCCCATCCGGTATTCTTCATATCACCCGTGTTCATCCACTTGCCAGCATTCTCACCAGCTACAGAAAGTGTTGGAGGAACGGTCAACATATCCTTGGTTTTCTTCCAGAAGTAGTCAAAAGATGCACTCAAGCTGCTATTGAACATATAGAGGTCGAAACCGATGTTGGTCTGGGTTGTAGTCTCCCACTTCAAATCCTTGTTACCTGTTGCCGACAACTTGATACCACTGACGTAACTGTTGTTTGTTCCCTCCAAATCATAGGCACCATTTCCATTGTCGAAGATGTAAGTAGAATAAGCAGCATAATTGCTAACTACCTGAGAGTTACCATTCTGCCCCCAAGCTACACGCACCTTGGCATCATTAACGATATTGTTCTTTGGATAGAACTTCTCCTGAGAAACGCGCCATGCACCAGAGAAAGCTGGGAACACACCAGAGTTTTTCTTGTTATACAAGCGAGAGGTTGCATCACGACGCAAGGTAGCAGAGAAGAGGTAACGGTCGACATAATTATAATCCAACTTACCAAACAAAGAGAACAAAGCCCACTGCGACTTGCCACCACCATTGGTCTGGGTGCCTTCACCCGTACCAATCTGCATATAGTCATCATCCTCGAAAGCATAATGATTTCTCCAGGCGCTGATATCCTCGAAGGTATATTTGATAGCCTCAGAACCTACCAACACATTGAAATGGTGCTCCTTGCAGATATCGAAGACATAGTTACCAGTATTGGTCCATGTATAAGTATCACCCTGACCATAAGCACGGCTCAAGGCATTGACATCAGCTGCAAGAGTCTTGCGGGTAAGTACCTTGTTGAAATACTGTGAGTGATCGATACCAACATTGGTCTTCAAAGACAAGCCTTTGATTGGAGTCAACTCCAGATAGGCATTACCGAAAATACGCCAGCTGTCGTTGGAATCATCGCTACCATTATAAAGCTGCTGAACAGGGTTAGCATAATCAGATTTCAACTCCGTCATAGGGTTAGTGAAGCTACCATCGGCATTACGAACGGTAAGTCCTGGGTGCTGGCGCATTGCCAAGAAAGGAATACCACGCTCATCGCCTGTAGAAGCACCATGATTCTGGAACTTAGCTACCATCAGGTTCTCACCTACCTTTACATAATCAGAGAGAGTGTAATTGGAGTTCAAACGGGCTGAATAACGACGATAGAAAGTATAGTCTATCAAACCATTCTGATTGATATAGTTGGCAGAGAACATCACACTACCCTTCTTAGAGCTATTAGATACACTGGCAGATAGATTGTGAGTCCATGCGGAACGATACACCTGATCCTGCCAATCTGTATTAGCCAAGCCTGCGATAGGCTGAGGAGTATCACCACTACCATAATAAGGATGAGAAGGAGCGATGTTCGAATTCTTTGCGGCAGTCCAATAAGCCTGGCCCCATTCTGTAGAATTCAGCATATTGTAAGTCTTGCCCACTGTCTGCAAACTGGCAGCATAGTTAACATTCACTGTTAACTTTTCGCCCTTACCCTGCTTGGTAGTGATAATGATAACACCATTGGCAGCACGAGAACCATAGATTGATGCAGAAGAAGCATCCTTCAGGACCTGGATACTTTCGATGTCGGCAGGGTTGATAGAGTTCATGTTCTCAGAGGTAGCAATACCATCTACAATTAAAAGAGGGCTACCACCATTGATAGAACTCATACCACGCACTACGATAGAAGAACCGCCACCACCTGGAGCAGCATCAGTTACAATCTGTACACCAGCAAGTTTACCCTGCATAGAGTTGAGCATGTTAGGATCAGAAGCACTGACAGGTTCCTTCATATTCATAACGGATACCGCACCGGTCAAATCGGCCTTTCGCTGAGTGGTATAACCTGTTACAACCACTTCCTGCAAGTCGTTGGCATCTTCCTGAAGTGTTACCACCATATTGTCTGAAGCCTTTACTTCTTGCGTCTTATATCCAATATAAGATATAACAAGTGTGGAACCAGGAGCACATTCTACATGGAAGTTACCATCAAAGTCGGTAACAGTACCAGTCTTTGTGCCTTTCACCATAACAGATGCACCAATGACTGTCTCACCGGTAGCATCCTTTACGATGCCATTTACATTTACCTGTTGTGCACTAGCTACGGTGCAAACAGCACAGAGCGCAGAGCTCATTAGTAATCTTGAAAGATTGTTCATACTATTATAACATTTTAAGTTTCAAAAATTGTGATTGCTTGATTTCTGTCGCAAAATTAGGGAAAAGACTGTTATATAAATAGAAAAAATCGTTCCTGCAACAATAATTATGTTACATGAAACGATTTTCTTATCTTTTGCTAAGATTTTAAAGTACTTATTTTAAAGGAGTTAGAAAACTATTTTCTTTTAGATAACTGTTTATTTCTGAAATCGGTAGGAAGAACGCCAAACTGCTTTCTGAAGCATGAAGAGAAATAGCCCGGTAACGCAAAGCCTACTTCTGCCGAGACTTCAGCTACAGTCTTATCAGTCTGCATCAGGAGCGTATAGGCTCTCTGCAGACGCATCTCTTTCAGGAGCTCGACAGGCGTTTTTCCTGTCATAGCCTTCACCTTGCGATAGAGCTGTACTTTACTCAACTGCATCTCGGCTCCCAAATCATCCATCTTCATATCAGCATTGCCCATATTCTCAAGAATCTTCTTCTTGAAACGATCCATGAAATAACGATCACTCTCATCCAGGTGATTCAGTTCAGCAGCCCAGCCCTCCTTGTTCTCGATGAATCCACGAGCCACGGCTTTCTGTTTCTGCAGCTTCTTTCTATATACCTTATATATATAGAAGATGATAATGAGCAGAACTAGGACAATAACGACGGCAACAATAATCATCCATTGCTGGATGCGGGATACCTCTGAATAAGAATCAAGACTGTCAGAAATCTGATCCAGATTCTTCATCTTGACTTCCAAATCCTGATATTGTAGGGCGATGGCATCACAGTTTTCAGAGGTAGCAAGGAATGATTTCATCACATTATCCTTCTTATAGGGTTTACCCTGAAGGATATTCATCGCCAATTCCATAATCTTTTCGCCCTGGGTAGGATAGACATAAGAAGCAGCAAACTGTCCTCTCTTCACTCTATCCACTCCTTCCCATTCTCCAGGCAATCCATCAATGCCTACTATCAGCATCTGCTTATCAATGCCTCGTCTCTCTGCTTCCAGAAAGGCACCTATGGCTCCCAGGTCGCTATGTCCGAACACGCCATCCGCATGTCCACCCTTATCCAGATATTGCTTCATCAACTCCTGGGCTCGCTCCATCTTCCAGTTACTGTCCAGAGTAACCACCTTGATTCCCGGATAATTCTTCATCACCTCGTGGAAACCACGATGGCGCTCAATGACAGGGGAAGCATCCTTCAAGCCCGTAATCTCAACAACGGTACCTTTTCCATCCAGTTTACCGGCAAGAAAGCGGGCTACTTCCCTACCCGCTTCTACATTATCGCCACCGATGGAAGCTGTATAATGGGTTGTCTTTACCTTTCTGTCGAAGAGAATAACCGGAATATGCGCACGATAAGCTCGCTCGATGGCAGGTGTTACATCATTCACGTTATCAGGGGCCACCACGATTAAATCTACCTTCCTGGCTATCATGCTGTCTATCTGGCGAGCCTGGCGTTGCCCGTCGTTCTCTGCAGTAGTAAACAGCAAATCCACATTCTTATATTGATACTGCGCCAGTCGAATCTCATTATTCACCTTCTCGCGCCAAACTCCGCTGCAGCATTGCGACACACCAATCACCATCTTCTTCTGGGTGCAAGAACCTAGAAGAAGCATACTACTAAGTAGTACTATTAAGATAATATTGATTCTTTTCATTGATTTTATACTTCTTCCATCCGTTTAAGTTCCCACCCCTCAAACTGCATGATGATGAGATGGAGTTTTGTGCCTTGGCGCAAAGCCTCAACCCTTGGAGCCTCAGCATATCGATGAATCTGCTCTACAGCCTCACGCCACTGTTTCTCTGCCTTGGTCATAGGCTTGCCATCTTCCGTAAACTCACCTTCAACTATCGCAGAGAAATCTTTCTTAGAAAGAACCTTCAATTCCAGAATGTAGCTATGCTGACTGGCATAATGGGTAAGGTCCGGCAAAAGGAAGAAATCACAATAGCCATGATTCAACTCTAACTCTGGAGCCGTGATATAATAATCATTCAGATTCAGATAAGCCATGAAGAATCCCTGCAGGTTTCGCTCAGCCTCAATGCCATCACGCACCGATGAAACCTTGGCATAGGCATCTGCCATGAAGCGCAATCCTTCTTCCCACTTACCATCGTATGCCATGTCATAATAGTAATCGGTGAGCTGGTTGACATCCACATAAGCCTTTGCCTGATACTCCTCTTCCAGATAACCATAATACTGCTTGCGGACATTATTGTTCGGAATGCCCAGAATGAGCTTGGATCCACGAGTTCCCTTGATGGTCAACATGCCATAATAGAACAGAAGACTTGGGAATATCTCTGCCTTTGGAATCTGATACGCAGAAAACGACTCATAAAGCTGGGTAACAATCTGCTCCTCTTCTGCTATCTTGCGGATAATGCCCTTACGCTCTCCATCAAGCTTGTCAAACTGCAAAAGTTTCTTCATCTTGCCGTAATCGGTACGGGTATTCGGGTCTATCATCTCTTCTGGCGGACATCCGGCATCCATGTAATTGCGAAGGTAATAAAGAACCATATCACAATTAAACATACGAGTCTTTTTCT
>ERZ1035006.2153-NODE-2153-length-11632-cov-8.643345_pt1 | contig 11632 bp, 14 predicted proteins | sample MGYA00520694_ERZ1035006 | MGnify/ENA primary metagenome ERZ1035006 (study PRJEB33766, sample SAMN09781746) | gut metagenome | biome: gut microbiome | host: Homo sapiens | place: Madagascar | study: EMG produced TPA metagenomics assembly of the PRJNA485056 data...
ACCATCATGCAATCCTCTACAGCAATTTCCAAAAGAAAAAAGACGGGAAAACCCGCCTTTTCATGTCCTGTTATCTGACTTCTTTCTGTTCCTGTTTATCCTTTTCTTTTGATCCGCCGTGTTCCATTTTCCATCCCCATATGCCTGCAGCGATCACTGCAAGACCCATGAGACCGGCAAAAATATTTTCCGCCATTATGATAATCCTCCTTTTCAGACATCATTCATGCGGTAACCGACTCCCAGTTCATTTAATATGTATTTATATTCGCCCGGCTTTTCTCCGAATTTTTTTCGGATATTTGCCATGTTGACCTGCAATTTTTTTACGCTGCCATAATCGGAATAACCCCATACCTTTTTGATGATCTCCGCATAGGTAAGTACTTTTCCCGCATGCAGCGCCAAAAGCTGTACAATATTATATTCTGTCTGTGTCAGTTTGATCTCTTCTCCCGCGATTGAAACCCTTCTTGCATCATATTCGATTTCCATGTCATACAGAGAAAAAGATTCCCGCACGTATTTACCCGTACCCTGAAAACGGCTGTTCCGAAGTGTTGCACGGACTCTTGCCAGAAGCTCCGCTGTCCCGAATGGCTTTGTCACATAGTCATTTGCGCCGAGATCCAATGCCTCCACCTTATCAGACTCATCGGTTCTGGCTGACAGAACAACGATCGGTGTATCATTTTTTGCCCTGATCTCCCGAATAACATCAACTCCATCCATATCGGGCAGTCCCAGATCCAGAATGACAAGATCCGGATTATGCGAAAAGAACATCGTCAGACCGTTCTTTCCGTTCTGTGCAAAAATAACCTGATAATCATTCGTCTCAAAGATCATTTTCATAAAATTGCAAATATTCTTTTCGTCTTCTACTACAAGAATTTTATAGCTGTTCACTTAAGCTGTCCTCCTCATCAAGCGTAAATCGGAAGATACATCCGCCTTCTTCCCGGTTTTCCACGGAGATCTCACCATCATGTGCCTTAATAATAGATGCACATACCGCAAGTCCGATTCCCATGCTCTTTTTATTATGATCCACGGGAGCATCCTTGATCTCAAAATAATCTTTGAAAATGCTCTTTAACCGTTCCCTGGGAATGCCACAACCATTGTCGGCGATCTCAAAAACAACTTTTCCGCCTTCCGTATGAACCGTCAGGGAAAGCTCTGTCATTCCCTGTGCATGCTGCACAGCGTTTTCCAGAATATTGATGATAACCTGCTCGATCAGCACCGCATCCATCGGAATACTGATAAATTCATCCGGGATTGACACGGTTACTTTCTGGTTTGGATACCTTTTCTTAAATTTTACCAATACAGAGTTGATCAGTTCTTCCAGTACAACGGAATTTTTTTTGAGCCTGACACCTCCGTTATCAATTCTTGTAATGGACAGAATATTTTCAACCATATTCATGAGCCATTGCGTATCTTCTCTGATACCTGTTGTAAGCTGCAGGATCTGCTCTTTTTTCAGATGATCATAATTTTCTATGATCGTCGTACTCGAACCATAGATCGTTGTCAGTGGCGTTCTGAAATCATGTGATACTGCACGAAGCAGATTACCGCGCATTTTTTCCTTTGCGCTCTCTGCCCGCACTTTTTCCTGCCATTTCAGCTGTGTCATTACAGTACTTGTCATGATCGTTATGATCAGCATGATCAGTGCGGATATGATGTTTTCCGGTATACTGAAGTTAAATGCAAAATATGGAAATGCAAATACAAAGTTCAGCGCCAGAACACTCAGGATTGACGCAACAATACCGTAAACATATCCTTCTGTTACACGCGAAACAAGAAATACTGCAAGTGCCATGATCGCAGGCGCTACCATATCAATCGCAAGATAGTGCTCTATGATAATGCAGACAAGCAGACATAAAGACGGTATCAAAACCGTTTTCAGTATGTTTTTTCTTATGTTTTTGTTCATGGTGGCCTCCCATACAATACATTATAAATAGTTACCGGTTAAGAATCAGCAAAGGATGCTTTGCATTCAAAACTGCGGTATGTTATGATTTTCCTGTAGTGCAATATCCGTAAAGATAAAGGAAATAAAGGAGAAATTTTACAAATGATTAAAAATATATTGTTTGATGTTGGAAATGTACTGCTTGATTTTGATCCGGAGCGGTTTTTAAAAGAGGCGGGCTATACAAAGGAGCAGCAGGAAATTGCCATGCGCTGTGTATTTACGCATCCACTGTGGGATCAGCTTGACAAAGGAACGGTCATGGAAAAAGAAGCCCTGCAGGAATTTATCAAGGCAGATCCTGCGCAGGAAGCTCTGATCCGGGAAATCGTCGGGCGCACAAAGGAAACTCTTTTCCCGCTTTCCTATGCGGATGACTGGGTAAAATCCTTAAAGGCACAGGGGTATCCTGTTTACATCCTGTCCAATTACGCCGGAGAATTATATGAAAAAACAAAGCACCTTATGACATTTTTACAATACGTGGATGATGCTTTGTTTTCGTATCAATGTAAAATGATCAAGCCTGACCGTGAAATTTATGCCTATGCCTGCGAAAAATTCAATATTTTACCGCAGGAAACTGTTTTCATTGATGACCGCGCCAAAAATATCGCCGGCGCAAGGGAGTTTGGGCTGCAGGCTCTGCAGTTTACCTCTTACGAAGAAACCTCCGCCGGGCTTCGTGCACTACTTGGCAAATGAAATTCCCATTATGCCTGATGTCAGTGAGCTTCCCGCTATCTACTGTAAACATATCGGTGATCAAATAGTGGGGGAATGCCACCTGCATACAGTTTAGTCAATTGGCAGGCGGAGAAGCTGCCAGCTCAGATCGATCATTTCCTGCTTTTCCATAGAATTTTCAAAAATAATCTTCTGCTCCCGTTTTTCTGCGTGGAGCAGATTTTTTTCTCCCAGACGTCTTTTCAGCTCTTTTGCCGTTCCCATACTGCCATCAATGATCTCGATCCTTCTGTTGCCCAGAAATTCCCGAAGATGCGGTCTGAGGAACGGATAATGGGTACAGCCGAGCACGATCGTTTCTGTTTTGTCTGTTATGTAAGGAAGCAGATATTTGGAAAAGTAAGCATCCAGAAACTCGCCGTCCAAATGTCCTTCCTCGACAAATTCCATCAGTCCCGCACATGGCACGGGAATGATATGCGCCTGCTCTTTATACAATCCGAGCAGATTGTGAAATTTCTCCTGCCGGATCGTCATAGGGGTTGCCAGCACTAAGATCTCGCCGCCCTTATACTGGCTGACTGCAGGCTTGATCGCCGGTTCGATCCCGACAAGCGGAAGATCAGGGTACATCAGCCGCAGATCCTTTACAGCCGCACTTGTCGCCGTGTTGCAGGCGACCGCCAGTCCCTTGATTCCCCGTTTCATCAGATTTTCCACCACATGAAAGGTCAGCTCTCTGATCTTTTCCCGGTCTTTCACGCCATATGGCGCGTTTTTGGAATCTCCGAAATAAATAAAATCTTCATTTGGCATGATCTGCACTGCTGCCTTCAGTACGCTGATCCCGCCCAGACCTGAATCCATAAAGCCGATCGGCGGTTCTTTTTCTTTGTTTTGTTCCATTTTTGTGTCCCTGTTTTGTTTCTATGATAATTTTAGCAGATATTACTTGCTTCTCTACGATATCCACGAATTGCTCCGCAGCTACGCTGCTCTCGCAATTCTACCCAATATTCGCATATCGTGGGATTGTCATCCCACTTTTATGCTCATATCGGGGCGGGTCCCAAGGTCTTTCACCCACCTGTGAGCAAGCTCACATGGGGTTAGACCTTTTGACCCTGGCATCATATCGTTATTATAAAATCATATTTCATGCGGCGCAAGCACATGCTGCATATCCGCCGGCATTGGGGCGGTAAACTCCATACGCTCCCCGGTGATCGGATGCGTAAAGCTGATCTTATGCGCGTGCAGCGCCTGTCTGTCGATCAGCTCCTTATCCGGGTTATACAGATAATCGCCGATCAGCGGATACCCCAGATATTTGAGATGCACGCGGATCTGATGCGTCCTGCCCGTCTCCAGCACAAGCGCGAGCAGGCTGTGTCCGTTAGCCTCCGCTACCACACGGTAATGCGTTACCGCTCTGTCTCCGTGTTCAAAATCTATCATACGCTCCAGGCATGAGCTTTCTTTCCGTCCGATCGGCGCATCGATCACACCGGCAGACGGCGTTACCTTACCCTTTACGATCGCATAATATTCTCTGCTGATCCCCTCTGCCTGCTCTCCCTGCAGGGATTTTGCCGCAACCTGCTGCCCCAGGATCGCACCGCTTACCATATGCTTTGCCACGATCGTAAGCCCGGATGTATCTCTGTCCAGCCTGTTGATACATCGAAATACAAAGGGCGTATTTTTCTGCCTGAAATACCACGCCAGCGCATTACCCAGTGAATTATCATAATTATGCAGTGATGGGTGGATGGGCATGCCCGCAGCTTTATTGATCACCAGCAAATCTTCATCCTCATATACGATATCCAGCGGCAGTTCCACCGGAAGGATCTGCTCGGAGCCCTCTGTCTCGCATATTGTGATCCTGAGCGCATCGCCATCCTGCAGAATGTAATTCTGGTAGACAAACTTTCCGTTTACCTGCACGCTTTCCGGATCTTTTTTCAGGTTGATGAGATTTTGTGTGGAAAATCCTTTTGTTTTCAAAAAGCCACTCACCTTCTGCCCGGGCATCGGATTTGTGATCTTGTAGGTCAGTGTTCGTTCCATTGTTGTTCTTTCTATTAGTATTTTGCATTTTGCTTCTCTTACTTGGTTTTATGACTTTGGAATTTCATTATACCACCACATACTGCTGTCTGGGGGAAATTCATACTTTTTCTCTATTTTGTTCCTTTTGGTATGAAATTTATCCCCTGACTGAAACATCCTGTGATAAAACAAACGGGGCTTCGCGATCGCGAAGCCCCGTAAAACATTCTAAACACATAAAGTACATAGCATAACAGCATAAGCTGTTACATACTTATTACATGCTATCCTACAGTCTCTTTAACAGCTCTTCTCTCTGTGCTTCAAAGCCCGGTTTGCCAAGGAGAGCGAACATGTTCTTCTTGTAGCTTTCAACGCCCGGCTGGTTGAATGGGTTTACACCGAGGATGTAACCTGATACACCGCAGGCGAACTCGAAGAAGTAGAATAACTGTCCTAAGTAGAACTCGTTTACTTCCGGTACGTTAACCTTCAGGTTTGGAACCTGTCCGTCTGTATGAGCAAGGATTGTACCGTTCATAGCTGATTTGTTGACGAAATCAACTGTCTTTCCTGCTAAGTAGTTCAGTCCGTCAAGATCAACCGGTTCTTCACCGATCGTGATCTCTTCACGGGACTTCTCGATCTCTACAACTGTTTCAAACATGGATCTTGTACCATCCTGGATGAACTGACCCATAGAGTGAAGATCTGTGGTAAGATCTACGCTTGACGGGTAGATACCCTTCTGATCCTTACCTTCTGATTCTCCGTATAACTGTTTCCACCACTCAGCTACATAGTGGAAGCTTGGCTCATAGTTTGCTAAGATTTCAATGCCTTTGCCCTTGCGGTTCAGTGCATTACGGACTGCAGCATATTTGAGGGCATCGTTTTCTTCGTATGGAAGATTTAATGCGTTTTCTCTTCCGCTTGCAGCACCTTCCATTAACTTATCGATATCTGCACCTGAAACTGCGATCGGCAGAAGACCTACTGCTGTCAGAACTGAGAAACGGCCACCGATATCATCCGGAACAACGAATGTCTCGAAACCTTCCTCTGTAGCAAGACCCTTTAAAGATCCCTTTGCTTTATCTGTTGTTGCGTAAATTCTCTTAGCTGCTTCTTCTTTGCCGTATTTCTTTTCCATCATTTCACGGAATACACGGAAAGCGATTGCAGGCTCTGTTGTTGTACCTGATTTGGAGATCATGTTGATAGAGAAATCTCTGTCACCGATGACATCCATTAAATGCTTGATATAAGTAGAGCTGATAGAGTTACCTACAAAGTAGATTTCAGGAGTCTTACGAACTTCCTTCGGAATCATGTTGTAGAAGCTGTGACGCAGGAATTCGATCGCTGCTCTTGCACCAAGGTACGAACCGCCGATACCGATAACAAGCAGTACCTCTGAATCGCTCTGGATCTTGGCTGCTGCCTTTTTGATACGTGCAAACTCTTCTTTATCATAGGCAACCGGAAGATCGATCCATCCTAAGAAGTCATTACCTGCACCTGTTTTGGATACTAATGTTTCTTTTGCATCCATTGTGATCTTTTTCATTAAGTCAACTTCGTTTTCGCTTACGAAAGAAGTTGCTTTTGAGTAATCAAATGTAACTTTATTGCTCATTTTTTTCGCTCCTTTATGTTTTATTTCCAAACAGCTTTAGTGTAGCAAAAGAACGTGCATTTTGCAAGTATCTTGTCACATTAAGCTCTTTACATAGTCCTCTGATTTTTCCAGATCTTCTGCAATCTCAGCTATTGTTTTTCCTTTTTTTATCCAGCTGCTGATCAAATCCTGATCCCGTTTTCTCTCGCCCTCAGCTCTGCCCTCACGTTTTCCGGCATTGAATTCGGATAGCAGACATCTTTCATAGTCTTCTCTTGCCTCACACTGCATACGGATCTTTTCATCTTCACTCAGTTTCTTCATTGTTACTACCATCTTCTCAAATACCTCCTCTCCGTTTGCAAGCTGTTCCAGTTCTTCCAGCGTCTCAGCCTTAAATATGCTTGCCCACTTCACAAGCTTTTTATTTATATTTGCCTGTTTTTTCGCTGCATCCAATTGCGTCAGATCAAGTACCTTGATACACAACTTATCTGAATAAAGGAACTGATCTTCCACATCCATGAGTTGATATTTCCCCATAAATTTCGGATGCTCTTCAAATAAAGTAAAATCTAAAATGCCAATATGATACATCGGAAGCAGCTTACTATAATCTTCTCCGCTTTTCAAACTGTCAAATGCTCTTGCCCAGTATAAAAGCGACCGTTCCACCCAGTAGGTCTGCTTATACACCTGTAGTTCGATATTGATGATCTTTGCATTGTTCAATGTGAGCTTAACATCCAGAATGCACTCTTTGCCCTCAATTTCCTTGCCAAGCTCGATTGGATTTTCTAAATGGCAATCTACAATATCCGCCTCATCCATCTCCAAGAGTGTTGCCAGAAGATTCCGTAACACCTCTTCATTCTTCTGAAGTACAGCATGAAACATATAGTCATTCTGCATCCCATAAAATTTTCTCTTTTCTGTCATCTGTATGACCTCCTTCGTTTACCGCAGGAGTGATCAATACAGTTATCCTATCTTCCGAAACCCCTGCTTTATAAATGATTTGTGTGAAATAAAGCATGAATTTCCTGAATTAAGATATGTTTCAGATATAGTACGTCTGTCGTAGGTCATCAGGACTTCTCCCTGTTTCGCTGGTTTTTCCCTTAGACAGTTCTGAGTAAAGCTCAGATTTTCCGCACCATAGACATGATAAAAGAAAATATGCTTTGGGGAGATTATAACATTTCCCCAAAGCATACTCAATAGCTATATCTGTTATTTTGTGATATAAGGCAAGTATCTTGTCACATTAAGCTCTTTACATAGCCCTCTGATCTCTCCAGATCTTCTACAATCTCAGCTATTGTTTTTCCTTTTTTTATCCAGCTGCTGATCAAATCCTGATCCCGTTTTCTCTCGCCCTCAGCTCTGCCACGCTGCTCGCCACGCTTTTCGCCAATTGAAATACCATCCAGCTTTCCCTGTTCATATTTTCATCCATCTTCATTTCAATCGTCATATAGTTCTCCCTCCACTCGTCATCATCCCGGATCATTTCAACCTGATCCTGAATCTTTTCTGTGTAATGATCCGTTGTCAGACAATCACTATCTTTTTATTTCAGACGAATACATTATACTACCTGCTCATAATTTTATCTTCCACACGCGTCTTGTTTCTGCTATAATGCATTTTGAAGAAGTCTGTTTATGGCTTTTATATAGAAAGTAGAAAGAAGGGTTATTATGATATACAAAACATCAGGCACTTGCTCAAGTGCGATCGATTTAGAGGTAGAAGGTGACATCATCAAATCCGTTTCCTTTACAGGCGGCTGTAACGGCAATCTGCAGGGTATTTCCAGACTGGTAGAGGGCATGAAGGTGGAAGATGCCATTTCCAGATTAAAGGGAATCCGCTGTGGCTTTAAAAATACATCCTGCCCGGATCAGCTGGCACGCGCTTTAGAATCACTGGAGGCTGCCAAATCATGAAAAAGATTGTCCTGACCGGCGGTGGAACAGCCGGACACGTCACACCCAATATCGCACTTCTGCCAAAGCTCCGCGAGCTTGGCTATGAGATCCATTATATCGGTTCTTATGACGGGATTGAGAAAAAGCTGATCGCAGACTTTGATATTCCGTATTACGGGATTTCGACAGGAAAGTTGCGCCGTTATTTCGATGTGAAGAATTTCACAGATCCGTTCCGTGTTGTAAAGGGCTTTTCAGAAGCGAAAAAGATCTTAAAACAGATCAAGCCGGACATTGTATTCAGTAAGGGCGGCTTTGTATCCGTTCCTGTTGTCCGCGCTGCTGCCAGCCTGAAGATTCCGTGCATCATCCATGAATCCGATATGACACCGGGTCTTGCAAATAAATTATGTATTCCTGTTGCAACAAAAGTTTGCTGCAACTTCCCGGAAACACTGCAGAATCTTCCGGCTGATAAGGCCGTTCTGACCGGATCTCCGATCCGTGGGGAGCTGACAAAGGGCAATAAGATCGCAGGTCTTGATTTATGCGGCTTTTCTGCCAATCAGCCTGTGATCATGGTCATCGGTGGCAGTCTTGGTGCTGCCAATGTCAACAAAGCAGTCCGTGATGCACTGCCTGCCCTGTTAAAGGATTTTCAGGTCGTACACCTTTGCGGACAGGGAAAAGTGGATAATCTGCTTCTGAATACAAAAGGCTATAAGCAGTTTGAATATGTAAAAGCAGAGCTCAAGGATTTATTTGCCATGGCAGATGTTGTCATCAGCCGTGCAGGCGCGAATGCAATCTGTGAGCTGCTTGCCCTAAAAAAACCAAACCTGCTGATCCCGCTTGTCAGCGGAAGCCGCGGCGATCAGATTTTAAATGCAAAATCCTTTGAAACACAGGGCTTTTCCATGGTGCTTTCCGAGGATGATATTACAGAAACTGCTCTGACAGATAAAGTACATGAACTGTTCTTTACCCGTCAGACTTACGTCGATAACATGGAAAAGAGCAATCAGCTCGGTGCTATCGCAACCATTACGGGGTTAATTGAGGAAATAGTATGCGACGAATCTCACTAAATGAAGTAACAGATGACATGACTCTGGCAAAACCGATCTATCAGGGCACAAAGCTGATCCTGCAGACCGGCGTAGCAGAGCTTACTAAATATAAGGAAAAACTGAATAATGTCGGTATTTTTTCCGTATATGTCAACGATCCTGTCTCTGATGATATCTCAGTTCCTGACGTGGTATGTGAACAGACCAGAGAAAAATGCAAGGCAACCTTGCGTCTTGTCTGCGATCACCTGCGCCAGCAGGGCAATTTTCATGAGCCGGAGCTGGATGAGATCGTAACTGCTTTATTCGATGAGATCTTCCAGAACAAAAATATCCTGATCTGTTTAAGCCAGATCAGCACAGCGGATGATGCCACCATGGTACATAGTATCAATACAACTATTTACAGCATCCTCATCGGTATTAAATCCGGTCTTCCCACACATGAGCTGAAAGAACTTGCGGAAGGCGCACTCCTGCATGACCTCGGGAAGATCATTTTAAATGAATCCATCTTATTAAAATCCTCCGCCCTCACACAGGAGGAATTTAATCATATTAAGCAGCATCCATCTCTGGGCTATGAAGCACTGGAGAAAAAGCATCTGCTTTCCGATGCCTCCCGCCTCATTGTCCTGCAGCATCATGAAAGGCTGGATGGCAGCGGATATCCCGCCGGTTTAAAAGGTGATGAAATCCACCCGTATGCACAGATCGTTGCCATTGCAGATGTCTATGATGCCCTGACAAGTGAACGCTGCTACCGGAAAAGCCTGAGCAACTACAGCGCCTGCAGGATTCTGCAGGAAGATGTCCAAAGCGGCAAGTTAAACAGTGCTTACTTAAGTGCTCTGCTTTCCAATATTGCAGTCTACCCAAATGGCATTGTCGTTTATCTTTCCGATGGGACACATGGCATTGTAAAAGCCCAGAATCCGGATCTTTTATATCAACCGGTAATCCGTATCATTGATGACAGAGATCCAGACGGAAAGATTTCTGTGTATGATCTGGATCTTGCCACCAGCTCAGATGTATCTATCATAGAACCATAGCACCGGAAATCTTCCTGTTTTCCGGTCGCTACGCTTTCACACTTTTTGCTCTCTTTACCGCTCACTCATACCGGAGAGCTTCGATCGGATTGAGCTTTGCGGCTTTATTTGCCGGATAATATCCGAAAAATACACCGATAAAGATGGAAAATACCACAGAAAATACAATACTGACAACAGTCATTTGCCGTTCCTTCATAAAAGCTCTTCCGGATCCCCTTTAATTGAATCATTGTCTCTTCCATATTACATACCACCCGGTCCGCCGGATCTGCCGGGACCACCACCCGGGCCTCCCATACTACCGCCGCGCATCCTTTGCGGATGTCAGCACAATACTCGTCTTGGCAGTCATACCTGAAACGAAATGTCAAGGACTTTTTAGTACCCCTACCATTCATTGCATGAAAAAAGCCACTGTAGATTTCTCCACAATGGCTCCAAAGTCATTTTTTATTCACTTTTGATTACCGGCAAACTCGTGCCCAAACTGGAATTTGGCGTTCCATCACTATTAGTTCAAAAGGATGTGCATCAGAAAACCAATTAAAACGCAAACAACAAATGTTGTCAACACAGTACCTATAACTAAAAGAATTTTTTGATAAGGACGTTTGCCTATTTCTCGTTGCTTATGAATATCATCCAAAAGTTTTCCCTCAGAAAATGCGACAATTTCTTTATAGGTTTGAACATCATTATCTTTTTTTACCTTTTCAACCTTAAAGGCAAAGTACATAGAGATTGCCCAAATGATTCCCCAAGGAATGAATGCCCAAACACCAAGCCACATAAATAGCGGAGCTGCAGAAACAGCAGTTGCAATTAGCATTATAGTGTAGGATTTTCCATAGCGATTCATCTTTTCAATTTCTTCTTTTTGAATTACATCTTTCATAACTTCAATATCTCCTTTGATTAGATTGTCAAGGGAAATTTGAAAGATTTCACTCAGTAATACCAAACTATTCACATCTGGATAGCTTTTATCATTTTCCCAATTTGAGATTGTTTGCCTTGAAACATAAACACGATTGGCTAACTCCTCTTGGGATAAATGTGCTTCCTGACGATGCATTTTTATTTGCTTTCCAAGTTCCATCTCGTCACCTCCTTGCATACTCATACTAATCGAAAGGTCTTATTTTCGCTATCAAAGTGCATTGACATCTATGTTTTCCGTGTGTCAAAGGTCTTTTACAGACCGTAAA
>ERZ1035006.2154-NODE-2154-length-11631-cov-24.511317_pt1 | contig 11631 bp, 8 predicted proteins | sample MGYA00520694_ERZ1035006 | MGnify/ENA primary metagenome ERZ1035006 (study PRJEB33766, sample SAMN09781746) | gut metagenome | biome: gut microbiome | host: Homo sapiens | place: Madagascar | study: EMG produced TPA metagenomics assembly of the PRJNA485056 data...
AGAACACATATTTTTCCGGGAAATGCGTACTTTTCAGCGTTTCCACATCACTCACACCAGGCAGCGCCGCCAACAGCTTGCCCGCCTCTCCCAGTTCTGCCGCCAGCATCTGCAAAGGCAGGATGAAGAGCAGCAGCATCAATTTCAAGAATCTCAAATTCAATTTCATTTTCGTCTCTCTTTTATGTTTTCTCTTTTTAAACTTTCGTTGGTAATCTCCACATATTTCAAATATTATGCAAAGGTAAGGATTTATTTTCATCCGGCAAAGAGAAACGACATCTTATTAGCATTTTTACGATAAATTCCTGTTATTATGATAATTTCCCGTTATTCCCGCTATTACGATAAATTCCCGTTATTACGAGGATAATCAAGACTATTGGCTCCATTCTCATGTCTTCCCTTCAACCTTCTATATTCCGTAGGCGAATATCCCAGATGGGCCTTCACGTATTTGCCGAAGAAGGAAAGATTAGGGAAATCCAGATAGGCACAGATTTCCTTGATGCTCATATCGGAATGTGAGAGAAGGCGGTTGATGTCTTCTACCGTATATTCCGTAATCCAGTCATTGGCTGTCTTGCCACTGTTGCTCTTACAGACATCCGAGAGGTATTTGCTGGTAATACACAGTTTCGTACTGTAGTATTCCAGTTTCCTTGGTTTTACTTCCATGGAAGTCAGCAGGTCGATGAATTGCTTGAAGAGCAGACTGCCTCTCGACATGTGGAGAGATTCCCTCTGCGGAGTAACCTGCTCGATGATGCTCAGCAGACAGAACAGGAAGGAACTGACCAGACTGCCCACAATCTGCTTCTTGTACTTGGTATCTGCTTTTACCAGCTGCTCAGCCAGCAAGGCATGATACTTCTCAAAAGTCTTCATGCTCGACTCATCAATATGAATGATAGGCTGGTTCTTCAGGTAGAAAGAGATATCTACCACATCACCGATATGCAGCATACTGCGGGCTATCTGAGAAGAGAGACAGACCGCCTTCGCCGTAAAGTCGATGCTGAACAGGCAATCGTTCATGATAGTATTAGGCTGGCAGATGATAATATCATTGGAAGAGGCAGTAGCTTCTTCCTTATTCGTCCGCATAGCCACGCGTCCCTGCTTGATGACGATAATCAGCAGGAAATCCACCTTGATGGCCTGCAGCTTAGAGAAGTTGCGCAGGTCATCAATGATAACGACATCATTATCAGCATAGCCAACAAACTCCACGTTTGTCAACTGCTCCATGTCCCTTATATCTATTTTTTCAAAATTTGCCATATTGCGATGTTTTTGCTGGCAAATTTAGCAAAAAAAAGCCACATCTAGTAGTTTAAACTGAAGAATTATTGTTCTTTTAGATAACTACTCGCTCAAAAGACCGGTAAATCCGACAATTAGAACACCGCAGAGTGTTCTATTTGTAGTAATTTTGCCACGTCAATTATAAAAAAGAAAGAAAAGAATGAAGAAAAAAGTATTAATGCTTGGATTGTTGTCGCTTGCGCTGATTGATGCACATGCCGCAGGCAACTCCTGGTCACTCGACTCGCTGAGAGCCAAAGCCATCAGCAACAACAAGGCACTCCTTATGGCAGGTCAGAAAAAGGTAGCAGCTTCTTACACCCGTAAATCTGCCGCCACCAACTACCTGCCGAAGGTTTCAGCCACAGGTGCATATATGCACACAAGCCGCGAGCTTTCCTTGCTGAGCGATGAGCAGAAAACCACCTTGTCCAATATAGGAACAGGACTTTCCGCTGTGGTTCCCAATCTCGCCCCGATGAGTTCTGCCATCAACACCGCCGGACAGGGAGTAGTAGATGCCCTGCATACCGACACCCGCAATGCAGGCGTAGTGGCGGTGATGCTGACCCAACCTATCTATATGGGTGGCAAGATCAGAGCCTACAACAAGATTACCCAATATGCCGAAGAGGCTGCTGGAACCCTGTACGACAAGGAATTGCAGGATATCATTGTAGATGTAGATGAAGCCTACTGGAATCTGGTGGCACTATACAGCAAGAAGAAACTTGCCGAGGGCTACAAGGCGCTGGTTGACAAACTGGAAGGCGATGTAGAGAAACTGGTGAAGGAAGGCATGGCTACCAAGGCCGACCTGCTGAGCGTGAAGGTAAAGGTGAACGAAGCCGGCGTATCGCTCATCCAGGTAAACAACGGCATTGAACTCTCAAGAATGAATCTCTGCCGAATCTGTGGACTCGCAATGAACGAACCCGTAGAAGTGGAGGATGCCATCGACGAAAAGAATCAGAATGCCAACATCATGGGTCAGGTAGATATGGTCAGCTCAAAGTCAGACCACCTGGTGCAGCAGGCAGAAAGCAACCGCAAGGAACTGCAGGCCCTGGGACTCCAGAACCGGATCTACGAAGAGAAGATCAATCTGGCACGTGCCGAATATCTGCCTAAGGTGGCGCTGATGGGAGGCTATCTAGCCAGCAACCCTTCGGTGTTCAACAGCTTCGAGCGCAAGCTGAAAGGAATGTGGAACGTGGGCATCACCCTGAATGTACCCATCCTTACCTGGGGCGACCGATCCTACAAGGTGAAAAGTGCCAAGGCAGAAGCCCTGATGCACCGGTATGAAACCGAAGAGGTGAAGGAAAAGATAGAATTGCAGGTGAACCAATGCCGACAGAAACTGCAGGAGAGCATGGAGCGATACCAGACCACCCTGCGCAGCGTGGACGAGGCTGAAGAAAACCTGCGCTATGCCAACCTGGGAATGAAGGAAGGCGTGATTACGCTGAGCAATGTGATGGAAGCACAGACGGCATGGCTGAAAGCCAAATCGGAATGGGTAAACGCACAGGTGGATGTACGCCTTGCCAACCTCTATCTGAGAAAGGCCGTAGGTTCCATCGACACCCATATATAATATATGAGGTATATATATAATGTATAACAACATGAATGTTTAATCAGAAAATACTCAGAAATGAAAAAGAATAGAATCATAACCAGTGTTTTGGCAATGGCCCTGGTGCTCATTGCTGTCATGATCGTCGTCATCACAGTAGGACTGTTTAAGACCACCAAGGAAGAAACCCTGGAAGGACAGGCAGAAACCACCGACTACCGACTTTCTTCCAAGGTACCTTCACGCGTGTTGGAACTGAGAGTGAAGGAAGGCGACTTTGTTCACAAGGGAGATACACTCGTGGTACTCGAAGCACCGGATGTAGAAGCCAAGCTCTCGCAGGCTACAGCTGCCTACGATGCCGCCAAGGCCATGGAAGACAAGGTATATAGCGGTGCCCGACAGGAGGAAATACAGGCAGCATACGAAATGTGGCAGAAATCGATAGCAGCTGTAGATGTTACTCACAAAACCTACAACCGTGTGCAGCGCCTCTTTGACAGCGGCGTGATGGCAGAGCAGAAACGCGATGAGGCTAAGGCGCAATACGATGCAGCCATCGCCACCGAGAAAGCAGCCAAGGCTAAATACGACATGGCAGTAAACGGAGCACGAAAAGAAGAGAAGTCGATGGCACAGGCACAGGCAAACCGCGCCAAGGGTGCCATTGCCGAAGTACATTCCTACATCAAGGAGACGGTGCTGACAGCCACAGCCGACGGAATGGTAACAGAAATATTCCCAGAAGTAGGCGAACTGGTGGGCACCGGTGCACCCATCATGAATGTATCAGTAGTAAAAGATGTATGGTTCGTCTTCAATATCCGTGAAGACAAGCTGAAGGGCTATTCCGTCGGCACCCAGGCAGAGGTATATGTTCCGGCTGTTGACAAGACCATCCCTGTGCGCATCACCCTGATGAAGGACGTAGGCTCCTTTGCCGTATGGAAAGCCACCAAGGCTCTCGATGATCTCGACCTGAAGACCTTCGAGGTTCAGGCTCACCCATTGCAGCCAGTAAGCAACATCATGTCGGGCATGTCGGCAGTATTGAAAAAATCATCCTCTGCCACCAGCGAAGCCCCAAAGAACAACAGCAAATAAACAACAATCATCATGAACATCATTAGCAAGACTATCAGAAGGCTCGCCATGATAGGCAAAAGAGAACTGAAGATGTATTCGCATCGCCCACTCTTCCTCTTCTGCATGATCATTGCGCCGCTGTTCTGTCTCATATTCCTCACCTCACTGATGGATGCCGGTCTGCCCACCAAGATGCCAGCAGCGATGGTGGATGAAGATGATACCCACATCACCCATACCATCACCCGCATACTCGACTCGATGGAGGGCGTGAAGATCATCCGCCACTACCCTACCTTCGGCGAGGCAAGAGAAGCCATGCAGCGGGGAGAAATCTATGCCTTCTTCTACCTTCCCAAGAAGACCACCGAGAAGGCCTTGGCAAACCGCCAGCCCCGCATCTCGTTCTATACCAACGAGTGCTATTACGTGCCGGGCAACCTGCTGATGCGCGACATGCGCTATGCTTCAGAGCTTACAGGTCTAGCCCTGACCCGGGAATCGCTCTATGCCCACGGCATGAACCCACGACAGGCGATGGGCGTGATACAACCCATCAAGATAGAGACACATCCGCTCAACAACCCTTACCTTGATTATGCAGTATATCTCAACAATATGCTCATCCCCGGAATCTTCATCCTCCTGGTGATGCTCTCGGCAGCCTACACCATCGGACTGGAATGGAAACGCGATACGCAGCTTGTACTCTATCGAATATCGGGCAACTCTCCGCTCACCGCCCTCATGGGAAAACTCTTGCCGCAAACCCTGGTATTCTGGCTCATCTATATCCTCTATGCCGTATATTTCTACCGCTATCTGCAATATCCATGCAACAGCGGCATCATGGCGATGATAGGCGTGGGCATGCTCACGGTACTGGGAGCACAGGGATTTGCCACCTTCCTCTTCGGGGTGAGCGGACAGATGCGACTCTCCATGTGCCTCTGCTCGCTCTGGGGCATCCTTTCGTTCTCGCTGGCAGGTTTCACCTATCCGGTAACGGCGATGGACCCTATCCTGCAGAAGCTCAGCGTTCTCTTTCCTCTGCGCCACTATTATCTGCTGTATGTCAACCAGGCACTCAACGGGTATAGCATCGCATACGCCTGGCATAGCGTGCTGGCACTGGCGATATTCGCCCTGCTGCCACTGCTCACGCTGCACCACTATCGCAGTTTATTCACCAAAGTTAAGTACATACCATAATGACAAAGTCTATCATAAATATCATACAGATTTGGATGACGGAGCTGAAGGAAATCATGCACGACAAGGGCATTATGATTTTCATCCTCTTCGTGCCGCTGTGCTATCCGCTACTCTACTCCTACGTCTATACCAACGAGGTGGTGCGCGAAGTGCCGTTTGCGGTGATTGATGACTGCAACAGCAGCATGAGCCGTGAGTTCATCCGTAAGATGGATGCCACGCCCGAAGCCCACATGGCTGCCCACTGCAACGATGTGAACGAAGCCCGCCAGCTGCTGATGGAAAGGAAGATTTATGGCGTGGTGCGCATCCCCAAGAATTTCAACCTTGACATTTGGAGAGGCGAACAGACCACCGTAGGACTGTATTGCGACATGAGTTCGCTGCTCTATTACAAGGCGTTGCTCCTTGCCGCCAACAATGTTTCGCTGGATATGAACCGCGACATCAAGGTAGATAATCATCTGCATCCGATGACCCGGCAGGATGAAGAGATAGCCCGGATGCCGATAGAATACGACTACATCAGTCTCTTCAACCCGCAGAGCGGTTTTGCCGCCTTCCTGATACCACCGGTGCTGATGCTTATCCTGCAGCAGACGCTGTTTCTGGGCATCGGCATGTCGATGGGAAACCAGCGCGAGAAATGCCTCGCCCGCATGCTGCCCAAGCGCAAGTGGTACAGAAGACCGGTGGATATCGTCCTGGGTAAGGCCATCTTCTACTTTATTCTCTATCTGCTGATGGCGATATATGCCTATGCCGCCGTAACCCGTTGGTTCAGCCTGCCGAATGTGGGTAACTATTTCGTGTTCCTGAGGTTCATCATTCCTTACATCCTTGCCTGCATCTTCATGGCGATGGTGCTGTCGGTACTGGTTTACCGGAGGGAAGACTGCATCATGCTGTTCGTCTTCCTTTCGGTGCCCTTGCTATTCATGTCGGGCATCTCATGGCCGGGTTCAGAGATACCAGAGTTCTGGAAGTATGTTTCATGGCTTTTCCCTTCCACGTTTGGCATGAACGGCTACCTGCGCATCATGGGCACGGGGGCATCCATCCAGGATATTCATCATGAATATGTTGGCTTGTGGTGCCAGGTAGGTGTGTATGGCATCCTTGCCTGCATCATGTATCGGCTGAGACTGAAAGCCATCGTCAAGCGGCTTTCATCCGCCAAGAACCGACAGAAGATGTATCAGGGTAAATAATTTCAACGTTTATTCAACAAAAACTGCTAATCTCTCAATATATAAAGAAATCTTTTTTGTAATGCACAATTGCGCTCACCAGCCCAACTTTGGTTCCATACCTCCCAAAGTGGCTGGTGAGTTTGTTTTTTCCTATAAAGATAAATTTTATTTAGAAGGTGTGTTTTAATATCAGAATATGAAGCCAGCATTGATGTAGAATCCAACATTCTTGCCCAGATTGGAATAATTGGCTTGAACGCTTACCGGACCCAGGACGAAATCATAGGATGCCCGCAATGCTCCTCCCCACAAGTCATCACCGATGAGAATATGAGAAAACTTGTGGGCTTCCTTGCCATACTCTCCCAAAGCACTAAGATAGAACTTGCCTTTCACCCGATAGCGGAAACAGATCTGACCTGTCACCACGTTACGCTCCAGCAGATGAACATGCTGCGCACTCTCCCATGCCATCTGCCATGGCAGATAGTAACCGTCAGCTACTCCTCCTGCATAATTCTGATAAATGGCAGGAATCGAACTGCCAAACATAAAACGGCTCTTCAGCTTAGGAAGCAGATACAACCGGGAATTCAACCGTAAGGCACTTTCGGCACGGAAAGAAGCATCACCGAAAGGATTGCCATCGGCATACTGCAAGCCATCATCGGTATGCAGAACGCCCTGCACCTGGATACGACTGCCACGAGTAGGGAAATAACGTCGGTCGTAGGTATCCATCGTTACAGAAGCAAAATAGTTCAGGAAATGATCAGATGAACGAGACTGGATGTTTCCGTCACGCATGAACATATCTGAATGATAATGGTAATAATCGAACTGTACACCCGATTTCAACCGGAAGTTGCCGATATCACGGGTATAGAATCCTGCCAGGGAATGCGAAAGAAACTCCAAGGCATCCTGCTTATGCTTGTCGGCATAAAGGTCGAAATCATAATGAGACAAACGGTAGGAAAAACCTATTTTCGCTCCGAAAAGGTTACCGTATGCATATTTCATCTCCAGAAAAGGATTACGGGAGATTCGTCCCGTCAAGGCATAGTGATGACGGGTAGAGAACTGCTGGTTATTGGAAATCTGGGCAATGACGGTCGCAAGATCCTGCGTGTCAAATCGTGCACCCACACTGATTCTTCTGGACTCGTTGGGTTCCAGCATGAATACCAGTTCATAGGGTTCATCATTAGAGAGTCTGTACTCTACACGCGAAAAGATGTTCAGTCCCCGAAGCATGGCGAGTGTACCGTCTATCTCCTGCGGACTGACTTCCGAATCATCCCGTAAAGCGATTTTCTTTCTAATCCACTCTTCTTCCTCTCCGTCGATGCCCTCAATGCGGATGCTTCCTATATGGTAGACTTCTGTATGCGATGGCTTCTGCAGCTTTTCATGTGACATAATCTGTATATTGACAGAATCACAGGCATCGGCATAGATAGTCTTTTTCAAATCCATCAGTTCCCCCCACTTCTGTCGGGCAGCCAGTTCGCCCCTCTGTATCATCGTATCAATGGCTTCCGGCTGAAAACTGGCTGCCGAGAACACCTTCAGAGAAGGATTGATATAAAGATCTGCTTCCGCCATATTCTTCCGGTATTTGGTCTGTCCCATCATAGCGATGAGCTGATCCACCACAGATGAAGCCGATTTAAGTTCCTCCTTCTTCTTCCACCCGGTACTCAAATCCACGCAGATAATCACATCCGCTCCCATTTCCCTTGCCACGTCAACTGGCAGATTGTTCAAGGCACCGCCATCCACCAGCATCTTCCCTTTCCATTCTACCGGAGCAAACACACCCGGTATCGACATGCTGGCACGCATCGCCAAAGGCAGCGAGCCCGACGAGAGTACCTCTTCCTTTCCGTCTACCAAATCTACTGCCACGCAACGGTAAGGGATAGGAAGGTTGGAGAAATCATCTACCTGATGATAACCCACCGTGAGTTTAGAGAAAAGGTTAAAGATGTTCTGACCCTTCACATAACCTGTTGGCAACGAAACCTTCCTCTCTTTGGAAAGAGGAATATGAACGATATATTTCTCCCTTTCTTCTTTAGAAAGGAATGTCTCAGATTCCCTTTTCACCTGGTCGCTCAAAAGGAAAAGCCAGTCCTGGTTGCGGTAAAGACTGTCGATATCCGCAGCATCATAGCCGATGGCATAGAGTCCACCCACGATAGCACCGATACTGGTTCCGGCGATATAATCAATAGGGATACCAGCCTCTTCCAGCACCTTGAGCACACCCACTTCGGCAGCACCCTTGGCGCCACCTCCACCCAAAACGAGTCCCACCTTCTTGCGTGGATGCAGGGAAGGTGAAGAATGCATAGGTTGCAAAGCTTGCATAGGCGTATGCCACATGAAGCCGAGCAGGAACAACAAACATAATATCATTCTTTGACGTACCATCATATTGCTCAAGGTATTAATAAATAACTGATACGGCAAAGATATGAATAAAATCTCAGAATCCATCCATATTGAGAGGAATATTTTCCAAAAGGACCAGTTTTTCGGCAATTTATAATACTTTTAGCCTGATAATCCCAAAAATATTTCGTAACTTTGTAGGCGAAATCAAACAAATAGAAATATATGACTAACTTACAACTATCAACATCCCATTTCTCGGATACCAAACCCCATTATGCCCTGCTCGACGGATTGCGAGGCGTGGCAGCATTGCTCGTGGTGTGGTATCATGTGTTCGAAGGCTACCAGTTTGCATCCGGCTCAGCCATCATCAGGGAAATCAACCACGGCTATCTGGCGGTTGACTTCTTCTTCATCCTTTCCGGTTTCGTCATCGGCTACGCCTACGATGACAGATGGGGAAAGACATTGACTCTTGGGAAATTCTTCAGGCGACGCCTCATCCGCCTGCATCCGATGGTGGTGATGGGTGCCCTCATCGGACTCGTGATGTTCATCCTTCAGGGAGCAGTAACCTGGAAAGGCACTCCAGCTTCGGTACCGGCGATGCTGATAGCCCTGCTCTGCGCCATGCTGATGATTCCCGCCCTGCCAGGTTGCGGATACGAAGTAAGAGGCAATGGCGAAATGTTTCCGCTCAACGGCCCCGCCTGGTCGCTCTTCTTCGAGTACATCGGCAACATCCTCTATGCCCTTTTCATCCGGAGGTTCTCCACCAGAGCTCTGGCTATTCTCGCCGGAATCCTATCCATCCTTCTGCTTTGGTTCACGGCTACGGATGTTTGCGGCTACGGCATGTTTGGTGTGGGCTGGACGCTGGATGGTCTCAACTTCTGGGGTGGACTTCTGCGCATGCTTTGTCCATTTACGATAGGAATGCTGCTATCCCGTGTTTTCCATCGCATCCAGTTCAAGGTAAGGGGTGCGTTCTGGATCAGTTCCATCATTCTTCTCCTGCTCTTCCACGTACCTTATATAGAGAGTATGGTTGGCGGCAGTAGTGTGGGCAGCGCTGATGGCATCATGGAGAATGGCATCATGCTGAATGGTGTTTTCGAAGCAGTGTGCATCATTCTGATTTTTCCGGCGATAGTATGGCTGGGAGCGAGCGGAACAACAACTGACCGTTTCAGTACCCGCGTCTGCACGTTCCTGGGCGACATCTCCTTCCCGCTCTATATCGTGCACTATCCGTTTATGTATTACTTCTATTCGTGGCTCATCGAGAAGCAGCTCTTCACGCTTGGTGAAACCTGGCCCGAGGCGCTCATCACCTGTGCGGTTTCGATAGCAGCCGCCTGGCTCTGTCTGAAGTTCTACGACCTGCCAGTGCGCAGATGGCTGGCGAAGAAATAAAGATTCGCCACCTTTTTTATATTATCCCCCATTTTTTCTTGCGAAATCAAAATATTCGTCGTATCTTTGCAGAAAGAATTTGCAGAAAGGTGGATGGCTCGCAAAAAGCTATCCTGAAAACATAGGAGACCAGATTATGACAGATACAGAAATGAACGATAGAAGATTGCCGGTAGGTATCCAGTCTTTTGAGGTTATCAGAAAGGATGGTTATCTTTATGTTGACAAGACTGATATGATATGGAGACTTGCCAACAGGGGGAAAAAGTATAATTACCTGAGCCGCCCACGCCGCTTCGGTAAGTCGATTCTCGTGGATACACTTCGGGCTTACTTCGAAGGAAAAAAGGAACTCTTCGAAGGATTGAAGGTGATGGAGCTGGAGAAAGAATGGACCTGCTATCCCGTCATTCGACTCGATATGAGTTGCGGAGGAGCTACACCCGAAGAACTCAACTCCTATCTCGATGACGCCTTCTATAAACTTGAACAGAAGTATGAGGTAGCCGTGCGCCCAGAGGCTTCCCTTGCCGTCCGCTTCCAGAACATCATCGAAACGATGTTTCAAAAGACAGGAAAACAGGCGGTTATCCTCATCGATGAGTATGATTCTCCATTGCAGCATTCTTGGAAAACTCCTCAGCATGATGCCTGCACAGCCATCTACAAGTCCGTGTTTGCCGTCTTGAAAAAAGAGGACGAGCACGAGCGCTTCGTCTTCATCACGGGCATCACCAAGTTCACTCAGATTTCTCTCTTCTCTGTTCTCAATAATCTGAGCAACATCAGTTTTGATGCACCTTACGCCACCATCTGCGGCATTTCGAAACAGGAAGTTGCCGACAACTTCATGCCTGAGATTGAGGCGATGGGAGAAGAAAACGGATGGACTCCTGAGGAGACGCTGAAGCAGCTCACGACCTATTACGACGGATATCATTTCTGTCATGAAAATATGATTGACATCTTCAATCCGTTCAGCCTCATCAATGCCCTGGAGGATAGGAAATTGAGAAATTACTGGGCCTCATCTGGAGCAACCTCGTTGCTTCCTAAGTTTGTAGATGATATGGAAATACGCTTGAATGATTTTGATCATTGTGCCTTGTTAAGCTCTATAATAGAGTCGTCAGATGTAACAGGTGGTGGACCAGAACTGTTTCTTTATCAGTCTGGCTATCTCACAATAAAGGGCTACATGAACGGAACTTACCTCCTTGGTATTCCAAACTTCGAGGTAAGACAGGCTCTGAATGAAATAGTTTTGCCAACCCTTTCTATGCGTAAGTGTAATGACATTCAGTCACCACAAGCATTTCTGAATCTTTACCTGAACATGGGAAATCTACCAGAAGCAATGAAGTGTCTGAAAGCCCTTGTTGCGGATGTGCCATACAGCAACAAGAAGCTTGCAAGCATGGATATGGA
>ERZ1035006.2155-NODE-2155-length-11622-cov-3.612605_pt1 | contig 11622 bp, 11 predicted proteins | sample MGYA00520694_ERZ1035006 | MGnify/ENA primary metagenome ERZ1035006 (study PRJEB33766, sample SAMN09781746) | gut metagenome | biome: gut microbiome | host: Homo sapiens | place: Madagascar | study: EMG produced TPA metagenomics assembly of the PRJNA485056 data...
CGCAGGGACTGGTGCTGGCGGATTTCTACTCCGATTCCTGCATTCCCTGCAAGAGAATGTCCCCGGTACTGGCGGAGCTTGAGGAGGAAAATCCCGAAGTTAAGCTGGTGAAGCTCAACATAAATTTCGGCGCTGAGACAGCCGCAAAATATGAGGTCGCCTCAGTTCCCACGCTGGTTTTCTTCAGGGACGGCAGCGAGGTGCAGAGGATAAGCGGCGCAGTCAGGAAAGCGCAGATAGAAGAAATATTAAAGACGATATAAGGAGTACAACTATGACTATCACAGTAACAGGCGTAAAAAAAGAAGCAGCAGACGGACTGACCCTCGCGCAGCTGGTCGTTGACGAAAGGGTGGAGACCCCCGAGTATGTCACCGCAAGCGTTAACGATGATTTCGTATCCTCCAGCAGCTTTGAAGATACAGTCCTCAAGGACGGAGACAACGTAGAGTTCATCTATTTCATGGGAGGCGGTCAGTAATGGCATTCACAAACGAACAGCTCGAGCGCTACTCCCGTCACATCATTCTGAAAGAAGTCGGCGCAAAGGGGCAGAAGAAGCTGCTCAACGCCAGGGTGCTGATAATCGGCGCGGGCGGTCTGGGCGCTCCTGCGGCGCTTTACCTCGCGGCTGCGGGCGTAGGCACCATCGGTATCGCCGACGCTGACGAGGTGGATCTCTCCAACCTCCAGCGCCAGGTCATTCACACCACCGCCGATGTCGGCAAGGCTAAGGTGCAGTCTGCAAAGGAGACGATGGAAGCCATCAACCCTGACGTCACCGTCAACACCTACCGCACGTTCATCGACAGCGAAAATATCCTTGATATCATCAAGGATTACGATTTCGTCATCGACGGCACCGACAACTTCCCGGCAAAGTTCCTGATAAACGACGCGTGCGTAATGGCTAAGAAGCCGTTCTCACACGCGGGTATAATCCGCTTCAAGGGTCAGCTGATGACCTACGTTCCCGGACAGGGTCCCTGCTACCGCTGCGTATTCAAGAACCCGCCGCCAAAGGACGCAGTTCCCACCTGCAAGCAGGCGGGAGTTATCGGCGCGATGGGCGGCGTTATCGGCAGTTTGCAGGCTATGGAAGCTATAAAGTACATTCTCGGCGTCGGCGACCTGCTGACCGGATATCTGCTGACCTACGACGCGCTGAAGATGGAGTTCCGCAAGATAAAGCTGCCATCCGACACCAGCAAATGCCCGATATGCGGCGAACACCCGACAATTACAAAGCTCATCGACTATGAGCAGGCTGAATGCGATGGAGTTCATTTATGATAAAGCTATCAAGGTCTGATTACGAAAAGATACTCGCCCACGCTGAAAAGGAGCTTCCGGACGAAGCCTGCGGTCTTATCGCGGGAACTATAGAGGGCGGCGACAAGCTGATAAAGAAAGTGTATCTGCTCACTAACACCGACCATTCCAACGAACATTTCAGCATGGACCCGAAAGAGCAGCTTGCGGCTATAAAGGACATGCGCGCGAACGGATTAGTCCCGCTCGGCAACTGGCACAGCCACCCGGAGTCGCCGTCAAGACCGTCCGAGGAAGACAAGCGGCTCGCCTATGACAGCAAGGCAAGCTACATGATCCTTTCGCTGATGGACAGGAGCGCCCCGGTGCTCAATTCTTTCCATATCTCCGGAGCGGACGCGGAAAAGGAACAGCTTGAAATTATCTGATGATATAAGCGCTGACAGCTGATGCCAGCGCTTATTTTTACAATTCTGAAAAGAATACGTCCCAGTTCAACAAAACAAGCGTTTTTTCGCATATTTCTCTTGACAATCGCGGTGTTGTTTGGTATAATAATACCGTATCGAATAATGAAATTTGAGTGCGCCGCCAAGATACGGTGTATGAAAGGAATGTCCAGAATTTGAGTAAGGTTCGTATGACAGTGGCAAAGGCGATGACTGAATGTCTTGCCGCCGAGGGTATCTCGACCGTTTTCGGCTACCCGGGCGCAGCTATCTGCCCTTTTTATGATGAATTATACAAGACTGATATACGCCACATTCTCGTCCGCCATGAGGTGAACGGGGGTCATGCGGCAAGCGGTTACGCGCGTATCACCGGAAAACCCGCGGTTGCCATCGCCACCAGCGGTCCGGGTGCTCTAAACCTTATCACCGCCATTGCCACCGCTTATATGGATTCAGTGCCGATGGTCGTCATCACCGGTCAGGTCAACTCCGACCAGATAGGCCGCGACGTTTTCCAGGAGGCTGATATCACAGGTTCTGCGGAGCCTTTCGTAAAGCACAGCTACCTGCTGAAGCGTCCGGAGGACACCGCAGAGGTGTTCAAGCGCGCGTTCTACATTGCGGGCACCGGCAGACGCGGCCCTGTGCTGATAGACGTTCCGTTCGATGTCCAGAAAGCTGAAATAAATTTCGAATATCCCGAAACCGTGGATATCCGCAGCTATCGTCCCAGCAGCACCGGCAACGGCAACCAGATAAAGCGCGCGGCGGCGGCTATCGCAGAATCAAAGAAGCCGCTCATTCTCGCCGGCGGCGGACTGTTCACCGGTGACGCGGCAGCGCTCATGCGGCAGTTCGCTGAAAAGACCGATATCCCCGTAGTTTCCACTATGATGGGTCTCGGCGCTATCCCGACTGATTCCCCGCTGTTCTACGGAATGCTCGGAATGCACGGCTGCAAAGCTGCGAACAACGCAGTAAACACCTGCGATACGCTCATTCTGATGGGCGCAAGGGTAGGCGACCGAGCGATAGCGGCAATGAAGCAGCGCGACGACCTGACTGTTATCCACATTGATATAGACCCCGCCGAAATAGGAAAGAACCTTGACGTTGATATCCCGATAGTCGGCGACCTGACGCTGGTTCTCGGACAGCTTCTTGAAGCAGTCAGCGGCGGCACGGACCGCACTGAATGGAAAAAGACGCTAAACGCACTGCGCGAGGACAAGGCTCCAGAGCCTGCTCCCACAGGTCACGTTAATCCGAAGGCTTTCATCAAGGCGCTTGACAAGCAGCTGCCCGCTGACGCGGTCGTAGTTGCGGACGTAGGGCAGAATCAGATATGGACTGCACGCAACATCACCATCAACGGCGGCAGATTTCTGACCTCCGGCGGCATGGGCACGATGGGTTATTCCCTCCCCGCCGCGATAGGCGCGAAGCTTGCAGACCCGTCAAGACAGGTCGTTGCGGTATGCGGCGACGGCTCTTTCCAGATGCAGATGATGGAACTTGCCACAGCTGTTCAGCATGACGTACCGGTCAAGGTCATCGTGATGAGAAACAACTACCTCGGCATGGTGCGCGAACTGCAGGAAAAAGCCTACGACAACAGACTGATGGCAGTTTCTATAGATGGAAGCCCCTGCTTCACAAAGCTCGCGGACGCCTACGGTATCCCGAACGAGCTTGTGGACAGCCCCGATAAAATGGACGGCGCAATAAAGCGAATGCTGGAGTCCGACAGACCGTACCTCATAGAAGCCGCGGTCGAAGACTTTGAGAAGACGATTCTTTGACGGGGGTGCAGGCATGAAGCATACAATTTCAGTTCTGGTAGAAAACCATGCTGGCGTTCTCGCGAGAGTAGCCGGTCTGTTCGCGCGCAGAGGCTTCAACATTGACAGCCTTGCCGTTGGCGTTACCGACGACGAGAACGTATCACGCATTACAATAGTCGCCGATGGAAGCGCCTACACGCTTGAACAGATAGAAAAGCAGCTGAACAAACTGATAGACGTCATCAAAGTGAAGACGCTGCACAATGAATCGGCAGTGACGCGCGAACTGGTGCTGATAAAAGTCAGCTGCACGCAGAAGCAGCGCGCTGAACTCATCAGCATTGCAGAGATCGCCAAGGGGAAGATCTCGGACATCTCCCCCAGCTCGATGACGATAGAATTGTCCGACACCAAGCAGAATCTCGACACATACGAGGAACTGCTGCGTCCCTACGGAATAAAGGAAGTAGTCCGCACAGGCACGATTGCCATGCAGAAGGGCGAAGCCGCCGTAAGGGTTTGACCGTATAACCTCGCTCAAAAGGCGTCGTATATAATATTCTTCAAAAGGAGATACAAAACAATGGCACAGATTTATCATCAGGAAGACTGCAACCTGTCCCTGCTGGACGGCAAGACCGTTGCTATCATCGGCTACGGCAGCCAGGGTCACGCACACGCTCTGAACCTCAAGGATAGCGGCGTTAATGTCATCATCGGTCTGTATGAAGGCTCCAAGAGCTGGAAGAAGGCTGAGGAAGCTGGCTTCAAGGTATACACCGCTGCCGAGGCCGCTAAGAAGGCTGACCTCATTATGATCCTTATCAACGATGAGAGACAGGCTGATCTCTATAAGGAGAGCATCGCACCGAACCTCACCGCGGGCAAGATCCTTGCTTTCGCACACGGCTTCAATATCCACTTCGGTCAGATCGTTCCCCCGGCTGACGTTGACGTTATCATGATCGCTCCTAAGGGCCCGGGTCACACTGTTCGTTCTGAGTATCAGATCGGCAGAGGCGTTCCTTGCCTTATCGCTGTATATCAGGACGCTTCCGGCAGAGCGCACGATATCGGTCTTGCATACGCAGCAGGTATCGGCGGCTCCAGAGCAGGCGTGCTTGACACCACATTCCAGTGCGAGACTGAGACCGACCTGTTCGGTGAGCAGTGCGTACTCTGCGGCGGTGTAACTGCCCTGATGAAGGCTGGTTTCGAGACCCTGGTTGAGGCTGGTTACGATCCCCAGAACGCTTACTTCGAGTGCATTCACGAGATGAAGCTCATTGTTGACCTGATCTACAAGGGCGGCTTCAAGATGATGAGATACTCCATCTCCGATACAGCTGAGTACGGCGACTACGAGATCGGCAAGAGAATCATCACCGAGGACACCAAGAAGGAAATGAAGAAGGTCCTCCACGAGATTCAGGACGGTACATTCGCACGCAACTGGATCACCGAGAACAAGATGGGCAGAAGCCATTTCAACGCTTGCCGCCGCATCGAGAGCGAGCACCAGCTTGAGAAGGTAGGCGCTGAGCTGCGTAAGCTCTACAGCTGGACCGACGATATCGACGTTGCTTCCGGCACCGGCGCAAAGGCTCCCGCCAAGAAAGCAGCTGCTGCCAAGGCTGCTCCCAAGAAGACCACTTCTACCAGAAAGACCACCAAGAAGTAATCTTCCTTTAAACAACGAACTCCGCTGTGTTATCCACGGCGGAGTTTTTTTATTAAAAAACGGCTGCCCGAACCGGACAGCCGCCATTTTATTTTACTTTTTCCACTTCATCGAGATATCGAAAGCCTTGACGCTGTGAGTAAGCGCGCCGAGCGAGATTATATCAACGCCGGTCTCAGCGACCTCGCGGATATTTTCCATCGTTACGTTGCCGCTCGCCTCCAGCTTAGCCCTGCCGTTGACCAGCTTCACAGCCTGCGCCATTGTGGGGCAGTCCATGTTGTCCAGCATGATGACGTTAACGCCGCAGTCGACCGCTTCCTGAACCTCGTCAAGATTTCTGGTCTCGACCTCTATCTGTAACATATGTCCCGCTTTCTGGCGCAGCGCGTTGACTGCCGGAGTAATTCCGCCGTATGCGTCGATGTGATTATCCTTCAGCATAGCCGCGTCAGTCAGGTTGTAGCGGTGATTTCTGCCCCCGCCGACCGTTACCGCATACTTCTGCAGCGGGCGAAGTCCGGGGAGAGTCTTGCGCGTGTCCGCAATGCTTGCGTTGGTGCCCTTTACAAGCTCCACGCACTTGTTGGTGTAGCTGGAGATTCCGCTCATGTGCTGGAGAATGTTCAGCGAAGTGCGCTCCGCTTTCAGCATAAGGCGGGTGTGTCCGGTGAAATCCGCGATGATGTCGCCGTATTTCACCTTGTCGCCGTCCTTGAAATGGCACTCTATCTTCATATCCGGGTCGAGTATCGTGAACACTCTCAGCGCAACTTCAAGTCCGCACAGAACGCCGTCCGCCTTTGCCATGAAGTACGCAGATGAAACGCTGTCCTCGGGGATAAGCAGGTCTGCGGTGCTGTCTATGTAGTTGATATCCTCGGTCAGCGCAGTCTTAATAATGTCGTCAACATAAAACGGTAGGAGTATCATTCTTCCTTGCCCTTCCTTTCAAGTACCTCAGAGAGGATTATATATGCAACTGTAACCAGCGACTTTGTCTCGACAAAATCTGCAGTTATCTCATAGCCGCTGTTGTAAACCTGGTCTTTAAGTTCCTTTATGCGCGCGAGACCCTTTTCAGCCTCCTCGTAATTCGGCTTTATGAAGTACGCTTTCTGCATGATGTGGCGTATCTCGGTGCGGATACCGTGCGGAAGCGGCTTGCCCTCCGGCGAGCTCATCGGATACTCGATTGTTTCGCGGTCGTCCTCGCGACGGTTCTTGTTGATATCTTCGGCGATAAGGCGGGAGAACACCAGAGCCTCCAGCAGGGAGTTGCTGGCAAGGCGGTTCTTTCCGTGAACGCCGGTGTGGGAGCACTCGCCCGCCGCGTAAAGCCCCGGGATATTAGTCGCGCCCTTGCCGTCAACATTTATTCCGCCCATCAGGTAATGCTGACAGGGATAAACCGGGAACGGCTCCTTGGTCATGTCGTAGCCCTTTTCAAGCACCTTGCTGTAGATCATCGGGAAATGACCCTTGACAAACTCGGGGTCCTTATAGGAAATATCCAGCCAGAACTCGTCAGAACCGGTCTCCGCCTGCTCCTTCATCATACATTCGGAAACCACATCACGGGGAGCAAGCTCCTTGCGCTCCGGCTCGTACTTCTGCATGAAGCGCTCCTTGTGGCAGTTGAGCAGGTACGCGCCCTCGCCGCGGACTGCCTCGGAAACCAGGAAGCATTCGCGGTTCTTGCGGTCTGCAAAAGCGGTCGGGTGGAACTGAACATAACTCAGATTCTTTATCTCAGCGCCGAGATTATACGCAAGCTGAATGCCGTCGCCGGTAGCTATCGCAGAGTTAGTCGTGAAATCGTAGACCCTGCCTATGCCGCCGGTAGCCAGAATGACAGCGTCAGCGCAGTAATACTGGTGCTCCTGCTTTCCCGGCTCGTCGTTGTGGGCGAGCACGTCCGCGAAGAACATTCCGTCCTGCTTTTCCAGCCTGCACAGCACCGACCAGTTGACTACAGTCACGTTTTTCAGTTCCTGCACCTGCTTGATGAGGTTAGTCTCTATCTCGAAGCCGGTGGTGTCCTTGTGGTGAGCGATACGGCGGCGGGAGTGTCCGCCCTCGCGGGTAAGCTCTATGCTGCCGTCGTTCTTCAGGTCAAATTCAACGCCGTACTTGTCTTTCAGGCGCATTACATCGGTGGGTCCCTGCTGGACAAGTATCTTCACGTTGTCGAGATTGTTCTTGTAGTGACCTGCGATTAGCGTATCCTTTATGTGAAGGTCGTAGCTGTCATTCTGCTTGTCCATGACAGCCGCAACGCCACCCTGCGCGAGCGCGGAGTTGCACAGGGTAAGCTCCCTCTTGCTCAGCATGAGTATCCTGAGGTCGGGAGAGAGGTTCAGCGCGGCGTAAATGCCGGATATACCGGTGCCGACGATGATAACGTCATATCTTTGGAATTTCAAAGCGATCAGCCTTTCTTTTACGGACTTTCACCCGTTTATATCACCGCGACTGGGCGGTTGATTTTGTACTTGACATATCGGAAAATAACTGCTATAATACCGATATGTGTGTAATTACTTGCGTACGCGCACTCACGCGCAGAACGGGAAACTTACTCCGGCTTTCCGGAGTAACATGAGAAGGAGTAATTATGGAAGAAAAACATCTTACAAGAGCCATACTCATCGGTGCGGACACCGGGGAATATGACGCGGAAAGCTCAATGGAGGAGCTTGCGGAACTTGCCAAGACCGCCGGAGCGGAGGAGCTTGCAAGGGTTCTCCAGAAGCGCGAAGCATACGAACCCGCTACAGTCATCGGCGAGGGAAAGCTTGCCGAGGTCAAGGAGCTTTGCGGCTCTCTCGGCGCGGAACTTCTGATATTCGACTGCGAACTTACCGCTTCGCAGATACGAAACGTCGAGGACGAAACTGACGTCCGCGTCATCGACCGCACGATGCTGATACTGGATATCTTCGCCGGGCGTGCAGTTTCCCGCGAGGGTAAGCTGCAGGTGGAACTTGCACAGCTGAGATACCGCCTGCCGCGCCTAATGGGTATCGGTGCTTCGCTGTCCAGACTGGGCGGCGGCATCGGAACCAGAGGCCCCGGTGAAACTCAGCTTGAGACCGACCGCCGCCACATACGCAGGCGTATCGACAAGCTGTCGGCGGAACTGAAAGAACTCGAGGAGCGCCGCGGCTACGCCCGTGACCGCCGCAAAAAGGACAGCGTTCAGGTCGGCGCGATAGTCGGCTACACCAACGCGGGTAAATCCACGCTGCTGAACCTGCTGACCGGAGCCGGAGTGCTGGCGGAGGACAAACTTTTCGCTACCCTCGACCCCACCTCCCGCGCCATCGAACTGCCGGACGGAAGAAGCCTGCTGCTTGTGGACACGGTAGGACTTATCCGGAGACTTCCCCACCACCTGGTCGAAGCGTTCAAGTCAACGCTGGAGGAGGCCGCCTGCGCGGACATAATAATCCACGTCTGCGACGTTTCCGACCCGGAAGCCGCCGAGAAAGCGGACGTAACGCTGAAGACCCTCGCGGACCTCGGCGCCGCTGAGATACCGGTAGTCACCGTGCTGAACAAGTGCGACCTGCTGACTGAAAATATTCCGGAGGACGGCTCCACAGTCAAGATAAGCGCCAAGAAAGCGCAGGGAATCGAACGCCTGCTGCAGGTCATCGCCGCAAATCTCCCGGAGACCGCAAAGCGCATGAAGCTGCTGCTTCCCTACGACAAGGCGGGCTACACCGCGAAGCTGCGCGAAAACGGAAAGGTCTTCAGCGAGAACTACACCGAAAACGGCGTGCTTGTGGACGCCCTGGTCGACCTGATGCTGATAAAGCAGATGTCCCAGTACGAAACCGAATAACCTTTGCGGGGCGCAAGCCCCGCATTTTTTATTCCGCATTTCTTGTCTTGCCGCTTACTCAGGTATTACTCTTCAACGCTGACCTCAGTGCCGCCGATAGGGCGAACGCTCAGGACATGGCAGGAGCCTGCGCCGAATGTTCTTTCAATGTTCATCTTGAACTGCTGCAGCATTTCCAGCGGAACGAACGCCTGGATAGTTCCCGCGAAGCCGCCTCCGTGTACTCTGCATGCGCCCTTGCGGTGCAGCGAATATTCAGCAACGTTCAGCGCGATGGAAAGGCACTGGTGCTTTACGTCTGAGGAAGCGTAGATATTCTGCAGATACTTGTAGGAGCTGTCGCCGGATTCCTTCACGCTGGAAAGGAAATCGTCAAAATTGCCTGCCTTGAGTGCGTGGACCAGCTTGTCTACGCGCTCGTTCTCATCAAAGAAGTGAATGGAGCGCAGCACCGCTCTGTCGCCGAACTGCTCGCGCAGAACGCGGATATTCAGCATGATGTCGTCCTTGGAGAGCTGGCGGAGAGTATCGCAGGTGAAATATCCTGCGACCGCTTTCATCTCCTGCGGGATAGCCGCGTATTCATCGGTAAGGTCTGCGTGGTCGCCCTTTGCGTCAACTATGCACAGCGCGTGACCGAACTTCTCGAAATCAGCGGGAACGCTCTCAATGATGGGGCTTTCGGTGTCCTTGAAGTCGATGGCGATGAATCCGCCGACAGAGGACGCCATCTGATCCATCAGACCGGAGGGTTTTCCGAAATACACATTTTCAGCGAACTGGGAGATCTGCGCTATCTTCACTGCGCTGACCTGACCGCCGTTGTAGAGGTGGGAAAGGATAGTACCCACCAGCACCTCGAACGCCGCAGAGGAGGAAAGTCCGCTGCCCTTCATTACATCTGATGTGGTGTAAGCACGAAATCCGCCTATCTTCATGCCGTCATTCTGGAAGCCTGCCGCAACGCCGCGTATAAGCGAAGCGGAGGTGTTCTTCTCCTCGGGGACTGCTTCAAGCTGGGAAAGGTCAACGCTGTCCTCCGGGAAGCCCTCGGATTTTATCACTATCTTCCCGTCGTCGGACGGCTCTACTACAGCGATAACGTCAAGGTTGACGCTTGCCGCGAATACCTTTCCGTGATTGTGGTCGGTGTGGTTGCCGCATATCTCGGTCCTTCCCGGCGCAGAAAAGAATCTGTGCTCGCCGATTGAACCAAAATACTCGGCAAAGGCAGTCACAGCGTTCTTATAGCGCTGCTTCTGCGCCTCTGCCTGGGAACTGGGATAAATGTCGTTGATTGTCGAGATTACAGGTTTCATTTGGTATTACCTTTCGTTTTCTGGTCTGCCGACCAGTATTTGAACTGCTTCGCAGTTATATCCGTTATTCCTTTTCCTGATAGAACATGTGCTTCTTCTTTTCCCGGTGCGAGACCACCGACATGACCGGTCCCAGGGAAGCGTAACTCATCACCAGAGATGTTCCGCCCGTGCTGACGAACGGCAGCGGTATCCCGACCACCGGTCCGACTGAGAGCACCATCGCGATATTAATAATACAGTGGAACGTGAACATTGAGAACACTCCAACGCATATCAGCTTCCCGAGCGGGTCTATCGACGAGGAAGCGTCCGAAAGCAGCTTCATGCACATCACCGCCAGCGCGATGACTACGCCCATGCACCCGATGAATCCGAACACCATGCCTATATACGCGAATATGAAGTCATTGTAGCCCTCGGGAACGTAGGTGTAAGTCGTGGCGTCCGTTCCGAGACCGGTCAGCTGACCGGAGCCCATCGCGACTTTCGCATTGTACTGCTGCATGTAGTCGCCTATGCGCTCTGCGTTCTGCAGTTCCTCGTCCCACAACAGCCGGAAGCGCTTCCTGTGATGCTCGCCCATTACGAAGTTCCACGCGACATATCCCACCACCGGGACAGCAGCGAGACCAGCGAGAATATACTTCCAGGACATTCCGCCCGCGAACATCATGCAGATGAAGATAAACAGGAACACCAGCGCTGACCCGGCGTCACCCTGCAGCATGATTATCCCGAACGGCACCATGAAATGCGCGCACAGCAGAAGGAAATGCGGCAGAGTGTTCATCTTATCGCCAAGTTTTGAAATATGCCATGCAAGCGACAGTATGAACGCAAGTTTCAGTATCTCTGATGGCTGTATGGTCGTAAAGCCAAGATCGAGCCACGCCAGGTCGTCGTCGCGCTTCACACCCAGGGGAGTCCACAGCAGGAGCTGTAGTATCACCGCCACCGGCGCATATATAAACCAGTACCGCGCCATTCGTTTGTAGTCTATCATGCCGATGACGATACATGCGATGATGCCGATGGCGCAGGCTATAAGCTGGGTCTGGATATAATCCTGCTTGACATAGCCTATTTTGTTAAGGGAACACAGCAGATAGATATCAAACGCCGAGATGCACAGGCATATAAGCATAAGCACCCAGTCTATGTGCCGGAAGTAATTTCCCACCCATTTTAGTATAGTTTTCATTTATATCATTACCTGAAAAGCAGTCAGAAAGCCATATTGTATACACTATATATTATATAC
>ERZ1035006.2158-NODE-2158-length-11609-cov-12.014973_pt1 | contig 11609 bp, 9 predicted proteins | sample MGYA00520694_ERZ1035006 | MGnify/ENA primary metagenome ERZ1035006 (study PRJEB33766, sample SAMN09781746) | gut metagenome | biome: gut microbiome | host: Homo sapiens | place: Madagascar | study: EMG produced TPA metagenomics assembly of the PRJNA485056 data...
GACAAACGGTTTTCAAGACCGCCTCGTTATGACCACTTCGATATCTCTCCATATGTAAATCTAACAATAAATGCGTTTTGCACTCTAAGAGTTGTCCTTCACTCAAGAGGTTGTCTCTGCCAGTGCAAAACGTATTCTACCATCAAAATCTTTATGTGTCAACAATATTTTTTATTTTTTTCAAAAATTCACTCAATATTGCAAAAAAGCCTCTGCCACAGCCAGATCTTCCGGAGTTGTAATCTTAATATTCCGGTAAGAACCCTCCACCAGCAGAATCCTGGTTCCAGTCTCCTGTTCCACTACCATTGCATCATCCGTCACATTACTCATATCTTTTTTCCGTATGCTCTCATAAGCTGTGCAGATCAACTTATAAGAAAATATCTGAGGAGTCTGAATATTCCATACAATTTTACGATCTGGCGTCTCTTTTATATAGCCTTCCTCATCAACCAGCTTCACAGTATCCTTAGATGGCATACCCAGTACACAGGCACCTGTCTTCATCACGGCCTGGTATCCCCGTTCCACCATTTCCACTGTAATAAAGGGTCTGGCTCCATCATGAATAAAGACAAAATCCGGATCTTTGCACGCTTTTAAGCCTGCATATACAGAATCGTACCGCTCTTTTCCACCTTCTACTATCCTGGTAACTTTTCCAAAACCATATTTTTCAACAATTTCCTTTTCGCAATAGGAAATCATTTCCTTACTTGTTACAAGAATAATCTCCTGAATTCTCGGGCTTTCCTGAAAGCAATGCAAAGAATGGTACACAACCGGCTTCTGTCCGATTTCCAGAAACTGTTTCTGTACCTCACTATGCATTCTTTTCCCCTGGCCAGCTGCCAAAACAATAGCTGTACACTTTCTCTGCTCCATTATCTTTCTCCCAGCCTCAGGTTGGGAACTGCATTCAGATCCCAGCCGTGTCTTGTACCCTTACAGTACTCATAATAAGCAGCAACTCCAATCATTGCCGCATTATCTGTGCAGAAAATAGGAGAAGGCCGATAAAATTTGTACCCTCTCTTTTCACAAGCCTTTGTCATAGCTTCACGAAGCGCACCGTTAGAGGCCACTCCGCCTGCGATTGCAATTTTATCCATATGATAGTCACTGGCTGCCAGCATAGTATGCTCAACAAGGACATCTACTACGGATTTCTGGAAGGAAGCTGCCAGATCTGCCCGGTTGATCTCCTCGCCCTTCATCTGCGCATTATTGATATAATTGAGAACGGCTGACTTCACGCCGCTAAAGCTGAAGTCATAGGGACAGTCTCCCACTTTTCCCTTTGGAAACGCAATGGCACCTGGATTTCCTTCTTTTGCAAGCTTATCCACCTTAGGACCTCCAGGATATCCAAGACCAATGGCACGGGCAACCTTATCAAAGGCCTCACCAGCTGCATCATCCCTTGTCCTGCCCAGAATCTCAAACTCTCCGTAATCTTTTACAATTACAAGATGCGTATGTCCGCCAGAAACAATCAGACATAAAAATGGTGGTTCCAGATCCGGATGCTCAATATAGTTTGCAGAAACATGTCCCTCAATGTGATGGACCCCCACCAGAGGAAGCTTTTTCGCATAGGCAATGGCCTTAGCTTCTGCAACACCCACAAGCAGCGCACCTACCAGTCCAGGACCATAGGTTACACCGATAGCATCCAGATCATCCAGTGTCACATCAGCATCTGTAAGTGCCTGCTCGATTACCTGGTTGATCTTCTCAATATGTTTACGGGAAGCAATTTCAGGCACAACTCCTCCATATAAGGTATGAAGGGCAATCTGGGAAGAAATCACATTAGACAAAATTGTCCTGCCGTTTTTTACTACAGAAGCAGCAGTCTCATCACAAGAGCTTTCTATTGCAAGAATTAATGTATCTTTCATAATTTAATCCTCTTCAAAATTCATTTCCTTTGTTTTTCCATCTTTTCCGGGATAGGCGTTGGGGAATATTTCTCTCACCTTATCCATAAATTCATCCGGCCGTACCAGAGAAGGACTGTAATGGGTCAGCCACATTTCCTTCACTCCACCGGCATCCTTTGCAAGAGCCGCAGCCTCACGGAAGGTCATATGTTTATATCCCTTCGCCTTTTCCAGCTTATCATCCTCACCATACATTCCCTCACAGATAAACAGGTCAGATTCCGATGCATGGTGAAGAATGGATTCTGTAGGACGGGTATCTGTGGTATAGGCAATCTTCAGTCCCTTTCTTGCAGGTCCCAGCACCATATCCGGCGTGTAAGTCACACCATTTTCCTCAATGGTCTGTCCCTTCTGAAGAGGATTCCAGTATTTCAGTGGAATTTCCTGCTCTTTGGCACGTTCCGGGGAAAATCTCCCCTGTCTTAAGATCTCCAGCGTATAGCCATAACACAGTACGTTATGATTTACCTTAAAAGCAGTGATGCGATAGCCGTTTAATTCAAATACCTGTTCCGGACCATTGATCTCTATAAATTTCACTTCAAAAGGCAGCTCAGGGGCAATTACACGAAGTGCATTTACAACACGCTCCAGGCCTTTGGGTCCGATCAGCGTCAGGGGTTCTGTTCGCTCTGCATTTCCCATTGTAAGAAGAAGCCCTGGAAGTCCACTGATATGATCCCCATGATAATGGGTAAAACAAATAATATCAATGGGCTTAAAGCTCCATCCCTTTTCCTTAATTGCCACCTGTGTTCCCTCACCGCAGTCAATCAGAAGACTGCTTCCATTATAACGAGTCATCAGCGCAGTCAGCCATCTTCTTGGAAGGGGCATCATTCCTCCGGTTCCCACCAGACAAACATCTAACATATATAAATATTTCCTCTTTTCCTTTAACATTCTCTGTGAAAGTTTAACACATGGAAGTTTTTAAAACAAGTGGCTGGCAGGCGAATCGGAAAAATCCTCAGAATTTCTTCAGAATTTACTTTGGTTTTTATTCAAGTTTCTTGTGTAGAATCCTCATTGCCAGAACATATTTGAAAAAATGCTTTCTCAAACACACTCTAGCTTGACAAACAGCCTATAATATGTTTTGATAACGGAATTGCAGGCAGAGCACGCTCATTTAGCAAATCCAAAACTACCTTGCCACGTAAATAGTATTTATAGAAAGGACTTATTATGATTTCCAATAATTCCAGACCCTTTACAAGAAAAAATATTGCCGCTCTCCTTCTCCTGATCGCAGCCGGCTGTTTCATGATCCTTTTTCTCATTCCGGATGGCTGCTGGTTTGGCTCAGAAACGGACTGGTATTCCCAGCATATGACCATTGCAGACTATATGCGCAAAAACTTCTACGCTACAGGCCAGCTTTTCCCAGACTTCACCAGACTTGGAGGAGGTACCAATTTTTTCTCCCTTTCCTATTATGGATTTCTGCGCCCGGATATCCTGCTTTCCTATCTGTTTCCGGCTGTTTCTGTTGCTTTTATTATCCAGGGCTACGCCATAGCTGAGATTTTTGCAGGCTGTATTCTTCTTTATTATTGGCTTCACCGCAAGGGAACCTCCGATTTCAGCTGTTTTGTTTGCAGTTTTTTTTATCTCACTGCAAATTGCTTTTTCCAGTCACATCGACAGATCATGTTTGTAAATTATCTGCCATTTTTGCTTTTGGCATTTCTTTGCATTGACAGGATCCTGTTCCCCAAAAAGAAGGGAAATTATAGCTTCCGCCCTCATATTGGCCTGGTGCTTTCCCTGTTTTTCTGTATCCTGCACAGCTTTTATTTCTTTCCATCCTGCTTTTTGGCCTGTATTTTATACATTTTCCACCTGCTGCCAGATTTGAAGAAGCAATTCTCCATGGACAGACAAAAAAAGCTTTCCCGTAAAATATGGTGGAACTACATTCTGGATGTTTCCATTGCTGTTTCCATGAATATGTTTCTCCTTCTTCCAACAGGGCTTGCCATTCTTGGAAATAAAAAGGATGTGGGAAACACGACCTCTTTCATAAAAATCATAGGTGTTAACGGAACTCTGGACAGTATTCTTTACAGTCCTTACGGCTGCGGCCTTACCGTTTTCTGTCTCTATGCCCTCTTCCTTGCCATTCGGGAAAAAAGGACCAGAAAACTGGCTGTAACTCTTTTTATACTGCTTTTTTTTGACATTTTCTATTGGATTTTAAATGCGACCTTATACGTCAGGCCAAAATGTATGATTCCTTTTTTGCCGCTGATCCTGTATCTCACAGCACGTATTCTTGACGGACTTCGCAGCAGGGAAATCAAAAACAGTCTGCCTCTGGCCCTTCTCTGCCTGATTCCAGTGGGAATCCAGCAGTTTTTCAGCATACGAAATCAGATGGTTCATCTTTTCACTTTGCTGGATATGAGCCTTCTCCTTCTGGTCGTAGCTTTTTTCTGTATTGCCCCATGGAGGAATAGCCCAAAATTGTCTCATTTTTTCAGAATCCATCCGCAGACGGCCAGCATAATAGGGCTTCTCCTTCTTTGTACTACACCCGCCATGCTGTATCTGACAAGAGGATCCGAAGAAAAATACGCCCCTCTTTCTGATGATGCCAGAGATTATTTTTCCAGGGATGATCTGGAAACACTGAATTCCGGCGTAACTACCCGTTTTGATATAATTGAGCATCCGTCCAATAATACAAACTACGTAATTTCCGGAGAACAGAGCAAAAGCACCCTTTATTCCTCCATCTCCAACAGCAGCTATAATGACCTGCTCTATGACATCCTGCGAATGCCTATCAGTATCCGGAACCGCGTAGCTATGGTTGCTGATGAAAATCCATTCCAGGAATATCTGATGGGTGTCCGTTATATACAGACACGAAAGGACAAAGTACCTGCAGGATATCAGATTCTTCAGGAAAAAGACGGTCATGTCCTTGCAGAAAACGACAGTACACTCCCTATTGCCTATGGAAGTACCTCGCTTCTGTCAGAGGAATCCTTCGATAAGCTTTCCTATCCGGAAAATCTGGATACTCTGATGAACCAGACCATCGTCCCTGATACCAAAGGACAGGAATCAGTTTCCCACTCCTATCAGTCCAAAATGTGTCCTTATGAACTGCCGGAAGATTTTTTTGCCCATGAGACTTCCAGGAAAGAGCAAAAAGTCAAAAAAGCCCTTCCGGAAACCTTAAAAGCTTCCACAATCCTTCTTCTATCCTTTGATGTAGATTACAGTGGTGCAAAAGATATTTCCATTACCATAAATGGGATCCGGAACCGGCTATCCGGCTCAGAGGCACCATATCCAAATAACAACAACACCTTTACCTACATGATTTCCGAGAATCGGGATATAAACTCGCTAAAAATAACTTTTTCACAGGGAGATTATCAGTTAAAGAACATCACAGCCTACACCATCCCCCTTTCAGCGCTTTCCCACCCCGGACTTGTAAATTTCCAGGAAAAAAAGACTGCACAAAAGCAGATTTTGAATGGCAGCATCACCATGCCGAAAGACGGATATTTCGTAACCTCCTACACCTTTTCCCGCGGATATACTGCTTATGTAGATGGTGAAAAAGCCACACCCGTACAGGTAAACAAAGCTTTTGTTGGTTTTCCGCTAAAAAAAGGGGCACATGAAATCTCTGTTGAATTTCATGCGCCCGGTAAAATCATTGGTCTTCTTTTCAGCGTTATGGCTGCCGCAGTTCTCATTCTGTGGAACCTGCTATTTCTCCTTTGGCAGTCTCGTCATAAGTAATGCATCTTCAACGGGGTCCGTATAATATTGTTTGCGGATCCCGTCTCGTGTAAATCCCATCCTCTCATATAGACGGATGGCGGTGTCATTTCCCACACGGACCTCCAGATGAATGGTGGTAACTCCCTGTTCCTCTGCAAGGCGAATAAGACTGTCCATAAGGAAATGGCCGATTCCCTCTCTCTGCCTGTCTGGTCTGACCGCCACATTGGTGATATCCCCTTCATCCAAAACCATGAGAAGTCCACAATACGCAAGGATTTCTCCCTTTTCTTCCACAACCAGGAACATGGCATCCTTATGTGTCAGATACGTGAAAAAGCCTTCCCGGGTCCAGGGCGGGGAAAACAGTTCTCTCTCAATTTTTATAACCTGATCCAGGTCCTCTACCAGCATTTCCCTTAAGATCATGCCTGTCCCCCGGCTTGTCTGCCTTCTTCTTTCAGTTTCTGAGCACGCTCTCTTTCTGCCTGGGATACACGCAGATATTCCGGGGTGTGCTCCATGGCAGTTACGATCCTGCCCTCTTTTACATACACTTCGCCCAGTGAAGCTACTGCAGCTGCCCTCTGTTTGTTTACATGAGCCGGTGCAAAGGAATAAGGCACCTTCAAAGTCTGGGAAATGGTCGTTTCAAAAACAGGTACTCCGTCTCCAAGGAAGATTACCTCCTGTCCATATCCATTTAATTTCTCAATAAGCTCTGAAATCTGCACAGCCATCTGTGCTTCCACAGTAACCAGCTTATGCTCTTCAAAACGATAGATTCCTGTATAAACCTGATTTCTTCTGGCATCCATAATGGGACAGATCAGCCCTCTGGCATCGTATAAATTGTAGGAAAGAGCATCTACTGTGGGAACCTCCACAAGAGGCTTCTTAAGTGCAAGGCCAAGTCCCTTGGCCGTGGCTGAACCAATACGAAGCCCGGTAAAGGAGCCGGGGCCTGCTGCAACAGCAATGGCATCTATGCTCTCCAGATCCAGCTCTGTCATCTTCACCAGCTCATCCAGCATGGGAAGCAGTGTCTGGGAATGAGTTTTCTTATAATTCACTGTATATTCGGCAATCAGGCTGGCATCCTCCACAATGGCAACAGATGCTACGATTCCTGAACTGTCCAGACCTAAAATCTTCATTTTTCCTCACCGTTCCTTTCTTTGGAACCTGTCTCTTCCGAAAGTCCCTCTACCGTAATTTTCCGGTAATCAAAGCCTTTTTCCAGATTTTTCTCAATGGTAATGGAAATCAGAGAATCTGGCAGAATATCTTCGATCAGGTTCGCCCATTCAATAAGGCAGATTCCTTTTCCATAAAAGTAATCGTCATAGCCAATTTCTTCCATTTCTTCAATATCGCCGATACGGTACACATCAAAATGGTAAAATGGCATACGGCCAGTTTCATATTCCTGAATAATGGTAAACGTAGGACTGTTCACCGGTTCTGTGATTCCAAGTCCTGCTGCCACTCCCTGGGTGAAAACTGTTTTTCCAACTCCCAGGTCACCAACTAATGTATATACCTGCCCTGGCAGGGCATTTTCCCCGATCCATTTTCCAAACTCAAATGTCTCCTGGGGTCCGAATGTTTCTTTTATCATAGCTCTTAAAAGCTCCTTTTTCCAAACACGCTCTTGTTTTTCTTGCAGAATTACTCTTTGCATATTATAATGGAATGACTGATGAAATACAATACTTTTTGAAAAAGGAGAAAAACTATGGCAAATCCAGTTGTTACCATTACTATGGATAATGGAGATGTGATGAAGGCTGAATTATATCCGGAAATCGCACCGAATACTGTAAATAATTTTATCAGTCTTGTAAAAAAAGGCTTTTATGACGGACTTATCTTCCACCGTGTTATCTGCGGTTTCATGATCCAGGGCGGATGTCCGGACGGAAACGGAATGGGCGGCCCAGGATATGGGATCAAAGGTGAATTTGCACAGAATGGTGTCGCCAATGATTTAAAGCATACCGCCGGTGTTCTTTCCATGGCAAGAGCTATGAACCCGAACTCTGCAGGAAGCCAGTTCTTCATCATGCACAAAGATGCACCTCATCTTGACGGCGCTTACGCTGCATTTGGAAAAATTATCAAGGGAATGGATGTGGTAGATACCATTGCTGAGACAGATACTGATTATAGCGACAGACCACTTGACGAGCAGAAGATCAAATCTATGACAGTTGATACCTTTGGTGTTGACTATCCTGAACCAGAGAAGTGCTGATCGTTCAAAAGCCTGGAGGCCCGATTCTTCGTCGGACTTCCAGGCTTTTTCTTATGCAGGAAATGATCGATACACGCTCAGTACTTACCGGAAGCTTCCACCGCTATTCCCATATCCTTCCAGAGCGTGTCTGAGAAATGCTTTCCGGAAAATCAATGGTCAAACAGCTTTATCTCACCATCGGCCTCCGTAAAATACAGTTCTTTTTCTTTTTCCATTTTCACACGCCCGCTGGTAGCCTCTGTAATCGTTTTCTGGATTTTCGGAACCTGGTCGGAAGGCACAAGAAGGTGCATGACCACCTTATCTGTATATTCTGTGTCTAATACAGGCAGCTGATTCTCTGCCGCTATGTACTGCAGCTTCCCGATAGAAGTATAGTCTGCTGTCAGGGCCATGGAAATCCCGTGATGCTTCTCGATCACCGTGCTTGCCCGAAGCCCCTCCTGGACGGCACCGGAATAAGCTCTCACAAGGCCGCCGGTTCCCAGAAGCACGCCTCCGAAATAACGGGTCACAACCACTGCCACATTATAGATATTTTCTCCAAGTATCACATCCAGCATGGGTCTTCCTGCTGTTCCTGAAGGTTCCCCATCATCGCTGCACCTTGTAAATTCCCGGTGTTCCCCAATGGAGTATGCATAACAGTTATGTCTGGCATCCCAGTATTTCTTCTTCATTTCTTCTATAAAAGCCAGTGCATCCTCTTCTTTTTCCACCAGACGTACCGTGGCAATAAAGCGGGACTTCTTCTCTGTAAGCTCCCCTTCTCCGCCAATATAGATCGTCTTATAATTTTCCAGCATAACAGAATCCTCCAACTTTCCTTGTCTTTTGTCAGTTTAACATGAAACCGCTCAATATTCCAGCCCCATTCCAAATTCAGGAAAAGCCGCCGCAAGGTCACCAATATCCACCTGCTGCAAACCACTTTACAAGTTCCTCGCTATCCTCTGCTATAATAAGACTCTGACTGTATTTCTACACAGCATAACGCCGGATAATCTGGTAATCCTTACAAATGTGAAATATTTGATTTTAGGGTTTATTTACTTATCGAGATTTGTTATAATAGAACGGATTATAAAGGAGGTTTATCATGAACTACGGAAAAAAATCGACCTCAAGGAAGCGGAATTCCCTTATTTCCCGTTCCTCCATGATGGGAAAACGGGCACACGTTTCGCTTATCAGGGTCCTTTTCATTGGCCTCATTGCCCTATGTGTGGCGGTATCCTGCATTGGAATTGGCTCTATGAGAGGAATTCTTGCCAATACACCAAATGTTGACGAAGTAGATATCATGCCGCTGGGCTATGCTACATTCCTATATGATTGTAATGGGAATCAGCTCCGTAAGCTGGCTGCTCCTAATGCTAACAGGCTACCGGTTTCCATTGACCAGATACCGGAGGATCTGCAGCACGCAGTAGTCGCTATTGAGGACGAACGTTTTTATGAGCATAACGGAATCGATGTGAGAGGTATTTTACGTGCCGGTGTGAGAGCGCTGACATCCGGAAGCTTTTCCGAGGGTGCAAGTACCATTACCCAGCAGCTTCTGAAGAACAACGTATTTACTAACTGGACAAATGAGTCCACCCAGATCGAACGTTTTACCCGTAAACTCCAGGAGCAGTATCTTGCCATCGAAATCGAAAAGAAGATCGGTGATAAAAATGTCATCCTGGAAAATTACCTGAATACCATCAACCTGGGAGCTGGTGCATACGGTGTTCAGGCTGCTGCCCGACAGTATTTCAATAAGGACGTCTGGGACCTGAACCTTTCTGAATGTGCTACCCTTGCAGGTATCACCCAGGCTCCTACCAAGTACAATCCTATTGAGAACCCCAAGGAAAATGCAAAGAGACGTAAGGAAGTCCTGGATCATATGCTGAAGCAGGGATATATCACCCAGGCCCAGTATGATGACGCTCTGAATGATGACGTCTATACACGTATCCGCCAGGCTCAGGAAGAGAGCACCCAGGCCCAGAGTAAGATTTACTCTTATTTCGAGGATGAGCTTACCAAGCAGGTTATCAATGACCTGATGAACATCAAGGGCTACACCAAGACACAGGCACAGAACCTTCTGTACAGCGGCGGTCTGAAGATCATGACCACTCAGGACCCGGATATCCAGAGTATCCTGAATGAGGAGTATTCCGATCCATCCAATTATCCTGATTACGTGCAGTATTCTCTTGAATATGCTCTCACCGTGAAAAAACCTGACGGCACAGAGGCCAACTACAGCAAAGAGATGATGAAGCTTTACTTCCAGAACGAGGATCCATCCTTTGACCTTCTCTTTGATACCCAGGATGAAGGACAGACCTATGTAGATCGTTACAAAGCCAGCATTCTTGCTGATGGAAGTACCGTTGTTGCGGAACGTGTAAACTTTGCACCACAGCCGCAGTCTTCCATGTCTGTAATTGACCAGCATACCGGATACGTAAAGGCCATCATTGGAGGACGTGGACAGAAAACAGCCAGTCTTACCCTGAACCGTGCTACAGACAGTACCAGGCAGCCTGGTTCCACTTTTAAAATCGTGTCCACCTATGCACCTGCCTTAAATGAAAAAGGCATGACATTGGCTACCACCTACGAGGACGAACCGATCACCTATTCCAATGGTGCTCCGGTCAACAATGCCAGCGGTTCCTTTAACGGAACTACTACCATCCGTACTGCCATCCGTAATTCTGTTAATACTGTGGCAGTTCAGTGTTTTGAAGATGTCACACCTGAGCTTGGTCTGAAATATCTTGACAACTTTGGATTCACCACTCTGGCACACGGTACAGAATCTGATACTGATGCCAACGGAAATGTTTATACAGACGCCAATCTGCCTACTGCACTTGGAGGACTTACCTACGGTGTTACCAACGTCGAGCTTTGTGCTTCCTATGCAGCAATCGCAAATGGCGGAACCTATATCAAACCGGTCTATTACACCAAGATCCTGGATCACAATGGAAACGTTCTGATCGAGAACAATTCAGCAGGACGTTCCGTTATCAAGGAAACTACCGCATACCTCCTTACCAGCGCCATGGAGGACGTTGTACAGAATGGTACCGGAACTGCCTGTCAGCTTGATAATATGGCAATTGCAGGTAAGACAGGTACCACAGAGGACTACAATGACCTTTGGTTCGTGGGCTACACACCCTATTATACCTGTGCTGTATGGTCCGGCTATGACGGCAACCAGAAGCTTCCACAGGATGCACGTAACTTCCATAAGACATTGTGGCGCAAGGTTATGAACCGTATCCATCAGGGAATGACCTACAAGGATTTCGATATTCCTGCCGGTATTGAGCAGGTTGCGATCTGTTCTGAAACTGGTCTTCTTCCAAGAGAGGGCTGCCCGGTTACAGAGGAATACTTCGATATCGGCACCATGCCTACAGATTACTGTGACCAGCACTTCTACGAATATGAGGAGGAACAGGAAATGGAGATCTACGATAAGGAACAGCTTACCCCTGCACCGGAGAATCCTGGTGACGGTACCGGAGATGGATCCGGCGGCGATGGTACTGGAGATGGTACCGGAGACGGCACTGGTGATGGTACCGGAGACGGCACTGGTGATGGTACCGGAGACGGCACTGGTGATGGTA
>ERZ1035006.2161-NODE-2161-length-11606-cov-10.267596_pt1 | contig 11606 bp, 9 predicted proteins | sample MGYA00520694_ERZ1035006 | MGnify/ENA primary metagenome ERZ1035006 (study PRJEB33766, sample SAMN09781746) | gut metagenome | biome: gut microbiome | host: Homo sapiens | place: Madagascar | study: EMG produced TPA metagenomics assembly of the PRJNA485056 data...
TTTTATTTCTTTTTCACCTTCAGAACGGTATTGCAGACTACCCGAACGTTTCTCTTCTGTTGTTTACTGTATTTGTAGAGGTTTACCTGAACTTTTGCTCCGCCCCATTTTTTCAGGTTCAGTTTTTTCAGTTTGAAGTATCCGTTCTTATCTGCCTTCACGCATTTGGTTGTCTTTCCTGTTTTCAGATTTTTCAGTTCAACGTATGCTTCCGGGCTTCCTGCTCTGTAAAAGTATCGGTACTTTGCTTGCCAAGTACCTTCAGAATATTCTGATAAAGTGTCCTATCCGGAATACCGCTCTCATTGTTTTCGATCACATCCGTCGGTGCTGCATGTGTCTGGATCATCGGCATCATCATTACAAACATACTGGCTGCCGCTATCATCGCCACTTTCTTTCATTTTTTCATTCCCATCCTTTTTCCTCCTAGATATTTATTTTTCGTACTTCGTAACTGTAATATATCTTACTTTAGAAGGATTGTCAATGTTTTTCTCTACATTTTTTGTGTATTTCTGGTAATTTACATTTTATTTACGTTTATTTATTGTTTTGTTTGTACAAAACTTACCATCTTCTTTAACGGCTCTGACAGCAGCGGAAACGGAAGCAGATAAAATACCATCACAACTCTCAGCAGAATCCAGCGGCCGGATGCACTCAGTTTTTCTTTTCCTGTCATCCGGTATAGCAATTTATACGCAACATATGCTACGCTTCCGACCAATCCCATATATATCGGCAAATCCCACATATTTCTTCTCCTTTGCTCCCTTATTTTCGCTTTATTCTTCTTTTTCGTCTAGAATTTTGCGGAGCTCATCTGCCTCTGTTCTGGTCAGTGATTTTTTTCTGGTGAATGCCAGCAGAAAGTTCTTCAGGGATCCCTGGTATTCATTCTCTACCAGATTTTCCGTCCACTGTCCGATCAGCTCATCTTCTGTGATCGCCGGATAATATAAGCGATAATTTCCTTTCTTGATCGCTGTGATCGCACCTTTATCTATCAGGCGGTTCAGAAGTGTATAGACAGTCTGCTGCTTCCACGTATAGCCTCTGTTCTCCAGCCAGGCTACCACCTCTCTTAATGTTACCTCTTCATGTTTCCAGATGTACTTCATGATTTCATGTTCAGAATCGGATAATCCATACCAACCCATTGTTTTTACCTCCTGTTATATTATATTCTTATAGTTCAGGAGCCGGTGGGATTCAGGCAGCTCCTATTACTATATCGTAATATAACTTTAGCAAAAACAGGTCCTCCGGTCAAGTACTATTTCTCTTTTTCTTGACCTTTGGACCTGATATTTTTTACATTTCCTGCTTTTCCAGCACACGGCAGGAGATCGTCCAGGATATGAAGGTAAGCAATGCGACCAAAAGGATTCCGGCAATGCCAAACAAAATTTTATAACTGCTGATGATCTGCCATAAATTTCTGCCCCAGCTACTGATTCCCTGCATGTACTGATCCAGATTTTTCATAATTTCAAAGCCCAGAACCAGAATACCAACCGTTGCCAGAATCACGATCTTTGATTTTTCTGCCCCGAATTTGATCTGTAATGGAACCAGCAGATCTGCAAGGAGAAGCACAATCAGCAGACATGTCATTGTCTCTACGCCAAAGGCACCTGCTGTCATTTCGCTTTTTCTAACCAGTAGAAGAATCCCACAGGCGATAGCTACGATCAGTGCGGAAACTGCTCCGAATCCGCATACAAAGAAATATTTTTCTGTTGCATAGTCTTTTCTTCTGACCGGAAGGGTAAAGAGAAAGCTGTTTCCATTGTCCATGCTGTCATAACTGATCGTGCTGATCGCAACGCTCGTCATCACGGATGCCATATAAGGCAGGATAAAGGAAATCTCCACACCTGACAGAAGCAGTAAAACTCCCATTCCAGCAAAGATCAGCATCATTTTTTTCTGATTTTTTATTATTCTGATATCTTTTTCGAACAATCCTCTCATAACGATACTCCTTTCCGGCTGCTACCTTTTAACATGGTTTTCATCACTTCATCGATCGTTCCCTTTTCAATCACGATCTGCGGCATATTTTCCATGTAATATTGTTTCTGATCGGTAAGACAGCAATATCCAAAATCTTCTTTGCAGTATGCCAGAATATATTGTTTATCCAGTGCCGCAAACTCGGATTCAGTCACTTTTAAAATACCGTATTGATCCAGCAGAACATCGGTATCTTCGTGCAGACGGATTTTTCCCTGATCGATCAGATAAAGATCATCGCAGAGATTTTCCAGATCCCCGGAAATATGCGAACTGATCAGAATTGCCCGCTCTTCCTGCTCCATATAGGCACGCAGAGCATCCAGAATCCCCTCTCTTGCCATCACATCCAGACCGGAGGTCGGCTCATCTAGTATCAGAATTTCTGCCTGATGAGACATTGCCATCAGAATTTTCAGTTTTGCCTTCATTCCGGTTGACATTTCTTTCATCTTTTTATTCATCGGGATATCGAATATTCTGCATTTCTCTTCGAAATCTGCTTTATCAAACCGATGATACATCTTTTTCAGGATCGCACCTGCATCTTCCGCTGTCAGAATATTCGGAAAGGTCGCATCGGAAAGTACCACTCCGATCTTTTCCCATTCTTCGTTTGTCAGCTGCTGCGGTGTCTTTCCCATCATCCGGATCTCACCGCCGTCTGTATGGATCAGTCCCAGTGATGCTTTGAAAATGGTCGTCTTTCCGGCTCCGTTTGCACCGATCAGCCCGGTGATACTTCCACGCTTTACCTGCATCGAACATTCCAGTGAAAAATTTGCATATTGTTTCCTGACATTTTTTAAATCCAGCAAAATCTCTTCCATCCTCTTCTCCTCCTAATCTTCCAGGATCAGCTCAAACAGCTCCCGTATCTCTGCTTCTGTCATGCCGCAGCTCCTTGCTTTGCGGATCGCCTGTTCCAGATCCGTTTCTACTTCTTTTCTTTTTTCTTCCATGCGAAGCTCTTGATTGACTCCGGATACAAAGCTTCCTTTTCCATGCACTGTAACGATGAAGCCCTCCTGTTCCAGAGCATCGTAAGCTTTTTTTACCGTCAACGCACTGACCCTCAGTTCTTTCGCGAAGGTTCTCACAGAGGGAAGCATCTCCTCCTGTCTCAGTTCACCGCTTAAGATTTTATTCTTGATCTGTGTGCAGATCTGCTCATAGATTGGCTGCATGGAAGAATTGTTGATGATCAGTTTCATAGATTCCTCCATTTCTTTGCTTTTGTTGCAAACAGTATATAACAGTTTAGTACTGTTGTCAACTGTTATGCACTGTTTATATTCATTTTTTTTATTTACATCTGTCCAAGAATCCCTCTGACATTCTTGCTGCAAGGTGCACGTCATGCATCGCATGACATATTCTTCTTATACAGGTATCAGAAGCACAAAAAACGTCCACCCGGAGATCTGCTCTCCGGATGGACGTCTGGATATTGATATATTTTCTCTATTTTACTTTTTTGCTTTTCACAGCGGAATCTTTGCCGTAAAAAACTTTGCCTTCGGCTCTGCGATACGTGCGGACTTTGAAGTAACAAGTTCCTTTCTTTTTTGGCAGTTTGGTCACGAAAGATACGGTTTTGTTTTTGCTGATGGTTTTTATTTTTTTGTAAGTGCCTTTTTTCTTTGTGCTGCGGTAGATTTCGTAACCGGTAGCTTTGGATATTTTTTTCCAGGTGAGTCGGACTTTATTTTTGCCGGCATTTTTGATGGATCTCAGTGTCGTTTTGGCCGGTGTATATTTTTTCTGAAGTGCTGCCTCCTTTGCGGCTTTCTCACGCTCTGCTTTTTCCTTTTCTGCCCTGTCACGCTCTGCTTTTTTCTGCGGATACTCTGCAAGCCAGGCGGACACTCTCTGCTCTGCCTGAGCAAACTGTTCTTTTGTGCTGTCCATATTGGTTACGATTTTCAGAACGTTTTTGTATATACCTTCCGGATCAGCCTTGTCATCTTTTGCCAGGATCTGTCTCATAAGTGCCAGATTTTTGGTGACGGAATCTTTGTTCGGCAGTTCCAGTGCTTTGATACCGCCTGTCTGATCATTTGGCTTATCTCCCAGGTCTGCACCGAGTCCGTAGAGTGTGAACTGATAACGCACCACATCTCCGTCTCTGGCTTTTACCCCGCCCATTCCAAGGCCCGGATTTTCGTTGTTTACGAAATAATACCATCCAGAATAATTGGAGTATGAAAACTCACCAAGCCCCTGCGTATCTTTATACGGATTCGACTTGTGTTTGTCATTGGTCGGTGCATCTTCCGACATATTTGAAATACACTGTGGAATATTCAGTACACCGCTGTCTGCATGGTCGATCTCTGCCAGATAGAATCCCATTCCGGTGTTCTGTGCATCGTAAGTATAGCCGTTTGCTTTCAGAAGTTTTTCGATGATATCTGCATAAGTCTCTCCGGCTTCAAAGGAAACTTCCGTCGGCTCGATCAGATAGCCCTGTCCAACGGTAAATTTTTCTACGGATGCATAAACGATTCCGCCCTTGTCCGATACAAACGTGGCTTTACCACTGTCTGCGTTGTCTTCGCTGTCTTTAAACCAGATCTTTGCTTCTTTTTCTTCTGCTCTGACTGTCTGCATACCGGATGACGGCAGAAATCCCGTCAGGCATAAAACCATGGCAAGCAGAGCAGTAATAATACTCTTTGTGCATCTTCTTATATTCAAAATATGGACTCCTTCCTATAAAACAGGAAGAAGTATGGAACACTCCTTCTGCCGAAGAGCGTATCCATACTCCTGTTTTTGTGTTTCTCTGTGACTTTATTTTACCTTAACTTTACGTATGGCAGAATATGCACCAGTAATGGTCTTTCCGTTGACTTTTTTATATGCACGTACTTTGTAATAGTAAGTTTTTCCCTTTTTCAGCTTTTTGTCTGTGTATTTTGCTGCCTTCAGGTTTTTCTTCACGCAAACGTATTTGCCGTTTTTACGCATGGAACGATATACCTGATATCCGGCTGCACCCTTGACTTTTTTCCAGGTCAGAGTTGCTTTTTTCTTTCCTGCTGCTGCCTTTCTGATCACAGGTCTGGCCGGTTTCTTAGCCGGTTTTTCTGTGGTCGGTGTTTCCGGTGTCTTATCCGTGGATGGCGTTTCCGGTGTAGATGGCGTCTCCGGTGTGTTCGGTGTTTCCGGAGTAGACGGCGTCTCCGGTGTACTTGGTTTCAGGGAGTTCATATCCCAGTATCCTTCTTCGGATGCTTTAAATCTTCTGTATGCTTCGTATGCTTCCATGATCTGGTAAGAAGCCATTGCATTGGCATCACCATTTTTCAGATGTGCATAACCTCCGTCTTTCACGCGGTAATTTTTCTCAAGCGTTGAGAAGATACCTTTTGATTCTGCTGCAAAACCTGCATCCACGGCATCCAGTTTCAGGCAGGCAAGTGCCAGGATAACCTGTGCAGTAGATTCGGAAGAAGTATAAGCGTATTCTTCGTCCATAGCATCTTTCAGATAAGCAAGTGCTTTGTCAACCGCCATCTGTACTTTCGCTTCTTTTACATATGGTGCCAGTGCCTGCAGGATCATAGCAGTCATATCTACACCTGTTGATTTGTTGTCAAATAGGCCAAAACCACCGTTTTCATTCTGGAATCCAAGCAGTGCATCGATCATGGATTCTCTGTCCCATTTTGCATCTGCAGGAATTTTCTGAGAGGTTGCATCCAGTGCGATCAGTGTCCAGCTCAGTTCGTTTGAACCGTCTTCCAGTCTGTCGCTGCTGTACAGCATTGCTGCAAGATTTACACCGCCTACATTCGTGATATCTTTGCCCATAGCAGACAGGGTCAGTGCCACTCTTGCGATATCGGTCGGTTTTTGGTTTGCTTTCCATTTTGAAACAACAGAAACAGCACTCTGACCGTATGCTTCTTTTTCTGCATCGCTGATCGTCTGTCCGGTACGCAGTTTTGACATGATATACCAGTCGGATGCACCGCTGCATTCATATTTATAGTTCTGGCTGTTCAGGAAGGTGGATGCACTTGTGATACCTTCTTTTACAATCTGATCTATATCGACTTTGTCGGATACCTGGCTGTTATCTGTAACTTCACCGGCCTTCCGTGCCTTGATACGATGTGATGTTTCCTTCGGCGTCAGTATGCTGTCCGAATTCTGGTAAATGGAATTTGTCACCTGTACGATGCCGTCTTCACGGTAGATCCTGTTAAATCTCTGTTCTGTCGCATCAGCTGCTTTCACGACCCGGGCATTGAATGTGCTAGGAGCGATTCCGGTCAGGATCATGACAAACGCCAGAAGCATGGCAAGGATACGATTTCCAAGTGTCATTTTCTTCATGCCTTGCTTTTCCTTTCTGTAAATGATTGTTTTAGGAAACTATACATAAACCTTCCAAAGCTGTCGCAGGCAGCTCCTTTTTTTATCGTTTTTTGCTATTTTTTAATCTTTACTTTTCTGACAGCACTGAATTTTCCGTTTGCTTTGTTTCCTTTTACGGTCTTGTAAGCTCTTACTTTATAATAGTAAGTTTTGCCTTTCTTTACTTTGCTGTCTGTGAATGTTGCGGCAGATGCTTTTTTGATCGTTCTGATCTTTTTGTACTTGCCGTTTTTCTTTGTGGCACGGTAGATTTCGTATCCGGTTGCTTTGCTGTTCTTCTTCCACTTCAGGAATGCTTTTTTCTTTTTGGAAGATACGGTCAGTTTTGTTACTTTTGCCGGTCTGACAATGGTCTGTGTGCCCGGATTCTGATTTCCGTTTGTGCCGTTGTTTGTATTAGTATTGTTGTTTCCGTTGTTATTGCTGTTATCGCCCTTGTTGTTGTCCTTTTTATCATCGTCTTTCTTTGCATCCTGTAAAGCCTTGAGCTGTGCTTCCGCTTTTACCAGCAGATCTGCATTTTCCACATTTGCTTTCTGTGTATCGGTAAGTGCGTCGTATGCTGCTCTTGCTGCTTTTACTGCTTCCTGATCGTTCCGTGTAAGCTTATCTGAGGAAGGAAGAGCTGCGATCAGTCGAATAACATTTTCTACCTGTTCATCGATTTCTGTATTTTCTTTTGCATAGTTGTCTGTATAGTGCAGCATGACAACGTCACCGTCTTTTAATGTATAATCACATGCACCAACATCCGGTTCCGTTCCGTTCACGCTGTATTTCCAGCCGGATTTGCTTCCGTTTGTAAACTCTCCAAGTTTCACGCCGTCTGCTCTTGTAACCGATGCAATGTAAGTGTCACCGTATTTTTTCTCACTGGTCATTTTATTGGCCGCAAGTGCCGCATCCAGAGCTTCCATAGCGGTTGCATTCTTCGGAACACGATACTCACTCTGTGCTGCCCATACCTGAAGGTTATTCTTTACAAATGCATGGATCTTTCCGTCTTTGTCGCTGTCGTGTACCTCATCGCCAAGGATGGTGACAGCCACGCTCTGATTTTCACCATTTATCAGCCAGTAGGTGTTTGTTCCTTTTTTATATGCATCAAGTGCCTGCAGTACCTGTACCGTTGACATTTCCTGCGATTTTGTAAGGTTAGACAGATGTGAAAATCCTCCGTCATTCTGGCGGTATTTCATCAGATTTGTGATCATATTAAAGTTTGGTGTACCAAATCCCACTTCTGCAGAAGTCGGATCAATGCCAAGGCAGGAAAGTGCCAGAAGTACCTGAGCCGTAGATTCGGAAGTTCCATATCCGAAATCATCACGCATCTCCTCTTTTAAACAGGAAACTGCACGATCAATCGCTTCTTTTACTTCGGTTCGCTCCTGATAAGGTGCAAGGGCCTGAAGTGCCATGGCCGTCATATCTACACTGGTGCTGTCTTTTCCGGTCAGTCCGAATCCACCGTTTTCATTCTGAAAACCAAGCATTGCTTCTATGATCGTGTTTCTTGACCATTTTGCATCCGCCGGAATCGCAGCATTGGCTGCATCGAGTGCCATCAGTGCATAGATCAGTTCATTTGATCCATCGCTCAGCTTTTCGGAATTGCAGATCATGGATACCAGATCTGTACCGTCCACATCGGTGATATCTTTGCCCATTGCCGTAAGTGTCAGGGCAACACGCTCGATGTCTGTCGGCTTCTGGTCTGCATTCCATTTCTTTACTTCCGCTGCAGCAGACTGATAATAAGCATCCTGCACATCTGAGCTAATCTCAACTCCATTGCGAAGCAATGCGTAGATCAGCCATTCATCTCCATACGCATAGCCGTCTGTGCTGTGTTTTTCTGTGATGTACGTTACGGCACTGTTGATGCCTTCTTCTGCTTTTGCTTTTACATCGATATCTGCGGTGCTTCCCTTTGTTACGGTAATGGTGATCGTTACCGGTTTTACGTTATTTTTGCCATCGATCGGTGTTCCGGTTGCTGTCACGGTTCCTTCGGAGAGTCCCGTAATCTGATATTCTGCCACCGGAAGATAGGAACCATAATCCGGATCGTTCACATTATAATCGCCGTTCTTTTTCCAGTAACCGCTTCCGGTTCTCACAACCTGTGCAATACCTCTCTGGCTGTAAGTCCATTTCAGAGCCGGTTCCGTGACATCGTATCCCTGATCATCCAGTTCACCTGTGACAATTGGTGCAAACACTGCACTGCTCTTGCCGGCTTCTACCGTCATATTCTTATTTTCTTCTGCAAGTTCTACGGTTTTTACGTTATTTTTGTAGACAAAGGTTACCGTACTGTCACCGGAAACTGTTTTCGTTTCTCCCGTCTGCGGATTGGTATCTTCGATCGTCGCTGTAAAGGTTACCGTTCCGGCCTGTTTCGGTATGTAAGCCTTTTCGCCATTTGTATAGTATGCGATCGTTCCGTCCGGATCATCACTTGTGATCATTACTTTATCTGCATTGGTTGCATTTGCCGGTGTGACAACTGCCGAACCAAGGATTGGATTGAATGCAACTCTGCCATCCGTTTCCTGTCCGTCGCTGTTTGCATTTCGACTGTGTATTTCTTTTGTGCCGGAAATTGCCGGAACAACGGATGTTACCGGCACATAAGCAGAGGTTACCGTCACGGTTTTGTGAATTTCCGGCTGATTTTTTGCAGTTACTGTAAAGACTGCACTTCCGGTCTCTTTAAAGGAAAAGCCGCTGGAAGAATCGGTGCGGTTATGCAGAAGTTTTGCACCCGCTTCATCCGCTGCATAGATAAAGGAAGCGTAAGAAACATCCTGATACTCTTCACTGCCCTGATACTGTGCTTTTACGGTAATATGCTTGTATTCAGAACCCTGTACCTTAACTTTTCCGTCCGTTACATCTTCTCCATCCACATACAGTTTGATATCTGTCATCTGGATTCTGCTGGAACGGATCGCTACAGATGCCAGGATTTCCTGACTGCCGTCGCTGTTGTTCTGTACAGCCCGAAGCACTGCTGTTCCGGTTCCTTTTACACAGAATGTTCCATTTTCATAAATTTCAAAGGCACGTTCCGGTTTTCTCTGCTGAAAGCTCCAGGAAAGGCTCTCGCCTTCCGGCAGAGTATAATCCACAAGAGAAAATGTTCCGGCTATGTTTGCCATTCCAACAGCATCCGGGCTTACTTCCAGTCTTGCATTCTCCAGAACGGTCGGTTCGGTTTCGTTATTTGCCTGAAATGCAATATCGTATTTGTTTTCGCCTGTCTCCGGCCATTCATACCGTCCCGGTGTATAATCCTGATTTTCGCCAAAGTATGGATAACCGTCGCTTCCCTGTCCCCAGGAAGTTCCGTTTTCGCCTTTATTGGCATTTAACTTTTCTACCAGATCCAGCGTTTTTATGTCCTCTTCGGACATTGCACCGGAACCGCTGCCCAGTGTATCCAGCCAGTAGCAGTTCGCAACGATCGCCGCACCGCTGTTGTTGCTGCTGCTGTTACAGAGTGCCCCTTTTCCGGTATCTCCCACTGCGATACAGTTTGCGATCACACCGTCGCGGTCATCGGAAGCACTTGCTCCCATATAGGCTCCGGTCTTCCCGATAAATCCTGCCACGTTTGCTCCGCTGATCTCACTTTTACAGTTCAAAATGGAAGCACCATAGGCGGTCGTTCCAAACGGTCCTGTCACATTACTGCTGCTTCCAGTCATCGTTCCTTTTACCGTCAGGTTCTGGATCACAGCACCTGCTGACAGATTTGCAAACAGCGAGCCTGCGTTTTCAAACGTAATGGTATGTCCTTGTCCGTCCAGAACCCCGGCAAACGGAGAATAATTCATATAAAAACTTTTATCTTCATAATCACTGTTTACCGTGATATCCTGTGTCAGGACGAAATATTTGCCTTTTGCATTGTCCATCTTGGAAAAATCTGCCTGGGAAGAGATGGAGATCACATTCTCCGGCAGTGCCACCGGTTTTGTCGTCGGTCTGTTTTTCAGTGCTGCGATCGCATCGGTGATCGCCTTTGCTGCCGCTGTGATCTGCTCCTGTGTCACCTCTTCGCCTGCTTTTAAAGCATTTCCGGCTGCTACTGCATCAGAAAGTGTCTTCCAGCTCTCTTCCGTATAGTTTTCCTCTTCATAGCCTTCTGCCTGCTTCAGTGCATTTTCAAGCGGTGTCCAGCTGATTTCGGCCGCTCCCTTTACCAGAACCGGAAATCCGCCATCTTCGGAGACTGCAAAGATATAGCCGGTATCGACGATACCTGTATTTAACAGAGCAACGGTGTCTGCTGTTTTTAATTCATCAGCAGATTTGGATGCACAGTCGCTGACATCTGCGTTGGAAGCTGCCATGGCAACTGTCTCAATCATAGTTCCGGACTGAAAATAGCTGTTTGAGATCTGCGATCTTGCATCACTTGCTGCATAGGCTGCAATTCCGCCATTCATCATCTCCAGCTTTGCTGCATAGTAACAGTTACGGACAGTTCCGCCTTTTATCGTTCCAGCCAGTCCGCCAACAGTATTCCAGTTGTCATTGATCTTTGCCTGAGAATAAGAATTCTGAATGGTTCCGGTCAGATTGTCTGCAATACTTCCTCTATAGCCGGAAGTAACATCAACAGATCCTGCAACTCCCAGGTTCTGGATCGTACCGGATACGTTTTCCGCCAGTGCTTTCCCGGAAAGGGTGATCACATGTCCCTGTCCGTCCAGAGTTCCGGCAAGATCTGTGATCTGCTGTCCGTCTGCCAGCTTAATATCCGCCGTCAGTGTATAGGTTTCACCTGCCGGAATTTTGGTCGGAAATTCTTCTGCAGTTGTGATTTCATTGCTGCTTTTTGTCGTACTCGCTGCATTTACGCTCAGGCTTGCTGTATTTGCCGGAAGAATGCCGGTAAACAGCAATGCCAGAGCAAGCATCCATGCAAGGATACGCTGTGTGACTGCTTTGTGCTTCATCGCTTTTCTCCTCTTCTTTGCTGATCTTATATTACAGAGAAACAAGCCCCGCTTTTGCGAGGCCTGCCTGTTACTGTTCTATATTGTAACACATTTTGAAAATATTTTTTCCAACCAGAAGGGGGAATTTTGTTATTATTTGCAGTTTTTGTTATTTTTTGATCTTCACTTTTCTGACAGCACTGAATTTTCCGTTTGCTTTGTTTCCTTTTACGGTCTTGT
>ERZ1035006.2164-NODE-2164-length-11599-cov-5.385395_pt1 | contig 11599 bp, 11 predicted proteins | sample MGYA00520694_ERZ1035006 | MGnify/ENA primary metagenome ERZ1035006 (study PRJEB33766, sample SAMN09781746) | gut metagenome | biome: gut microbiome | host: Homo sapiens | place: Madagascar | study: EMG produced TPA metagenomics assembly of the PRJNA485056 data...
AGAAGAACCCCTGCTTTCGCTTGCTGAAAGCAGGGGTTCTTTGACAGACTGAAAACGGAGCTGCAATGCAGCTCCGTTTGAGGTTTTTTATCGTGCCTCCCGGCTGTTCAGGTACTTGCGAACCATCAGGGCCACCTTGAAAACGATGGCGTGGTCAAACTGGCGCAGATCCAGGCCGGTGAGCTTTTTCAGCTTTTCCAGACGGTACACCAGGGTGTTGCGGTGGACGAACAGCTTCCGGGAAGTCTCGGAGACGTTCAGGTTGTTCTCAAAGAACTTGTTGATGGTGAACAGGGTCTCCTGATCCAGGGAGTCAATGGAGTTCTTCTTGAACACCTCGCTGAGGAAGATCTCGCACAGGGTGGTGGGCAGCTGATAGATCAGGCGGCCGATGCCCAGATTTTCATAGTGCATGATGCTCTTTTCGGTGTCAAAGACCTTGCCCACTTCAATGGCGGTCTGAGCCTCCTTGTAGGAATCGGCCAGCTCCCGCAGATGCTCGGCAATGGTGCCGATACCGATGACGGTCTTGATCCGCAGCTCGTTGTTGAGGGTATCCTCAATGGTCTGGGCCAGCTTTTCCAGCTCCTCGCTGGTGGTGTTGGCAGTGACCTGCTTGACAACGGCAATGTCCATTTCATTGATGTTCAGGACAAAATCCTGCACCTTATCCGGGAACATACCGGCCAGCACATCCACCGTTGCCACATCGCCGTGACCCAACTGGCGGATCAAGAACACAGCCCGGGGGGCATCGGTGGCAAAATGCAGTTCCTTGGCGCGGATGTATATATCACCGGGCAGAATGTTGTCCATGATGATATTCTTGACAAAGGTTCCCCGATCGTGCTTTTCCTCATAGAAGATCCGGGCATCGTTCAGGGCGATATAGGCCATCTGGCAAAAGCTTCTGGCCAGTTCATCGTCGCCGCTGCAAAACACGGCATATTCAAAATAGTTGGAATTGCCCACAATGGCCTTAAAACTGTTCTGACCAAAGGTGACGACTCCTTCGGCGGCGCTGCCCACCTTCAAGGCGGCATCCGTCCACCGCTCTCCCAGCAGGGAGACATCGGTACAGGAAACCACGCTGCCTTCGGTATCCATGACGCCAAAGGTGCGATCAGAAATTTCCTTCAGCTGAACAATTACGCTCTGAAAAACACTGTTGGACATTTGGGTGTTCCCTCCTTAGTATCTTGCACAAATACTCATTTCACAAATTCGCACTAGTATTATACACAGGATTTGCGCATATTGCAAGTACCTTTTGACATTTTATTGCAAAAAGTCTATGGTTTTTTATGTATTATTCCAAGGGAAGCCCCCGAACCCTGCCGCTATGTGGGTTATTCTTGGTCATTGTGTGAATCCTTCCATGGATCCAGTGCCAGAATCTCCCCTTCCGTCAGCTCCCGGCAGGCACCCCGGGGCAGATCTCCCAGGGTAAGGACCCCCTCTTTTCTGCGTTCCAGGTACAGTACGGTCATGCCCCGGGATGCCATCATCCGGCGCACCTGATGGTATTTTCCCTCCCGGACGGTGATCAGGCTTTCCCCGGCACCCAAAGGCTCCAGGAGAGCATCCAGGCATTTCGTGCCGTCCCGCAGAGTCAGGCCCTGGGCAAAGGCCGCCACATCCTCCGGCCCTGCCTGGCCCTCATGCCGGGCGTAGTAGACCTTGGGCACTTCCTTTTTGGGGGAGATCAGCCGGTGGAGCAAGTCTCCGTCATTGGTAAACAGCAGCAGGCCCTCGGTAGCCTTGTCCAGGCGGCCCACCGGCTTCAGCTCCAGATGGCGGTAGGTCTCCGGCAGCAGCTCCATCACGGTTTTTTCCACCGGATCCTCGGTAGCCGTCACGAAGCCCTCAGGCTTATTCATCATCAGCACCACCCGGCGCATCCCCCCAAGGGGCTGGCCGTCCAGCAGCACCTGCTGTTTTTTCGGGTCAATCTTCTTTCCGGGATCCTTTTCCGGCTTCCCGTCCACCGTCACCCGGCCTGCTTTCAGGATGATCTTGACCTGGCTTCTGGTGCCCGCACCGCTGTCGCACAGGAATTTGTCCAATCGTTCCATAGTTCCTCCGTTCTATCCCTGTCCCCGGGGACATAGGCTCTAACACCAATGTCAAACGGGAGGGAGCATAATATGATGGTAATGACCGCAAAGGTCGATCTGAAAAAGATCCTTGTTTTGATCGCCGTCGCCGCCGCCCTGCTTCTGGTGGCCATTGCGCTGCTGGGAGGAGGCGGAAAGGACGCAGCGGATGCCGCCCAGTTCGTATCCGGCAACGATGGCCGGGTGGCATTTCTCAAGAATTTCGGCTGGGAGGTTTCCGACACCCCCACGGAATCCGGTCAGGTGCAGATCCCCAAGGAGACCAGCCCGGTCTTTGAGCGGTACAACGCCCTGCAAAAGGGGCAGGGGTATGATCTGACGGAATACGCCGGAAAGACGGTCATGCGCTATGTGTATCAGATTCAAAACTACCCCGGGGCTTCCGGCCCGGTCTATGCCACCATGCTGGTGCAGGGGGATCGGGTCATCGGCGGCGATGTGACCGACACCTCTCCTGGGGGCAAGATCCGCTCGTTCCAAATGCCCGAGGGAACCGTCCCCGCCACCCAGCCTGCCACGGCATCCACACCCCAGACTTCGGAATGATTTTACCATAAAAGCCCCATCTTGACAAGAAGCCCTGGGCGTGCTATAGTAGGGTCTATCTGAATAATATCTTCAGGGCGGGGTGTGATTCCCCACCGGCGGTAAAGTCCGCGAGCGCAGATGCGCATGAATCGGTGTAATTCCGATACCGACAGTAAAGTCTGGATGGAAGAAGATATGCACGTTTTCCGAATTTTTCACGCTATTCGTGTATGCCTGCACCCTGAGAGTATGCTCAGGGTGTATTTTTTTATGAGGTGATATACATGAACGGTCTTTGGAATCAAATTTTGGACAATCTCAGCTTCCTTGTCATCTGCGTTCTGGTCGTTGCTGCCCTGGCGCTGCTGGCAAAATATACCGAGCGCTTCTTCCCGGAAAAGCGGCAGGTTACCACGGCCCGGCGGGTGAGCATTGTGGGCACCTGCGCCGCCATTGCCACTGTGCTGCACGTTCTGGACTTTCCCCTGCTGTTCCTGGCCCCGGAATTCTACAAGCTGGACTTCTCCGAGCTGCCGGTGCTGCTGTGCGGCTTCTACTTAGGGCCCACGGCTACCGTGGCCTGCGAGGGCGTGAAGATCCTGCTGAAGCTGGTGGTCAAGGGCACCTCCACCGCCTTTGTGGGGGACTTTGCCAACTTCGTGGTGGGCTGCGCTCTGGTTCTTCCCGCCACCATGTGGTACCATTTCCACAAGTCCCGCCACAGCGCCGTCATTGGTCTGATCCTGGGCACCGTGTCCATGACCATCCTGGGCAGTGCCTTCAATGCGGTGTACCTGCTGCCCAAGTTCGCCCAGCTCTACGGAATCCCTCTGGATGCCATCATCGGCATGGGCACCGCCATCCATCCCGGCATCCACAACGTTGCCACCTTTGCACTGCTGTGTGTCGCTCCTTTGAACCTGATCAAGGGCGCAGCCGTCTCTGTGCTGACCCTGCTGCTTTATAAGAAGGTGGCACGCCCCCTGTTCGGCGCACGTCAGTAATTCTCCCCTCTATTATATGTTATTGTATCGGGACACTTCGGTGTCCCGATTTTCTTTTGCAATCACTATGTTGAAAAAGTCAAGATTCTTGACACAATCCCCTGGAAGATATATACTTATATTAGTAGAGCGTATCCTTTTAAACTTTACAACCTCATTCGTGAAACGAAATTTTTGCTCAGTAATTCGGTGGCACAGTCCGTGTAGGGGCGGCTATCAGCCGCCCGGTTGTTTCCCCTCCGGGGAAACAACGTCGGCGCAAAGCGCCGACAATGGAACCACCGAACATTTGAAGATGAAATTCGGCGGTATCATGTCGAAACATCGTGTATTTGCAACATTGTTACATCACCCGGCCAATTCGGTTCTGCTCAAAAATTTGCAACGTTGGCGGGCGGATACTATCCGCCCCTACACGGTCTGTGCCACCGAACTACCGGTGCAAAAATTTCCTTGCGCAAATGAAGTTTTAAAGGATACGCTCTACTAGGATTTATCCTAGAGAGAACTTCTCAAATCTGGACAAAGGAGTGTATGCAGCGATGAATGTCAAATACGAACCGCTTTTTACCCCCTGGAAGATCGGCAATGTGGAGATCAAGAACCGCATTGTGCTGTGTCCCATGGGCGGTACCTCCCTGTTTGGTTGGTTTGAACTGACCGGCTGCAAATTTGATCAGGAGGCCGCCGCCTTTTTCCTGGAGCGGGCGCAAAACAACGTGGGCCTGATCATTCCCGGCATTGCCCCCCTGCGGGATACCTTCTGGGGGAAATGGCTGTGGCAGAATGAAAAGATGTTTGATGACCTGAAGGTGTTTATGGACGAGATCCACAAAACCGGGGCCAAGCTCTTTGTTCAGCTCACCGCCGGAATGGGCCGCAGCTGGGCCATCACCGACGAGCTGGCTGCGGTACACAAGAACAAGGTGCTGCGCACCCTGGTGCGCCCTGTCATCGACACCAGCCGGGAGCTGGCCAGCCCCAGTCCCCTGCCCTCCCGTTGGGATCCGGAAATCACCACCCCGGCACTGACGGTAGCGGAGATTCGGGAAATCATCGAAGCCTTCGCCAAAACCGCCGCCCTGTGCAAGAAAGCCGGTGTGGACGGGGTGGAGGTTCATGCCGTTCACGAAGGCTACCTGCTGGATCAGTTCACCATGGACTGGACGAACCACCGCACCGATGAATACGGCGGCAGCTTTGAAAACCGCTACCGCTTCCCGGTGGAGATTGTCAAGGCCATCAAAAATGTCTGCGGACAGGACTTCCCTGTGTCCCTGCGCTACTCCGTGGAATCCAAGGTCAAGGGCTTCCGGGAAGGTGCGCTGCCTGGAGAAAGCTACACCGAAGCCGGACGGAATATGGAGGAATCGGAGCGGGCTGCCCGGTATTTGCAGGATGCAGGCTATGATATGCTCAACGCCGACAACGGCACCTACGACTCCTGGTACTGGGCCCATCCGCCTATGTATATGCCCCAGAACTGCAATCTCAATGCGGTTGCCCACATTAAGAAGTTCGTGGACATTCCCGTGGTCTGCGCCGGACGAATGGAGCCGGAGGCGGCTGCTCAGGCCATTGCCCAGGGTCAGATTGACGGCATGGGCGTTGCCCGGCAGTTCCTGGCAGACGGGGAATGGATCACCAAAATGCTACAGGAGCGGGAGGAGGATATCCGTCCCTGCATCTGCTGCCACAACGGCTGCTTCAATTTCTGCTCCTACAAGGGCCACGCCAATGTGCAGGATCTGTCGGACTCCATGGGCCTTGCCCGGTGCGCCCTGAACCCGGAAACCATGCAGAGCAAAAAGTACCACCTGACCCCGGCCAGACGGTCTAAGACCGTTGCCATTATCGGCGGCGGCATCGGCGGCATGGAAACCGCCCTGGTCTGCGCCAAGCGGGGGCATAAGGTGACCCTTTATGAAAAGTCGGAACAGCTGGGCGGTGTCTTCCGTGCGGCGGCGGCTCCTTCCTTTAAGGAAAAGGATCGTGCCCTCATCGCCTGGTATCAGCGGGAGATCCGCAAGTACCCCATTGAAGTCAAGCGGAATGCCGAGGTCAGCGACCTGAGCAGCGTAACTGCGGATGAGATCGTGGTGGCCACCGGTGCCAAGCCCATTTCCCTGCCCCTGCCCGGAATGGAAAAGGGGATTCAGGCGGTGGACTTCCTGCTGGGCAGCCGCGAAGTGGGGGAAAACGTCACCATCATCGGCGGCGGCCTGACCGGCTGTGAGATCGCCTACGAGCTGTATTTGCAGGGCAAAAAGCCCACCATTGTGGAGATGAAGGATGACCTGATCGCCGTCAAGGGCGTGTGTCTGGCAAATTCCAGCTATCTGCGGGACTTCTTCAAAACCAACCAGGTTCCTGTCCATCTGGAAACCACCCTGCGGGAGATCCAGGAGGACGGCGTTCTGGTGGCGGATAAAAACGGGATGACCTACAAGATCCATGCCGATTCGGTGATCCTGTCCATCGGCTACAAGCCCAGCCCCCTGGCCCAGAAGACAAAGCACATCCATATTGTCGGTGATGCCGATCATGTGGGCAATCTGCGCACCGTCATCTGGCAGGCTTGGGATGTGGGCATGAAGCTGTAAGCGCAAAGGAGGCATTTCATGTACTTAACCGACGAACAGCAGGCCATTGCCAACGGCGAAAAGGGAGAAACCATGGCCAGGGTGATGAAAACCCTGATCATGTACGGTGAAACCTTTGGTGCCGACAAAATGGTGCCTGTCACTTCCCAATATAACCATTTGGTCACCTCCTTCGGCCTGAAAATGATGGGCCCGGTGTTTGACCTGATGCAGCAGCTTATTGATGCCGGAGCGGTGTCCCAGCAGGAATTCTCGGTAGACCCCCGGCCCATGGATCCCAAGGTTCCGGCCAATCTGCTGCAAAAGTTTATTTTCCGCAACTTTATGTATTCCAAGCAGGCCGATTACGAAAACCAGTTAAAGCAGCTGGGGCTGATGAATGACGATGCCTTCACCTGCGCCTGCTACTTTGACCAGGTGGGCAATATCCCCAAGAAGGGGGATTACCTCAGCTGGGCCGAGTCCTCTGCGGTGGTCTATGCCAACTCCGTGCTGGGGGCCCGGTGCAACCGCAACTCCGGCATTATGGATATTATGGGCTCCATCGCCGGGTTCGTCCCCCACTTCGGTCTATTGACAGATGCAGGGCGGAAGGCCACCTGGATCGTGAAGGTGACCTGCAAGGAAAAGCCTGAGGCCCAGCTGCTGGGCAGCGCCATCGGCATGAAGGTCATGGAGGAGGTTCCCTTCGTCACCGGCATGAGCCGTTTTCTGGGTACCCAGCTGAACGAGGAAAACAAGGCCTATTTGAAGGACTTCGGTGCTGCCACCGCCTCCAACGGTGCAGTGGGCCTGTACCACATTGAAAATCTGACCCCGGAGGCCAAGGAGCTGGGGGCTTCCCTGGTGGCTCCCGGTGCCAAGGTCTATGTCATTGACGATGCCGAGCTGGAGCGGGTGAAGCAGAGCTATCCCGTGGTGTGGAAGGATCCCAACGCCAAGCCCAAGCTGTGCTTTGTGGGCTGCCCCCATCTATCCTTGGAGCAGCTGGTGGACTGGACAAAGAATCTGAAACAGGGTCTGGCAGAAAGCGGCCGCAAAAAGGTGCTGATCCCCACGGTGTTCACCACCGCCCCCGGGGTGAAGCAGGAATTTGAAAAGACCCACTATGCCCGGCAGCTGCGGGAAACCGGCGTGATCCTGTCCTGCATCTGCCCGCTGATGTATATGAATAACCCCTTGGCGGGGAAAATGCCGGTGATCACCTGCTCCAACAAGCTGCGCACCTACTCCACCGCCCGGTTCTACAGCGAAGACGAGATCCTTCACATTCTGACGAAGGGAGGAAAGGGATAATGCGTGAATTTCAAGGCAGAGTGATCGCCCCGGGTACCGTTACCGTCCCGGCGCTGGTGTCCCACGGCGGTCTGAACACCCTGGCCTCCTTCCAGAAGGCCCTGCAATTCGGTGACAAAAAGGCAACCTGCGGCGACCAGAACAACCCGGATTTGTATAACAAGCCCATGAAGGGCAAGGCCCTGTGCCTGCCCCAGACCATCGGCTCCACCACCGGCGGCATGGTTCTGTACTGCGCCTGCGCCATGAACCGGCAGCCTGCGTGTATGCTTTTCAGCAAGCCCATTGACTCCCTGGCAGCCGCCGGTTCCATTCTGGCCTCGGTGTGGCTGGATGGGATCAATATGCCGGTGATCGACTCCCTGGGAGAGGAATTCCTGAACTTTGTCAAAGACGGCATGACCATCACCGTGGGTGCCGACGGTCGTGTGATCGTGGAATAAGCCCCACACCCCAATTCCATAACCCCATAGCTGCGGAAGGTAACCCCTTCCGCAGTTTGCGCTTTACATTGCTCCCGGCGGGGAGTATAATGTGAAAAAACAGATATTGGAGGATACCATGAAATACGGATTTATCGGCTGCGGCAACATGGGCGGTGCCATCGCCCGGGCATTGCGCCGCCAGACGGATGACATTCTCATTTGCGACCACTCCCCTGCCTGCCGGGCGGCGGCTCAGGCTCTGGGGGTGGGGTATGCCGATGTGCAGGAGCTGGTCAGCCGGTGCGACCGGGTGTTCCTGGCAGTGAAGCCCCACATGATGCAGGGGGTTCTTGTCCCCTTGCAGCCCATTCTGGCAGAAAAAAAGCCCCTGCTGATCACCATGGCAGCGGGACTGGAAATGGCACGGATCCGGGAATTTGCCGGGTGCGACCTGCCCATTGTGCGGATCATGCCCAATACTCCGGTATCCGTGGGAAAGGGTGTGATTCCCTACTGTGCCAACGAACTGGTGAGTGAAGAAATGCTGGCAGACTTCCTAACCGATATGCGTTTCAGCGGACAGATGGATCCTCTGAGCGAGGGACTGATGGATGCCGCCAGTGCCCTGTCCGGCAGCGGCCCTGCCTATATGTACCTGTTTCTGGAAGCCCTGGCAGACGGGGCGGTGGCCTGCGGGATTCCCCGGGCAAAAGCCTACACCTACGCCGCTGCCACCATGGCCGGTGCGGCAGAACTGGTTCTGACCTCCGGGATGCACCCCGGTGCCCTGAAGGATGCCGTCTGCTCCCCCGGCGGCAGCACCATTGCCGGTGTGCTGGCTTTGGAACAGGGCGGCCTCCGCGCCGCCGCCATGGAAGCGGTGCTGGCAGGCTTCCGGAAAAATAAGGAATTGGGGAAGCAGTAATTTTCAGCATTTTATCGGGTGCGCCAACATGGGCGCACCCGTTTTTTATATAGATATGCAGTGAATTTCACGCAGCAGATTTCGCCAAGGCGGTTGCGCCACCCCGAATCTCCGAGCGGAAATTCGGTGACACCGTCTGCGTAGGGGCGGCTATCAGCCGCCCGGTTATTTCCCCGAATGGGGAAATAACGTCGGCGCATTGCGCCGACAATGCAGTATCGAACATTTGCAAATGAAATTTGGCGGTACAATGTCGAAACATGGTTCATTTGGCAACATCGTCACCTCTCCGAACCAATTCGGTTCTGCTCAAAAATTTGCAACGGTGGCGGGCGGATATTATCCGCCCCTACGTTTGGTGCGTGCAACGATGGCGGGCGAGTGCCACCGAATCACCGCTGCAAATATTTCGGTGCGCTGTAGGGGAAGATAGTATCTTCCCGGTTGTTTTTCCCGCGGGAAAAACAACGTCGGCGCAAAGCGCCGACAATGCAGTATCGAATATTTTGCAATGGAATTCGGCGGTATCATGTCGAAACATGGTATATTTTGCAACATCGTCACCTCACTTGGCCAATTCGGTTCTGCTCAAAAATTTGCTACGTTGGCGGGCGGATATTATCCGCCCCTACGTTTGGTGCGTGCAACGATGGCGGGCGAGTGCCACCGAATCACCGCTGCAAATATTTCGGTGCACTGCAGGGGAAGATACCATCTTCCCGGTTGTTTCCCCGCAGGGGAAACAACGTCGGCGCAATGCGCCGACAATGTGGGTTGGCAACTGAGCATGGCAAAGCCCCGGGCGGGATGCCCGGGGCTTACTTATATTGGCCAGAGGATCTGTTGGATGGATCAGATCATCTTTCTCTTCTTCAGGACTGCCACAGCGGCCAGACCCATGGCGGAGACGGTCATGGTGGTGAACACCACATCAATGTTATCGCCGGTCTTGGGGTTGGTCTTGTCGGCCTTGGAGTTGGACTTGTTGGTAGCGTTGGACAGGACGACATGGATCACAGTAGCGTTCTTGTCAATTCTGACGGAATCCTCACCATCGGGATCCTTGCCATTCATCTTACGGGACCAGTTTTCCTCGTCATACAGCTTGCTGTAAGTCGTCTTAGAGTTGGTGTTGTACTTGGTCTGGACGGCCTTCTTGGCTGCATCCAGGGTGACATAATCGCCAACCTTATAGTTGCTCATCAGGATGATCTCGTCCTGTCTGTCAATGACTTCACCCTTAGAATTCTTCAGGTGGACATACAGGTGAACGGTGGCCTTAGCCTTGTCGGTGGGGTTCAGCTTGATGTAAACGACTCTGTTGCCGCCGTCATTCATGTTACCCTTGCTGATAACCGTCTTGAGATCGCTGCCGGTGTAGTACTTTCTTGCAGACTCCCACTCATAGCGGCCGTCACCAACTCTGCCATCGCCGGTAATTGCAGTTTCGATTGCCTGCTTGCCGTTGGTGCTGTTCAGCCAGTCATACATTTCATATTTCTCATTGTTTCTTGCATAGCCGGATCTCTGCACCAGCAGGACAGCATTGTCATTTCTGCCGTCTGCTGCATAGACACCGTAAACCGTCAGGGTTGCCTCAGTCTGCATACCGGCCTTGTACTGTGCCACATAGGTCAGAGGATCGCCTGCACGCCAGGTGTAATCCTGGTTCTGCCTGAGCATCTTTTCGTTCTGCTTCCAGCTTCCGGCGGCTTCGTTGCCATAGTAGTCAAACTCTTTGTTGTGAATCACATCGGGAGTGGGGACTCTAAATGTAACACCGTCTTTGACCTTCTGAGTCGTCATGATCCAGTTACCAGATGCATTGAGGTACTTGAAGGTCAGGGTGAACTCAGTTACACCTGCTTCCTGTGCCTTACACACAGTGCAGACACCGTTAACATAGTTGTGAGCGATCTTGTCGATCTTAACGGTTTCGGTAGTACCGCAGACGCTGCACTTGCGGGTCTTGCTGCCCTCTTCGGTGCAGGTAGCGGGCTTGGTAATCGTATAATCGCCAAACTTGTGAGCCAGCATGGGGATCTTCTCGATTTTGGTCTTGTTGCACTTGGTGCAGGTGAAGGTCTTTTCGCCCTCTGCAGTGCAGGTAGCTTCCTTGGTTACCTTGCCTGCGTCCCAAGCGTGATTCTCACAGGTAGAAGGATTGGTGGGTGCGGTGGTTTCGGGGGGGGTAGCAGCCTTGAAATAAGCCACCAGGTAGCCGCCAGCTGCTGCATCCTCATAGGTAAAATCTACGCTTGCGCCTCTGTCATTCGTCTTAGTGTTCTGCCACTCGACAAATTCCAGGCCACTAATATCAGCGGCAAAGACACTCTTTGCAAAGCTCTCATCTACTGTGGTGCTTTCACCAGCATTCATCGTGTACTCAACATACTTCTTACATTCCGAGCCCACATACAGGCAAACATTGAACTTAGCAGGTTCACCTGCGGCAACAGGTGCTGCTTCCTCTCCAGTCTCCGTAGCAAATGCCATAGGCACGGCGGAGATCAGCAGGATTGCTACCAGCATCAGGCTCAGCAGCTTCTTACATACTGTTTTCATTTCTTTTACCTCCTAAAGATAAAAAATTTTTTGTCGAAATACATAGCCGTTATATTGTGCCGCCATCCAAAATCCATCCAAAGACGTCGGCACGGCGTACATATATCGGTGTTCTTTCTTGTCAAAAGTATATACC
>ERZ1035006.2165-NODE-2165-length-11594-cov-6.968455_pt1 | contig 11594 bp, 10 predicted proteins | sample MGYA00520694_ERZ1035006 | MGnify/ENA primary metagenome ERZ1035006 (study PRJEB33766, sample SAMN09781746) | gut metagenome | biome: gut microbiome | host: Homo sapiens | place: Madagascar | study: EMG produced TPA metagenomics assembly of the PRJNA485056 data...
CCAGAACCTGACCAAAACCGTAGCGGGCTTTCTGGGACGGCAGATGGAGAGCTAAAGGACAAGAAAATTTTGTCATCACCACGAACGTTGAATCCGTCTGTCTGCTGACGCGGGCGTGACATGGCAAGTACAAAGGCTCTGCCGCAAACGTATGTCCTGCGGCAGAGCCTGTTTGGCTGTATTGGGCTGGGGGAAGGAGGTACGCAGATGTGCATCAAACCCAGGGAAATAGGTAGATTAAAACGACTTGGAGTGAAATCGGTAACGAAAGTGGCCGGGATTCCGCATATTCGGTGACTGCGGTTTCTGCTGCCTGTGATATGATAACCATACGGATGCACAGAAAATTTTTTGACAAGGGGAGATACGGATGCGGATTTCGGAGCATGTTTATCAGCTGACGGGCAGCTGCTACGGCACAAATTCCAGCATATATGCCTTGGATGCGGGGGACGAGCTGATCCTCTTTGACGCGGGGTTTACGGACTACCAGATGAACACCGCCGACAAGGTACGAAAGCGCTGGAAGCTGTACAGCAAGCCGATTACCCATGTATTCCTGACCCATGCCCATATGGATCATGCCGGGAATGCCTGGCGCTACCAGAAGGAAGGCGCCAGGATTCTTGTTGGGGAAGCCGATGGGGAGGTCCTTTCCAAAGGAGGACCGGTCACATTGGACTGCCTGTTCGGCAGAGAATTTGTATGCTGTCAGCCGGATGCGCTGGTCCGGGATGGGGACCGCTGGAGCTTTGGGCAGGCGGAGGTGGAGGCGGTGGCGCTTCCGGGTCATACCCAGGGTTCCATGGGATATTTGCTCCGGGTTGACGCAATGACCTTTTTTGTCACCGGCGATTTTGTAGCCCTGGGCCTGGCCGCACCGGATGAAACATCTCAGGAAATTATGCTTTCCGCCATGATCCGGCCGGGATTTCTGGAAAAGGAATATGGAGAAAGCTTAAAAAAGGCGGAATCACTGCATGCGGACATTTTGCTTCCCGGCCACCTGATCACCTATGAGGGGGATGTGAAGAGAGTATTTGCCAGCGCCTATGCAAAGTACCAATCAACGCCCCATGAAATCATGGATATATCCAAAAGAGAATAAAAAGGCTGCCTTACGAAGTGCCCGTGTGGGGCAAAACAGCCATGAAGCAGCTGCCATTGCGGACCAATGCCCCATGTCGCGGGCCTGCAATGACAGCTGCTTTCTTTGGGCTTTTTCCCGCCCCTTATTCGCTTTTCTGCCGGTAGGCCTTGGGACTCATACCCACCAGTTCCTGAAATTTCCGGTAGAAAAAGCCCTTGTTGTTGTAGCCGATCAGCCACATGATCTCCTCAATGGAAAGCTCTGTGGTGTACAGGAGCTCCTTGGCACGCTCGATACGCTGGTAGATCACGTACTGCGAATAGGTCATTCCGGTATGTTTTTTGATGAGATTGTTGAAATAATTGGACTGAAAGTGGAAATTGTGGATCAGATCGTTCATGGTGACGGTATCCAGGTGGGCGCAGATATATTCCTGGATGGATTCAAACAGCTTTTCCGCATAGAGCTGGGAGCTCTTTCGATCGGTGTTGTACTGGTAGTTATTGGTCAGGTGGTCCATCAGGCGGATGAGATAGCCTCGGCTGATGTCCTCGAAGCCTGCCCGTTCCTGAATGATTTCAGAGACAATGGTGTATAAATAATCGTTTATCTTTTCCGCGCTTGCTTCAGAAAGAGGGGTAAAGCACAGACAGTGCAGCTGTTCACTTCGTTTTAATATATTGGTGCGAACATATTTTTTCAGGGCATCCAGCTCGATGCTGTTGAGAAATGCCTCTGTGAATATCTTTTTATCGATGTTGATGTTTACCAGCATACAGTCCATATCCTTCAGCAGCTCCCGCCGCTGGACGGTGGAGCTGATAAAGCAGATGTCCCCCTGATTAAATTCCAGCAGCTCTCCTGCGATTTCCACCCGCAGCTTGCCGAACATAATATAGCGCAGCTCAATGTAGTCCGAATAATAGCCGTCCAGTTCCGGGTCGGTCAGCTCCAGACGGATGGAGCTGCCGCCCTTTTCGAAGACGACATTGGTTTGGCGGCCGTTTTCAAACCGATTGAAGGAAACGACCAGATCGCGGGTCAGCTGATGGAAATCCTTTCCGTCCTTTATGACGGAGGTAAAGCCAATATCCAGCTGGTTCAGCAGCAGTTGGGAATAGCTTTTTTCAATGGTTCGGCTGCAGTTCTGATAGCAGTAGGCGACAAGCTGGATCAGGGACATAGGGCACCTCCGATTCCTGGGGATGTGGGTAAATGATATAAAAACAGTATAGCGGTTTTGTGGAGATTTTACAACCCCGCAAAACCACCGAATTATATTGGGTGAAATTGGTAACTTTTCAAAGGGGATTCTAAAGGGTCAGGTAATGGGAAAAGAACACAGAAGAAAATATAATGAAGACACAAAGAAGGAGGGAAACAGCATGCTGAGCAAGAGCACGAAAAAACGGATCTTCAGGTATCGCTGGCTGTATCTGTTGGCGCTGCCCGGACTGGTATACCTGTTTATCAACAACTACCTGCCTATGGCAGGCCTGGTGATCGCATTCAAAAAGGTCAATTTCCGCCTGGGCATCTGGAACAGTCCCTGGGCAGGGTTTGAAAACTTTCGGTATCTGTTCGCCACGAAGGATGCCTGGATCATAACGAGGAATACCATTCTTTACAACCTTGTTTTCATTGCGCTGGGCCTGATCGTATCGGTTACGCTGGCAATTGGCCTTTCCGATATGAAAAAGAAAAAGCTGCGCTCCCTGTACCAGGGCTCCTTTCTGATCCCGTATATTATCAGCTATGTGGTGGTCAGCTATCTGGTGTACGCGTTTCTGGGCACAAACGGCCTGATGAACAAGACGATCCTTCCGGCCCTGGGGAAAAAGCCGGAAAACTGGTATCTGACCTCCAAATGGTGGCCCTACATCCTGGTGTTTGTCAATACCTGGAAAAATGCCGGCTATGCCACCGTGATCTATATGGCCACCATACTTGGCTTTGACGGGTCCCTGTTTGAAGCGGCGGACCTGGACGGCGCGACATCCTGGCAGAAGATCCGCTTCATCACCCTGCCGCTGCTGAAGCCCACGATGATTACCCTGACAATGCTGAATGTCGGCAGAATTTTCTATTCCGATTTCGGACTGTTTTATCAGGTTCCCCAGAATTCCGGCGCAATTCTGGATGTGACCAATGTAATTGATACCTACGTTTACCGGGGGCTGCTGCAGCTGGGAGACATTTCCATGTCCTCCGCCGCCGGACTGTATCAGGCTGTGGTCGGCTTCATTGTCATTCTGGGGGCGAACCTTCTGGTAAAGAAGTTCAGCCCCGAGGATGCGCTGTTCTGACGGGAGGGCCCACTGTGAAATACGATGCGGTAATTTTCGATCTGGACGGCGTGATATGCTCTACGGACAAATACCATTATCTGGCCTGGAAGGCGCTGGCTGACAAACAAGGCATCCCCTTTGACCGGCAAACCAACCAGCGCCTCAGGGGTGTCAGCCGGGCCGAAAGCCTGGAGATCATTCTCCGGGCGGTGCCGGAGCGGGTGATCTCCCAGGAAGAAAAGCAGGCGTGGATGGAAGAGAAAAACAGAACGTATCGCTGCCTGCTGGAAAGAATGGGACCTGCCGACCTGCCGCGGGAGGTGCGCACCACGCTGGAGGCTCTGCGCACAGCCGGGCTCCGGCTGGGAGTCGGCTCCTCCAGCCGGAATACCAAATTTATTTTATCCAGAATCGGACTGGGGAGCTTCTTTGACGCGGTGGCAGACGGCTGTGACATCCGTCACTCCAAGCCGGATCCCGAGGTCTTTTTGCTGGCGGCACAGCGGCTGGAGGCCGCGCCGGGACGGTGCCTGGTGGTGGAGGATGCCTGGGCCGGTATCGAAGCTGCCTGCCGGGGCGGTATGGACAGTGCCGCCATCGGGGATGCCCGGAGACATCCTCACCGTACATACGAGCCGGAACGCTTCAGTGACCTGCTGCGGATTGTGGAAGGAGAAGACAAATGAAAAAATTAAGTGCGTTTAATGTGGGCATGCAGATCATCCTCGTCTTATTTGCACTGCTGTGCCTGATACCGTTTGTACTGCTGATTGTATCCTCCTTTGCTTCGGAGACCTCGATCATGAAGTACGGCTATTCTTTCTGGCCGAAGGAATGGAGCCTGGATTCCTACAGATACCTGCTGGGGCAGGGGGGCCAGCTGATTCATGCCTACGGAATCTCCATTTTCACCACGGTCCTTGGCACGGCGCTGGGCTTGTCGATGACGATCGCGCTGGCCTATGTCCTGGCGCAGAAGGATCTGCCGGGGCGCAATGGCCTGATGTTCTACGTGTTCTTTACCATGCTGTTCAGCGGCGGCCTGGTGCCCAGCTACATTATGTGGACCACGGTGTTCCATATCAAAAACACCATATGGGCCCTGATTTTCCCAAATCTTCTGGTAAAGGCCTTCTTCGTTATTCTGGCAAGATCCTATTTCCAAACCAACCTGCCCACAGAGATCCAGGAGGCCGCGCGGATCGACGGCGCGGGGGAAATGCAGATTTTCTTCCAGGTGGCGCTGCCCCTGGCCAAGCCGATCATTTCAACGCTGCTTCTGTTCATTGGGCTGTCCTACTGGAACGACTGGAACAACGGCCTGATCTATCTGACGGACAACAACCTCTACAGCATCCAGAATGTACTCAACGAGATGATAAAGACGATCCAGTTTCTTCAGCAAAATTCCAGCACGGTCAGCCAGGTGGCTCTTCCCACCAACGGCGTGCGGATGGCCATTGCAGTGGTCGCCACGCTGCCGGTGCTGGTGGCCTATCCCTTCCTGCAGAAGGGCTTTGTCCGCGGCATTGTGATGGGCGGCGTAAAGGGCTGATCGGATTATGGCATTCTCGGGTAAAGAAGACCCGTTATGTAAACAAAGAAAGGACTTGAAAAAATGAAAAGAATTCTCGCGATCGTTATGTGCCTGAGTCTCCTGCTGGCCGGCTGCGGAAGCGGCGCTCAGACGGCACAGCAAACCACAGCTCCCCAGACTGGCATTGCCGGGACGGCTGCCGATGCCTCCGAAGAGCTGCCCAATCTGGTGATGAACTTTGCCTACCTGGAAGTTCCCACGGACCTGAAGATGATCGAAGAGGAGATCAACAAGATTACCGTAGAGAAAATTGGGTGCACGGTGACGCTGAATGCCTATACCTACGGCAACATTCAGGACCAGATGACGATGATCCTCTCTTCTCCTTCCGAGCAGTGGGACCTGATGTGCGGCCTGTTCCGCAGCGGCATCACCGGAAACGTAAGCAAGGGCCAGCTGACCCCCCTGAACGATCTGCTGGATCAGTACGGCCAGGACATTGTGGAGGTTCTGGGTCAGGGCTACCTGGATGCCTGCTCCGTTGACGGCGAGTGCTACGAAGTCACTACCTGCCGGAACCTGGCAATGCAGGAATGCGTTCTTTTTGACAAGGCCATCATCGACGAGCTGAATCTGAACGATCAGGTGGCGGCCTGCACCACCTATTCCGATCTGACTCCCATTTTTGCCGCCATCCATGAGGCGCACCCGGAGATCTACGTGGCAGCCTCCTCCGGAATCAAGCCCAACCTGATTATCACGGGAATTGACGGCCAGGACATCCTGTCCGACAGCCTGGGTGTTCTGATGGATGCCACCAAGCCCGTTGTCTCCAATCTGTTTGAGTCCGAGGAGTACAGACAGCTGTGCCAGCTGGCCCGCAGCTGGAATGAGGCCGGCTACATTTACCCCGACATTACCACCGATGATTCCAACAACGGTCAAAGCCTGCTGAAAAACGGCTTGCTGGCTGCCTATTTCCAGACCTACAAGCCCGGCGCGGTGGTGGAAAATCAGAATGCCTGCGGCGGCAAGGAGCTGGTCTGCGCCCTGGTAAACAAGCCTCTGGCCACCAATGTGCAGAACTGGGGATGGGCGATCCCCACCAATGCCAAATATCCCGAAAAGGCCATGCAGTTGCTGAATCTGCTGTTCAGCGATCCTGACCTGATTAATCTGCTGAGCTACGGCGTTGAGGGCTATCACTGGGTGCGGGACGCGGAAGGCTTTGCCTGCCCCGGCGAACACTCCGACGGCTACGCCGATAAGAAAAACTGGATCTCCGGCAATGCGTATATCGGCGCCGTGTGGACCGGCGATGATGCGGACCTGTTCGACCAGCTGAAGGACTTCAACAACAATGCTACCAAATCTGTAGCCATGGGCTTTGCCTTCGACGGCTCTGCTCTGAATGCGGAGTACACCGCTATGCAGAATGTCATCAGCAAGTACCGGATGATGCTGGAGTGGGGCTTCTTCAGCGATGTGGATGCCGCCCTGGAGCAGTTCAACAGTGACCTGTATGATGCCGGCCTGCAGAAGTATATGGATGCAAAGCAGGAGCAGCTGAACGAGTTCGTTAAGTAAAATGTGGGGGCTGCCGTGGACCGACCCACGGCAGCCTCCGATTCGGCAGGAGAATAACGGCATGATATTCTACATCGGAACCTGGGAAAAGGACAAAGACCCCGCGAAGCTGATGGTTTTTTCCGCGGAGGGCGGAGGCAGCCGGTGCATTCAGACGCTGACGCTTCCGGGCAATTTCAGCACACTGAAATTGGACGCGGAGAAAAACCGCCTGTATGTGCTGACAAACAGAGATCCCGATATTCAGGGGGGCTGCGGCGGCGTGCTGAATGTGTACGCGGTGCAGCCGGAGGGCACTGTGGAGCTTGTGCAGAAGGCCAGCTCCTACGGAGCGGAGCCCATAGACCTGGCGGTGTGGAAGGATCGGATCGCCCTGGTCAATCACGGAAGCACCACAAACCGGGTGTGCCGCACGGAGCGCCAGGCAGACGGGGGACTGAGGCCCGTCTGGGTTTACGACGAAGCGTCCCTGATCCTGCTGGAGCGCCTGGAAAACGGAAATGCCGGAGGGCTGCTGGATCAATATAGGTTCGTCGGACAGGGGGACGTTCCCTTTTTTCAGGAAAGCGCCGCGCCCCATTCTATTTTTTACAGCGCGCAGAAAGACCTGCTGCTGGTCCCGGAGCGGGGCAGTGACCGGCTGAGCCTGTTTTCTGTCCGAAGCGGCCGGCTGGAGCTGGTGGGGCAGCTGCCGGAGAAAAAGCGCTGCGGCCCCAGAAACGCGGCCATGACCCGGGACGGCCGGCATATCTATATGGCAGACGAGATCGTTCCCTCCATAACGCATTATGCCGGGCCGGAATGGCGGGCAGTCAGCCGGGTGCCCACGGTGTCGGGGGAAAAGGCAGAGGCCTGCGCCGGGGATTCAAGGTCCTTTGCGGCACCCCATCCCGTGGCATTGTGGCTGTCCCAGGACGAGAGGCAGGTATATTCTCTGACAAGAAGTACGGAAACACTGTCTGTTTTCAGCCGCGATGACCGGACGGGGGAGCTGACCATGCGCCAGGAGTGGGTGCTGTCCGGGGCCAATCCCCGTCAGGCTATGGCAGATGGGAACAGGGTGTATGTTGTTTTGATGGACGCTCAGAAATTGGTGGAGCTTGTGCTGGATCCGGCCCAGGGCCTGGTTTTGCGGGAGCGTACACTGCTGGACGGCATCGCGCGCATTGCGGCCGTGGATGCAATGAAAAGAAGGAGTGATGACTGTGGTTGAATTAAAGGCCAATCCCTTTTACCTCAACGAGGAGCAGTGCCGGTGGGTGCTGGGGACCCTGGAGAGCTTGACCACGGAGGAAAAAATCGGGCAGATCTTTTGCGAAACCATCTGGAATTGCAATCAGGAGGAAGAGGACATCGCTTTTTCGGGGATTCAGCCCGGCGGCATCATGTTTCGGGGCGGGACCAGAGACGTGATCTACCACTATGTTCAGCGCATGAGCAGACGCTCGAAAATTCCGCTGCTCTTTTCGGGAAATTTTGAAGCCGGCGGAAACGGAGTCCTGACAGAGGGGACTTTTCTGGCATCCCAGATGCAGGTTGCGGCAGCGAATGATCCCGCTTTTGCCTACCAGGTGGGGGCCGTCAGCGCAAAGGAAGGCGGAGAAGTGGGCTGCAATTGGTCCTATGCGCCGATCGTTGACATCAACTACAATTTTATGAGTCCCGTTACCTGTACAAGAACCTATTCCTCCGACCCGGATAAGGTCATCACCATGGCAAAGGCATACATGCAGGGCTGCCACGACAACGGCATGGCGGTGGCAATCAAGCATTTCCCCGGCGACGGCATGGATTTCCGGGACCAGCACTGGCTGGCCTCCGTCAATTCCTGCACCCCGGAGCAGTGGGACGCAACCTATGGCAGGGTCTATAAGGCCATGATCGATGCCGGAGCGGAATCGGTTATGGCTGCGCATATCAAGCTGCCGGCATACAGCAAGCTGCTGCGGCCCGGTATGACGGACAGTGAGGTGATGCCCGGTTCTCTGGCACCGGAGCTATTGCAGGATCTGCTGCGGGGAAAGCTTGGCTTCAATGGGTTGGTGGTTTCGGACGATACCCATATGGCCGGCTTTGCCAATGCCATGCCCAGGGAGCAGGCAATTCCCGCCGTCATTGCGGCAGGAGTGGATATGCTGCTGTTTACCGTAAACCACGACGAAGATGTAGCCTATATGAAGCAGGGGGTTGCCGACGGGGTAATTACCCGGGAGCGGCTGGACGAGGCCGTCACCAGGGTGCTGGCCCTGAAAGCAAAGCTGGGCCTTATGGGAAAGACCTACCCGGACCTGACGGAAGCGAGCTGTATAAACTGCGCGGAGCATCAGGAGATTGCCTATGCCTGCGCGGACAGGGCGGTGACGCTGGTCAAGGATCGGGAGAAGCTGCTGCCGCTCACTCCGGAAAAGTACAAGCGGATCCTTCTGGTGAACATCGAGTCCGTGAAGGCCTGCCGCTACAGCGCGGATCCCCAGTATGGGGCATTTCGGGACGCGCTGCGGGCAGAGGGCTTTGCGGTGACGGAGATGGATCTGGAGGAAATGCCCGGTATCGGCAAAAGCGGGGTGTCCTTTGGCCGGCTGCGGGAAAAGTACGACCTGATGCTCTATTTCCTGGGAGCAAAGGCAGGCTATCGGATCGTGTGGAAATCCGTAGTGATGGGGGAGATCCCATCCTATACCAAGGACATTCCAACGGTGGCGATCTCGTTTCAGAGTCCCTACCTGCTGATGGATATTCCCATGGTCGGAACGTATATCAATGCCTATACAGAGACTCGCTACACCTGTAAGGCTGTGCTTGATAAGATTTTGGGACGGTCTGAGTTCAAAGGTGTAAGCCCTGTAGATCCCTTCTGCGGAATGTGGGATCTGCCCCTTTAAAATCAGGCTGTGGGGAGGCAATGTGTATGATTAATGAAGCGCGGAAGACTGCGCTGCTGCATTCGGTGGCGAAGCTGGAGGCCTATCAGCAGATCCAGAATGAAATGGGCAGGACCGTGGCCGCTTTGAATTTCCGGCAGGCGGAGGGGGTATTCTCCCATTTCAGCAGCCGGGAGGACATTTGGCTGGAATATGGGGATGAAGGCGTTTTTTCCGGGAGAAGGGCGGTACGGACCATCCTGGAGGAGCAATTTGGCGGTCCGGGCAGACCCGGCGAAATGCTGGACTTGCAGCTGACCACGCCTATGATCGAGGTGGCGGGGGATCTGCGGACCGCAAAGGCGGTGTGGTGGTGCCCCGGGGCAGGCGCACTTTTCCGGGAGGGCAGGGACCCTCAGGCGGTATGGATCTGGGGTATGGTCAGTGTAGACTTTGTACAGGAGGACAATACCTGGAAGATCTGGCATCTGCATTATTTCCGGCTGATTAAGTGTGATTATCAAAAGGGCTGGGTGGAGGATACCAGTATGATCCACCGCCCCAACATCCCGGTGCATCCGCTGGCGGAGCCCACTACTTACCACAATCCCTATTCCCCCTTGTGTGTGCGGGAGGCCGTTCCCCCGTGCCCCAGCGCCTATGAAACCTATACCGATGCGGGATGGATGCTGGATAAGCACAAGCAGTGAGGGACGGAATATGGAGCATTTTACATTGGCAAGCCTGGAGGGCATATCAGACGAGGAATTTGAAAGCCTGGAAAGAAGGGTAAACCGTCTGTTTTCTGTCTGGGAGATCAAGAACCTCCGGGGACAGGCGGCAATTTTCCATGACGACCAGCACATCGGGGAAAAGCGAAAGGAGCTGAAGGCCCTGAAGCATCCTTCCTTTGATGTGGCGGCGGAGCTTGCGTTCCGGGGAAAGGCCGTGGTGGATAGCCTGGAGGGCAACTGTCTGATCCATCCTCTGACAACCCCGGTTATCGAAGTGAACGAGGACTGCACAAAGGCAAGAGCCGTATGGTGGTCCGTGGGAATCGAGGGCCTTTCCAAGTTTCGGGAAACACCTATGGCGATTGTCAGCCTGGGGATGGTTCCCGGGACCCATGTGAAGGAGGACGGACAGTGGAAAATCCTTTCCGGCACATGGCAGAGGACGGCCAAATGCGAGTATCACAAGGGGTGGGTTTACAGTATGGAGCCCACCAACACCCGTCCCCCACTGACACGGGAGGAGGATCGGGCGCGGATGGGGAAATATGCCTACCGCAAAGAGGAGGTCCGCCGCCCGGTGCCGGAGCCGCCCCGTATGGATACCTGGGAGCAGTTCCCGGAGGAAACGGACGACCGCTGGATAGAGGCAAATATCTGATCCGGTGGGATCCCTGATGCATAGAGGCTCTATGTCAATAGTTGGGGTAGAGACAAAACACAAATAATTGGGTCGTGTCGGAGTAAATCGCTCCGGCACGATTTTTATGTATGGCAGAAAAGGATTCTCTTTCTGAAATTGGAGAAATTCCGCATACCAAAGCAGACACGCTTCAGAACCTTTGTTTTGTTGTTGCAACCTTCAATGAAGCCATTTGACCAGGGGACATCCATGGAGTTCAGGATTTCCTGGAACCAGTTGTGATATGCTTTGGTGCAGTCGTTGAATTCGGGCAGATCCATGACCTCGACGGCTGTGAGCCAGTCAACAAGTTTTGGTCTTCCGGTTTTCGAGGAATCGGAGCGTATTACTTCAAGGAACTCGTTTTTTAGTCGGTACGCATCCGCATAGCCGTTGCGCCGGAAACGTTAAACTGTGTGCCGACCTTTGAAGCGGATACCGTTTCACGGAATGCGGTGATGATCTCGGCCACCAGTCGACTGGTGGAGCGGTAGTACCTGGGAAGGAATGTGTTCTTCTCAAAGAAACGCTTACCGCAGTCACAGCGGTAACGCCGCTTGCGCAGATGCAGCAGCGTTGTCCCGCCAAGGGGAACATCCTTGATGATCTGCTTCGTGGTTGGTGGTACTTTTATGATAAAGGATTTTATCTCTATGCTCAACCTTTTTTATAGCTAAGGGGCCAGGTTCATCACCTGACCCCAACATTTATTATAGAACCGAAAATCCCCCGGAAAGCACCGCTTTCCGGGGCGAAATTTTACGTTTTCCGCACAAACTTTTCTTTGCATCTGGGGCAGGTGATGGAGATTTTTCCCT
>ERZ1035006.2166-NODE-2166-length-11592-cov-7.000087_pt1 | contig 11592 bp, 15 predicted proteins | sample MGYA00520694_ERZ1035006 | MGnify/ENA primary metagenome ERZ1035006 (study PRJEB33766, sample SAMN09781746) | gut metagenome | biome: gut microbiome | host: Homo sapiens | place: Madagascar | study: EMG produced TPA metagenomics assembly of the PRJNA485056 data...
TGTTGTGCTGGATTATATCGTGGTTATCGTAGCGCTGACAGCAGGTAGTGCATTTATTATGTGGATTGGTGAGCAGATCACAGAGCATGGTGTCGGTAACGGTATTTCAATCGTACTGACGATCAACATCGTATCCCGTATGCCATCCGATCTTGCTACATTGTATGAGCAGTTCGTAAAGAGTGCATCTACTATTACATTGTCTGTGATCTCAGCAGTTGTTATCATGGCAATTATCGTAGGAATGGTTGTCCTTGTTATCATTTTAAATGATGGCGTCAGAAAAATCCCGGTTCAGTATGCAAAGAAGATCCAGGGTCATAAAACCTATGGCGGACAGTCAACAAGCATTCCACTGAAGATTAACACAGCAGGTGTTATTCCGATCATCTTTGCATCATCACTGATGCAGTTCCCGATCGTGATCTGTCAGTTGGCAGGTTATCAGGGAACAGGCTTCTGGGGAGAGGTATTAAAGGTATTAAATCAGGGTAACTGGTGTAATCCTTCTCTTCCAATTTATAACATAGGATTAGTGATCTACATTGTATTGGTTGTATTTTTCGCATACTTCTACACATCGATCACATTTAATCCGTTGGAAGTATCCAATAACATTAAAAAGCAAGGTGGCTTTATCCCGGGAATCAGACCTGGTAAACCAACCACAGATTACTTGACAGGTATTTTGAACTATATTATTTTTATCGGGGCTGTTGGCCTTATCATTATCGCTGTCATTCCGTTCTTCTTTAACGGAGTATTTGGTGCAAATGTTTCCTTTGGCGGAACAAGTCTCATCATTATTGTCAGCGTAATCTTAGAGACAATCAAACAGATCGAGTCCTTAATGCTGGTTCGTAATTATAAAGGCTTTTTAAATGCTTAAATGAAATAGTTGAAACGACAAATGTATTCTGGGGCAGGTGAGTATTCGCTTGTCCCATGAGTCGTTTTCGTCATAGTGCATAAAGACAAGTGGAGGAGAAAAATGAAAATCATTATGTTAGGCGCTCCGGGCGCAGGAAAAGGAACACAGGCTAAAATGATCGCAGATAAATACGGTGTTCCGCACGTATCAACAGGCGATATTTTCAGAGCAAACATCAAAAACGGTACAGAGCTTGGTATGGAAGCTAAGAAGTATATGGATCAGGGACTTTTAGTTCCGGATGAACTGACAGTAAAGATCCTGCTTGACAGAGTTTCACAGCCGGATTGCAAGAACGGTTATGTACTGGATGGTTTCCCAAGAACAATCCCACAGGCAGAAGTACTGGATAAGGCACTTGCAGAGCTGGGTGAGTCTATCGATTATGCGATCGATGTAGATGTACCGGACGAAAACATTGTAAAGAGAATGTCAGGCAGACGTGCATGTGTTTCCTGTGGAGCTACCTATCATGTTGTACATGTTCCGCCAAAGAAAGAAGGAATATGTGATAGATGTGGCAGTGAGCTGATCCTTCGTGATGATGACAAGCCGGAAACAGTGAAGAACCGTCTGGATGTTTATCATAAACAGACACAGCCACTGATCGACTTCTATACAAAGAAGGGTGTGCTGAAAACAGTTGATGGTACAGTCGATATGCAGGATGTATTTAAAGCTATCGTTGCAATTTTGGGAGAATAAAAATGGCAGTTACAGTAAAATCCGCAAGAGAACTTGGTTTAATGCGTGATTCCGGAAAGATTCTGGCAGAGGTTCACGCAAAGCTTGGAGAGTTTGTGAAACCGGGTATTTCTACTCTCGAGATCGATCAGCTTGGAGAAAAGCTGATCAGAGGTTATGATTGTGTGCCGAATTTCTTACATTATAACGGATATCCGGCTTCTATCTGTGTTTCCGTGAATGACGAGGTTGTACATGGAATCCCGAAAGCAGACAGGATCCTGCAGGAGGGAGATATCGTCAGCCTGGATGCAGGACTGATCTACAAAGGATATCATTCCGATGCGGCAAGAACCTATCCGATCGGAAAGGTAAGTGAGGAAGCACAGCTTTTGATCGACAGAACAAAACAGAGCTTTTTTGAGGGAATAAAAATGGCAGTTGCCGGAAATCATCTGTATGATATTTCCAATCGGATTGACGATTATATCAGCCAGTTCGGATATGGCATCGTAACAGATCTGGTCGGACACGGAATCGGAACTCATTTACATGAGGATCCACAGATCCCGAACTTCAGACAGAAGAAAAAAGGAATTAAGCTTTGTGCAGGTATGACACTTGCGATCGAGCCGATGATCAATATCGGAAGAAGCGATGTGGAGTGGCTGGATGATGACTGGACAGTCGTAACAGAGGATGGAACCTATTCCGCTCATTACGAAAACACCATCGCCATCACACCGGACGGTGAGCCTGAGATCCTGACACTGTTATAAATGTCAGACTGCTATTATGAAATGAAGTTATCCGGTGCCACAGCAGTTCGGCAAGGACAGAAAGGTTCATCTGTGAATAGGAAGTTCCCAGATGAACTTGAAAGGCACAGGACAGTGACTCTGAAAGTAAGGAACAGAATAAAGGAACGGATCATATGGTAGGAATGCTAGCTGCGGCGAAAGCCGGACACGATAAAGATACCTTATATATCATAATAGAAGAAACAGATGAATATGTATGGCTTACGGATGGAAAATACAGACCGGTTGCAAAGCCGAAAAAGAAAAACAAAAAGCATATTCAGATCTGGAAAAAGGAAAATGAAGCACTGAAAGAGCTCAGACAGAAGCTTGAAGCAAAAGAGTCTGTCAGAGATGAGGAGATCAAGAGAACAATTAAACTGATAAAGAGTAGTCAAGTGGAGGAGTAAAATGTCAAAAACAGATGTCATTGAAATCGAAGGAACAGTAGTGGAGAAGCTGCCAAACACCATGTTTCAGGTAGAACTGGAAAATGGACACAAGGTGCTTGCACATATCAGCGGTAAGCTGCGTCAGAATTTTATCCGTATCTTACCGGGCGATAAAGTAACACTGGAGTTATCCCCGTATGACCTTTCAAAGGGAAGAATCATCTGGAGAGATAAATAAAAATTATTTTGTGAAAGTATTGCAAATGTAAATTTGCCATGGTATAATGTAAAACGGTCTTTTTTGAAAGGAGGGTTTAACGTGAAAGTTAGATCATCAGTAAAACCAATTTGCGAAAAGTGCAAAGTCATCAAAAGAAAGGGTAAAATCAGAGTTATCTGCGAAAACCCAAAACACAAACAGGTACAGGGCTAATCCAATAATAAACAGACCAGGATTATCCAGTATCACGATTTAGCGGCTGACAGCTTATCTTTCCGTCAAAAGATAGGCTGATTAAGATAATTTTACGTAGTGAGCCTACGGAGAATTACTTATTGATACCGAGAATTCAGAAGCTTAGTATCGGAAAGACCGGAGTATTCCGGTTGGGCATTTTTGTGTTTATGCCCCAGTCAATTAGTAACATTAAGTTTAGGTACAAAAAGTACCCGGAAAACGGAGGAATTGAAAATGGCTCGTATTGCAGGTGTTGACTTACCTAGAGACAAACGTGTTGAAATCGGTTTGACTTATATCTACGGAATTGGTAGAACAAGTGCAGATCGTATTTTAGCAGAAGCAAAAGTTAATCCAGATACTCGTTGCAGAGATTTAACAGACGACGAAGTAAAGAGAATCAGTGAAGTAATCGACGCTACACAGGTAGTAGAAGGTGATTTAAGAAGAGAAGTTGCTCTTAACATCAAGAGATTACAGGAAATCGGATGCTATCGTGGTATCCGTCACAGAAAAGGACTTCCGGTTCGTGGTCAGAAGACAAAGACTAACGCAAGAACACGTAAGGGTCCGAAGAGAACAGTAGCAAATAAGAAGAAATAATCCATAAGGATTTAGTTTGAGAGAAAGTAGGTTAGTTTAATTATGGCTAAACAGGTTGCAAAAAAAGTAACAAAGAAGCGTGTAAAGAAAAACGTTGAACACGGACAGGCACATATCCAGGCGTCTTTTAACAATACAATTGTTACACTGACAGATAATGAAGGAAATGCTCTTAGCTGGGCAAGTGCCGGTGGTCTGGGATTTAGAGGTTCAAAGAAATCTACTCCTTATGCAGCTCAGATGGCAGCAGAAACTGCTACAAAGGCAGCATTAGTACATGGTTTAAAGACTGTTGATGTTATGGTAAAAGGTCCTGGTTCAGGACGTGAAGCAGCTATCCGTGCATTACAGGCTTGTGGACTTGAAGTTACCAGCATCCGTGACGTAACACCGGTACCTCATAATGGTTGCCGTCCACCAAAGCGTCGTCGTGTGTAGTACTAAGACTAGATTTGGATTTTTTAAAATGTCATGTGTCTGTGATACATGATGCAGCTTCGCGCATTGCGATGCGATTTCGCATGCAAGAGGTTCTGATAATAAATGTAAATATGTTGGAAGAAAGTACATTGTGTACTGTAAACAATATCAGGAGGAAAAATAAATGGCAGTAAACAGAGTCCCTGTTTTAAAAAGATGTAGATCCCTTGGTCTTGAACCAAGCTATCTTGGATATGACAAGAAATCAAACCGTCAGCTTGTAAGAGCAAACAGAAAGGTCAGCGAGTATGGAATGCAGCTTCGTGAGAAACAGAAAGCTAAATTCATCTATGGCGTATTAGAAAAACCTTTCAGAAATTACTATAAGAAAGCTGATCTTATGAAAGGTCAGACCGGTGAAAACTTAATGGTTCTTCTGGAAAGAAGATTAGACAATATTGTTTTCCGTCTTGGCTTTGCAAGAACAAGAAGAGAAGCAAGACAGGTTGTTGATCACAAACATGTACTGGTAAACGGAAAGTGTGTCAATGTTCCGTCTTATCTTGTAAAAGCCGGTGATGTGATCGAAATCAGAGAAAAATCCAAGAGCTTACAGAGATACAAAGATATCGTAGAAGTAACAGAAGGAAGATTAGTTCCGGAATGGTTAGATCAGGATATCGAAGGATTAAAAGGAACTGTTAAATCACTTCCTACAAGAGAAATGATTGATGTACCTGTTGACGAAATGCTTATCGTCGAATTATATTCTAAATAATTCGTAGGCATGGAAGCGTTCCTTTGCTGGATCGCTATATTACAATTATATTGTAAGGAGGGTATTTACAGTGTTTGATTTTGAGAGACCTAATATCGAGGTTGCTGAAATCTCAGATGACGGAAAATACGGCAGATTCGTCGTTGAGCCATTAGAGCGTGGTTATGGAATCACTCTTGGCAACTCATTAAGAAGAATCATGCTGTCTTCATTACCTGGCGCTGCTGTCAGCCGTGTTAAGATTGAAGGCGTTCTGCACGAATTCAGTTCAATTCCTGGTGTTAAGGAAGATGTAACAGAAATCATCATGAACTTAAAGAGTCTTGCTATTAAGAACATGAGTTCCACAAATGAGCCAAAAACCGCTTATATCGAGTTTGAAGGCGAAGGCGTTGTCAGAGCATCTGATATTCAGTGTGACCAGGATATCGTAATCGTTAATTCCGATCAGGTCATTGCTACACTGAGTGGTGGCAAGGAAAGCAAATTATACATGGAACTGACCATTACAAAGGGCAGAGGATATGTAAGTGCTGAAAAGAACAAATCAGAAGATCTGCCAATCGGAGTTATCGCAGTAGATTCTATCTACACACCTGTAGAAAGAGTCAATATGACTGTAGAAAATACCCGTGTCGGACAGGTAACAGACTATGATAAACTGACATTAGATGTTTATACGAATGGCACGTTGGCTCCGGATGAGGCGGTAAGCCTTGCAGCTAAGGTACTTAGTGAGCATTTAGGACTTTTTATTGATCTGTCTGAGAATGCCAAGACTGCAGAAGTTATGGTAGAAAAAGAAGACGACGAGAAAGAAAAAGTTCTGGAAATGAGCATTGATGAACTGGAATTATCCGTTCGTTCATACAACTGCTTAAAGAGAGCCGGTATCAATACGGTTGCAGAATTAACAAATAAAACTTCCGATGATATGATGAAAGTTCGTAACCTTGGACGTAAGTCATTAGAAGAAGTTTTAGCGAAGCTGAAAGAGCTCGGTTTAGAGCTGAATAACGCTGAGGAATAATAAATGCAGAGCGACATGCGAAGTAAGCCCGATGAGCATTTGCATGCCTGTCTGACATGGAACAAATTAACGGTTCGGTATGTAAGCCCGAAGAGCAATGCCGGATTCACCATGAATGGAGGACGTAAACATGGCAAAGTATAGAAAACTTGGCAGAACATCTGACCAGAGAAAAGCATTACTTAGAAATCAGGTAACAAATCTGTTATACAACGGAAAGATCGTTACAACAGAAGCTAAGGCTAAAGAAGTAAAGAAAATCGCTGAAAAGCTTATCACTTTAGCAGTAAAAGAAAAAGATAACTTTGAAACAGTTAAGGTTACAGCTAAGGTTGCCCGCAAGGACAAAGATGGCAAGAGAGTAAAAGAAGTTGTAGACGGAAAGAAAGTTACAGTTTACGATGAAGTAGAAAAGGAAATCAAGAAAGATATGCCTTCCAGACTTCATGCAAGACGTCAGATGCTTCAGGTTCTTTATCCTGTAAAGGAAGTTCCTACAGCAAACGCTGGTAAGAAAAAAGGAACAAAAGAAGTAGATATGGCAGCTAAGCTGTTTGACGAAATCGCACCTAAATATGCAGACCGCAAGGGTGGTTACACTCGTATCGTAAAGATCGGTCAGCGTAAAGGTGATGGCGCAATGGAAGTATTACTTGAGTTAGTATAATTTCAGAGCAAACAAAAGGGACATCCGATCGGATGTCCTTTTTTTACATCATAACTAATTGATGACTTTCTGGAAATGCTGGTAATCTTTGAGTGATTTCCACTCACCGCCCCATGTAAAACCGTGATCGATAAAAAGCTGATAGCAAAGATCACCTTTCCGGATCATATGAGGATTGTCATTGCTGCGGTCGGCGTAGACTTCGCTGCCTGCAGGTGAGATCCGCTCCTTTCCGTCCGGATAGGTCACATAAGGATTGTAGAACGGATTGATATCGATTGCCATGCCAAGGGCATGTTTGGACAGCGTAGTGCTGCCTGCAACAACACGGTAATTAAAGCAGGCGGTATTGTCATCTGCGCAGGAAAGATCATCGTCTGCATCATAGACATCAATAAGCTGTATCTTGTCGATCTGGTAGGCATTGTCATATAATGTGCTGAAGATTTCCAGCAGATCATCTGCGATCTGTTTGTTGCAGATCAGTTCCCCATCTTTTATTTCATTATTAAAATCATAATACAGAACGTGTAAAAACCGTAGCTGGTCTAAAGAAATATCATCATTTTCATGGTAGGAGCTTCCGGTAATACGTTCTATCAAGGTATCGGAGAGCGTTTCCTGATAAAAGCCGTCACGATATGTGATGCGATCCATGCCTGCTCCGTTTGAGGTCTGTGTCATATCTGTAGCCTCCTGCTCAGTTATTTCTGTATTTCCCGGTTCCGTGTCAGGTTTCTGCGCTGTGGCAGCTTTCTCCCGGGCAGATCCCTCCTGCAGATCTGAGGTCTGCGTTCCTGTTTTTGTATGCTGCGTCTCCTGCGCATCAGTTGTAATGTCAGATTGTATTGGTGCTGTTTCCGTGGAGGTATCGGATGGATCTGTTATATCTGTTATATCAGTCTGCTCCGGTTGAGGTGTTGTAGAAGGATCCGTCTGCTTTGTGTATCCATACAGCATCAGTATAATACATATAAGTATGAGCAGCAGAAGCAAAATATGAATCAATGGCAAAAAAGAATGTTTCCTGTGCATGATATGCCTCCTGTTTCGGTTGTATAGCCAAAGTATAGCAAAGCTCAGAAAAAAAGGAAATAGCTTGTATTTATCGAACAAACCATGTACAATAAAACGCGAGTAAAAAACGACAGCACCGGGAAAAAGGAAAGAATGGGCTGTACGTGGAAAGAATATCTATGAAAAAAGAAAAGAATAATATTGTAAAAACAGATGACTTAGTATTTGAATATATCAGACGTGACGAGGACGGCAATGTGGAAGGAATCACAACCGCGGTCGATCATGTGGATATCTCTATCAAACAGGGAGATTTTGTTGCGATCCTTGGGCATAACGGTTCCGGGAAATCGACACTGGCGAAGCATTTGAACGCTATCTTATATCCAACGGAAGGAACTGTCTGGGTAGATGGCAAGGATACGAAGGATGAAGACAGTTTGATCGAGATCCGTAAAGAAGCGGGAATGGTATTCCAGAACCCGGACAACCAGATCATCGGGCAGATTGTAGAAGAAGATGTGGGCTTTGGACCGGAAAATCTTGGCGTGCAGACAGAGGAGATCTGGGCACGCGTAGAGGAGAGCCTGAAAGCAGTCGGTATGTATGAATTCCGGAAGAAATCACCGAACCGCCTCTCAGGTGGGCAGAAGCAGCGTGTTTCCATTGCGGGAGTACTGGCAATGCATCCGAAATGTATCATCTTGGATGAGCCGACGGCGATGCTCGATCCGAACGGCAGAAAAGAAGTGATCCGCGCCGTGCGGGCTTTAAATGATGTGGAAGGAATCACGGTAATCCTGATCACGCATTATATGGAAGAGGTCATTCATGCAGATCATGTCTATGTCATGGACAAAGGCAGCGTGAAAATGCAGGGGACTCCAAAGGAGATCTTCTCACAGGTAGAGAAGCTGAAGGAATTGCGTCTTTCCGTACCACAGGTAACACTCCTTTCGTATGAACTGAAAAAAGCGGGTGTTCCTTTGCCGGACGGAATATTGGAAACTGAAGAACTGATTCGAGAATTAAAGAAGGTACAATAATATGCCTATCATAGTAGATCATTTGAATTGTATATATGAACAGGGCACCAATATGGAAGTGACAGCCCTCAAAGATATAAATCTTGTCATACCGGACGGACAGTTTATCGGATTGATCGGACATACCGGTTCCGGTAAATCAACGCTGGTACAGCACTTAAACGGACTGATCGAGGCCACGAGCGGAACGGTCTATTTTAACGGAGAAGATATTTACGATAAGGATTATGACCGGAAAAAGCTGCGCAGTAAGGTAGGACTGGTATTCCAGTATCCGGAGCACCAGCTTTTTGAAACAGATGTTTTTAAGGATGTCTGTTTCGGACCGAAGAATCTGGGACTTGACCGGAAAGAAACAGAGCTGAGAGCGTATAAGGCACTCAAAATGGTAGGGCTTCTGGATGAGTATTTTTACCAGTCGCCGTTTGATCTGTCAGGAGGACAGAAGCGGCGCGTGGCGATCGCGGGTGTGCTTGCGATGGAGCCGGATGTGCTGATCCTTGATGAGCCGACTGCGGGGCTGGATCCCAAGGGACGGGACGAGATCCTGGAGCTGATCAAGGGGCTGCAGGAAACAGGTATGACGATCATTCTGGTATCACACAGCATGGAAGATGTTGCCAATTATGTAGACAGGATCATTGTGATGAATAAGGGCAGTGTCATGCTGGATGGTGTGCCAAAGGATGTATTTGCGCATTACAAAGAACTGGAAGAAGTCGGACTGGCAGCACCGGCAGTAACTTACATTATGCAGCAGTTAAAACAAAACGGATTTGCCGTATCTACAGACGCTACGACAATAGAGGAAGCGAAGGAGGAGATCCTACGCGCCCTACATCGAGCAGACTGAATAGGGAATCGGAACTCATGCATTATAATGACATGAGAGACGAGGCAGATCAGATAAACAGGAGAAATTATGATTCGAGAAATTACATTGGGACAGTACTATCAGGCTGACTCTGTCATCCACAGACTGGACCCGCGCGTAAAACTGGTTGGAACAATTCTTTACATTGTATCATTATTCTTATTTAAAAAGGCAGCACCGTACGTGCTGGCAGTTATATTTCTGGCAGCGGTCATTTCTTTATCCAAGGTACCGTTTTCCTATATGGTGCGCGGGCTGAAAGCGATTATGATCCTGCTGCTCATCACAGCGGCTTTTAATATTTTTCTGACAAGCGGTGAACCGCTGGCAAAGGTATGGATCTTTACGATCACCAGGGAAGGCGTGATCAATGCTGTGTTTATTGCGATCCGTCTGGTGCTTCTGATCATAGGATCCTCTCTTATGACATTGACAACGACTCCAAATCAGCTGACAGATGCCATGGAAAAGCTGATGCATCCACTGACAAAGATCAAAGTACCGGTGCATGAAATATCCATGATGATGTCCATCGCGCTTCGTTTTATTCCGATCCTGCTGGAAGAAACGGATAAGATCATGAAGGCGCAGATGGCAAGAGGTGCTGATTTTGAAAGCGGCAATCTGATCAAAAAGATCAAAGCAATGATCCCGCTTCTTGTACCGCTGTTTGTATCGGCTTTCAGACGTGCCAATGATCTGGCAATGGCAATGGAAGCAAGATGTTATCAGGGCGGCGATAACAGGACAAAGATGAAACCGCTTAAATATCACAAGCGTGACAGCATTTCCTATGGGATCCTGCTCGTTTATCTTGCAGGGATTATCTTGCTGGGCAAGACGATATCGATCGGGATGCTGTAAGACAGGGAGTGATCAGGCGTATGAAGCGAGTGATGCTGACGGTTGCATATGATGGCAGCGCATACAGTGGCTGGCAGGTGCAGCCAAATGCGGATACGATAGAAGGACAACTGAATAAGCATTTGCGTGAGCTTCTGGGAGAGGAGATCACAGTCATCGGTGCCAGCAGAACAGATGCAGGCGTGCATGCACTCTGTAATCTCGCTGTGTTTTCCACCAATGCCAGAATACCGGCAGAGAAGATCTCGTATGCGCTGAACCAGAGACTGCCACAGGACATCCGCATTCAGAAGTCCGAAGAAGTGGCAGAGGATTTTCATCCGCGTAAGGTAGAAACAAGGAAAACATATGAATACTGTATCTATCATGCAAAATTCGCTAATCCGATCTTGGAAAAATACAGCTATTTCGTTTATGTGCCGTTGGATCTTAAAAAGATGAAACAGGCAGCGGAGATACTGGTCGGTACGCATGATTTTGCGGGGTTTTCCACTTATAAGCCGGAAGTAACCAATACGATCCGGACGATCACAAACATACAGATCTTGACAGAACATCCATGGGATAAGCAGGACTGTGAGCTGATCCGCATCCGTGTGACAGGAAACGGCTTCTTATATAATATGGTCCGCATCATTGTGGGAACACTTGTTGCGATCGGACGCGGGCAGATGGATATAGCGTGCATAGAGCAGGCACTTGAGACCGGAAACCGGGAACTGGCAGGTCCGACAGCACCTGCGCAGGGGCTTATGCTGATGCAGTATGAAATAATGGAATAGAACAAAATGAAAGCAAAAAAGGGCTTGACACACCCGGATGCGTATCATATAATATTTCACAGTGGCGACCTGTGAAGAATTGACCTGCCCCGGCGATTCAGATAATGGAAGCCAGAGTAAAATACCTTTCGATTCCGATTAGCCCCGGAGAGAGGCAGAAACACAGTAGATATCAGTTTGGAGGTAATACGATGAAAACATTTATGGCTAGTCCAGCTACAATCGATAGAAAATGGTATGTAGTAGA
>ERZ1035006.2168-NODE-2168-length-11584-cov-7.625553_pt1 | contig 11584 bp, 9 predicted proteins | sample MGYA00520694_ERZ1035006 | MGnify/ENA primary metagenome ERZ1035006 (study PRJEB33766, sample SAMN09781746) | gut metagenome | biome: gut microbiome | host: Homo sapiens | place: Madagascar | study: EMG produced TPA metagenomics assembly of the PRJNA485056 data...
CTTTCCGCCGCAGTGCAATCCTGCCCGGCAGGGCTTTTTTAGGCAATAGGGGATTCCAACAGAATTTCCTATTACCTAAAAAAAGCTCTGCCACAAAGGACAGAGCTTTTTTCTATATTCATTATTAACGTTTACATCCACTTGTAATCGCATGGACCGGACAGGCCTGTTTGCATCTTCCACAGCGGATGCACTCACAGCTGTTGGGGTTTTCCACAGGATTTACTTCCATCTGGCAGGCCTTTGCACATTTTCCACAATGAACACATTTGTCCATATCCACATGGTAACGGAATACAGATACCTTATTAAATATAGAGTAAAATGCACCAAGAGGGCAAATATATTTGCAAAATGGGCGGTAGATTATAATGGAAAGTACAATGGTCACAATTAAAATCGTATTTTTCCATATATAAAGCCATCCAATGGCACCTCGCATTGCTTTATTCAAAAGCACCAGTGGCAATCCCCCCTCCAGAGTTCCCGCCGGACAGATCAGCTTGCAGAAATAAGGTGCTCCTTGTCCCATAATGTCCGTTAGAAACAGCGGAAGCAAAATTACAAAGACAAGAAAAATCACATATTTTAATTTTCGCAGCAACCTATCCCATCGGAAAGTCCGAATCTTCTTGGGAAAGGGAATCTTGTTTAGCAAATCCTGGATCAGTCCGAAGGGGCAGAGAAATCCACACACAACTCGACCGAGAAGCGCACCTACAAAAATCAAAAATCCGATCACATAATAGGCAAATTTAAAGTTCCAGCTTCCGATAACTGCCTGTAAAGAACCAATCGGACAGGCTCCGGTTGCTCCAGGACAGGAATAGCAGTTCAACCCTGGAACACACATATTTTTTAATTTTCCAGTATAGATACGGCCTGTAACAAAGCCAGACACATGAGAGTTTGTAAGCGCTGCCCATATTCCCTGTATAAGATGTCTGGGCCAGTTTTTTATCTTTTTATTATCCAATTCCAATACACTCCATACAGATATTTACAGCTTTCGTCAGGACAACCTCCATTTCTCCTCGGAAAATCCCGTAGCTCATCATCAGAATTCCCATAGCTGCCAGGGCAATTCCAGTCCATCTTGAATTCAATATTTTCTTCATATGGTATCAGTTATCCCCTTTGATTTCTGCCAACTGCTTTTCAACAAGTGCTTTCCAGTCCTCGAAGTTGTTACTTCCAAGAATGGCATCTCCTACAATATTTCCGTCCTTGTCAACGAAGAAAGATTCCGGGAAAGACTGTATGCCGCTGATACGTCCGTTGAGGAATCCAGAGTCTGGAAGCAGAAGCGGATAGGTGACACCTGTTTTTTCTTTTAAAACCTGAGCTTTCTGTACAGTGGCATCGTCCTTGGTGCCATCATTTGAAACAGTGTCCAGAACCATTCCCACAACGCCAACACCCTGCTCCTTCATTTCCTGATACAGCTTTTCCAGCTCCGGCATTTCATTTACACATGGAGAGCACCAGGTAGTAAACGCATTGACAAGTGTCAGGTCATAATCACTAAATACTTTTTCTGTGTAACTATTTCCATCAATGTCTGTTGTTTCAAAGGTTCCCACATTTGCAGCATCCAGGTTCGTATTCTGAGCTGGCTCATCAAATGCAGACTGATTGGCATTAAAAGGTGTTCTCTCTGTAAGAGTCACATCTATTTTTCCAAGCTCTGCTGTAAGATCTGCGTCTGCATTCTTGTTAATACTAAGATAATATTTGTACTTTCCATCCTCAGTAGTTCCCAGCTCTTTGTGCTCCGTGCAGCCGGTAATCTCATCCAAATTATCAATCACATCTGTGCTGTAAATACCAAGTGTACCCAGCCTTTCTACACTTGCAAGCCAATCCTCATAGCCAGTTCCCAGCAAATTGACCTGTTCGGATTTCTGTTCCTCCGTAAGCTTGTTCCAATGAAGAAATGCATATTTGATGTCACTAAAGTCGTCTGTGTATTCCTCAGAAGTAAGCATTACTACATCTGCATTGTCCAGCTGCTTTTTCAGTTCTTCCGGAAGTACTGCTTTTAATCCCATGTATGGATATTCATAAGAATCCTGAGACGGCATTGTCAGTTCTGATGCAGCTACTGTTTTAGATACGGGAGTACCATCTTCTGAAAAAACTGCAGTCTCTCCATCTGAAGGGATTGCCATTCCAGCTTCATCAGCCGGTATGGCCATTGCTCCGTTTTCTTCACTTTCTGTGCTCTGCTGTGCCTCTGCCATTACTGCCACTGAATTTACCGCTGTAACGCTTAATACTCCTGCTGCCAAAATCGCTGTCAATCTTTTTTTATTCATTTCTGTTAATCTCCTTTTCTATTTCCTTGCTGTATTACATGAATCAGCGTTCTCTTTGTTTTTATGAGTGCATTTTAGCACAGCAACTATAAAATCCGTGTTAAGATTTTTTAATTTCACATAAAAAACACTTTTTTCAGGCTAAATGTGGTAATATCTATTTATCAGATAACACTTTTTTTGTTTATAAGCATTTTTAAACAGGCTCTGGAACGTGTTTGGAAAGGAGAAGACTATGCACATTTTAATAATAGAAGATGAACAACAGCTCTGCCGTTCTGTTGCTGATGGGCTTCGTATGGATGGGTATGAAACAGATACCTGCTTTGATGGAGATGAAGGTTTGGAGCTATGCCTTACGGAAAACTATGATCTGATTCTTCTGGACTTAAATCTTCCAGGCATGGATGGATTGGAAATCCTGCGGCAGTTCCGCATGGAAAATGAAGAAACGCCGGTTCTGATTTTATCAGCCAGGGGACAGATTCAAGATAAAGTAGAGGGACTGGATCTTGGCGCCAATGATTACCTTACTAAGCCTTTTCACTTTGAAGAACTGGAGGCTCGAATCCGCAGTCTCACCAGACGAAAATTTATTCAGAATGATGTGTGCCTGAAGTGGAATGCCATTACCTTCGATACACGAACTCGTGAGGCTTCTGTAAGTGGCACCCCTCTTATTCTTACCCGAAAAGAAAGCAGCCTTCTGGAATATTTTCTCCTTCATCCAAACCGAGTCATTTCTCCGGAGGAAATTATGGAACACATCTGGGACGGAAGTGTCAATTCCTTCAGCAATTCCATCCGTGTCCATATTTCTGCCTTGAGGAAAAAACTTCGGGCTGCTCTCGGATTTGACCCTATACAGAATAAGATCGGGCAAGGATATATTCTGGAGGAAAAATTACTGTAAACCTTCTATAAGAGAGAATGTTGGAGCCTCTGAAGCTCCTTCCAATACGAGGATTTTTATGAATACGAAAACTACCGCAAAGGTATCCTTCCGGCACACACTGCAATGGAAGCTTACCCTTATTATTACATTTTCCGTAACTCTTACCTGCATCCTGATGTACTTCTTTATCAGCCATTCGGCAGTGACTGGTATGGAATCTTTGAAAAATTACGTGATTCAGGTGTCCCCTCAGAATTCAGAGGAGCTTATTACCCTTAATGTGGACCCACAGGCATTGATTCCAGATCTCAGTGAAAAAATACAGGCAACCAAGAATCAATTTCTTATGAAAAGCGTTGTGGTTACAGCTGCAATTATTTTGCTGAACAGTATCTGTACGTATTTTCTTACAAGGAAAACTCTTAGTCCGCTGAAACAGCTTAATGAAAAAATCACCCGGATTCAGGCTCAAAATCTTTCTGCAAGACTGCCAGTTCCAAATTCCCAGGATGAAATTGCCAGACTGACTCTTTCTTTTAATGAAATGCTTGCACGACTAGACAATGCTTTTAGCATACAGAAGCAGTTTTCCGCCAATGCTGCTCACGAACTGCGCACGCCTCTGGCCGTGTTGCAAACGAATCTGGAAGTCTTTCAAAAAAAGGGATCACCGGATATAGGGGAATATCAGCAGCTGTTTTCTATGATACAGGAACATCTGGGAAGGCTCACACATTTAGTGGGAACTTTATTGGATATGACGAATCTCCAATCGGTTCCACGGTCTGACAAGATTTCTTTGGCTGCTCTTTCAGAGGAGGTTTTCTGTGACTTGGACCTGGTTGCTGAACAGTCACATATCACCCTGATTCAGGAGAATGGGGACTGTATGGTCACGGGAAGCTATGTGCTACTTTACCGTGCAGTTTATAACCTTGTAGAAAATGCTATTAAGTATAACAAGCCACAGGGAACTGTTACTTTATCTATCCAGCAAAAGGGACCGGATGTGCTTTTATCTGTAAAAGATACTGGTATTGGAATTTCTCTGGAAAATCAGGAGAAAATTTTCGACCCATTTTTCCGGGTTGATAAATCCCGCAGCCGAGCCATGGGCGGTGCGGGACTGGGGCTTGCATTGGTGGATGCCATTGCCAGGGAGCATCATGGGCAGGTAAAGGTGCTGTCCAGCAGTAGTGATGGAACGATTATCGGACTTTCCCTGCCTGTGGCCTCGGTGTGATTTTATTTTGCTCTTGACTGCCACGCTTTTTGTAGTCTACAGACGTACTTCCGGATATAAGAATGTCCTGTCAGGGAATTCCTTCCCCAACAGGACATTCTTCGTTTGTATTCATCTTAATACTTCTGATTCCAAAGTTATCTTCCGGCTCCAGAAGCTCCTCCCAAGTGAATGCTGGCTCAAAAGCTTCTTTAATTATACGTTTCATCCTGCCAGTTTTCAATATATTTGAAGGATATCACTTGTTTTTTACAAAATATAACTTCATTTGAAGCCAGACAAATGTTTGTGAAATGCCTTACTACCGGATTGACCGGGTTAGTTTGTTTTTACTCCGTTTGAAAGCACGATTGACTGGGTTGTGTCTGCTGCTTTCAGGAAAGTAAGGCCCTCGTCTGTTACGCCGGCATAGATATACGGAATCGCATCTCCGCCATCCCAGGTAAAGTTAAAGGTTTCTCCGTCATCAGAGCTTAATGTACCATTTGTAGTTCCTTCCAGAGTTGTAAGTACCAGGGAACCGTCTTCTCCTACAGCTAAATCGCCTGCAGCTGTAGTCCATGTATAGCCGCTAATAGTTCTCATGACGAAATCTTTCTGATTTTTATATTTTACACCATAAACAGTCTGAGATTCAGTTGATGCATTCATCGGATCGGAGGTATCTGTGAAAGATACTGTCATCTCCAACATCTGATCAAGATAAAATTTATCTTCTGTGTATTCCAGTTCTAATTTGGATGCGTCATAAGGAACAAGCCGAGCCTCTACTGCCGCACCCTCTGAACCATCTGCTGTCATTGTTATGGTCAGGACATTGTCTGTATAAGTATAGTCTCCAATCTCCTCATAGTCTCCAGTTGTCTTTTCATACAGCTTGCCATCTGCTCCAAAAAGATCCACATCTGTATCAGAGCCAAAAGCCCAGCCACCCAGAACAGGATCTACAAGTATCTGTGCACTATCCTCTGCTGTGTCCTGTGTCTCCGCTGCTGCATCTGCCTCCGCATACACATAAACAGAGCTTCCAAATACAAGGCTTCCGATTACCATTGCTGTCAAAAATGCTTTTGCTTTTCTGTTTTTCATACCCGTCCTCTTTCTGCAAATATATAGAGCCTACCGGCACTTTTTGCTTTTTATACCATTATAGTCTGGCCTAACAGGTTCGTCAAACGTTTTATCGCACAAATTGGTAAAATCTATGGTATGTGCATATTGTGAAACTGAACGGTACCCTTTGTCAAGAACATTTTGAATTAATATAGTGCCTATTTTTTAGGTACTTACACCAAGGTGATATCTCTGATTTCGGACATTCTATCCGTACCTATAATATTTCAATCTACATTCCCCGTAAAGGGAACGACTGCTGATCGTGCTGATATTAGTGTAGTATCTGAAATTTCAACCCACGTTCCCTGTAAAGGGAACGACAAAGAATCCATCCGGTACGCTGGGCGTAGGCGTGGATTTCAATCCACGTTCCCTGCGAAGGGAACGACGATATGATACACTTTCCACCAATGCTCCCTGTTGATTTCAATCCACGTTCCCCGCAAAGGGAACGACCGAAAAAGCTTTCCTGGAGAATCCATTGTTCTTTAATTTCAATCCACGTTCCCCGCAAAGGGAACGACGATTCTGTGTACAACAAAATCAAATGGGCTATTGATTTCAATCCACGTTCCCCGCAAAGGGAACGACTCTTTCAGCTTCTATAGGATGTATTTTTCTAAATATTTCAATCCACGTTCCCCGCAAAGGGAACGACAAAAGTCCTTCAGGATCTCACAGCAAATTATACAATTTCAATCCACGTTCCCCGCAAAGGGAACGACCTCTGGGAATTTTTCCTGCATCTGTTCTTCTGTCAATTTCAATCCACGTTCCCCGCAAAGGGAACGACGTCAAAAGGAGAGACTGTACAGATAAGGAACGATATTTCAATCCACGTTCCCCGCAAAGGGAACGACCAATACAAGTACTAAGTTTCCGTTAGGATTGGACGATTTCAATCCACGTTCCCCGCAAAGGGAACGACGGCAACAATATTAGAAAATCCATTGCATATCTGGAATTTCAATCCACGTTCCCCGCAAAGGGAACGACGGCGTGATATCCGCATTCTTGGTCAAATATTACGATTTCAATCCACGTTCCCCGCAAAGGGAACGACGTATTTTGCAGTTTAAAACAGGGAACCAGGAAGAATTTCAATCCACGTTCCCCGCAAAGGGAACGACAGTTATAAATTGTTTTAAAGCAGACTTTTGTACATTTCAATCCACGTTCCCCGCAAAGGGAACGACCGTTTGATTTCTTGTTTTCATATATTTCGTCAATATTTCAATCCACGTTCCCCGCAAAGGGAACGACATAGACGGCTCTGCAAGGGCGGCATGGTTACAGATTTCAATCCACGTTCCCCGCAAAGGGAACGACTTCTTAACAGCCCATGACAAAAATGCTTTTCTGGAATTTCAATCCACGTTCCCCGCAAAGGGAACGACTTTCCACCTTCTTTATTAAGTAACCGACCGTAACCATTTCAATCCACGTTCCCCGCAAAGGGAACGACTACCGTATCGTTGTTATGCAGGATAATGACGTTATTTCAATCCACGTTCCCCGCAAAGGGAACGACGATGATTTTATCTATTACATGGTATTTATTTTTTATATTTCAATCCACGTTCCCCGCAAAGGGAACGACTGATTTCAGTGTAATCTCCATAGGCGATAATTTAATTTCAATCCACGTTCCCCGCAAAGGGAACGACCCATTTACCGTCACAGATTCGCTTTGCCTTGAAAAATTTCAATCCACGTTCCCCGCAAAGGGAACGACTGGACATCTCCGCCTAAAAAATCACCCACAGGGAATTTCAATCCACGTTCCCCGCAAAGGGAACGACAGAGAATACAAGCGATCAGGCTGTTTCCGTTTCATTTCAATCCACGTTCCCCGCAAAGGGAACGACTAAATCAATCTCAGCGTGATCTGATTGATCTGCTATTTCAATCCACGTTCCCCGCAAAGGGAACGACGAAACTTATTGACACATTAAAATCATTTGGAATTATTTCAATCCACGTTCCCCGCAAAGGGAACGACTGGATTGGCGATAGCCTGATAGGGGCAAGATTCAATTTCAATCCACGTTCCCCGCAAAGGGAACGACAGAGGGGCAGGCCGAGACCTGTCCTTTTGTGATATATTTCAATCCACGTTCCCCGCAAAGGGAACGACAGTTTCTTTTCCAGCTTCAGACTGATGTTACCGATTTCAATCCACGTTCCCCGCAAAGGGAACGACAGCAAATTTTACCAATTTTGTCTCTGTGTTTTTATGCAACAATTACATATTTTCATTTTTTCTCACCTTTCTCTTTACCTAAATTCATTATCGTTGTATTTAAATTATATATTTTTGTGCACCTTTTTAGGTGCGAATCTACAGCATTTTTTATGTGCAACTATGGTTCGCACTTACAAAATTAGAGGTTGGTCTACTTCGATTCCGTGGTCTACTCCGATGTGTTCAACTTTAGTTCGATAGTTATTTCCTAAATAATAAAAACGTAAACTATCTTTTTCCTGGTTAATGATGTCTATTAATATTGCCTTTAATGCAACGCACTGAGTACTGTCTACAATACATTCAAATACAGAATTTTGTACTCGTCTTCCATAATTTGTACATTGTTTTGCAACTTTTCGCAGTCTTTTTTTACCAGCATCTGTTTCCGTATTCACATCATACGTTATTAAGACCAACATATAAAGCACCTCATTTCCAGAGAAAAACCGGATAACTATCCAGGTCGCCCCTTAAATATCTTGCCAGCAACATAGCTTGTACATACGGCACCATCCCCCACTCCACTTTCTCATTCAAATAGGGATGAGTAATGGTTTCTTTCTTCTTGCTTTGCCACTCTGTGAGCAATTTTTTTCTAAGCTCATCAGTCATCAAAACTGCACTATTTTCTTTTTGAGTAAAATTTTTTCCATTTACAATCCTTTTGTTAACTAAGGACAATACAAACCGATCCGCAAGTACTGCTCTCAACTCTTCAATCAAGTCTAATGCCAAAGAAACCCTTCCTGGTCTTTCTGTATGAAGATAGCCAACATAGGGATCCAGTCCCACACATTCCAGCGCAGATGTAATATTATTGGTCAAAAGAGTATATACAAACGACATCATAGCATTCATATTATCCTGAGGCGGCCTTTTACTTCTTCCGTGAAAATAAAATTCCCTTTTCTGTTGTAAAATAAGCTCATCAAATACTCCAAAATAAACGCTTGCAGCCTCTCCTTCAAAACCACGCAACTGTTCTTTTGATTCACAATTCTGAATCAGCTTCAGCGAATTCTTTAGCTTTTCAGAAGCATCTTTTACCCTATCCGCATCAATCTGCATCCCATGATCTCTAATAGACCGTTCAAGCACCCACCTTGCATTATAAACCTTACCCAGAATACAATTTTTTGCAATTTCAAGACTTTTATCACTATTTATGGAACTTTCATATTGCTGCACTCTTAAAACAACATTTCCCCTTGTTTTTCCAGTTACCCTTGCCAGAAATCTCCCTTGCGGTGATACAAAACATAAAGAAATCTCTCTCTCTGCACAAGCTCCCATCAATGCAGGACTGACTCCTCTATACCCAAAAGAAACAATCCCTTCCAAATTATGTAATGGAATACGCCCTATTTCTTTGCTTTCTTCTAAAACAACTATGTTTTCTCCATCAAGTCCTAAATAGCTATTTTCCGAAGTAACATACAATGTGTTTAAAAGTTTCTTCATTCTTCCTCCAGCCTCTGTTTAATGTAACTTTTCACTGAAACTGTTTTACTCAGCTTAGGCAGGCAAATCTCTTTTAAAGAGCAGGAACTACAAGCTTTTCCCGTTTTTTTCACTTTTGGGGTGTAATTTCTTGCGTAGTACTGATGCATCTCTGTAAACATACTTTTTACTTCTTCACGCAGCTCTTCTGTAATTTCTACAACCTCTCTCTTTCGAGTTTCTCCATAAAAAATTGCTCCCTCGTCGACTCTGGTAGAAAACATTTCTTCCAGGCACATAGCCTGAGCTGCCAACTGCAATTGGTCCTCTTCTGTAAGCTTTGGCCTACCTTTTTTATATTCCACCGGATAAATACTATACATTCCTCTATGCCCATGGAGCTGAATTCCATCTTCACATTTACGAAATTCTACTACATCACATTCCCCGCTTACTCCCAAATTTCTTGAAGAAACAGGTAATGCACGTACAATGATTGTATCTTTACGCTTTTCTGTCAAATACGGATCATGCACTTTCTTATGCATCAATTCTCCAGTGACTGTATGCACATTTTCTGCCCATTGCTGTTCTACATGAATAAGCGCCCATTGCCTTCTGCAAAATCTGAAATGCTGTATTCCGGAAATCATCAAATAGTCATCCTGTGCATATTCCATTAAATCATCCTTTTTATTTCAATTGAATCCGGAATATTCTCCTCACGTATCTGAACAGTATAATCCTGATATTTTCTTGGATATTCAACACCTTCATTTCTCTTTACTTCCACTGCATCAAACAGCTTATATGCGGGACAGTCCCCCAATTCCTTACTATGTTTAAATACAATCAATTCACGCACTGCCATTTTTCCTCTGGCTGCAGAATGATCATTTTCAAACATGTTAATAATTGCTTCCCACAAAAGTTCTAGGTCATCTTCTGTAAATCCCGTCACCTTACGTGCAAGATTTGCTGATACAAATCCCTCTGCACGATACAGACCATAAGGCACAATGCTCTTTCTTCCCATTTCTGTGCTCTTATTTTCGGCATCCTTCTCTGTTGTTATCGCCACTCTTGTAATGGTAATTTCCTGGCTAATAATAGGATCAATACTTCTAGCAAATCCAATCTGCACAGGGCCTCTCACCTGACCACAATTCAAAGAAGCCTTTACAAATGTAGTCATTACTGCGCCAAAGGTCCTAATATCAAAAAACTGTTTACACATATAATCTCTTAATTTTATGTCTGCACCAGGATCGCTTTTCTTTAATTTCTTCAGCTCTTCTGTTACTTTTTTATCATCTGTCTCCGTTATTCCCAGATTTTTGCAAGCCTCCCTGTCACTTCTGTTAAGAGGAACGTCTTCTTTAATATAAATTTTATATCCATTCTCATCTTCTCTGGCAACTTCCACATAGTTTCTTATTTTTCTTTTTAAGCAAACATCCGTAACAAGTCCAAGACCACTCTCTGGGTCAATTCGCGGCATATTTCCTGCATCAGGATCCCCATTCGGATTTCCGTTTTCCACATCAAACAATACTACAAATTCATATCTGTTTTTTATTACGTCACTCATCTATTTCTCCTCCCGTTTTTCATACTTTTTCTGTGTCTGATGATAATAGCCTAAAATAAATCTTCCCTGTTCCTCCAAAGATAGCCGCTTTGGAAAACCTTTTAATCGTCCCATAAGTTCTGTTAAAAGTTTTTCGTAATAAATTTTAGAGCTTCCTTTATCTCTTTCTAATTTCTTAATATGGCTATTTTTCAATTTAATTAATATTGGAAAAATTGATGCAGGTGTCGCACACGCTGAATTAAAATATCTGTCTCGTATTGTTGCCTTTATACCTGGATTTGCATCCAACTGAATAGCTTCCAGAACGGAAAATAAGCTTCCCAATATAAATGCTGTATCCTCAGATTTTTCATCGAATCCCATACAAATTCCACCTTCTTCCCATTTGTAATTTTTTATAAGATATGCTTTTATGATTGCTGCACGCCTCCAAGATACTTTTCCTTGCTCCGCACGTATCCTTATTAACGTATCTGTATAAAGACTTGCTGGATATCTGGAATCTGCCAATATTGCATTTAATACCAGCGCCGCCATATTAGATACCGGTTTCTTATCTTTAGAATTTTGATTCACCGTTTCTCGAAGCATATCGTTAATTCCCAGATAACGCTCCTCATCCCATGCAGGCTTCACAATTTCAAGCCTTTCATAATGCCTTTCTATATTTTTTAAAATTTCCCCAAAAGAATTTTGATAAAAAAAGCGAACCGACAATCTGGCTGCATTC
>ERZ1035006.2172-NODE-2172-length-11564-cov-5.274481_pt1 | contig 11564 bp, 10 predicted proteins | sample MGYA00520694_ERZ1035006 | MGnify/ENA primary metagenome ERZ1035006 (study PRJEB33766, sample SAMN09781746) | gut metagenome | biome: gut microbiome | host: Homo sapiens | place: Madagascar | study: EMG produced TPA metagenomics assembly of the PRJNA485056 data...
AACGCGCTGCTATTTCACAGACCTGGATCCCTTCTCCCGGTTTCCAGAAAAACTGCATGGAAAGCGGACCTTCTTTCTGTCCTGTGTATGCAATGTATGACTGAAGCAGATCTGTCGCCGGACCTTCGACTTCATTCAGCAATCGACTCGGATATACATTTCTTGTACTTTCCGGAAGTGCTCCGATCTCAAACTGCGTCTTTTCCCTGTCTGCAATACTGATAACCTTCACCGTTCCATCCACAACCCAGGTCATCATATTAAATTCAAATCCATCATTATATTCTTCTATCAGAATTTCTTTCAGATCCGTAAATTTCGCTGTTTCATGGACACACTGCACAAGCTGCTCCTGATCTCTGACAATAAAGATTCCTCTTGATCCATATTTATCCAGCGGTTTACTGATCAACGGATACTTCAGACCATTGATCAATTCAGACACTGCTGTTTTTTTACTGTCCTCGACCGGCACTTTGCAGTATCCCGGAGTCGGAAGTCCCAGTTTCGAAAGAAGTTCTCTGCAGGCAGCTTTATCCCGATACCAGGGAAGCTGCTCCGGTTTCAGATAACACGGAAGATCTGCTTTCTCTGCAATCTTTACCATACATTCCATGAGAAGATCTGAAAAAGAAGTCACAATTCCATCCACATGTTCTTTTCGACAGAGTTCTGCTACAGAATCTATATCCGTCACAGGAATCACATACGATGCATCTGCAAACTGTCTGGCCGGCCCATCCGGATAACCATCACAGACAATCGTATAATATCCCCGCTCTTTTGATTTTTTTACAAGTTGTACAAATTCGCCCAGTGTACCAAGTATCAGTAATCTGTGGTTCATTCCCCGGATGCCTCCCATTCTCTGATCAATGCTGCCATATATTTCATTTCTTCTTTTCCATAACGCTGATCACACGGCAATGGCAGTATCTCTGCAGCCCATTTATATTCCAGACTGTTTTTATCACATTCTTCTAAAATATTTTTCCAGTAAGTCGGCACAAAAATCCTGTGTTCTGCCAGCCAGCGCCTTAAATTCAATCCATCTTTATGGTGATACGGATATACAAACGGACCCTCTGGTGTAACCCGGACAAAAACAGATTCTGACGGAAGCTCTTCAGAGAGAATACTGTAATTCTCTTCTCTCCTGTTTTTTCCCGCCTCGTAATCAATTGCCCCAAGCAGATTTTCTGTAAGTCTTGACATCCTGCGAATTTCCATTCTGTCATATGATGCTGCATTCTGAAGCATTTCCTGATAATATGCTCCTGCATTTTCTTCATATCTTCCCAGAATATGTTCCATTCTCTTGTTGGAACGATCCAGTGGCTTGTCCATGGAAAGTACTGCATCTGTCGCAAGATATGCCCCATCACTGACACCCCAGAATTTCCTGCAGGAATACAGCGTATCGATACCCTTCAGTGGTTTCTGAAAAAAAGCATGCGTGTGATCTACGATAATATTGCCATACTTTTCCTTATATTGAAGGATTTTCTCATCTGTCAGTTGTCCATAATAATTTACAAGATACAGGCATTCCTTTTCCTTCATTTTGTTCTGTGGAAGCAAGATATTCAGTTCTGCATCCATTCTGTATCGCTCTATATGAATCCCATGCTGTTCACAGGCTTCCACCACAGACTCACATAAAAACACCGGCAGATATATTTTTGAGTACCTGCGGCTTTCCAGCAGCCACAGGAGCGCTGTTCTTCCAAGATTTACTTTATGCAGTTCCGGATAATATTCCTTCCCTGCCAGATCTTCCAGCTCAAAATAACCGCCGATTTCTTTTTTCATCAGTCTGTATCCTCCCGACGTACAACATAATGCGGCATCTTCTTTGCCTCATTCAAAATGTTCATAAGATAAATTCCCATAATTCCGATTGACAGCAAAATCAATCCAAAGAATGCCAGCATCACCATCATCAGCGAAGTCCATCCCTCAACAGATACTCCAAATGCGAAATATCGAATCAGGAAGTAAATTGCCATAACAATACTCACCATAAAACTGACAATACCAATATTTCTCACCATAAGAAGCGGAAATGCACTGTGTGCCGTAATATCATAGATCAGATCTTTCAGCAGTCGTTTAAAGGAATAGCCACTTTTTCCATAAGCTCTTGCAGCGTGTCGAACCGGTACATTGATAATCCTGTTAGATGTCAGTACCAGCAGATTCCCGATCTGCGGCAGATATGTATTTGTCTTTACCATCGCATCCACAAGGAACCGCCGGATCAGACGATAACTGGTGATCTGAAGGTTCGGATCTTTTCCAAGCATTTTGGATGTAGCCCACACCGAAAATTTAGTTCCAAGTTTACGGATAAAACCATGCTGACGACCTTCATAACTAGCAATGATGGCATCGACATCATCTCGTTCTCTCATAACTTTGATCATCTTGGGCAGTTCTTCGGGCTGATGCTGCAGATCATCATCCATTGTCACAACAAACTCTCCTCTTACATGTGCAAAACCACACAAGAGTGCCGGATGCTGCCCAAAGTTTCTCGCCATCTGTATTATACGAACTCTGTGATCCTTATTCCGAAGTTCCTGCATTACTTCGAAGGAACGATCCTTAGAACCATCATCTACAAGAATCAGCTCAAAATCTTCTTTTATTACTTCCCGGAAAACCTTTTCCAGGCGTCTGTATAATTCCTGCAATGTATGTTCAGAATTATATACAGGAACAACAACAGAATACAAACTCATATGTTTCCCTTTCTTTCTATTATATACATTCTAATTTATGCATTCTTTTTTATCATATCATTTTCAATATCTGTTGTAAACAGTACAGTCAATCAAAAATTGCTTCTGTTCATCCTCTGATTTTTGTTGTACAATGACAAAAGCATTATGCTGTGAATATCCGACAGCTACAGGCTATTATCATTTTTAATCATGGAGGAATTATGAAAAACTTCAGAAACTATGTGCAGCTTCATCTGAATATTCTGCTGTTTTCTCTGACAAGCGTATTTTCCAAACTTGCCTCGGTCCAGTATAACAAAGACGGTCTGCATTCCCCGCTTTTTTATTTATTCCTGTTTCTTATGATCGCAAACTGCGGAATCTATGCGATTGCATGGCAGCAGGTTATCAAGAAATTTTCACTGTCCACTGCTTATGCCAACAAAAGTGTTTATCTTTTGTGGTCACAGATCTGGGCAGTTGCTATTTTTCACGAACAGCTTTCCGTACAGAATATTATCGGAATTCTGATTGTATTATTTGGAGTATGGACGGTGCAGAGATATGAATAGAACCTTTATCCTTATTATGCTGGGAGGAACCTTTTTTTCCGCAATCTCCCAGATTCTTCTGAAACAGAGTGCAAATATTAAATACAGCAATCCTTTGAGAGAATATCTTAACTGGCACGTCATTCTCGCCTATGTGATGTTCTTCGGCATTCTTCTTCTGAATACCTGGTGCTATACCAAAGTAGATATGCGTTATGGACCGGTGATCGATACTGCTGCTTATGTCTTCGTTCTGCTGCTGTCCCGCATTATCCTGAGGGAGAAGATCACAAAAGGAAAATTCATCGGAAACCTGATCATCATTGCAGGAATCATTGTATATACATTATAAATTCCCATAATAAAAGAACAGGCCGGAAACGCAGTATTGCTCTTGACGATCATACTCATTGTTCCGCCTGTTCTTTTTAGATATTTATTCTTTCTCTGAAGTATCTTCTGTATTTTCTTCTGCTGTCTCTTCTGAAATTTCCTCTGAAGCCTCTTCTGACGCTGCTTCCTTAACTTCCTCTGCGGGTTCTTCGATCACGTCATCTCTGACTTCCTCAACTTCTTCTGCGGGTTCTTCGATCACGTCATCTCTGACTTCCTCAACTTCTTCTGCAGTTCCTTCAATTACATCTTCTCCGGCTTCCTCTTCCGGCTCCTCTGTCGGACATGCCGCACCACACTGTGAACAAAATGCAGCATTCTTATCGATTGGACTTCCGCAGGACGGACAAAAACGTTTGCATTTTACTTTCAGTTCTGAAATATCAGACTTATATTTCGCTATCTGTTCCATGCGCTGATCGATCTGTTCACATAGTGCTTTCTGCGCATCATCTACAGGTATTTCTGCCTTATAACGTTTGTAGATGATTCTTCCAAGATCTGCCATTGCTTTTTCTACCTGTCTCTCCTCAGCAGAGATTTTATTCTTGATTCTTTGAGTCTCATATGCCTCTTCCGCACGTCCGCTCAGTTCACGTGCTGTTTTGCTGATAGTCTCACTCAGACTTCCAAAAAAATCTTTTGCCATAATAAATCCCTCTCTTTCTTTGAAAAAAAGTTATATCATCTGCAATTTCTTCTAATTCTTACCTTCCAGAAGCGGAACTTCCTGTCCGCGAAGAAGAATCTTCGGACCACCGTTACCTTCAATATACTCTCTTGTGATCACAACCTGTCCAATGCTGTCATCCTTTGGAATTTCATACATAATATCCAGCATATATTCTTCAAGAATTGCACGAAGTGCTCTTGCTCCTGTGTGTTTTTCCATTGCTTTGGCAGCGATCGCATGCAATGCGCCTTCCTCAAATTCCAGCTTCACTTCATCCAGTGCCAGAAGCTTCTGGTACTGTTTCAGAATCGCATTACGTGGTTCTCTCAGAATCTGCACCATCATATCTTCTGTAAGTCCATTCATTGTAAATATGATCGGCAGACGTCCGATAAACTCCGGTATCATTCCAAAGTTCCTGATATCATCTACTGTCACCTTCTCAAGAATATGTGGGTCATCATCATATTTATCCTTCAGATCCGCATAAAATCCAATTGATGCCTGTTTATTCAGACGCTCCTTGATGATATTTTCCAGATCCGGAAAAGCTCCGCCACAGATGAACAGAATATTTCTTGTGTTGACCGTAGTAAGCGGAACCATTGCATTCTTGCTGTTGGCTCCGATCGGTACTTCCACATCAGCCCCCTCCAGCAGCTTCAACATTCCCTGCTGTACAGCTTCACCACTGACATCACGCTGATTTGTATTTTTTTTCTTTGCGATCTTGTCAATCTCATCAATAAAGATGATTCCATGCTCTGCTTTTTCCACATCATTATCTGCTGCTGCAAGAAGTTTGGATACAACGCTTTCAATATCATCTCCGATATATCCAGCCTCTGTAAGAGAAGTTGCATCGGCAATTGCAAGCGGCACATCCAGAAGTTTGGCAAGCGTCTTGACCAGATAAGTCTTTCCGCATCCCGTTGGTCCGATCATCAGCATGTTTGATTTCTCGATTGCAATCTCATCCATTGTATCTGTTGCCACACGTTTGTAATGATTATAAACAGCTACAGACATAACCTTCTTTGCATATTCCTGTCCGATCACATATTCATCCAGAGTTGCCTTGATCTTATGCGGTGCCGGAATTTTTTTCAGGTCAAGAACCGGTTCCTTTTTCTCAGACTTTTTCTTCTTTGGTTTCTTCTGTTGTCCCATCTGATTCTGTAAGCTGCCAAGATCGATCATGCTGATATTCGGCATGTTAAAAAGATCACCATAGTTAAAGTTTCCTGTCTGCATCTGATGATTCATGCTGTCAAAGCTTCTCTGCATACAATCCGGGCATATATGTATATTATTTGGAAGATCGATCATCTTTCCGGCCTGCTTCTCAGAACGGTGACAGAGTGTACAATATTTCTCCGGTTCGTGTCTGTCTTCTTCCTGGTCCTCCGTATCGCTGACCTCTCCCTCTAAAATCTCATCCTCATATTTATCTGTCATAGAATTTTAAAACTCTCCTTTCATTTCCAGCGTTCCATATCATATAAAGAACGCACAGATCAGAAATACCTGCTGTATCTGCTGACCTATGCGTTCATTATAACATAACCATTTAAAGTGTAAACTAAAGTTTTTATAAATTAATTCTTACTTCCAAGTGTAACCTGAATTGTTTTCTGCACATACTCTCCATTATCTGCTCTGGAAACCACTACATCTACTGTTTCATCAGACGCATAATATGCAAGTTTATTTTCAAGCGCATCTTTTCCACTGATCGTCTGCCCGTCAAAGCTGACAATGATATCTCCTTTCTGGATTCCTGCTTTTTCTGCCGCTGAATTCTTTTCCACACGGATCACAAAAGCCCCTTCCGGCATATCATACATCTGAATTGCTTCTGTAGAAAGATCTGCTGTCGCGACACCAAGATATGCCGCATCTGATGAATTCACTTTATCTCTTGTCTGACGACTCATCAGTTCTTCCAGAATTGGCTGTGCCCTGGATATCGGTATTGCATATCCCATTCCTTCAACTGCATTGTCTGCATATTTTGCAGAATTGATACCGATCACTTCTCCCTGCATATTGAGAAGTGCACCTCCACTGTTTCCTGGATTGATTGCCGCATCTGTCTGTATCAGCCCTGAACTTGTCCCATCGTCTGTTGAAATATTTCTGTTTAATGCACTGATCCATCCAGATGTAACAGACTGTCCATAACCAAGTGCATTTCCGATGGCAACAACCTGTTCTCCAACCTGAAGATCATCCGACTTCCCCAGCTGAGCTATTTTTATCTGAGAAAGAGTGTCTTCCGGAATATCGGATTTCTGTACGGCAACTACGGCCAGGTCGTTCGTTTCATCTGTTCCTTTGATTTTTGCGCTGACAGCATCTTCAACGTTAATATCACTCTCACTGTCCGACATACTGACAGTCTCTTCTTCTGCGTTGACCACATCATTCCCAATAAAACATACGCTTAATGTCGTAGCTCCGGATACAACATGATTATTCGTTGCAATCAGAAGTTCATCGTCATTTTCTCCTACGATGATACCTGAGCCACTTCCCTCGCTGGAATACTGCTGTGTTCCATATCCAAATCCGAATGCACGAAAATAATTCGGAATCTCCTGCACACTGACAGAGGTAATCGCTACTACAGTTGGCATCGCAGTTTCTGCTACCTGTGCAACACTTCCCGTTGCAGGAAAAGCCACTGCATTTGTTAACGTTTCCTCTGATGCGGCATCCGAAGCTGAATCTTCATCCGTCGAAGCACTTGCTGCAAGCTTAGCTGTCTCTACCTGTGAATCAGATTTTTCTGTTCCAAAATATTTTTCTGATGCAATATTTACTCCCTGAAATACGATTCCTGCAACAAGACCAAACACAACCGCAAGCGAAACAGTTGCTACAAGCCGGCCTCCATAACCACTTTTTTTCTTTTTCCTGCACGGTTCTTTTACAGTATTCTGCTCTGTTCTCTGGTGCATATGATAATGTTCATATTTTGGCGGGTCATTCTGCTGGCCGTCTTCTGTATCGTTCTGTGGAGCATTCAGATTCCATTTTGTTTCGTCATCCATGCCAGTGCTCCTTTCTTTTTCATCATTTTATGAAACCAGTGTAACAAGCAATTGTGTTCAAAATGTGACAACTCCTTTAAAAAACCGTGTGTTGTACATCAAACTTTCTCCCATATAATCATACTTTTTATACGTTCCAGTATTCACGGTTCATCGTGCACCATAAGATCATTTTTTTCGGCAATTTACGGTATTTTTTCCCTGCCAGATAACCGGCATATTTACAGCCTGACTGTAGGATAACTCCAGGGATCAGCCAGATTTTTCCCTTTTTCACAAGATAAGTGATTGTCTTTTTTACCAGTTTTATCCCCTCACCTTCAGATGGAATGCCTTCAAAAATTTCAGGATGTTCTGCCTGTGAAACTCCCAGATCAAAATTCCTGTGAAACTGCTGCATACAGGAATAATTATGAGAATGGATCACTTTTGCATCTGCCGCATATGCAATACCATATCCTTCCTGAATCAGTCTGCCTGCGTAGATCATATCTTCATTAAAAATAGCTTTTCTGATGAATCCACCCATTTTCTGATAAATATCTTTCTTATATGCCGCACACACATTTGAACAGAAAAATGTCTTTATACCATACACCGGAAGATCTTTTTTTGTTTTGACAACAGACTGGTCAGGATAATTAAACGACCTTGTATAGCGTTCCACAAAGCTGCACTCTGCATTTGGCAGCTGTCTGGCATATGCCGCCCCGATATCTGTATTCTGCATTAATGCTTTTACAAGATTTTCCAACAGTTTCTGATCAGACGGCATCGCATCCTGAGTCATAAATACCATAACCTCCGCATCAGAAAGCTCTGCTGCTATGGCACGTGTTTTCCCATGGTCAAATTCCTGTTTTTTCAGATGATGTACCTCCAGCAAAGAGTACCTGTTTTCCAGTTCCGGATTCCAGAAAGCCTTTTCAGTATTCATTACAATAATACGATGTACCGGAATTGTCTGTTTCACAAGACGGTCAATCAATGCGGAAAACTCTTTGCCCGGATGATATGCCGGAATGATCACATCCACTTTTATATTTTCCATAGTCTCTCCCTTTTATCACTCTTTATGAATGTATGGTAACAGAAGAAGGGAATTTCTTCAATGAGAAATTCCCTTCTGAAATATCCTGTTTTGTATATAGTTATTCAGGCAGCATCCGGAGTGCCGGTTACATCCACTGAACCACCACCGCTTTCTCCGGTGCCTTCGTCGACAACATCACCGGAACCATCATCACCACTGCCGGTATCGCCACCGCCGATATCTCCGCCTCCGCTGGTATCTCCATCACCATTGTCGTCTCCACCACTGTAATCAGGTTCCGGAGTCGTTGGTCCTTCGTAATCACCACCACCGGTACTGTCTCCACCGCTGTAATCAGGCTCTGGAGTTGGCGGTTCTTCGTAATCGCCGCCACCGGTGCTTCCACCGTCATCACCGCCAGAAGAATAATCAGGAGTGGAATTTTCCCAGCCATTTCCATTCTTTTCAAAAATAACTGTATCGTTTGCAGAATTCTCCTCAACAGTTGCCTGCTGATCATCCAGACTTTCCTCACCACCAACAATTTCAAGAATCTTTTCACTGTTGGTTTTTACAGTTGATGATGGTGTATATGCTTCATCCCCATACAGGAATTTATGCAATTCAATAACATTTGTTTCCAAAGATGTCGGTACGATGATACTTCCCTTAACATTTGAAAATTTATAAGATGTCGGGAAACCGGTTGTCTCATCTACACTGTATCCGATCAATGTCGGAAGCAGCTGCAGGATCTCTGTTTTATCCATAGATGTTGTGACCATCGGGAATACATCGTCCATGATTGTAAATATCTTGCTCAGACCTGCTGATTTTGCTTTGCTGACAATCATCTGAATAACTTTACGCTGTCTTTCTGTACGTCCCATATCAAGACTGGCCGTGTAACGGATACGGCAATAAGAAGTTGCCTGCACACCATTCAAATGATAGGTATACTGAAGTTTCTCAATATCTTCCGGTCTTTCCGGCAATTCGATCGGAGTGTAGTCTTTCCCTGTTTCTTCTGCTGTTTCTACACAGTAGTTATTCATATGAACAATTTCTGCATAAGACATATCCATATCCAGACCACCAAGATCATCGATGATTGTTGTAAGTGCATTAAAGTTTACGGTCGCATATTCTGAGATATTCAGATCCAGGTTGGTATTCAGCATCGTGATCGCCTGCTCAGCCTCACCATATGCGTAAGCTGCATTGGCCTTGGAATAAGTACCGTTGCCAAGATTAAGAAGAGTGTCTCGATAAACGGAAACCAGTTTTACATCCTTCGTATCATTGTTTACACTTGCAATGATGATTGTATCACTGTTTTCGCCACCCAGGGCTACATTTTTATCACGATGATCAATGCCAAACAAAGCATATGTTGTATATCCTGTCAGCTTTGATTCCTGTGAATCAATGGAATCCTGTACTTCCTGGTTGACCATGATCTTGCTGTCATCCATCACCGGCTGATTGATCTTATCCAGTTTGGAATTCAGCTGTCCGTACACATACAGACCTCCAATAAACAGCAACAGAACAATTATTTCAACAGCAAACAGTATCTTTTTTGTTTTTGACTTAGGTCTTGCCATCTTCTCTCCCCTTATCTTAATATGCGTTTTTATTAATGAATCCTTTAAAAATTGTCAGGAACAATATCTTTATATCAAATCCGATCGACCAGTTCTCTATATAATAAAGATCGCAGTCAATTCGTTTTCGAATAGAGGTATCTCCCCTGTATCCGTTTACCTGTGCCCATCCGGTAAGGCCCGGACGTACCTGATGCTTCACCATGTAACGAGGAATCTCCTCACGGAACTTTTCTACGAAAAACGGTCGCTCTGGTCTTGGACCGACCAGACTCATATCACCTTTCAGAATGTTAAACAACTGAGGAAGTTCATCAATACTGGTTCTCCTCATAAATTTACCAATTCCTGTAACACGCGGGTCATTTTTTACCGTCCATGCCTTCTTTTCTTCTGCTTCAGGCTGTATCTCCATTGACCGGAATTTATACATCCGGAAAGTCTTATTATGAAGTCCCACTCGTTCCTGCTTATAGATGAGCGGACCCGGAGATGTCAGTTTGATCAGAGCGCACATCAGAAGCATGACCGGTGAGGAAACAATAATTGCCATGATCGAACCAACGATATCCATCAGTCTCTTGATCATTGCGTTAAATGTATTACTCAGAGGTACATATCGAATATTGATCACCGGAAGTCCCAGTATATCCTCTGTATACGGTTTGGTAGGAATGATTTTATTATAATCCGGTATGAACTTAGTATGCACACCAGATTTCTCACACATTCCAACAATCTCTTCCAGTCGATAATACTCACTCAGTCCCAGTGTGATCGCAATCTCGTCCAGTCTGTTTGCAGGAAGTATTACAGAAAGATTGGCAATACGGCCAATCACTTTGATTCCATTATATATCGTCCCTGCCGGAACATTATCGTCAAGAATTCCGCGTACAACATATCCCCACTGTGGATTTTGCTGTATTCTGTCAATGTATTCCTCCGCTGCACGACTGTACCCAACCAGAATCATCTGTTTCTGATTCAATCCCCGCTTTCGCATATCACGAAGCATGAAATAAATAAAAAGACGTACTCCCCATTCTGCAAAAATATTGATCACACAAAATATATAGACTGTCAATCGGGAGAAATCAGACTCTCCCATCATATACAGTGAGAATACGATCAACAGAAGTCCCAGTACATTCGCTTTGATAATATTTGCCAGAACCAGTCTCCGGCCCTGCATATGCAGTGGCTCATACAGAGTAAATGCCTGATACAGCAACAAATATCCCGGTATGATAAAAACCAGTGCAAACATATATTCTTCAAAAGCAAGTGCTCTGACCGCCGAATGAGCAAAAGGACCAATAAATCGAATCATCCAGGCCAGTACATAGGTAACAGCAATGACAATGGTATCAATCAACATCTGGAGACGTGCGAAGTTCTTCTGATTATCCTGAATCACTTTCTGTCACCTCTATCCATTTCATTGTATTTAAACCTCTCTGCCCTTTTTACAGTCGGATTTCGACTCAACTGCACCCGAACAGACACGTTTATATTATAATAG
>ERZ1035006.2179-NODE-2179-length-11518-cov-92.069790_pt1 | contig 11518 bp, 2 predicted proteins | sample MGYA00520694_ERZ1035006 | MGnify/ENA primary metagenome ERZ1035006 (study PRJEB33766, sample SAMN09781746) | gut metagenome | biome: gut microbiome | host: Homo sapiens | place: Madagascar | study: EMG produced TPA metagenomics assembly of the PRJNA485056 data...
GTGGTTGCGATACTCCATCCATAAAGCGTGTCTTCAAAGCGCGAGTCTGTCAGTTCCGCAATAGCGGCGGCTGACACATAATACTTTCCGTCAATCTTGTAACAAGAAATTCCGACTACCTCACCATCCCACACAAAACTTGTGGTTGGAACAGTCACTTTATGCTTTTTGCCGTTGCCTTTCTTCAAAGTCGCTTTCTTTCCCTTATACGGAGTCATACTGTCAACGATAATCGCATCGCGCGCCTTATCATATGTTACGTTAAAGGATTTATTTGTTTTTGACATCAGATAAGATTTCCTCTTACCGAGTCAACCTACGAATGCATTGTTGCAAATCTGCCACGTGATGAGTTCCCACCGGAACGTATCAAGGAGTTATACTACACCAGATGGGGAATCGAATCTTCTTTTAGAAAGCTGAAATACACAGTAGGGTTGAGCAATTTTCATTCCTATAAACCACAATACATCGAACAGGAGATCTGGGCAAAACTCATTGCCTATAACATAACGGAAACCACGATATTTCATATATCGGGCTGCATAAACATCTTTATCATTATAACTTTTAGAAGACAGACACGCAATCTGTCTTTTTGTCACGCCATAAAAATCAAAAAAGTTCCGGTTTCATTTGGTTTATGGCAGCAAGAGCATGACCAATGCTCTATCCCAGAGTAGGTCAAGCATATCTTGATTGCTAACTAAATGACATTGGTTGGAAGATATGTATATATGCATTTTCCCATTATAAACGCGGTGGGGTTTCTTGATACCCAACCGCGTTTATTTTTGTCCGCTGATATACGGGCAAATCGTTTTTTATTGTAGGTTACTTTCTTGCACCATAGCTGCACTGCTTGAGTGCACTCTTAGCCACAAGTTCACTTCCGTCATAGACCAATACGCGGGCTTTGTAGTAATATTTTCTGCCCTTCTTGCCCTTGGTGCTGATAAAGCTGTTCTTGCTGCTTGTCTTGAGCAGCTTGTAGCCTGCATCCTTCTTCGTCGAGCGATAGAACTGGTACTTGACCGTGTAGCCCAGCGACTTGATGTCGGAGATCATGGTCTTGCTGCTCTTGGCTGCGACCTGTACCTTGACGGATTTCTTGCTCGTCTTAGTGGTGGTCACTTTGAACTTCGCGCTCTGCATCAGTTCTTTGACGTGGGCGGCGTTCTGTTCTTTAATTAACCCCTCTGCTTCGTCTTTGTCGACGACTGCGAAGGTCGAGAAGTGGGTCGTCGTGAAGCGAATGTAATCTTCTGCGCCGCTCTTCTCTACGCTGTGGTTCAGGATCTTGCAGAGGCCGTTGTCGTCGATGTAGATCACGAGGACGTCTTTGCCTTTGAGCTTATCCGGCATCGGCAGAGTCACATAAGCCTTGCCGCCTTGGAAATCATGCAGGAGCCTGTTTCCAATCTGTACCGCCAGATCAAACAGTTTGCTGTTTTCACCGATGGCGGCAAAGGCAGCCCGCTGCGCTTTGGTCAGCGCCACGTTTTCCTTGACGATGAGCTTCACGGTATCGCCGTTTGTCTCGCTTGTGATGGTTTCCAGTGTCTTGTTGTCGAGTGTCACACTGCCGCTGTCCGTCTTCACAACCAGGCTGGCATCGGTATCTTTGGCAATGGAAGCGACTGTTGTTTTCGGAATCTCCAGTTCCGTCGATTTGGCGGTATCTGCTGCTTCGCTGCTTGCAGCCGCGGTGGAAACTGTGATCTCGATTATATCAGACCTGTTGGAAACTGCCTGCGCGACAAGCTTCTCCGCTGTTTCCTTAGAGACCGTTCCTGTTATCTTGGAGACGGTTTGTCCCTGCTCGTTTCTGCTCGTCTCGTTCTTCGTATTGTTTATCGTTGTCTTGGTCGTAGTCACCGCATTGCTTCCGGAAATAGCATTGCCCTTGTCATCCTTAACGGTCACCACATCGCTGCCAGCGGATGTCGGAGCCGGGGCTGCGCCACCGCCGCCACCACCGGATGCTCCGCCGGAGCTGGAGCTGCTGGAATTGCCGCCGGTGGGCTTGACCTTGTCGACCACCAGCATGGCAGTTTTGCGGCCGATGTTCTTACTGTCCTCATAGATGGCCGTTACGACATAAGAACCCACAGCTATGGGTTTGCCGTCGTTGTTCAGCTTGCCGTTTCCGGTGTCGAGAATGTAGGTGTAAGTCCACTTGGGATCCGTACCTGCCTCGATACCGTCGATGGTGGCCTTCTCATAAGTCATCACCTTGGTGGGGTCGTAGGTCAGTTTTCCATCGGGGAAACTGATGTTATTGCTGACGTCCTTCTTATCCTTCACGTCGACAGTGACGTTCACATTGGTGCCGTTCTGATAGTTCTCCTTATCGTCGTGATAGTTGGCCGTGAAGGTCTTGCTACCGGCCTCCGACATCTCCGTATTAGGATTCACCCAAGACCAGCCAGCAGGCAGGATTACGGTGGAGAGTTTCTGCCCCTTAATGCCGTGCAGACCAGTGGGGGCGGCAGGAGTAGCGGCCTTTGAGATCGTCACGCCCGTCTTATTGAAGATGCCGCCGTTTTTCAGCGTATAGTTCTTGGCCGTATCGGTATTATTCAAGGTCACGGTGACAGTGACGTTCTTGTTGTCACCGGCGTTGGCATCGTTGAACTCGCCGGTGGCGGTGTAGTCACTGCCCATGGTCAGCGTTTCGTTGTTCACAAAGCCGGTGAAGGACACGCTGTTAACGGTGGCATCCTTCTTGCCGTCATAGGTCTTCGCGGCCACGGTCGCGTCAGCGATGGTCAGCTCGGCGGGGGTGATTTTCCAAGACACATTTGCGGTGTCCTTGTAGTTGCCCGTGCCCTTAACCTCCACGGTGTAGGTGCCCACGTTGGTGCCCGTGGTTTTGCCGTTGCCAATTTCGACTGTGTAGTCCGTATTATCCGTTAACGCATCCTTCATGTCTGTCAGCGTCACGGAGCCGACCTTTACGGTCTGCTGGCTGCCGGTGTACACAGTTTCCTTCGTGGTGAACTCCGCCGAAGCCAGTTCCAGCGTAATAGTCGCGCCGGCAATGGACTTGGGCTTGATGGTGAACTTCTCAGAGGTGGCCTCGTAGTTGGTTTTCTCCGTCGAACACGTCACCTTCACAGTGTAGGTACCGGCGTCGGTGGGCGCATTTGCACTGCTATAAGTCTGGCTGGGTTCTTTAAGGGTGCTGCCGGTGTAAAGCACAGTCACTTCACCCGCGCCATCAGGCTTGCCAGTGAGAACATAGTCAGGCAGCGTATCGCCAAAGGTGCAGCCTGCCTGCGTCACCTTCATGGTGCTCGTGTCCGTGACCTTATCCGCCAGCGTGATGGTCAGGGTCACTTCCTTATGCTTGTAGTTGCCGCCGTTGGGCGTGAAGGTCATCGGAATGACGACCTTCTTCTCACTGCCATCCAGACTAAGTCCGGTCGCCAGTTTGACTTGGACGCCATTGCTTTCAAACTTGGGATAGCCCGTGGCCAAAAGACTCGTTCCTTCCGTCACAGAACCCTTCACCGCGAAGGTACCCGCCGCAGTGAAACCGAAGTCGGTGTATGTATAGGTCTTCACTTCCGTATCGTTGTAACGGATGGTGACGGATTTATCCGTTCCGGTACCCTCGGGCAGAGTGTCCTCGCTGATGGTCAGCTCGCCGATTTCCAGGTCGGTGGCCGTAGCATAGTTCGTGCCCTCCTCCACGCTGATTTTGACAATGTATCTGCCCGCGTTGATGGGCTCCACTTCGGTTTCGCTCTGATAGTATTTCACCGTGATGTTGCCCATGCCCTTGACGCTATCCTTCGCCTTGACCTCAGCGCTCTTGGCTTGGCCATTGTAGACCAAGTCTTTGGGCGCTGCAAAGGTGAAGTCCTCCACTTTCGGCACAGCTTTTGCAATGGTATACTTCACGCTGGCGGTCGCGCCGTCCAGCGTGATGTTGGCAGTGTAGGTTCCCGCGTCGGTGGGGGCGGTCTTAAGGATGTCGTTGCCCTTTTTGTAGGTGATGGCGATCTGATTCACCGCCAACCCCTGCCAATTGTTTTCTGTCAGCGTCGCATTTTCGCTCTGACCGTCGCCGTAGGTTGTGTGTGCAGGCTTGTTGATGGTCACGCTGCCGCCAGCGGGGGCAGGGCAGCTTGGAGCTTTGCATGCGGCAGTGATGGTCTCGCCGTTTGCCGTATACTTCCACTGATGCGAATGCACCTGCAGCTGTACGGTCTTGCCGTCATTCACAAAGCCAACATCATACGCGGAGTTATCGCTGGTGAAATTCTTCGCATCAACCCAGTCCGCATCCGTCGCCGTAGCAATATTCACATTCCCCTGCAAAAGATTAGCTCGCGTAGTCACGCCGATTTTCGCGTTCTTGACCAACTTCCCGCTGATCGTGATTTGTTTGCCGCTGGGCAGGCTGACATTGTTTGTGACACCGCCAGCCTTGTTGTTGCCCTGAATAACAGCATCGCCGCAGATCGTCATCTCTCCGGCTGAATAAGCATTCTCAGCAGGCGCAACATACACGCCGCCGCCATCTACTGCGCTGTTGTTCTGAATCGTTCCGCCATACATATTAAATTGACTGCCCGAACCAACGAACACACCGCCGCCCTGGTTCTCACTAATATGGTTGCCGCTGATTTCGCCGCCGTACATGTTGATTGTAATTGTAGTATTCTTGCTGATTTTACTCTGTCCGACAACAGTTCCCTTTGTATTCCCTGTGATCTTTCCGCCATACATGTTGAACGTACCGCCACCGGTCTGGCCGATCTCTACTTTGACACCATTGAACGTACCACCATAGAGACAGAACGTGTTGCCATTCGATATTGCTACACCGCCATTGGCTTTACCGGAATAAGATTCCAGCTTCCCACCCACACTACAGTCCGTCAATTGCGTGGTGCCAGATGACATAATGCGTCCAACATCGGAAAGCGTCACGGTATAGCCGTTCAGACAGACGTTGGCGTTTTGCAGAGTGGCATTTTTTGTCAAGGTCACATTTCTGGTCAGGTAGTAATTGCCAGTAGTAGGCAGTTTATCCGTCTCTCTCCAAGGCTGGAATGTCACGTCCGAATGCGATGTATGCCCCAGGTTGGTATTTCTCCCGCCGCAGATGCAATGCGTATGGGCGCTCTGCTTACCCAGCATAACCGTCTTGCCATCGTCACTCAGATAAAGTTCAAAGCCCACGCCATTATCCTTGAAGCCATCCGCTACAAGCTGCCCGAAATACTGCCCGCCTGTCGCATCCGTCACGGCAACAGGGTCGCTCAAGTCCTTCTGATTTTCCACAGAAATGCCGAATTTCGCGGACGGGTCAAGCGAATCAAAGCTGATTTTCGAGCCCTGCGCCAGTAGGATGTTCTTGTCATTGCCGGTAATCTGCGCCTTGCCGCCGAGCGTAAGGCTGCCGCCATCGACCAGAATGCTCGTTCCTCCGCTGCCCGTGATTTTCCCTTCCTTGCAATCCAGCAGCTTCAGTCTGTTATTGCCGCTCACCTTGATCGCAGGAGCTTTTTCATTCTTAGCCGTAACAGTCTGCCCGTTCAAGCAAAGTACAACATCCCCATTGACCTCCCATGTGCTGCTAACATCAACCGCAGCATCGATATAGTAGTTGCCGGTCGCTTTGATATCCGACAGCTCCGCCACCTTCGTAAACTCCACATCGCCGTGCATATGCGGCTTGTCTCCTATGTTATAACTGCCATCTTGATTTTTGTTTACCCGGCCATCGGTCTTTTTCAAGCTGGGATACTTATTGCTGCCCATGCGCCAAGTATCCCTGCTACCACTGTTGTTCAGCAACCAAGCCACCTCGCCACTGTTGCATTCACTCGTGCTCTTCCATACCACAGTATCGCCAGTGTCCTTGTTCCCATCAATGTAAACTTCTCCCTTACGACCGTTGTTCGCATCCCTATAATAGCAATTTGTAATACTACCATTTTTATTTTCCGCAATCGCGTAATCAGTTTTCCCTGTTCGGAAACTTCCCCTAAAAAAGCAGTTGCTGATCGTACCGGTATTCGTGCGGGCAATGCCTGCCGCCTTACCGGAAATAGAAAGTTTATTACCGGTGGCGCTCACATAGCTCAAGCAGTCCGTAATTTTACCGCGATTCTCATATGCGATCATACCAAAGCTGTCTGTATACAATGCGTTGCTAATGGTGGCACTGCAACGCTCGATCGTACCCGCATTATTCACTGAAAGCAGCCCGCTATCTGAAACAGAAAGTCTGCTATTCCCGACATCCTTAACACTCACAGCCAGATCCTGTACCTTGCCACCCGTGCCGATCCAGCCAAACAAGCCCCTATTTGTTTGGGACTGAGCCTGAACATCAACCAAACGAATCTCTTTGATCTCATAGCCATTACCATCGAACATGCCGACGTACGCATTGCCTTCACTGTTACCGATCGGCGTCCATGTCCAATTGCCATTACTCTGCTTATCGCTAAAATTGAGATCACTCATCAGCTCCGCGCATATCTTAGTATTCCCCGCATTCACCGTATCACGGAACCATTCCATCTCATCGGTTGACGCGATTTGGTAAGGATCCTCCATTGTACCCGTACCATTGCGGGGCTTATTGATATCATCCGCATACAGCGCGATCTCCCCCTGCGCCGCAGCGAGTGCCGCCAATGCCGCAATCGCTGCCTGATACTGCGTCAGATCCAGCGCGGCTCGTTCCTCGTCCCCGAGCGCAGCCATCGCCGCATCGATCTCGCCCAGCTTTGCGGAAACGTCCTCTGCGTTTTCCTCCGTTAGTTCATCGGGCAGGTCATTGATCATCGCCTGTACGGACAAAACCGCCGCCTCTTTTCCAAGGCAGGCAGAGAGATCCGCATCTTCCGCAGCGCAGACCGGACAGTCGGGATTGACCGCTCCCTGCTCACAGTGGGTTTCGCAGATGCACTCCGCCGAAGCATTCCCGGACGCGGCGGACACATCAGCTTCCACCGCAGATGCCGGAACGCCCGGCATCGTAAAAATCATTGCCGCCGCCAGTAAACATGCGGCCGGCCGTTTCCATTTCAACATCATTTTATTCATTCTCCTCACGCTGTTCGCTCCTTCTCGTTGTTCTTGCGCCATAGCTGCACTGCTTGAGTGCACTCCTATCCACAAGTTTGCTTCCGTCATAGACCAACATGCGGGCTTTGTAGTAATATTTTCTGCCCTTCGTGCCCTTGGTGCTGATAAAGCTGTTCTTGCTGCTTGTCTTGAGCAGCTTGTAGCCTGCATCCTTCTTCGTCGAGCGATAGAACTGGTACTTGACCGTGTAGCCCAGCGACTTGATGTCGGAGATCATGGTCTTGCTGCTCTTGGCTGCGACCTGTACCTTGACGGATTTCTTGCTCGTCTTAGTGGTGGTCACTTTGAACTTCGCGCTCTGCATCAGTTCTTTGACGTGGGCGGCGTTCTGTTCTTTAATTAACCCCTCTGCTTCGTCTTTGTCGACGACTGCGAAGGTCGAGAAGTGGGTCGTCGTGAAGCGAATGTAATCTTCTGCGCCGCTCTTCTCTACGCTGTGGTTCAGGATCTTGCAGAGGCCGTTGTCGTCGATGTAGATCACGAGGACGTCTTTGCCCTTAAGTTTTTGCGGCATCGGCAGAGTCACATAAGCCTTGCCGCCTTCAAATTGATGCAGAAGTCTTTCGCCGATCTTCGCTGCCAGATCAAAGAGGGTTCCGTTCTTGCCGACGATCTTCTCCGCCGGTTTCTGCGTTTCCTTGAGCTTGGTGTTTTCGCCCACCACGATGGTTACGGTGTCACCCTTGGCTGCGCCTGCAATCGTTTCTAAGGTCTTGTTGTCGAGGACGACTTCGCCGTTGTCGGTCTTGATGACAAGGTCGGCGTTCGTGTCCTTGGCGATCGCGTTGACGGTCGCCTTTGGCAGCTCGACTTCGGTTGCTTTCACGCTGTCCGCCGCGCCTGTACTGCCTGCGCCGCTGCCGTTATTCGCGTCACTGGACTTCACAGTGATCTCGATCGTATCGGACTTATTGGAAACCGCCTGATCGAGCAGTTTGTCACCGAGGTCTTTGGAGACGCTGGCTGTGGTCTTGGAAACATCCTGACCCTGCTCGTTCTTGGTCGTTTCGGTCGTCGTATTCTTGACGGTCGTCTTGGTTATCGTCGTTCCGTTCTCTGCGCCCGGCTTGGCATTCGTATTGTCCTTGTTGTCTCCTTTGATTGTGACGACATCCGCATCAGACGGCGTCGGAGCCGGGGCTGCGCCACCGCCGCCACCGCCGGAGACCGGTTTCGCCCAAAGGACGATCGTGCCGGCCAGTTCTTTGTAGTTATGATCGGTCGGCGTGAAAATCCACTTGTAGCTTTCCCCCTGCACCACCTTGATATTTGCAAGGTCGTTAGTCAAGTCGTTGCCATTTTTATCGACCCATTTTATCGTGCCCGGAACTTTCGTACCGGAAGCGCTGAATACGCTCTTGCTCTCAGCATCGATGGCGTTCAGTTTTGCATCTGCAAGTGTCTTGTCGCTTGCTGTGATTTTTTCGTAAATCGGTGTACCGGTCGGCGTCGCCTTGCCAACTTTCACCGCTGCCGTACCTGTCGTTGCTGCGTAGGCATCTGTATCCGTCGGTGTGAAAATCCATGTAGCTTGATGTGTACCGGCTGCCAAAATCTCACTCGGTTTCTGCCATGCGAAGCTGCCTGTTACCCCATTGTTACCGTCTTTCATCGTGCCGCTGATTTTGATATTGTCCAGCTGTTCGCCGTAGATCAGGGTCACTTTGCTGAAAGAAAGCTCCCCATCCAGAGCAGGAACTTTTTTGTTGACAGCGTCGACGCGGACGGTCAGCGTGATGTCCTCATAGTTCGTGCTCTTGATTACCACGGTCACTGTACCCACAGAGCCGGTGGTTTTCACGTCATTTTTCTGAATCGGCAGGGTCAGCTTGCCGTTTTCCACCTTCGCGCCGCTGGTGTAATAGCGGCCATCCAGTTTGATTCCGCTGATCTCATAGGTGAGCGCACCGTACTCTTTGGGCGTTTCCAGCGTGGGCAGAGTGGGGAGCGTCACAGTGTAGGTCTTTTCGTGGCCGTTTACAATGACGAGCGCAGTTTCCTTGGTGAAGTCAGGCACAGCGGCCTTGGTGATGCTGCCAGTGGTCATGAAGCTACTCTGCTCCAGGGCGTAATTCTTCGCGGTCTGCTCCATCAGGGTCACTGTGGCAGTGATGTTCTTGCCGCTGCCCACACTGGCATCGTCAAAGCTGGCGGTGACGTTGTAGTCTGTGCCTCGGTTCAAGGTCACATTGTCGAAGATCACGCTGGTGGGTTTCACGGTTGTCGTGCCGTCGTAGATCTTGTCCGCACACGCTACCTTGGTGATCGTCAGCGGTTTCTTTCCAATACTGACCGCCACGCTGGCGGGTGCGGTATCGTTGTGGTTTGCATCGCCAATCACCCGATACCACACGGTATATGCTCCGGCATCGGTGCCGGTAGGGATGTCCTGACTGTATGTGCCGTTCTCGGTCAGGCTGTACTGCATGGTGCCATAGTCCGTCACGCTGCCCGCAGTAATCAGCGCCTGCACCTGTCCAGTATAGGTCAGGTTTTCCTGCGCTGTGGGAGGCGTGATGCGGTTTGCGCCGATGCTGGCCTTTTGTACCGTCACAGCAATATCCTCGCTCATCTTCTTGTAGCCGTCACAGGTGCCCGAAAAGCGGAAGGTGTGCCGGCCTGCGGATAAGTTTTGTGCGGCGAGATCAAATCGATTGCTTGTTGTCGCACTGCCGACCGCTGTCTCTTTGCCGTCCTCCACCTTGTACCACTGGAATCTTACAACGCCTGCGCCGGTTTCCTTCGTTACCGTGACAAGAAGCGTCCCCGTACCGCCATAAGTCATGCTCAACTCGGTCGGATAGTTCATACTCTTGATGGGGAGCTTGGCCATAGAAACATTGGTCAGCTCCTTACCGCTAGGGTCGGTTATCCAGGTACTGCCGCTCTTAAACGTGTAACCCTCCGGCAGGAGGGATGCCAGCGTGACATCTCCGGTGACGGTCAGCTTTGCCGCCGTCTTACCGTTCAGATCCAGCTTGAGCGGTCTGCTGATGGTGATCTCGCCTGCATTTGCCAGCAGCTTCACTGTACCGCCGTCGTCGGCGGCGCTGAGCGCGTCGTTGAGGGCGGCGTAGGCGCGGCTCTCGCCGCCCTTCGTCACCATCGCGGCCATCGGCTTTTTGCAGACCGTGCAGTTGCCGTTCTCGTCTACCGCCGTGTAGCCGCAGGCGCATGTGCCGTCGTTCCAAGTGTGGTCATGCTTCACGACCTTGACGTCTCTTACACTGGAAAAGTCTTCTGCATAACCGTTTTGTATCGCGCCCGAGTTTTTATTTGCATACGCATAGCCGTCTGCCAGCAGGTCGGAGGGAAATACGTTTTCGCCGCATGTGCTGCTGATGCTGATCCAATCAAACGTGCCGCCGGAGAGCTGGAACGTGACGTTCGGGCTGGTGTGCGTGACATCCTCCGCCGTGCCGCCCGTGATGGTGATCGTGCCGACGGAGCCTGACCCGGTTTCTATGATCTGATGGAAGTTGCCGCTCTCGACGGTCAGATCGCCGTTCCAGAGCTTGAGATACTGGACATAACCCGCGCTGTCCGTGCTGCTGTCCTTGACCGTCAGCTCTCCGCGCAGGAGGGCTTCGCTAGCATCCATATCGCCGACCACCAGATCACGCCCGCTGGCATCTATCCGGTGCCCGTTCAGGTCGAGGGTATACGGCCCGCCGGAGACGAAGATACTGCCGTCTCTGCTCGTGATATCTGCCAGCAGCGTGACGGTATCGCCCTCATGCGCCGCAGTGAAGGCGCTGTCGATGGTATCATAATAGCTGACGTCGCTGGCGCCGCCGACCCGCGCCGTCACGCTGGCCCCGAAGGCCGCGCCGCACTCGGTACACTTGCCGTCCGTGTCGATGTTGTGCGTATGCGCCACCACCGCCGCGTCCGGGGTCTCCGAAACGTCCGGCTCCGCCGCCCACGCGGGGGCGGGCAGCAGCGTCAGGCACAGGGCCAGCACCATAAATGCACTTAATATTCGTTTTTTCATGCTGTTCCTCCTTGGAAATTTGTTTTGCTTTTCTATGTCAAGCCCGTCGTGCGGGCGGTTTTTTTACAGGTCCTCGGGAACCAGATGCAGCTTTTTCGCGGCGGTCTTGGCCTCCGCCCGGCGCTTCACATCCAGCTTTTCGAGAATGTGGCTGACATGGGTCTTCACGGTCGGCAGCTTCACGTCCATAATCTGGGCGATCTCGGCATTGGACTTGTCGGCGCAGAGCAGATGCAGAATTTGCAGCTCCGTGGGCGTCAGCTCCTCACCGGGGGCAAGGCGGGGTTCGAGGAAATGCGGGTAGAACGCCGCCTGCGTCCGCATCGCTGCCATCAGCCGCTTACGCCATGCTTTGTCGCCGTCCCAGTCCAGCGCTTCCAGCAGCGGCAGCACCGCCGTGCCGTATAC
>ERZ1035006.2181-NODE-2181-length-11512-cov-6.143406_pt1 | contig 11512 bp, 9 predicted proteins | sample MGYA00520694_ERZ1035006 | MGnify/ENA primary metagenome ERZ1035006 (study PRJEB33766, sample SAMN09781746) | gut metagenome | biome: gut microbiome | host: Homo sapiens | place: Madagascar | study: EMG produced TPA metagenomics assembly of the PRJNA485056 data...
CGCAGACTGTAACCCATGTGTCTTCCCTATGTGTTACCTATGTTTCTCTTGACATGATGGCCGCCCCTACGCGGTCTGTGCCACCGAATTACCTCCGCAAAAATTTTGGGGCGCTGTATGGGCGGTGCAACCCACAGCGAATCAAAACCCAATGATCGCCGGGGGCGATCACACCATAATATAACGGCTATCAGCCGCCCGCCAACGTGGCATATTTTTGAGCAGAACCATATTGGCCCGGTAATGTAACAATGTTGCAAATATACCATGTTTCGATATAATACCGCCGAATTTCATTTACAAATGTTTGATACTGCATTGTCGGCGCTTTGCGCCGACGTTGTTTCCCCGAATGGGGAAACAACCGGGAAGATAATATCTTCCCCTACGGTCGCATCGAAATTTTCGCTCGGTGATTCGGTGCTCCAAAATCACTGCGTTGGAATTTCCCCTTACCGCAAAACCAGTGCCTGCACCGCTTCCACCAATGCCATGGCATTGCTGCGGGAGACAAGGCTTACGCTTTGTCCGTCTACGGTAGCCAGGCAGCTGCTGCCGTCCACACGGTAGAGCGCGATTTCCAGGGTGGGGAAGGATTCATTGTCCAGGTGCAATGTCAGGCGGATCTCCTCCTTGCCCTCCGGGGTCTGGGTTGTGAAGCTGGCGGCAGTGAGGGAGGTCAGGGCGTTGGTCAGGGCGGAAATGTCCAGCGTCTCCGGCTCCTGGGACTGGGTCTCTTCCGTCTGCTGAGGTTTGCCAGACTCCGTTTCCTGGGTTTCCGCAGCTTCCGTCTGCTGAGTTTCGGCGGTTTCTTCCTCCTGGAAATGCCAAACCTGCTCGTCCTTGTCCGTCTTCCGGGAAACCAGGGTGTGGGTTTCCCCTTCCAGGGTGATGTCCATTTGCTTTACCTCTGCCATATCTCCCCAGAACACCGCCTTGTGCCGCAGGTCGTTATAAGAGGCGGCAGAGAGGATGCCGTAGTCCACAGAGTCCAGGTTGTAGACGATCTGGGAGTCTCCGATCCGGACATAGGTCGAGACGGTTCCGGCAGTTTCCCCCTTGGCTTCCGCTTCCTGGGCGGCGGCCAGTTCCTCCGGGTTGCGGCTGATGTGGAGGATGCAGGTATCCGCCACTGCCGTTTCGGAGTCTTCTTCCGTATAAGTGTAGTTCACCGTCACCGACAGCTCCGGCGCATCCAGGCCGTAGGTTTCCAGCTCCTGGGCGGTGGCGTTGTAGGTCACATAGTTACTCAGGGACAGGGAAGTGATGGTGTTCAGGTACTTGACCACGGCGGACTTGTCCAGGGGCAGATATTTGCCCTTTTCCTGGGTGAAGTACACATCCTCCGGGCTGTAGGAGTAGTTGGTATCCTCCATGCGCTGGATGATGTAGTTTTCCGCCCCGGTGAAGCGGATATCCACCACTGTCTCAAAGCCGGGGGTATTGTCATTGCAGATCATGTCCGAGAGGTTTTCCTTGAGAAAATCCTTGGGATCGTTTTTCACCAGGTACACATTGCCGTCTCCCACGTCCACATACCGCTGGGCGTCCATTTTGCTGAAATCCCCCAGCTTCACCTCCCGGGTGTCCTCCCCGGTGGTGATGGTCAGGGTGCAGGCGGGCTTGTCCAGGCCGTACTGGCTGTAGTCGGTGACATCTTCAATGCAGAAGGCGGCGCCGAAATCTTCAAAATGGGAGAGAATCTGCTCCATTTCCTCCTGGCTGACAGGGAAAGCAGCATCCTCATCATAGCGCCAGGTGTCACTTTCCTTGTGAAAGGAAAGGCCGGAGTCATCGGCATAGCACCAGGAAATGGCGGTGACGGTATCTGCCGGGATCTGCAAGATCACATCTTCGCTGGTCTGAATCTTCTCCTGGGCCTGCTCATAGCGGCCCAGGGCAAAGGTGGCGGCACTGACGGCGGCCAGCACCGCCACCAGAAGCCCCAGTTTTTGAAACCGTTTCATTGTGTTTTCCTCCGCTTTGTGACGAAAATAGCAATGCCGAAGCCCAGATAGGTTAGCGGAAACAGGCTGATCATCAAGAATTTCAGGGTTGCGGCTGTGGATGCGCTTATGGTCAGATAGTTGTAATTCAGGGACTTGCTGCGAATGGCAATGGCCTCCCGCTGACCCATGAGGGCAGACAGGGCGTTCATGGTCAGATCCACGTTGGCACCGGAAGAATAGGCATTGTACATATCGCTGAGGAAGTCCGAGGCCGCCAGCCAGATCACCTGACCGCCCCCCTGGGTGTCAATGGACACGCCGATGGAGAAGGGCCCCTCTGCGTCCCCTTCCTCCCATTCGTAGGTATCCAGGGTAAAGCCTGCCAGCTTGCTGTAGGATAGGGAGGAGGTGGTCAGAAGAGAAGTTACCCCTGGGGCGCTGTCCGAGATTTTCAGACCCTGGGCCACCGGGAAGATGGGGGTGTAGCGGCTTTCAATAAGGGAATCGGTGATCTCGGAGCTTTCCATATCCGGCATCAGCAGATAGGGATAGCCGAAGGCATAGTGGTTCCGGTCGTTTTCAATGACGATGCCCGCCTGGACGGTGATGCCGTAGTGGTTCAGCACACTGTGCAGATTGGGAAATTCCTGACCATCCACCGGCCCGGCGATGACCAAGAGCTTGCCGCCTTCATCGGCGTAGTCCGTCAGCATCTGCGCCTCCGTCTCGGAAAGGTCACTCTGGGGGGCGTAGAGCAGGATGCAGGCGGCATCCTGGGGGATCTCGTCGGAAGTCAGCAGGGACAGGGACTGGGTAACGATGTTTTCCTTTTCCACGGTGTCGGCAAAGGTCTGGGGCAGATCCTGTTCCCCGTGCCCCATGAGGACGTACATCCGGGGCAGATCCTCCGTCACCACATAGTCAATGGCAGAGGTAATGGCCCCCTCGCCGTCAAAGGAGGTGGTGTAGGAATAGGAATACATATCCGAATCCACCAGATAGATGTCATTGAAGCTGACATACCGGCTTCGCTCCCCGGAAACAACGATCAGGGAGTTGTTGGGGACACTTTCACTGGTGTACTGCTGGGTGAAGGTGGGGTAGACATCCGGGTTCTTCTTCACGACGGAAATGTGAGACGACAGGCTTTCATACTTGGAAAGGAGATTTTCCAGAACGGAATCCTCCTGATCTGCCTGAACCACCCAGGAAATGGTCACATCCTGCTGCAAATTGTTCACCACTACCTTGGTGTTGCTGGTGATGGAGTAGAGCTTGGATGCGCTGATATCCAGCTTGGTCAGATTGGCGGGAAGCTTGGCGGCAAAGATGTTCACCACAATGAGAATCGCCAGCACCACCGCCGTCACCGCCATGGCATAGGTACCTCCCATAAGCGCCTGACGGCTGCCGCCGGACTCAGGGAATAAAAATTTTTTCATCCGTTATACCTCCTCTTTTCCAGGGACTGCACCGATGCAAACAGGAAAAAGCAGATCACCGACAGGAAATACACCACTGCCGTCAGATCGAATACCCCGTTTACAAAGGTTTCCAGCCGGGCAAACAGGCTGAGCTTGCGCATCATGGCAGGAAGAAGCCCTTCAAACCGGCTGCTGTCCAGGCTGTAGCTCAGGGTGGTCAGACCCATCAGCCCCAGTCCCACGCCGTAGCCCAGCAGATCGTTTTGGGTCAGGTGGTACAGCAGGGCCCCCAGCAGTGCCGACAGCACAAACAGCGCCGCCGCAGAGCCCAGGGCGGTGGCGGATACATACTCGGCAAGGCTGACGCTGAAATAGTTGACCAAAATCACCGCAATGCCGATTCCCGCGGCAAAGCCCTGGTTGTCCGTCAGAGAGGAGAGGAATTCCCCCAGGGCGATCAGCGCCCCGCCCATGAGGAAGAAGGCCGCCAGAGAGCCGTAGGCGGTGGGAAGATACACATCTCCATACTGCCGGAAAATCAGGGGATAGAAGGAAATCATGGCCAGAGGGACAAGGTACACCGTCAGAAGGGCCAGATACTTTCCCAAAATCACGGAAGCGGCAGACAGGGGCAGGCTGTAGAGCAGCTGGTCGGTTTTCTGGCGGCGTTCCTCTGCCAGGGTGCGCATGGTCAGAATGGGAACGATCACCACGAACACCACACTGCCGAAACTGAGAACGTATTCAAAATTACTCACTGCCGCCTGCAAATTATAGAGCATAGCCCCGATGCCCACAAAGGCCAGAAGAAATGCCCCGAACACATAGGCGGTCAGGGACTGGAAATAGAGCCGAAGCTCATGGCGAAATACTGCCATCATGCCGATCTTCCCCCTTCCTGCCCGGTGGGGAGCACCTCTGCCCCCTCGGTCAGCTCGATAAACACATCCTCCAGACTGCCCTTGGCGGCGGTAAGCTCATAGAGAATGTAAGGACTTTCCTTCATGGCAAGGTAGATTCCCCCCAGGGTTGGCTGCACCTGTGCACTGTTCAGGGCGAGGCTTCCCCGCAGAAGGCCGTCCTGGGGGGTGCAGGTGATACCGGTGATCCCCGGCAGGTTTTTCAGAAGCGTTTCCAGGGCGGCCTGGGGGGCATCGGTGGTCAGCAGGATCTGACTGGCTCCCAGGAGCTTTTGCTCTAAGTTGGCAGGGGTGTCAAAGGCGGCCAGGCGGCCTCCGGCGATCATAATGATCTCATCGCACAGCGCCTGCACCTCGGAAAGAATGTGGGAGCTGAAAATCACCGTATGGGTTTTCCCCAGCTGGCGGATCAGCTCCCGGATCTCCAGAATCTGAATGGGATCCAGCCCCACGGTGGGCTCGTCCAGAATGATCACCTTGGGATCTGCCAGCAGTGCCTGGGCAATCCCCACCCGCTGGCGGTAGCCCTTGGAAAGAGAGCTGATCCGCCGATCCAGGATTCCTTCAATGCCGGTCTGGGCCGCTACGGTATCCAGCTGCTGGGAAAGGGCAGCCCCTTTCAGCCCCTTGGCTCTGCCCACGAAGCTTAAATATTCCAGGGCGGTTTCATTCATATACAGGGGCGGATGCTCCGGCAGATAGCCGATGCACCGCTTGGCTTCCATAGGCTCCTCAAAAATGTCATGCCCATCCACCAGAACGGTACCGGAGGTGGCGGCCAGGCATCCGGTGATGATGTTCATGGTGGTGGACTTTCCCGCCCCGTTGGGTCCCAGGAAGCCATAGACATGGCCCCCGGAAATCTCAAAGGACAGGTCATCCACCGCCAAATGATCGCCGTAGTATTTTGTCAGATGAGAGACTTTAATCATGGCGATCCTCCTTTTTGCCGAAATAAAACATGGTGTTGTTCATCCTTTCTGCGTGATTGATCCCGGTTAGCTTACAAGTCCAGCCTGAAATTCTCCTGAAAGAAGGGATGAACGGATTGTAAAGAAGGTAGTGGCGCGTATCCTTTAAGCCTTCATTCGCGCAACGAAATTTTTGCATCGGCAATTCAGTGGCACCGTCTGCGTAGGGGCGGATAGTATCCGCCCGGTTGTTTCCCCGTGGGGAAACAACGTCGGCGCAAAGCGCCGACAATGCACCATCGAACATTTGTAAATGAAATTCGGCGGTATTATGTCGAAACATGGTGCATTTGCAACATTGAGGGCTTGGCGGGTGTAACGGTTCTGCCCAGAGATTTGCCACGTTGGCGGGCGGATAATATCCGTTGAATTATTGTGTGATCGCCCCCGGCGATCATTGGATTTTGATTCGCTGCGCGGAGCACCGCCCCTACCAGAGCGTATCCTTGAAGTTTTTCTAGTAGGGTTCCGGCGGGGGGATTTTGTGCAGAAATCAAAGGGGATTTTCAGGTGTTTTTCAGGAAGGGGCGATACAATACCACCATACCGCAGGTCGCCCGCAAGACGGTGCGGTTTTACCATACGTCTTCATAGCTCTCTAGGGTCTATCAGGAAACCGCCAACACGCCCAAACAGCGGGTCTTTTCCGCCTGCTGTGCGCCATTTTTCCTTGCAATACACAAAGTATTCCTGCGAAAAAATGGCTTCGTCAGGCGAAAAATCCCTCGCTGTTGGTCATATTCCCGGTTTTCAGATAGACCCTAAACAACATACTGTTTTTTGTTGGTGAAATCTGATTCCGGCGGCAGATCCGCTATCTGGCCGCAGTCAGCGGATTCAGCACTTCTCCCCTTTTACCCCCTCCATATCTTCCCTGTGCGGGCAGGCAAAACGGCGCAGCTTTTGGCTGCGCCGTTTCCGTTTGGTGGCTTGAAGCCAAATAAACCCCCGGTTCTACCGGGGGAAATAAACACTTTAGGTGGCTAGATAGTCCGGCAGCTTGCGGATTTCTTTCATACGGGTGGTCTGGCTGTCCAGCTTTTCCTTCAAAGTGTCGGAGGATTGCCGGAGGGTATCCACACGATTTTCCAGCGTGTCTAGGTCATGAATTCCGTTTTCCATGAGGTAGTTGAACAGAGCGTTCATTTCCTTTAGATTGTTGATTCTGGCTTTCTGGGAATAGGCTCCGGCATTGCGGCGGTCATAATAGGCAATACGGCTTTCGTACTGTTGGGCTTTGTGTTGAAGCTGGAAAAGCCGCTGTTCGCAGGCGGCTCGTTCGGCTTCCAATTCGGATAGGGCTTTCTGTTTTGGCATTTTTGAATGACCTCCTAAAGATTTTGATAAAAAATGACCGTCAGTATTCACCGACGGTCAGACTCACGATATGAAAACTTGGTCAGCGGGAACGGTTTGCAAAACCGTTTCTGCTGACCAAGTCTGCAAGGATAGCCGCAAATCGGCGCAAGGGGTGCAGCCCCTTGTTCGGAACGCAGTGACGCAAAACAGCCCGGACATTCAGGTGTCCGAGCTGTTCGCTCCGCAGTACGCACATACGGGGGTTACCCCGTATAGAAGTGCGCCCTTAGTTCCTAAGGGTTAACGCAACTACGGGAGCCGCCAGTACCGGCACCGTAGGGTGCCAACACTGGCGGCGAAATCGTTATGATACTTTGTGCGTGCAGTAGGAGTAGCCAGCGAGACATAGGAACAGGGGAATTTCCACACAATATGCTCCCAGCATTACATAGGGTGTCCAAATTGCGAGATTGCCTATGTTCCAGAAGGCAAAATCAACGAGGGTATAAAGAAAGCTGGTCTGCAAAGCCACTCCACCTGCGGGGAGAATGGTATAAATCCATTGTCCAATCTCAGAAGGCAGGGCCACATAGAGGATCACCGGAAGAATGCAGCATACCAGTGACACGGAGAGGGAAGCCACCACATTCCGAAGTCTGGAAGAAAGAAACAGGGTAAAGCTAACGGTTGCCAGCAGGCACAGAAGATAACCTCCGGCGCAGACCCATTGCAGCTGGCCGAGATTCAGATTTGGCAGATTTACGATTGAATACAGCATCTGGATGGAGGTTTTCGTGCATTCCCAGCCGTACAGGCTGTTGGACACCAGAAGAAACACCACAGCGCAAAGGGAAAAGGCAGTGCCGCAGATCAGCAAGGCGGAAACAATTTTTGTTACGGCAAATTTTATCCGACCATATTTGGTGCAACGGTAGATATCATCGGCCCCTGTCTGATAGTCCAAAGTGAAAATGGGTGCGGCGATTACTGTGCAGAACAGGACGATGAGAAAGGACAGAAGCAGCTGGTAGTCCATTGCATCCGTATTATAGCCGGGATAGAGCTGATAGGGCGTTTCCACCCGGCTGTATAGGCGCTTTGCGGCTTCCTGTGCTGCCGGGTGGTCTCTTTGTTCCAGCTTCATCAGAGAATCCAGCCGTGCCTCACAGGCACCGTAAAAGTCCTCAATTTTTTCAGGGTCAATGTCCATCAGAGAAGGGGCGATGCCGCTGTCGGGATCAGCGAAGGCTTCCCGGACGCCGTGAAACAGCGGGGCGTAGGGCAAAATATCCGCTTCATAGACTCCGTCCGGTAGGTCATAGGTATTGTCCACACCGTACTTTGTCAGACAAGTTTGATAATCTTCCACAGCCTGTCTTACCTTTTGGGGCGTTACCTCACCCGTGGTGTCCGATTGCAGCGTTTTCAGATACTGTACCGCATCCAGGCCAAGGAGCTTTACGGTATCTCCGTTGGTATCCCGATAGGTGACATAGGAAAAGGTGGTTGGGATGTATGCCATCACCAGTGACAGCACCAGCGAAAAGGTAAGCAGAATCAGTGTCAGCCGGGTTTTGAGAATCCGTTTCAGTTCCAATTTCATCAGGCGCATAATTTACCTCCTTTCCTGGGGAAACAGCCACAAATACAGATCTTCCAGACGGGGAGCCACAACGGCGGAATTGGATGCAGAAGGTTCCTCCGCCAGATACCGTATGGAGATATCCCCATTTTCCTCATTGCGCAGATTAACGATAGGCAATTTCCGTTCGAATTCTGCCAGAGCGCTTGCTGGGATTGTGGCAGTCCATACCTTTCCCTCCACCAGCTTGACCAGTTCCTCCGTGGTGCCGCAGGCCAGCAGCTTTCCGCCCTTCATCACCGCATTCCGGGTGGCGATGTACTCCACATCGGAGACAATGTGGGTGGAGATCAGCACAATCCGGTCATGGGCAAATTCCGAGAGCAGATTCCGGAAACGCACCCGTTCTCCGGGATCAAGGCCGCTGGTGGGCTCATCCAGAATCAAAACCTCCGGCTCATTCAGGAGAGCCTGAGCAATGCCCACACGGCGCTTCATACCGCCGGACAGCTTGGCGATCTTCTTGCGCCGAACATGGGTAAGGGTCAGCTGTTCCAGCAGCTCGTTGATTTTCCGCTTGCTGTCCGCCGCCGTCAGCCCTTTCAGCACGGCAACGTATTCCAGATAGTCCTGAACGGTGAACTCTGGATAGAACCCAAATTCCTGGGGCAGATACCCAAAGATATCCCGATATCTTTGCCCCAGGGTAGAAATGGGAATGCCGTCATAGGTGATCTGACCGGAGGTGGGCTGCATGATTCCGGCAAGCATCCGCATCAAGGTGGTTTTTCCCGCGCCGTTGGCACCCAGCAGTCCCCAGACACCAGGGGTAAGGCTCAAAGAAATGTCGTCCACCGCCGTCATGTCTTTGAAGCGTTTTGAAATATGTTCCATGCATAAATCCATAATGTGTATCCTTTCAGATTACTTGCATTTCTGCGTAAGCGCAGTTGTGGAGAAGATAGTGAAACTGATGACAGCAAAAAACAATCAGCAGGGTGCATACCCCAATCCAGCCCGGAGAAAGGCGGAAAAAAAGATGGAAATGCCGTTGTGCCAGAGAAAGCACCATAAGCAGAAAGCCGCACAGCCCCATACTTCCCGCAAGAAACTGCCGGGGGCAGACGTGCCCCAGCAAATAGAGGCATCCGCTGCTTGCCAGCAGAAAAGGGAAAGCAACCGAAACCACCGAACTGCTTGGCAGTAATGCAGTTTTTACCGCAGCTGTCAGCAGAATGCCGCTGAGCAAAGTTGCATCGCCGATTCCGATGATGATGAGCCTTGCCATAAGAAGCCGCACGGAAGAAAACCGGGCTGCTGCTTCCACTTCCTGCATCCGATAATGGATGGAACGGTAAAGAAACGGCGGTGCTGTCATAAAAGTGAGAAGGGACAGACAGACCAGCAGCCCTGCCACGGATTGGGGGTCTTTCCAATATCCCTGTCCAAAGAGCTGGGAAAGCAGCCAGCAGACCGCGAGCAGCGAGGCACCCTGCACCGCCCAGACTTTCAACCCGATGAAGCGAATCTGCATGGACAGGAATTGGGGGAAGGATAGCCGCTGCCGCCGGGAGTACGCCTCCTTCCGGGCCAGCAGGACGGTTGCGGACATGGAAGATGAACGAACTTCAACATCTGCCCCTTGGTAGGCTTGACGCAGTTGGGTTTCAAGGTCATGATTTGTCACAATGCTCCTCCTTTTCAAGCTGGGATTTGAGTTTTTTCAGAGCTGCCCGAAGCCGGGATTGGACGGTACGCAGAGGCACCCCGGTGACCTGAGCAATCTGCCGCAGGGTCAGCTCCTGGCCGAACCGGAGCAGCAGTATCTCCTGCTGTTCCGGGGGCAGGGAGCGGATTTGCTGGTGGAAATTCAGATCAGCGTGAATCCGCTCAAATCCAGATTCCTCGCTGGGAAGCTCCGCCGGGATATCCTCGATGGATAGTTCTCCAATGTCCATCTTTCGGTACATATCCACACAAGTGTTGGCAGCAATTCGGTATAAAAACGCCTTGCATTTCCCTTTATGTACATAGCGGTCATAATAGCGGATGGCTTTCAGAAAGGTTTCCTGCGCCGCATCCTCGGCTAAATCCCGATTGGGGGCGTGCCACAGACAGTAGCGGAGAATCTCAGGATACAAAAGCCCGATCAGTTCATCCACCGCATCAGCGTCGCCCTGTCCAATCCGTATCATCAATTTCTCTTCACGCGTCAAGATCATTCCTCCTAAGGGCGTCCCCTCATAGTATACAACGAATTGAACATCGGTAAATGATTGACATCCTTAAGTTTTTTTGAAAGTTTTTTTGTGCAGAAGAAACACCCAAGCTGTTGGAACACAATAGGTGTGAAGCCTGTAATGACCCTTCTAGGGTCTGTGCAAACCACCACTTTAGTGGCGATTATGATTTATATATATTGCTTGCATTCCAGCAAGATATGACACGCTCTCTATCCGCTTTGTTGTCCAGCCGCCCTGGGCGGTGGCTGGGAAAATGGGACAGTTGCACAATTTCCTTCCTTCTGTTTCCATAAAACGCTGAAAAATCTCAAAACGCAATATCTATAAAAACTTCCGCAACATCCGTGTTGTGTAAGAAAAAATAGATTGTATACTAAAGGTAGCATGAAATCGTGTGTTCCAACCAATACAGAAATCATAACAGGAGGATTTTTCTATGTCTGATGCAAGAAAGACCGGCCGGGTGACCATTCCCACGGATCTGGACGTGGTTCCCGAAACTCTGGAGATCATGAAGCGCTGGGGTGCGGATGCCATCCGTGACTGCGACGGTACGGATTTCCCTGCCGAGCTGCAAAACCAGAACGCCAAGATCTACTCCACCTACTATACCACCCGCAAGGACAACGCCTGGGCCAAGGCCAATCCCGACGAGGTGCAGCAGTGCTACATTATGACCGGCTTCTGCACCGCCGCCGAGGGCGCTTTGGAGATCCCCCTGATGAAGGGCATCTCCCCGGAGCTGATGCAGGTCAACACCCGGGACGATATCAAGCGCTGGTGGGAAGTGATGGACCGCACCACCGGCCAGCCCATCTGCCCGGACAGCTGGGATTATAACGAGAAGACCGGCTGCGTGGTGATCCCCGCCCCGGAGGCTTTCCACGAGTACACTGTGGCATTCCTGGCATACCTCATCTGGGATCCGGTGCACATGTACAACGCCGTCACCAACAACTGGCAGAACTTCGAGCACCAGATCACCTTTGATGTCCGCCAGCCCAAGACCCACAAGTTCACCATGGAGCGTCTGCGCAAGTTCATTGCCGACCATCCTTATGTCAACGTGATCCGCTACACCACCTTCTTCCATCAGTTCACCCTGATGTTTGACGAGCTGAAGC
>ERZ1035006.2182-NODE-2182-length-11509-cov-6.417321_pt1 | contig 11509 bp, 12 predicted proteins | sample MGYA00520694_ERZ1035006 | MGnify/ENA primary metagenome ERZ1035006 (study PRJEB33766, sample SAMN09781746) | gut metagenome | biome: gut microbiome | host: Homo sapiens | place: Madagascar | study: EMG produced TPA metagenomics assembly of the PRJNA485056 data...
TGGACGTAACAAGTAAATTTGATTTAAAATCAGCAGATTATGATTCGCTGTGTGCATATATGACACAGCTCGGAGAGAAAAAATTCCGCGCAACGCAGATCTATGAGTGGATGCATGTCAGACATGTCACATCGATCGATGAGATGACAAATCTGTCTAAAAAACTGCGGGAACAACTGAAGGAGCAGTGTACATTTACCGTGTTAAAACCATTGGAGGTGCAGATATCGAAGCAGGATGGCACACGCAAATATCTGTTTGGACTCGATGATGGAAATATGATTGAGAGTGTGCTGATGCGTTATAAGCACGGCAATAGTGTATGCATTTCCTCACAGGCAGGATGCCGGATGGGATGCCGGTTTTGTGCTTCTACACTGGATGGGCTGGCGCGCAGCCTGACACCGGCAGAAATGCTCGAACAGATTTACCGGATCGGCTGCGATATCGGAGAACGTATCTCGAATGTGGTAGTGATGGGCAGCGGGGAACCGCTCGACAACTACGGCAGCCTGCTCGTATTTATCCGGATGCTCACGGATACACATGGGCTGAATATCAGCCAGCGCAATCTGACGGTATCGACGTGTGGACTCGTGCCGCGCATCCGTGAACTGGCAGATCAGAAGCTGCAGATCACGCTGGCATTATCGCTGCACGCATCCAGTCAGGAAAAGCGAAAGGAACTGATGCCGATTGCCAATAAATATGAGCTGTCCGATGTGATGGATGCATGTGATTATTATTTTAGCCAGACCGGCAGACGGGTGACCTTTGAATATTCGCTCGTTGGCGGGGTGAATGATACCGATGCGGATGTGGAGGGATTGTGCCGGATGTTAAAAGGTAAAAATTGCCATATCAACCTGATACCGGTCAATCCGATCAAGGAGCGTGATTTTGTACAGTCGGAACGAGCGGTGGTCGAAGCATTCAGGCAGAAACTGGAAAAAAACGGGATCAATGCCACGGTGCGCCGTGAGATGGGGCGCGATATTGACGGTGCATGTGGACAGCTCCGCAAGCGTCATATGGACGGTGTATAGCCCGGAGCATAGGAACATCTACCGGGATGAGGTGCGGGTGCACGACAATAAAAATAGATAGCAGGAGAGGGGATAGATGCCCTTCTCTTGCTTTTTTTGATCGGTTATGATACCATAATAAACGATTATGGGGTTTTGTAATTAAATCCCTGACACAGACCACCGTTTGGTAAAGGGCGGTCATGAAAAGCAGGAAAGGCAGGCGATAAAGGATGAAGACATTTTCCCTGACGGATATCGGGAGAGTCCGGGAAACAAATCAGGATTATGTATATACCTCGGAGAGTCCGGTGGGAAATCTACCGAATCTATTTATCGTGGCGGATGGCATGGGCGGTCACAACGCAGGTGATTTTGCTTCAAAGTATACCGTCGAACAGATTGTATCATACATAGAGCATGCGCCGATGAAGAACCCGGTTGATCTGATCCGCGGTGCACTGAACAAGACCAACGCAGGTCTGATGGCAATGGCAAAGAGCGAGGAGCGTTTTAGCGGCATGGGCACAACGGCCGTGATCGCAACGATCGTGGATGATTGTCTGCACGTTGCAAATATCGGCGACAGCCGGTTATATCTGCTGCGTGATGAACTCGAACAAATCACAAAAGATCATTCACTGGTGCAGGAGATGGTACGCATGGGAGAGATGCAGCCTTCGGAGGCAAAGTCCCATCCGGATAAAAATATCATCACACGTGCAGTCGGCGCGTTTGAGGATCTGGAGATTGATTTTTTTGAACAGCAGGTACATCCCGGCGATGTGATACTGATGTGTACAGATGGGTTGTCTAATATGGTGGATGATACAGATATGCGGCAGATCCTGCAGACCGGGCGTGATGTGGTAGAAAAAGTACAGCATCTGGCAGAGGCTGCCAACCGTGCCGGTGGAAAAGATAATATCACAGTTGCTGTGATTGAAATATAGTGAGTATGGATCGTGTGCGGAACTGGCATATGATAGGAATAATTTTGAGGTGAGAGAATTATGTTGGAAATAGGATCATTTATAGCGGATCGGTATGAGATCCTCGAGAAAATCGGTGCCGGCGGAATGTCGGATGTATATAAGGCAAAGGATCAGGTGCTGGGACGTTTTGTTGCAGTGAAAGTGTTGAAACCGGAGTTTGCGGAGGATGTGAATTTCGTGACAAAATTTCACACAGAGGCACAGTCCGCAGCAGGCCTGCAGCATCCGAACATCGTCAATATCTATGATGTCGGCAGCGAGGAGCATATGCATTATATCGTGATGGAATATGTAGAGGGCATCACGTTAAAGACATATATTGAGAAAAAAGGGCAGTTGAACTATAAAGAGGCGATCAGTATTGCGATTCAGGTAGCGCGCGGTATTGAGGCGGCACATAATAACAATATTGTGCACCGTGATATCAAGCCCCAGAATATCATGATCTCTAATGAGGGAAAGGTCAAAGTCACAGATTTCGGTATTGCACGTGCTGCGACTTCCAATACGATCCATTCAGATGTGATGGGCAGTGTGCATTACACGTCTCCCGAACAAGCGAGAAATGGGTTCGTAGATGGCAAGAGTGACATCTATTCACTCGGTATCGTGATGTATGAGATGGTGACAGGACGTGTGCCGTTTGACGGAGATACGACGGTTGCGATCGCGATCCAACATCTGCAGGAGGAGATGGTAGCACCTTCGGTCTACGCACCGGATCTGCCGATCAGTCTTGAGAAGATCATATTAAAATGTACGCAGAAGAGTCAGGATCGCCGCTATGCAACAATGGGTGAATTGCTCGTTGACCTGAAAAAAGCGCTGATGACACCTGACAGTGATTTTGTGACGATCGATTCCGGTATCAGTCAGGCCAAGACGACTGTGATCCGCGAGGAAGATGTGCGCGGTATTCAGGAGCGTGCAAATAGAAATTATGCAAATGCAGAAAAAACATCTGCAAAGACAGCCGCGAAAAAGTCTTATGAGTATGATGATGAGGACGATGAGGATGAGGAGGACGAAGGCGGTTTCCTCAACCCGAAGATGGAAAAGGCAGTCACGATCTTAGGTATTGTGACCGCAGTCATTATTCTGATCATTATCATCTACCTGATCGGAAGTATGGTCGGTATCTTTGGCGGTAAAAAGAACCATACAGATGAAACTGAGGATCAGACAACGATCGAGGACGAATCTGGCAAGATTGAGATGATCGATCTGAAAGGCAAGAATTTTGATGAGGCAAAGACAGAACTGGAGAACATGGGGCTGAAGATCTACCAGTCAGCGACAGAAGTCTCTGATGAGTATGAACAGGGTCAGATTATCGAACAGGATATACCGGTTGGCGATATGGTTGATGCGGGCACGATGGTGCGTGTCACAGTCAGCAGTGGCAAGAGTGAAGATGACACGGAGGAAACTACTGTACAGGTACCGCAGGTGACAGGATACACAGATACGGCAGCGATCGGTATGCTGACCGATGCAGGTCTGGATTACAACAGGGAGTATGAGAATTCGGATACAGTCGCAGAGGGTACTGTCATCCGACAGAGCCCGGAGAGTGGTGCATCCGTAGCGAACGGTACAAAGGTGACGATCGTTGTCAGCCAGGGCAGGCAGTCCGTAGCAGTGCCGGATCTGAAAAATATGACAGAATCGGAGGCACGTAAGGCACTGGAAGAAAAAGGTCTGCAGGTCGGAACCATCGGCTCCGATTACAGTGATACGGTTGAGGAAGGAAAGGTCATCGACCAGACTGAGGCAGTCGGTAAGACGGTGTATAGTGGAACGAGTATTGGATTTACGGTCAGCCTCGGCAAGAAGGAAGTGCTCTACATGCTGCGTGCGAATATTAAGCTGCCGAATGATGATACGGTTGTTTCGGCAAATATCACACTGCAGGACGCAGACGGTAATGAGCTTGATTCGTGGGCAAATGTATCGGCGGCATCCTTCCCGTTCCATATTGAAGTCACCAATATCAAGAGTTCCAGTGGAAAACTCGTGATTGAATGGGTGATGGAGGATGAAGAAGGCAATGTAACAACGAGTACGCAGAATGTGGCGGCTACGTTCGAGAAACAAAACTAGAGTGATAAAATTATAAAGGAATCTTTGCACATGCAGGGAAAGATACTAAAAGGGATTTCCGGATTCTATTATGTTCACATAATAGAATCCGGAATCTATGAGTGTAAGGCAAAAGGGGTATTCAGACAGCAGGGGATCAAACCGCTGGTCGGAGATCTGGTAGAGATCGATATCATTGATGAGACAGGAAAAAAAGGAAATATCGTGCGCGTATTGCCCAGACGCAATGCGCTCATCCGTCCTGCGGTCGCCAATGTAGATATGGCGTTGATCGTGTTTGCAGCAGCCACACCAGATCCGAATTTTAATCTGCTGGATCGTTTTCTGGTACTGATGGCGCGTCAGAATGTGCCGGTATGCATCTGTTTTAACAAGTCAGATCTTGTATCGGAGGAAACCAGGCAGACGTATGCGTCGGCTTATGAGGCGTGTGGTTATCCGGTAGAATTTATCAGTGTGAAACAGGATCAGGGAATTGACCGGCTGATGGAACAGCTCCGTGGAAAGACAACGACGATCGCTGGCCCGTCAGGCGCTGGCAAATCCTCTCTGATCAATCGGCTGCAGCCGCAGGTACAGATGGAGACAGGTACTGTCTCTAAAAAAATTGGCAGGGGGAAGCAGACAACGAGACATACCCAGCTCATTCACATTGAGGGCAATTCATACATTATGGATACGCCGGGCTTCTCATCGCTGTATCTGCCTTCGATGGATAAAGGAGAACTGCAGCAGTATTATACTGAATTCGCAGAATTTGAGCCGTATTGCAGATTTCAGGGATGCAGCCATATCAGCGAACCAGACTGCGGGGTCAAGCAGGCGCTGGCACAGGGACAGATCTCAAAATTGCGGTATGGGAATTATGTACAGTTGTACGAAGAACTGAAGGAACAGGAAAAAAACAGATATTAAGGATATCATAATGGATAATCAAACAATATTAATTGTGAGTGGTGGTAGTATAGCGGATGATTTTGTCTGCGGACTGATCTCGGACAATCATTATGGAATGGTGATCGCCTGTGACAGCGGAATGGAATTTTTTCGTCGGAACGGGTTGTATCCAGATCTGATTGTTGGTGATTTTGATTCTGCGGAGAAATCATCCGTCTGTTATTTTAAGGGACGGCCGGAGGTCATGGTGGAACAGTTTCCGGCAGAAAAAGATTGGACAGACACGGAACTGGCGGTGCGCAAGGCACTGGAACGAAAACCCGTACACATTGATCTTGTGGGTGCGACTGGCAGCCGGCTGGATCATGTACTGGGCAATCTGCAGCTGCTTCATATGGGACTGGTGCATGGTGTGGAGATTTTTTTGCTGGATGCACATAATCGCGTGCGTCTGATCGACCATTCACTTGTGATAGGGCAAAAAGAGCAGTATGGTGACTGGATTTCATTGATTCCGTATAATGACACTGTTCATGGACTGACATTGCGGGGAATGAAGTATCCACTCACTCAGGCATCCCTGACACCGGGTGTGACGCTTGGGATCAGCAATGAGATCGTGGAGCCGCAGGCAGAGATCGATTTTTCAGAGGGCATGCTGTTTGTGATCGAGTCGAGGGATTAGTATAGGGGATGTACCGGAGGATGGAATCAATGACCGGGTTGAATAAGTACAGATTGAAAAAAACAGGTATGATCCTTCTGGCTGCTGTATTTCTATCCTTATCCGGCTGTAGTATGCAGCCGGCAGGCAGCAGTATTTCACAAAAGCCGGATGTCACGCAGCAGACCGGAGCAGATACCGGGGCTGCCTTGACAGCAGCAGATATTCCGGAATATACCGGCGAGCCGCATGTAGTGATCGGGGATAATAAGCCACGCTTTTCGGATGAAGAATTGACGGTATCCGATTATGAATCCTATAGCGAACTGGATGAACTCGGACGATGTGGAGCCGCACAGGCATGTGTCGGGACCGACCTGATGCCAACCGGGAAGCGGGGCGAGATCGGAATGATCCGGCCGAGTGGGTGGCATACGGTCAAATATGATGTGGTAGACGGAAACTACCTGTACAATCGCTGTCATCTGATCGCTTATCAGCTCTCAGGCGAGAATGCCAACGAGAAAAACCTGATTACGGGTACACGTTATATGAATGTGACCGGGATGCTGCCATTTGAGGAACAGGTCGGAGACTATGTACGAGAGACAGACAATCATGTCATGTACCGTGTGACTCCGGTGTATGATGGAGATGACCTGGTAGCACGCGGTGTGGAGATGGAAGGTTATTCTGTGGAGGATGAGGGCGCAGGCATATGCTTTCATGTATTCGTCTACAATGTGCAGCCCGGGATAGGGATCGATTATGCGACTGGGGACAGCTGGCTGGCGGAGGAGACGGCGCAGCAGCAGACCACAGAGGAGACTTATGTACTCAATACGAACACCGGGAAGTTTCACCGGAGTGACTGCGCTTCTGTTGCACAGATCGCGGGACGTAATAAAAAGTATACATCCGAGAGCCGGGAGACATTGATTGCGGAAGGGTATTCACCATGCGGAAACTGTAAGCCGTGAATAATCAGTATGCGGTTACAATATATTCAATCAAATAAGGAGGACAAAAATGGTTAAACATGTGATTTTATGGAAACTGAAAGATTCCTATGGAGCAGAGGAAAAGGCGCAGATCAAGGCAGATATAAAAGCAGGTCTCGAAGCTCTGGCAGGTAAGATACCGGGATTGTTGGAGATTCATGTGCATACGGACGGACTGGCGAGTTCCAATGCAGATCTGATGCTCGATTCGGCATTTGAGAGCGAGGAGGCATTGAAAGGGTATGCGGTGCATCCGGAGCATGTAGCTGTTGCAGATGGAAAGGTACGTCCCCACACGGCAGAGCGCGTTTGTCTGGACTATGAAGTAGATTGAGATACAGATGATATATAAAAAAGTGCCGCACGCGGCACTTTTTTATATCATAGTTACAGTATAATAATATTTGCACAAGCAAGGTCATCGCCTAAATTATACACTTTTCCGGATGTCAGGCCGACTACGGTAGGCCTGAGAATGTAATAGGGACTGTTTTTGACGACTTTTGCTTTTTCGCCATTGCTCAATTCTACGATCGTATCTACCGGATAGAGGATCATACTCTGGAGAAAGTTTTCCATCACATGCAGGTCTAACTCCTGCGTCATAGACATGATCATCTCCACCGCCTCACGCTGTGAGAAGGCTGACTTGTAGGGACGCTCCGTTACAAGTGCATCATAGATATCAGCTACGGATAATACCTTGGCATATGATGTGATGTTGGCGCCTGAAGCTGCCATCGGATAGCCCGTGCCATTGATTTTTTCATGATGCTGCAGGACTGCGAGCTTGATCTCATTGGACAGATCAGGATTGTTCTGGATCATGCGGTAGCTAAATACGGGATGCTGGCGCATGACTGCAAATTCGTCATCATCGAGACGCGCGGGCTTGTTCAGAATCTCAAGTGGTATTTTGGTCTTGCCCAGATCATGCAACAGACCTGCGATGCCGATTTCATGAACCGCATGATCAGACATGCCCATTTTTTTCGCAACAATCATAGATATGGTTGCTACATCCACGCTGTGTTTGAAGGTGTACTCGTCACTTGTTTTCAGAGTGCTGATATCGATTGCCATGGCATCGTTTTCCTGGATCGCAGACATTAAGGTATCTGCAATATTCGCAGTTGTCTGGACAAGTGCCGGATCGTTCGTGTTGTTATACACATATTGGATTCCGGTTGCCACGCGTTCGCGTACACTGTCAGACAGATATACTTTTGCACGGTCATCTGTGCGCAGACGGTTGATATTATTTTGCGCAGCAGGTGAGGGCTTGTCATTGTCATCATCTGTGATTTCCTGTATATATACGCTCATGATGCCCATTTTTACCATGGAATCAATGATGTAGTCATCTAATGTCGCACCACGTGCCACCAACACCCGTCCGAGGCGGTCTACCACCGGATGGTCGATACGCATGCCGGGTTTTAATTGTCTGGTGCGCATATATTTTCTATGTATCATACGAAGATCCCTCCTGTAAGAACAGATAGATGTAGTATAACATAGCACATTTTTGAGGGCAAGACATATTGACAGTATCTGGGTCAATTGTCATAATAACAGTATAATAATTTCACTTGGATACAGGAGGGATTGCGATGAAGAAAATAATAATAACATTGATGCTGGTGGCAGTCATGTTGTCTGCCTGTGGGAAAGGGGATACTGTAAAAGAGACCACTGCAGTAGAACAGCCGGAGACTAATGCGCAGGATGAGCCCGGGGACACGGCAGATAATGAGACAACTGATGAAAGAAAAGATGAGACAGCAGACACCACGGAAGACACAGCAGAAGAGACCTCAGAGGTCGTGGAGCTTCCGATTCTGGACGAGATTGATCAAAAAACACAGGTAGGAGTCGCAGGTGCATCGCTAAAAGTAATTCCGATAGTTGTTGATCTGATGGATTGGGGAACCGGTACAGATCTTGATCCGGAAGCAATTAAAAAGGCAGCAACAAAATGGATGGCAGAGAAACAATATGATGATAATTCGGAGTTCATGGAGAAAATAATGATGGTAGATGGTGCATATCGACAGCTGATCGGAGATACCGATGACGGAAAAGAACTGTTGGAATCGGCAGGATGTGAGGATGCAGCATATCCGTGGTGTGATGCTCCGGTAGACAGTATTGAGGCGATCATGGAAGCTGTGGGACTCCGGTGATTAATGAGGCGATTGCTGCCGGTGAACAGGCATTGGACAGCCTGTATGCGGCAAAACAAAAATTAGACAGTGCCAAAGGATGGGGCTGGGTAGATCTGTTTGGCGGTGGTTTTATTACAGACATGATTAAACACGGCAAGATGGAAGATGCTTCACGGTGTATGGAAGATGCAAAATGTAATCTCAGAATTTTTCAGCAGGAATTGAGTGATGCGCAGATTTCGGCAGATCTTGACATGGAAGTGGGTGAATTCTTGGCTTTTGCAGATTTTTTCTTTGATGGATTGATTGCAGATTATCTGGTGCAGTCAAAGATTGAAGATGCGAGAAGGCAGGTTGCAGATGCGATAGGGCAGGTCTCGGATATTCTGGAAAAGCTGACAGCGAATACAGTTTGATGATTCAAGAACGCATGCGGAACATATTGGGTGAATAGGAACGGCAGTGAATGAGAATTACTGTCTGGAAGATTTGATACAACATCATCTTTGTGTAGGAAAGAGGCTGTCTGCAGGAGTTGCAGACAGCCTCTTGTATAAGCCAGGGTTATTCTTCGTATATATCATAGTCAGTGACTGTATCAAAAAACCAGAGGAATAGCAAACGGGTTAAGAAACTTTGATTTTGGAGGAATTTTAATGGCAATTATAGAACTGTTTGCTGGGGCTGGGGGTTTGGCTTTAGGGATAGAAAAAGCTGGATTTATTATCGGGAGAGGCACCGTGTCAGGCTTTTTCTTATGCTGGAAAAAGATTAGGACTTGAAGATGCAAGAGGAACACTTTTTTATCACTATGCAACTTTTTTACAAAAATTACAGCCCAAGATGTTGACAGAGCCGCCGAACAGACCACAGACATACCCGAATACCCGCACACAATCAAAACTGCACCTACGAAAAGACGGGGCGCGGTGGCTATTCATTAGCTGCCGCATCCCGTCTTTTCTTTTTGTTATTCTTTTTCCGAATTGTGCCATTCATTCAAAACAGCTTCTACCTGTGCGATTAGCTGTTCCTTATTTGGAATATAAGAAACATAGCGAGAAGTAAAGATATTGTTGGATAGACCACCGAGAGCATATTCAGCAGCTATACTGTCTTTATCCGTACAAAGGATAATACCGATTGGTGGATTATCATGTTCGTCATTCACTTCTGCGGCGTAGTAGTTCAGATACATATTAAGCTGTCCGGCAGCTTCCGGCGTGAGTTTGGTTGTCTTTAATTCAATCAGCACATACGCCCGGAGAATTTTATTGTAGAAAACCATATAAACATAGTAGTGGGTATTGTTCAATGTAATGCGCTGTTGCGTTCCTACAAACATAAAACCACGCCCTAATTCCAACAGGAATTTTTCTATTTGTGCGACCAGTGCTTTTTCAAGGTCACTTTCAAGCATGGGCTTGTTTTCTGGCACACCCAGAAATTCAAACACATACGGGTCTTTGATAATATCTAATGGGGTAGACATTTCAATTCCCTTTTCTGCGAGAGCAAGAACGGTTTCCTTATTCGTTTTTCCCTCTGACAGTAACAAGCGTTCGTAGAGAGAAGTGGAAATCTGCCGCTTTAATTCGCGTATCGACCACCCGGAGTTAATAGTTTCCTTTTCATAAAAACTGCGTTTGTCCGGGTCTGAAATTGTCAACAGCTCACAGTAATGCGACCATGACAATTTAACAGACACTGTCTGTTGAATTTGATAGCTCTGATAGAAGCGTCGCATAAATTTGCATTAAAGCGATTTTTTCATTCAGTTAAAATTTATCTGCCAAAGCAGCCGCTTGACTGCACCCCTCTGTTTTATCAATATCTCCTACATTGACAACTGCGGGAACTAATACTGTTCCTACCATTTTCCAGTTTAACAATGCGGCAGAACGCTCTATCGGAACACGTACACCGTCAAAAACGGATTCATCATTTTCCTCACAACAGGAAATCAGCGCACATTCTTTACCCGATAGGTCAACCTTTGCATTGTAGAATGAAAACAGCTTATCTATTACTGCTTTAATTTGTGACGGGATAGAGTACCAGTAAACCGGGGTTGAGAATACTACTGCGTCTGCTTCCTGAATAGCCGGGGCAATGGTATTAAAATCGTCATTAAAGGAACAGGCTTTCCCCGTTTTGAAGCAAGTTTCGCAGGCACGACACCCGCCTATATTCATTGTTGCAATGTCAAACCGGGTTATTGTATGCCCTTTTTTTTCTGCCGCCTTGATAAAAGCCTCTGTCATGGCAAAGCTGTTTCCTTTTTTACGGGGGCTGCCTGTGATTACAACTATTTTTTTGCGCATAAAATTATCCTCCTTTGATTGTGAGATTGACTTTTCCCATACAAGATATTATCATTATAGCAAGAATGGAACTAAAAGCAAGTACACACATTTAAGTGCGATACTAACATAAGGGTTATAAACTATCAGAAAGGAAAGTATAAAATGAGTGAACGGATTATTTCAAATGAATGTTTCAGAAGTACAGGATTTAGCTATACGTTGTCATTGATTAACGGAAAATATAAAATGACCATATTATATGTTTTAGCAGAATTTGGCATTGTCCGATTTAATGAAATGAAAAAGTACATTGAAGCGATTTCCTACAAAACATTAAGTGCAACATTAAA
>ERZ1035006.2184-NODE-2184-length-11504-cov-7.738929_pt1 | contig 11504 bp, 6 predicted proteins | sample MGYA00520694_ERZ1035006 | MGnify/ENA primary metagenome ERZ1035006 (study PRJEB33766, sample SAMN09781746) | gut metagenome | biome: gut microbiome | host: Homo sapiens | place: Madagascar | study: EMG produced TPA metagenomics assembly of the PRJNA485056 data...
GTATATCCTCTGCCTTTAAATCTTCAATTTTCAATGGTTTTTGAAAAAGCACATTGAGGTCATCCCATGTTATCGCCACAAATACAGCAGCAAGCGCCCACAGAAGAACCGCAGCAAAAATACAGTTTGTCATATATTTTTTCTTCAGTTTTTCAATCATATTTTCCCTCTCTTTTCTCTTACTTTATTTTTCTGAATCTCACGCCGCTGTCATACTTTTTCTTCAAAAGCTTTCTGTACGCCGCATTTTTCTTCTTAGGCAGTTTAAACAACATACCCTTCTTTGTCTTTTTAAATGCAGATGCACCAACCTTTTTCATTTTTGTCGTTTTCAGCGTTACGGTTTTGAGCTTCTTACACTTATAAAACGCTTTTTTACCGATCGTTTTGACATTTTTCGGTATCGTGATCGCAGTAATGCTTCTGTCACCTTCAAACGCACTGTCTCCGATCGTCACCAGACTACCCGGCAGTGTTACCTTCTTTAATGCCGTGCAATGATAAAACGCTTTCTTGCCGATCTTTGTAATACCCTCTGCAATCTTTACTTTTTTCAGCTTTTTATGGTTTGCAAATGCATACGGAGCAATTTCTTTTACATAGCAGGTTCTTCCTGCTGCATCCATAAAAGTAGTCGGAATCGTGATGTCCTCCGCATCTTCATCTGCTTCCTTGAAGGTGACATACACTTTACCGTCCTCTATCTGCGTGATCTCATAAATCTGACCGCTAACATCCATACTGTCTCCGACCTCCACAGCCTCATCCGGTGTCTCATCCCCATCATCTTCCGGCGCTTCACTTGGCTGCTGGCTAGGCGTCACACTTGGGGATTCGCTCGGCTGCTGACTTGGTGTCACGCTTGGAGATTCACTCGGTGCCGGACTTGGTGTTTCGCTCGGCATCGGACTCGGACTCTCACTTGGTGTCGGACTTGGGCTCGGCGTCTCACTTGGTTGCACGCTTGGTTTTTGGCTTGGCGTCTCGCTCGGTGCCGGGCTTGGGCTTGGCGTCTCACTCGGTGTCGGGCTTGGGCTTGGCGTCTCGCTCGGTATCGGGCTTGGGCTTGGCGTCTCACTCGGTGTCGGACTTGGGCTCGGTGTCGGTCTTGGGCTTGGCGTCTCACTCGGTGCCGGGCTTGGTTTTTGGCTTGGCATCTCACTCGGTGCCGGGCTTGGGCTCGGTGTCTCGCTCGGTGTCGGACATGGGCTCGGCGTCTCACTTGGTTGCACGCTTGGTTTTTGGCTTGGCGTCTCGCTCGGTGCCGGGCTTGGGCTTGGCGTCTCACTCGGTGTCGGGCTTGGGCTTGGCGTCTCGCTCGGTATCGGGCTTGGGCTTGGTGTCTCGCTCGGACTCTCCGATCCGCCGGATGAGGTACCATAATATTTCTCTACTCCGATACCTCCAAGCTCTGCCTCTGTTGCCAAATCTGCCGGATAGGCTTCCTCTCCCTTATGCAGCAGATACAGTCCTGCTGCAGCACCTACCAGACCTGCATTGTAATCCAGTGCTACCTCATTACAGTTATAATCCGCCTGATTGTCAGCGTATGTATCATATTCATCACTCGGGCCGCCAACAAGGGCTCCAAGCAGTGTATAGTGATCTTCCCTTACCTGTCCCGCATCATTTGATCTGGATGCTGCGCGGTGATGCGGATATTTTGCCGCATTCTCATTATAGCCGACTACAAAACAACGTTTCGCCTTGTTATTTCCAAGCAGATATTTCATCTGTCCGGTTGCCCAGCTGCTGTAATTGCCGTCTGTCATGGATAACTTCTGGTTTGCCTGATCGTAGATCAGCCCCATAAACTGTGCAGATGCATTATATCTTGCTGAGCCCCAGCCGTTGATCATTTTAAAGCCTTGTTTTGTATTCTTACTGCCATAGCTGGCAAAGGCACTAACCGCTGTATAATCCTCTTTCAAAACCGCTGCTACCGGCCATGTATTGTCCCATGTCAAGCACCAGCCTGTATTTAACTTTCCATAATAGGCGTCTCGCTGCTGTTTATAACTTTCGTTACCTGTTGCAGCATATAATGCAGCAGCTGCTGCACAATAATCATCCTCCCAGTTATTTGACTTATAAAACGGAGAAGCGCCCTGTGTTGCTACCTGCTTATTACTGCATTTTTTTGCAAAAGCGAATAAATCTTCCGCCGTCTTTAAATAAGCCTTACTCTTTAACAAAGCCTCTGTTCCGCCCTGCTTCTGGTAGTTAGCCGCCTGCAATGCAAGTGCTGCTACCGCAACAGAGACTTCATCTGTCGCCGGATTAGAAGCTGTCGCAAAAAAGGCCGGTCTGTCTATTGTCTGTCCTTCGGGTGCTTCCCACTTTGCATGGTCACTGTCTCCGTCTCCGACCTGATAGCAGAAAGCTTCTACAGTATCTGTCCCCTCTTTATAGATCGTACAGCGTGTAAAATAATCACAGAAGTAATCCATGATCGTATTAAAATGCGCCGTCTGTCCCAGCTCATCGTAAGCATCGGCAAACTGATAATACCCAAGTGCCAGAACGGTTGCAGCGTATCCCTGTGGCAGACCGAATTTCACATGATCGCCCGCATCATGATAGCCGCCGCTTACATCTACTGTCTTTCCATTATAGGTCACATGGCTGTCATATGTATGGCAATTTCCTCTCCAGGAAAAAGCACTGTTTTCATCCACATCTGTTCCGCACATATTTCCATCATAGAAATAAAGCGATTCCTGCAATAGCTTGGCAAAATTGTAGCTGATATCCAGATTCAGATCTGTCGTCGTATCTTTCTGTACACCGCCTCCACTACCGCCGCTTCCACCGGTCTCATCATTGGTATCCCCTTTGGAATAATCCATCGAAGACTGTGATCCGTAATTGTATGCCACAGTTTCGATCATAATATCCGACGCATCGACATAAGTGCTGCTGAAACCAAATCCCGGCGGGTTAGCAGACATTTTACCTGTCCCAAGTACCGCATTGGAATTTTCTTTATTCGGATACAGATAGATCGTATCGCCATCTGCGGTAAAGGTTGCATTCCAACATTTGAATTTAGCTGCACTGCCGGACAGCACTGTCATTGTGATCACCCAGTCACAAATACTTTTTCCGGTCTGATTATCCACAGAAAGCTCAAAACCGGACCAGTCATTACTCGGCTGTCCCTGCGCATTTACCGTAACGACCACATTTCCGGAAGCCTCTCTATCCGTCGTTATCTGACCGCCGCCGCTTCCACTATTACCGGATGCATCTGTCGTAAAATAAATATCTGATATTTCATAGCTTACACTGCTGCCCGATGCCAGATTGGCAAACTGCAGTCCCAGCTTTCCGATCCTGTCATAGCCACTCCAATCCATAGAAGCCAGATCAAATTTTGCCGTGGCACTTTCTCCTGCTGCAATATTAACCCATTCTCCATTTTTCCAGCTATAAGCCTCGCTCATACCAAATGCCATACAGCCAGTCTGCCCTCCTGCATAGGCTGTCAAGGTATTTACCTTAAAATCTACCACAAGCTGCTTTACACCCAGCGCATCCAGTTCCTGCTTTTCATCCATATCCGATGGCAGCTTGACCAACAGCTCCGCAGCCGGTGTATTACCATCTGTGCCATCTACAGCCGTGAGTGTCCCTGCCATTTCGATATAAGCGGAAAGATCGATCTTACCGTCTGCCGCATATACTGTCTGCCCGGGCAATGTCATTGGGCTCATTACAACTGCCACTGACAAAACAAGCGCAAGCACCCTGTTTCTTTGTTTTCTCCGTACTCTTTTCACAAAAACCTCCCTCGTTGCATACCAACAGTTAGATTTATTGTAACAAAATAATGAGCCAATGTCGCTTGGCTCATTATACGGAAATTATGCACTTGTTTTGTATAAAATGTCATGTTCTTTCGGATTACATGACTTATTTACAACTTACACAAAGCTGATTACTTCTTCCTTCGGCGCTTTTGTCTTCTCCACAGAAATAGCATGCAGCACCGGACCTTCCTTGCCATAATCTTCAAAGTATTCAATAGCTACCTTTGCTGTTACCTTGACCCATTCCTTCTGTTTTAAGGTATCTGCCTGGTCATACTTGCAGGCATACCCCAGAAATGCCATATCCTCTGCACAGCAGGTCATTGCCATTCTGCCCGGTACAAAATATCCCTTCGGGAAGTTTTCAGGGTGCAGCACCATACCCACATAGGAGATCGTCTTGCCGGCATAACGCTGCATATTATCCAGCACATCAATATACCAGATTCCATAGCCTGTATCATCCAGATCGATCACATCTGCACCCACATCAAACGGCAGATCTTCTTCGAGCGTCGCATTTACTTCGCCGTTCTTATCCTCAAAGATGATTTCAGCATTCTGGTTGATCGCCTTGATATTTCTCTTATAAGTCGGTATCTGTTCAATAATATTGTCACAGCGGTTCATGATGATCAGCTCGGACTTGCGGATATGTTCTGCCAGCAGAGATTTCATATTCGTAAAATAGGTGGAAAATGTAGAGCCGTCGATACAGGTAATCTGCTGTTCCAGCTTCCAGTGCCATGGCAGTTTTACATTTTTGCTGTTCCACATACCGTTAAACTCGATCAGGATACGCGCCGGTTTATGCTTTTTCTCCAACTCGATCAAATTCTGCGCTGTAAAATCTTCCTCATCCTCGATCAGTTCCATGACCGTTCTGCTCTTTTTCAGAAGTGCCGCATCATATTCGATATCGCCTTCCTCACATACGATCAGAAGCGTTTTTGCTCGCATCTGGAAATAAGGCTGCGCGATCGTATACTGGATAAATTCTGTCTTACCACTGTCTAAGAATCCGTTAATCATATATACAGGAATCATAAGTTCTTTCCTCTTTCTTATCATATTTCTGTCTGCTTATTTACTGAACAGCTCTTTTAAAGCATCTTCCTTCAGTTCGGAGCCAATGACACAGATCTTACCGGTGTACTCAGCACTGCCATCACGGATCTCGCTCTCACCCGGTACATAATCAAAGTGGATAAAGCCGTTCTCAGACGGAAGCATACCTTTTGCACGCAGGATAAAGCCATATTTTTCTTTGTCTTCTAATGCATCCAGCATATTTTGTAATTCTTCCTTTGTATACTTGTCCGGTGTTTCCATGCCCCAGCTTGTAAATACTTCATCTGCATGATGATGTCCATGCCCGTGGTCATGTCCGCAGCAGCAGTGTCCGTCATGATCATGATGATGTTCATGCTCTTCGTGATCATGGTCATGATGATGCTCATGTTCCTCGTGATCGTGATCATGGTGGTGCTCATGTTCCTCGTGATCATGGTCATGATGACAGCACTCATCGTCATGGTCGTGATGATGGTGTTCATGCTCATGCTCTTCCATAACAGCTTTCAGGAGCTCTGCTTCCAGATCCTTGGCACCTTCGATGGCTTCCATGATCTTTTTGCCGTCAAGTTCATCCCAAGGGGTTGTAATAATAGCTGCCTTTTCATTATGCTGACGGATCAGTCCGATACACTGGTTGATCTTTTCCTCGCTCATTTCACCTGTACGGCTTAAAATGATCGTGCCTGCATGCTCGATCTGGTTCTCGAAGAACTCACCAAAATTCTTTAAATAAGTCTTGCATTTCTTTGCATCCACAACTGCAACCGCACTGTTCAAATGTACGCCTGCTTCTCCTGTTGCACCTTCCACCGCACGCATGACATCGGAAAGCTTTCCGACACCGGATGGCTCGATCAGGATACGGTCAGGATGATACTGATCCAGTACCTGCTTCAGTGCTGATGCGAAGTCACCAACCAAAGAGCAGCAGATGCAGCCTGAGTTCATCTCTGTGATCTCTACGCCTGCTTCCTTTAAAAAGCCGCCGTCAATACCGATCTCACCGAATTCATTCTCGATCAGAACGACCTGCTCGCCCTGCAGTGCCTCTTTTAACAGTTTCTTTATCAAAGTTGTTTTTCCTGCTCCCAAAAATCCGGAAACAATATCAATTTTTGTCATGTTCTTCACCTTTCTTTGTTCTGTTTCTTACTATAGTTATCTTTTACACCGAAAATCACAGGATTTTCCATGCCGCTATACACATTATAGCACACTTGTCAAACAAGAAATTCCGCAAATCTTCCTTTATCTGCCTGACTGCATTCCACCGTCACTGAAATGCCATCTGCCTCATAGCTTTCCGAAAGCACATTTGCCTGTTCTTTCAAATAAGAGAAGATGTCTCCTCTTGCATAAGGCAGGCACATATGACAGATCTCATGCCCCGCATACACCCGTTTCAGCACTTCATCCGCCAGAAGCGTTATGCTGTCCTCTTCCTTTGCGGACATATATACCGCCGATTCAGTTGCCCTTGGGTAACTCGCTCCTTCCATCCGGTCAACCTTATTATATACCATCAGAACCGGGATATCCGCAGCACCGATCTCCTCCAGCGTTTCATTTGTAACGGCAATATGGTCTTTGTAATCAGGATCCGAAAAATCCACCACATGCAGAAGCAGATCTGCACCTGCTGCCTCCGACAGTGTAGACCTGAATGCCTTGACAAGACCATGTGGCAGCTTGTCAATAAAACCGACTGTATCGGACAGGAGCACCGTTTTGTTTTCCTTCGGTGTAATACTGCGGACTGTTGTATCCAATGTCGCAAACAGCATATCCTTTTCCACGACCGTTTTTTCCGCATCACCCAGATAGCGCATGACCATGCTGTTCATGATCGTCGACTTTCCCGCATTAGTATAACCGACCAGTGCAACGCGAGGGATCGCGGATCTTGCACGTTTCTTCTGCTGTGTCCGGCGTTCCGTTTCCATTTCGGCAAGCTCGCGCCTGAGCTCTGTCAGGCGGCTCTGTGCCCGTCTTCTGTCAAGCTCCAGCTTCTTCTCGCCGCTGCCTCTGCTGCTCATGGAGCCGCTCGTTCCGCCCTGTCTGGATAGTGCATCATGCAGTCCTACAAGACGTGGCAGCAGATATTGCAGCCTTGCCACCTCTACCTGCAGCATTGCTTCTCTGGATTTTGCCCTGGATGCAAAAATCTCCAGAATCAGCGTCGTACGATCCATGACTGCCATTCCCGTATCATCCTGAATATTCCGGAGCTGGGACGGCGTCAGTGAATCATTGAACAAAAGCAGGTCTGCCTGCAGTTCTTCCGCTTCTTCTCTGATCTGCTCCAGTTTTCCCGGTCCTACATAAATTGCTTTATTGATCTGTGTGTGCTGCACACAGCTTCCCACTACTTCCATCTCGCAGGCATTTGCCAGCTCTGCAAGCTCTGCCATAGAACGTTCAAATTGTCTGTCATTTTGCGTATCCACGCCTACCAGATATACCTTGTCCATGTTTCTCCCATTTCCTTTTCTATTTCCAAACATCAAGGTCGGGGATTTTGACCCCGACATCATTTTAATATGTTTAGAAGCATTACGCAAATAAAAAATCTATGAACTGCGCACATCTTTGCAAGCCTGCTTTTACTGTATAGGAATGACAAAGAAATTTCCTATACAATAAAAAAAGAAGGATAGCATGCGCTACCCTTCTTCACTCTTTCTCTCTTTCTTCTATTACAAAATCAGCTTCTGTCCAAAAGCTCTGTATAGAAATCTGTGTAGTCCGTTCTGCCGGCTTTCATACAGTCGATTGCTGATGATGGATGCAGATTTAATCTGCCTGTCAGGAAGTATGGGATATCATAGCCCCAGACAACTCCCTGCTCTTTCAGTGCCATCATCTGTGTCTCCACAAATTTCAGTACCGGGAATAAATTGTATTTCGGATTTTTCAAAAAACCAAGCAGCAGCTCCATTGCACAGTTACCTGCGCCACGTCCCATGGAGCTCATCGTAGCGTCCAACAGACTTACCCCTCTTGTCATGGATTCAATCGTATTGGCAAAAGCAAGCTGCTGGTTGTTGTGTGCATGGATTCCGACATATTTGCCTGCTGCATCCATTGCATCCACATATTTATCGGAAAGAGCGCGGATCTGCTCCGGGTAGAGAGAACCGTAACTGTCTACAAGATATACACCATCTACATTTGTCTCTGCCAGCATCTTCAGTGCAGTATCCAGATCTGCCTCCTGCGCATTGGAGATTGCCATGATATTACAGGTAACCTCGTATCCCTTTTCCTTTGCATCCTCGATCATATGGATCGCTGCAGGCATTGTATTGATGTATGTTGCCACACGTACCATATCGATCACACTGTCTTTTCTATCAATGATATCCTTTTTATAATCGCAGCGGCCTACATCTGCCATGACCGAAATCTTCAGATCAGAGTTGTTATCTCCCACGATCGCACGGATATCGTCTTCATCACAGAATTTCCACTTGCCGAATTTATTGACATCGAACATATCCTTAGATGCCTTATAGCCGAATTCCATATAGTCAACGCCCGCTTTTACATTTGTACGATACAGTTCATTTACAAACTCATCCGTAAAATAAAAGCCGTTCACCAGTCCTCCGTCTCTGATTGTTGCATCTAATACCTTGACGTCAGTACGAACTGTCATCAAGTTTCCTTTCTGTGCCATTGTAATCTACTTCCTTTCTTTTCTCTTTCATGCTTCAACGCTTTAAAGCATGTGAGTACATACTAGCACACATGTCCAAATTCTGCAAGTCCTTTTTTGGTTTTCGGGCAGGTCATAGACAGAATTCCTGTCGATTGCTTTCTGCCCCTATAGCTGTGGATACTTTTCTTTCAAGTATCCGCAGAAAGCCTCCACGCCCTTTTTATTCAGGTGATCCGCATCCCCGAAGCAGTCATTCGGATAACAGTAAAAATCAGGGTAAAACAGCACATCAGGAAACTCCTGCACCAGATTAGCCATATAGCCGCGATAATGATCTTTCAACTCCCGTGTAAAGATTTTATAAGAAGTCTCATTGACCGGTGTCTGCTCCAAGATCACCTGTATGTTGTTTTCCCTGCACAGAAGAAACATCTGCGTCAGATAGCTTGTAATGATATCGGAAGCACTAAAGTCACTGACCTTGGCTTCTCCGTCCACGTCATCCGAATGGTCTGCCGTTCCATAATAGGTATGCCCGCTGTCTGCTTCCACCTGTGCATATTTCTGAAGGTTTTCCTGTCTGCGTCCACAGAATACCGCTTTTTTCAAAGCCGTTGCATATTTATTCGGCATATAGAATTTATATTGCAGATATTCCAGTCTGCAGTGATTGATCAGAATATGTTCCGTATCCTGAAAACTTTTTGCACGCGATACCAGATCCGAAAAGTCCGCACTGCGCAGCGTATGAAAATAAATGCATCTTGTCCATAATGTATCCACATCCATATAATGCATCGGCGCATACGCGATCACAACCGTCTGCGGCAGATCATCCGCGTGTGTTTCGATATATTCCTTCAGCGCATAATAGCCCTCGATCGGCGTTGTCCCACCCAGTGCAATATTATAGCTGCCTTCCCAGAGAAGCGCCGGATCCATGCCCGCCTTTGTGCGGGAATCACCGACGATCAGTACCCTTGCAGCAGTACCCGTTTTACCCTGCACATAATCCTGCTGCTGCCTGTACATCGCATACTCCCCATCCAGATAGTTTTCCGGAAAAAGCATGCAATACAGCGGCAGAAGGAGAAAGAAAGGAAACAAAAGCAATATTAACTTTTTGACAATACTACCGATTTCTTTCCACATCATTTCTATTACCTCAAAATTGGAAATATACAAATTCCTGTGCATTAAACGATGCCAGCAGGATCACGAGGAGCATAAATCCATAATAAAAGCTCCAGCGAAGCACCGGTTTCCACATCTCTGTCTTGCGGATCGGATCTGCATGCAGACTACAGGCGTCATAAACAGCCAGCAAAGCAAGCGGCAGAGCCAGTTCCAGAGCCGTCCGCAGTGTCAGTCCGAGTCCCGCAAAGCCTGTCTGCAGGTAAGAAAGCGGATGCCCTATGCCTGTCCACATATCCCACAGGATATATACTGCCTGTGATACCGACCCGGCCCGGAAAAAGACCCATGCCAGCATCACGAGAAAAAATGTCACAAGTCTGCTGATGACCAGAACGCCCTTCTTCTCTGTCCCCTCTTTGACGCGTCTGATATGTGCCCGAAACAGTGGAATACTGTTTTCCAGAATCTGCAGCATACCATGAAGTCCTCCCCAGATAATATAGGTAAAGGCAGCGCCATGCCAGAGTCCGCTCACCAGAAACGTCACAAGCAGATTTGCACAGTGTCGCAGCTTTCCGACTCTGTTACCGCCAAGCGGGATATAGACATAGTCCCGGAACCAGGTGGATAAAGAAATATGCCATCTGCTCCAGAACTCCTTGACAGAGGCTGCAAAATACGGACTGTTAAAATTCTGCATCAGCCTGATATCAAACAACTTTGCTGTTCCGATCGCAATATCCGAATATCCGGAAAAATCGCAGTAAATTTGTATCGTAAAGAAAAAGGCTGCAAGCAGCATGGCAAAGCCCGGATAGTCCTGCGGCGTGTCAAAAACCAGATCCACATATACTGCAAGATTATCAGCGATCACAAGCTTCTTAAAAAAGCCCCATGCCATCAGCTTCAGTCCATATACTGCCTCTTCCCGGTGAAAAGTATGTTCCCCCTTGATCTGCGGCAATAAATTCGATGTACGCTCAATAGGTCCTGCCACAAGCTGTGGAAAAAAGGAAATAAAAGCAGCATAGGTAAAGAAATTCCGCTCTGCTTCCACTTCTCCCCGATATACATCGATCACATAGCCGAGCGTCTGGAAAGTATAAAAAGAAATACCCACAGGTAACAACAGGGTAAGCGTATGCGCCTGCACCGGGATCGCACATTTTTGGAGAATCCGTACGATCGTCAGATCAAAGAAATTGTAATATTTGAAAAAAAACAAAACACTCATGCATGCTGCGACCGTCAGCCATAAAAACATCTTTTTGTGTGCAGGGTATTTTTCAAGCAGCCTTGCACAGCCATAAGACAGCGCGGTTGTAAACAGAATGAGTACGACATATTTGACATTCCAGCTCATATAAAAATAGTAGCTGACAATAAGCAGAAAAAAAGAACGGTATTTACTTGGAAGTGCCCAATATAAAAAAAAGACAATCGGAAGAAATATGGCAAACGCCAGTGAATTGAATAACATGTTCTTGTCCTTTGTTAAATACTTTATAAAAAAGCAAGCAGGACGGTAAGCCGGGTTATGTCGTTGAATGATCATCTATCTAGACCTGCTGTTGCCAGCAGGCTCAAGCAACCTACCTGAGAACGCAACGGGCCGCTGCATCGTTCTCTGCTCGGTCTTGCTTCGGATGGGGTTTACATGTGCCCCTGCTGTTACCAGCAGGGCGGTAGTCTCTTAAGCTGCCTTTCCACCCTTACCGGGAGATCCCGGCGGTATATTTCTGTTGCACTTGCCTTGGAGTCACCTCCACCGGACGTTATCCGGCATCCTGCCCTGTGAAGCCCGGACTTTCCTCACC
>ERZ1035006.2186-NODE-2186-length-11504-cov-4.127435_pt1 | contig 11504 bp, 6 predicted proteins | sample MGYA00520694_ERZ1035006 | MGnify/ENA primary metagenome ERZ1035006 (study PRJEB33766, sample SAMN09781746) | gut metagenome | biome: gut microbiome | host: Homo sapiens | place: Madagascar | study: EMG produced TPA metagenomics assembly of the PRJNA485056 data...
GTTGAAATAGAGAAAGAGGTGTGGGATAATTATTTTATTGGTAATCCGAATGAGAGGAGTACATACAAATGAAAGCAGATGAAAAGTTGGAGTCATATGAAATTACAGATTATCATCGCTTAAAATATCTTGGGGATGATTTGAATGAGGTTTTAACTCTGTTATTAAAGGGGATGCGAGCCGGTGTTGGTTTATTTGAAGTAAGTAAAACAATCAGGGCGTTATACTTAAATGAGGCATATTTTGAATGTATCGGTTATACGCAGGAAGAATATGCAGAGAAAGAAGAGAATGTATTAGAGACATTAATCCCGGAGGATGCGGAAGGATTTCTGAATTGTATTCTGGAACATGCGCCGAAACGCGAGCCGATTAATTATAATTTCCGGGGATATCTTCATGATGGAACACTTGGATACTTTGAGGTAAGAGCAACAGCAATTGTCAGTAAATTATCAGATTATCCGATATATCTTACGGTTATATTCAATGTAACAGATGCAAAAGAAAATGAAATTCATCTGGAAGAACTTAAAAAGGTGAATGCAGAATTATCAATTCAGCAGGAACGATATAAAATATTGGAAGCAACTGCATATGGATTACTGTTTGAATACAGTCCGATGACTGATACTATGGTCTTTTCTTATAATTTTCCTGATAACAAGAAACGGAAAGTGATTCCGAATTATACGAATTTTATGCGGAGATTTCCATTGGTTCACAGCAAACATATTGCGAAGTTTGAGGAAGCATTATCCGGTGCCTGCAAGGAAGTGACAGAGGGGACACTGGAGTACCTGTCAACTGTATCCGGTGGTGGATATCGCTGGCATTCAACACATTATAAGAGCTTGGCTGATGAAAGCGGAAAGGTGATCAGTGTCATCGGACGGATTGAGGATATCCACGATCAGAAGATGGAGAAGGAACATCTGAATTATAAAGCAGATGTTGATGGACTGACGAAATTATACCGGAAAGAGGCTGCATTTATAAAAATGCAGGAATATGTAAATGATGCACCGGAGGGCGAGTTTTACTTTGTGATTCTCGACCTGGATGATTTCAAGCAGATCAATGATCGGCATGGCCATCAGTATGGGGATGAGGTATTGAAGCAAATGGCGGCTGCTCTGGTACGAATCTTTGGCGAGAACAGTATTCTCGGACGGTTTGGCGGTGATGAGTTTGTAATATTGACCAAGAATGTGACAAAACAGGAAGTAATAGAGTCGTTGAAACAGATTCAGAGTGATGTGAAATTCTGTGCCGGTGTGGTTCCATGGAAGAATCAGGAGGATGTGAAGGACATCTTTGACTGGGCGGATCATGCCATGTATCAGATGAAATACGAACAGAAGAACGGAATTAATTTTATAGACCGTAAGTAGGAGGAAGTATGAATACATACAGTGCGCGTATCAGTAAGGTAATCAATCAGATCATCACAGGCATTCTGGCGGTAGTAATTCTGATTTTTGTAGTAATTGTAACGATTCTTTCCGTAAAGAGCAGTAATCAGAAGATTGAAAATCAGGCAATTGAAGTATCCGATGCGATTTCAAAGGAGATTGCACAGAAGCAGGTATACCTGCAGTCTATGGCAGCTGCAGCAGAACGGCTGGGGGTAACGGGATATGAGGGGAAGGTTCCTCTTAGAGCAGGCGATTCATCAGAAGATACCTGGTCAGAGACAATGAAACTGGTTGACTCCTACGTGGCCGGTGATGAGAATATTTCGGCTGCTTATACCTGTTATGATACGAATAGTACTGTGATGAGCGGTGGCTGGGAGCCGCCGGCTGACTTCGTGGTTATGGAACGGGAATGGTACATTCAGGCGAAGGCGGACCCTGATAACACTTATGTATCAACACCGTATGTGGACGAGCAGACCGGCAATTTCTGTATTACGATCTCGAAGGCATTTCAGGTTGATGGCACAGTTGTAGGTGTTGTCGGATTTGACCTGTACATGGATAATATCATTGATCTGGTAGCGGCACAGAATACCTCGGATAGCGGATATGTGTTTCTGGTAGCGGCAGATGGAACCATTCTGACACATAAGAGTGCGGATCTGGCATTGACTACCGAGCATTCAGAGAATTTAAGTACAGCCAACCGGGGACGGTACCAGAAGCTGGCCAATCAGGATGGAAGGATATATCAGATTACAGATTATAATGGAAGAGCTATGCGAATGATTGCATCTACCATTGATGAATGCGGATGGAAAGTCATTGCTGCTGAGTCTACACTGAAATCACTGCAGATGACGATCATCCTGTTTGTAATATGTATTGCCATATTAATTGTTTCAATCCTGTTATCATCCCGGATCTGTAAGAATAAGATCGGTGCATGGTTCCAGCCAATTGAGTCGGTCAGTGATAAGGTTGGAGATATTGCAGAAGGAAATTTGGATGTCCGGTTTGATGAAGAGCCGATTACAGATGAGATTGAGAAGCTGAGCGGATCTCTGAATCAGACGATTGACAGCCTGAAATATTATATCAATGATATCAGTCAGGTGGTGACCGGAATATCCAACAAGGATCTGACCGTCAGAATCGAGGCTGATTATAAGGGAAGCTTTCTGGAGATAAAAGAGTCATTGCAGGTAATTCTGGACAGCCTGAATCAGGCATTTGCTGATATCGAAAAACAGGCTGAGGTGGTAGTGGAATTTTCAAAGCAGGTAGAACAGAGTTCATTTTCTGTAGCCGAAGGTGCAACTGAGCAGAATGAAGCAATCATGGATGTCGTATCCAATATGTCCGTATTGTCGGATGAGATTCATCATATCAAAGGGAATGCGGCAAATGTCAGTCAGGTATCGGATGCGACGAATGAGAAGCTCCAGCATGGTAATGAAGAGATGCAGAAGCTGTTGACTGCAATGGATGAGATTAACGAAAGTTCCGGAAAAATCAGTGAGATTATTACCACGATCAATGCGATTGCGGATCAGACAGGGCTTCTGGCACTGAATGCATCGATTGAGGCAGCCAGAGCCGGTGAGAACGGAAAGGGATTTGCGGTTGTAGCAACTGAGATTTCAAAGCTGGCAGCTGAAAGCCTGAAAGCGAGTGATTCCATCCGGATGCTGATCGATGATTCCGGTGAGGCTGTAAAGAGAGGGCGTGGGATTGCAGAAGCGACGGCTGAAACCTTAAGCAGTGGTGTAGAGGAATCTGCACATTCTCTGGAGGATATCCGAATGATTGCAGAGCATGTGGATAATCAGTCTGCAGCGGTTGATATGATAACCGGAAGAATCGAAGAAATCAGCCGGATCATTGAAGCAAATGCGGCTTCTTCACAGGAAAATGCAGCAATCAGTACAGAATTGATCAATTGTGCGAATGCACTGAAACAGGAAGTAGAAGCTTTCAAACTGAATGAAACTGAATAAAAATAAAAGGCTCCGCAGGATCAGGATTCCTGCGGAGTATCTATTTTCATGGTTCGGACATTCATACCATTGATCTCGACATGGTCATCAACGGTAATGACGAAACACTGGCGACCATCAATGTACTGAGTCTTGATCAGATCAGTCCGATCGGAGTTTACCTTGATAACAATGTCCGGTGTCTCAATGCTTAATTTCTTGGTATTGGTAAGGTTTGATGCAAGGAGCCTGGTCTTAGCCCCGGCAATTTCCTCGTATTTCTGATCGAAATCCTGTAATTCCTGTTCCGGAACACCGCTGATTTCAAACAGATTTTTCATTTCATTGCGGCTTAGCGTAAGAGGATCCGGATTATTCTTGGTTTCTGCGATCATTTCATTCAGATTCTCATGAATAGAAGAGACCACTTCATAATCGGCTTCCTCACCCAGAGTATCTAACAACAGGGATTGGAAGGTCTCTTTCTGGCTGACCGGAGACATTGGAGTTACACTGCCAAGAAGCTGTTCAATCAGTTCCGGATGGGTATCCTCCGGATTCTTACTGTAATACAATACGTTATGGATATCGGAACCCCGATCATTGAAGGCCGGGAACAGGAAGCCTTTCATTGGTGCTTCTACGATCCAGTCACGGATCCGTTCCCCGATCACATTGCTGTCCGACAGATAAGAAAGACCGCCCTTGCTCCGGTTGACCGGACAGATGCTGCAGAGCAGGAACTGATATACTTCCTCCGAGGCATCAAACATTTCGGCACCATCGGTTGCACGGCCCGGCACATCATAATTTCCATAGATCAGAATAATATAATAGTTTTCCGGATAATCAAAGGCTGTGATCACACGGTCATAAAATTCCTGCAGAAGTGCGTCATCCTTCAGCTCGGAGGCACGAAGCTTCATCAGAAACTCCTGTGTACCGCCGTTAAATTCCTGTTCTGTAGGGAACTCCATGTTTAACAGATTTTTGCCAATGGTTCCGGATAATGTTGCCTTAAAAAGGTCATTGTATTTTAATGCTTCATCCTTGGCAAGGGACAGAAAGGCCTCCTGCATGGTACATACTTTTTGTTTATTATAGTCCACATAACAGCTGCATATCTTGGACAGGCAGGATGATTCCTGCATAAATAATTTTCGGATTTCTAAGGTTTCTTTTTTATTCATTGGTATACTCCATTTCTTATATCATATGTTCTTATCCTACCATATTTTGAAATGGGATTCAATGTGCCGAAATAGAAGTTGCGATGAAGAAAAAACTACTGTATGATAAATAGCAGAGGGTTATTATAACAGCAGGTGAGACCGGATATAACAGAAAGTATGAAACTGATCAAAATACATAGGAAGGGAACAAAAACATGATACAGGTAGAGCATGTAACGAAGAAGTTCGGAAAAGAATTTACGGCAGTCAATGATTTAACGTTTACCATTAATAAGGGGGAAATTGTAGGTTTTGTCGGACAGAACGGAGCCGGTAAGACAACTACGATCAAGATGTTAACCGGAATCCTGAAGCCAACAGAGGGAAAGATTTCAATTCATGGCTATGATATGCAGAAAGAGGCATTAAAAGCGAAAGAATCATTGGCATATGTTGCAGATAATCCGGATATGTTCCTGCGGTTAAGCGGTATGGAGTTTATCCAGTTAATGGCAGATATCTATCAGGTGCCGGAGGCAGACCGACAGCCGAGAATCCAGGCACTGGCAGAGCGGTTTGAGGTTCAGGATGTACTGGGACAGCCGATGAGTGATTATTCCCATGGTATGCGACAGAAGATGATGGTCTGTGCGGCATTGATTCACAATCCACCGGTCTGGATTCTGGATGAGCCAATGACCGGTTTGGATCCGAAGGCTGCCTATGAGCTAAAGAACATGATGCGGGAACATGCAGCAGAAGGTAACTGTGTATTTTTCTCCACACATGTGCTGGAGGTGGCAGAGCAGCTGTGTGACCGGATCATTATTATCCGGAAGGGAGAGGTTGTATTTAACGGTACACTGGATGAGTTACGTCAGGCATATCCGGGCAAGAGTCTGGAAATGATCTTCCTTGAGATTAACGGTGAAGCAGAGGAGGCAACAGAATGAAACAGGTCTCTTATTTATTAAAGCTTCTGCGGCGTGGTCAGGATATGGAGATGCCGAAGGACGAAAAGAATAAACGTACCTATACCGTATTTGGCGGTGCGGCCATGCTGTTTATCATGATTCCGTGCTGTATCATCGTAGGTGCAATTGCTTATTTCATGACGCTGGCAATGATCGAGGCAGGCGGAAAAGACGAGGGAATGTTGTTCATTGTGCAGTTCATTTCAGCCTGTGCCATGATATTTGGTCTGAATGTTATTATTAATGAGTTTTATTTTTCTTCCGATCTGGATTATTTACTTCCGTTGCCGGTGCGGACACATGAGCTGATCCTTGCCAAGTTCTGGGTGACCTATCTGGCAGAGAGCGTAATGGAATTTATGGTAATCTTCAGTGCTTATATCGGTTATGTGCTTGCAATCGGACTGAGTCCGATTGGTGTGATAACCGGAATCCTCGGAACGATAACCTTACCGGTCGTTCCGTTGGTCTACTGCGGTATTATCAGTATGATCGTAATGTATCTGTTTCAGGGGATCCGGAACCGTAAGGTATTAAATGCAGTGATGGCAGTACTGACGATTCTTTTGATCCTGGGAGCATTTCTGTCGTTCCAGGGGCTGGAAGGATTCTCAATAGAGACATATGTAGAATCTCTGACCAGTGGTAACAATGCATTCTTAAATACCATGAACATTATCTTTTATCCGGGATACCTTCTGGTTCATTCGGCTGCAACGGGATCATGGCTGGAGGTGTTATTTTATCTTGGATTGACCGCAGGATTACTGGCGCTCTTCATGGTAGTTGCAAATCTCATCTATCTTCCGGGACTGTATAGCTTTAAGTCAGTAGCAAACAAGAAGGAACACAATACACATGCAGCAAAGGGATTAAAGAGCCAGTCTGTATTTAAGACCTATTTCAAGAAGGAAATGCGAACGATTCTGCGGACACCGGCATTTGTATCCAATTGTGTGCTGATTAATTTCTTCTGGCCGGTGATCATTATTGTGGTATGTATGATGCAGAAGGGCAGTGGCAGTATACAGAAATTTATAGACATGTATCAGGCAGGCAATGTGATGGCGGTGGTGCTGACATTGTGTCTGTTCCTTGGACTGGGAGCTCTGACTACAGCCGCTAACGGACTGGCATCAAGCTCCTTTACCAGAGAGGGAGCACATATAGATTTTATGAAGTATATACCGGTTCCGTATTCGCTACAGATTCATGTAAAGGGACTGATCAGCCTGCTGTTCAGTTATCCGAGTTATCTGATCGATGTTGTGATCCTGGCAATCATATTAAAACTGCCGGTATCCATGGCTGTTTATTACGGAATTGCGGGAGGACTTATGGTATTCTTTATTACCTGTCTCGGAATCCTGCTGGATTCCATACATCCGAAACTGATCTGGGAGGATGAGTTAAATGCCCTGCGAGGGAACCTGAATGTCTTCTTTAATATGGCATTTGCAATTCTGGCTGCCGGCATTATCTGTGGTACCGGATTTTTACTATATCTGATTCCGCATTCCGGTGTTCAGTTTATATACCTGTTCTATATGATTGTCTTGATGATTCTGGATATTTATATGTATAGATTTACCGTCCGGAGATCTGTCAGACAGCTGGAAGATCTATCCGTATAATACATAGTTCGTGATTGAGGAAAACAACAGTAGAAAAGCACCGGAAATCAGAGGTTTTCACTTCTGATTTCCGGTGCTTTTATTCATATGAATATTTAGCCTGGATCTATTGGATGATTTGGCCAATAGCTGCCAGACGTGCTTGACTTAAGCTTCGCTGGCAGCTGCCTCCTGTAACGGAGTAGCATTAGCAGCTGTCGCTTTTTCGGCATCCCGCATATTCTTCTGAGCCGTAGAGAGCATAAGCTTGATACGGTTTAACTGATTAACCTCAGAAGCACCCGGATCAAAATCAACGGCTACAATATTGGCCTTCGGATAAGCGGCACGTAATTCTTTAATAACACCTTTACCGACAATGTGATTTGGCAGACAACCGAATGGCTGACAGCAGACGATGTTTGGCACACCGGTCTTGATCAGCTCGACCATTTCGGCAGTCAGGAACCAGCCTTCACCGGTCTGATTACCAAGGGATACGATCGGCTTTGCATATTCAGCCAGTTCTTCAATATGTGCAATGCTATTAAAGTGCTTGCTTGCTTCCAGCTCTTTTCTTGCAGTAGAGCGGAAGATATCCAGGTACTTGATCACCAGATTGCTGATCGTTGCAGACTTCTTAGTCTTACCAAGAAACTCATGCTTATAATTGGCATTGTATGCACAGTAATCCAGGAATCCGGACAAATCAGGCATAACAGCCTCGGCACCTTCTGCCTCCAGCAGATCCACAATCTGATTGTTTGCACATGGCTGGAATTTTACCAGAATCTCTCCAACCACACCGACTCTTGGTTTCTTCAGATCTTCCTTGATCGGAAGGGCATCAAACTCCCGGATAATGCTCCGGATGTTTTTACGGAAGCTGCTCATGGAAGCACCGGCATTGATTGCCTGGATACAGATTTTTTCCCATTTTTCATGCAATGCATTGGCAGAACCCGGAACCTGCTCATATGGGCGCATATGATAGAGACAACGCATGAATACATCTCCGTAAATAACAGCCTGAATGGAAGCACGGATCATGGTGTAGTTATATTTGAAGCCCGGATTACTTTCTATGCCCCCGGCATTAATGGAAACTACCGGTACCTTTTCAAAGCCGGCTTTCTTTAATGCACGACGGATGAATCCGATATAATTAGTTGCACGACAGCCACCGCCGGTCTGTGTGATCGCCAGCGCGGTCTTGTCCAGATCGTATTTCCCGGACTGCAACTCCTCGATCAGCTGTCCGACAACCAGAATAGAAGGGTAGCAGGCATCATTATTTACATATTTTAATCCAACATCCACTGCGGATTTATCCGGATCCGGAAGCGTTACGAAGTTGACTCCGCTCTTACTGAATGCCGGCATTAACATACTGAAATGAATTGGGGACATATTAGGTGCAAGCACAGTATAGCGGTCATCCTTCATTTCTTTTGTAAAGATCTCTCTTTCATATGCAGAAGAAATCGGATGCGGTTCGATTCCTTTCTTATTCCGTACCTTTACCGCACTGATCAGAGATCGGATACGGATTCTGGCAGCACCCAGATTGCTGACCTCATCGATCTTTAACACGGTATAAATCTTGCCGGAACCAGATAAAATATCATTTACGCAATCCGTTGTAACGGCATCCAGACCGCAACCAAAGGAATTCAGCTGAATCATTTCCAGATTCTTGCTGGTCTTAACGAAGTTAGCGGCACGGTATAAACGGCTGTGATACATCCACTGGTCGGAGACGATCAGCGGACGGTCTACATGACCCAAATGAGCGACCGAGTCCTCGGTCAGAACCGCAATGCCATAGGAATTGATCAGCTCCGGAAGACCATGATTGATCTCAGGATCTACGTGATACGGACGACCGGCAAGGACAATACCCATCCGGTTGTTTTCCTCACAGAACCGGACTGCCTCTTCACCCTTCTTCTGCAGATCTTCCTTTACAGCCTCATATTCTGCAAAGCCTGCATCCAGAGCCTCTTTGATCTCTTTCTTCTCAACATCATAGTACTTTGAAAACTCCTGATACAGACGCGTAACCAGTGCTTCCCGGTTATCCAGTGCCATAAACGGACGGATATAGGTGATATCGTCACTCTGGATCTCTTCCATGTTATTCTTGATATTCTCCGCATAGGAAGTAACGATCGGGCAGTTGTAATGGTTATATGCATCCGGTGTTTCATTCTGCTCATAAACAACACATGGATGGAAAATCGTTTTAATATTATGCTTCAGAAGCCACATAACGTGTCCATGTGAAATCTTGGCAGGGTAGCACTCGGACTCACTTGGAATGGACTCAATGCCCAGTGTATAAATATCCCGGCTGGAAGGCGGAGATAAGATAACACGGAATCCAAGCTTTGTCAGGAATGTATACCATAACGGATAGTTCTCATACATGTTCAGGATTCTTGGAATACCGATCTCACCACGGTAAGCCAGCTCCGGTGAAAGCGGTTCATAGCCGAACAGCTTTTTGAATTTGTATTCAAATAAATTCGGTACATGATCCTTATTCTTTTTCTGACCAATTCCCCGTTCGCAACGGTTACCGGTAATGAACTGACGGCCGCCGGAGAATCGATTGATGGTAAGAAGACAGCTGTTGGTACAGCCCTTACATCTTGCCATGGAAGTTTCATATTTCAAATTGTTGATCTGATCGATGGAGAGCATGGTCGTTTCTGTCTCACCATCGTAATTATCACGGGCGATCAGGGCAGCACCAAAGGCACCCATAATACCGGAGATATCCGGACGGATCGCAGTGATGCCGGAGATCAGCTCAAAGCTTCGTAACACCGCATCATTATAGAAGGTACCACCCTGAACAACGACATTCTTTCCGAGATCTCTCGGATCGGTCAGCTTGATAACCTTAAGCAATGCATTTTTAATAACAGAATAAGCAAGACCTGCAGAAATATCGGATACGTCTGCACCTTCCTTCTGTGCCTGTTTTACTTTTGAATTCATAAATACGGTACAACGGGAACCGAGGTTGATCGGATGCTCTGCAAACAATGCTATTTTAGCGAAATCCTCGATCTTATAATTCATGGACTTGGCAAAGGTTTCAATAAAGGAACCACAACCGGAAGAGCAGGCCTCATTTAACATAACATTATCAACTGCCTGATTCTTGATCTTGATACATTTCATATCCTGACCACCGATATCCAGAATACAGTCAACATCCGGTTCAAAAAAGGCGGCTGCCGTATAGTGGGCAATCGTCTCAACCTCGCCCTCATCAAGCATCAGGGCAGCCTTGATCAGTGCTTCACCATAACCGGTGGAGCAGGCACGAACGATCTTGGCACTGTCCGGCATCTGGGAGTAAATCTCCTGAATCGCACGGATACTGGTATTTAACGGACTGCCGTTGTTACTGCTGTAGAAAGAGTAGAGCAGGCTGCCGTCTTCGCCGACCAGAGCAACCTTGGTAGTGGTAGATCCGGCATCAATTCCGAGGAAGCAGTTGCCTTCATAGGTAGCCAGATCTCCCTTCTTAACGGTATATCGATTATGAGATTCACAGAAATCCTGATATTCCTTCTGATCATGGAACAGCGGATCCATACGGTCAACCTCCATCTCGATCTGAATATCGCTGTGAAGCTTCTCATCCAGAGACTTCAGACTGATAACGCTCTCCGTATGCTCCGCATTCAGGGCGGCACCGATGGCAGCGAACAGATGGGAATTGTCAGGTGCGATAATATGCTCCTCCGTCAGGTTCAGATTACGTACAAATGCGTTCTGTAATTCAGACTGGAAATGCAGCGGGCCACCAAGAAAAGCAACATTTCCCCGAATCGGTTTACCGCATGCCAGACCACTGATCGTCTGGTTTACAACTGCCTGATAAATAGATGCGGCCAGATTCTCCTTGGTAGCACCTTCATTGATCAGAGGCTGGATGTCTGTCTTTGCAAATACACCGCAGCGGGCAGCAATCGGATAGATCGTATCGTAATTCTTGGCATATTCATTCAGACCAGCCGCATCTGTCTGAAGCAGAGATGCCATCTGGTCGATAAAAGAACCGGTACCACCGGCACATACGCCATTCATACGCTGTTCAATACCATTGGTAAGATAAATGATCTTGGCATCTTCACCGCCAAGCTCGATGGATACATCTGTCTGTGGTGCATACATCTGAAGTGCATCGGTCACACACACAGACAACCTCCTGTGAAAACGGGACATCTAAGATCTTGGCAATTGCAAGACCGCCGGAACCGGTAATGGTCGGCTTGACGTCAAGCTCACCCAGCTTACTGCGGGCATCCTCGACCAGACGTGCAAG
>ERZ1035006.2188-NODE-2188-length-11502-cov-5.665152_pt1 | contig 11502 bp, 11 predicted proteins | sample MGYA00520694_ERZ1035006 | MGnify/ENA primary metagenome ERZ1035006 (study PRJEB33766, sample SAMN09781746) | gut metagenome | biome: gut microbiome | host: Homo sapiens | place: Madagascar | study: EMG produced TPA metagenomics assembly of the PRJNA485056 data...
ATATAAGAATCCGCAAAATAAAATTGTTTTTTATAAAGGAATCCGCTATACTAAATGTATTCGTATAGCGGATTTTGGGGAGGTATCAATGGAGCATTCTTTAAAATTACCGGTAGGAATAGAAAATTTTGAAGAGATTCGGCAGCTTGGTTTTTATTATGTTGATAAAACGAAGCTGATAGAGCAGCTATTACAAAACTGGGGAAAAGTAAATCTGTTCACGCGACCGCGCCGTTTTGGAAAGACGCTGAATATGAGCATGTTAAAGTATTTCTTTGAGATCGGAACGGATCCGACACTGTTTGAAGGGCTGTATATTGCGCAGAATCGTGAATTGTGTGAGGCGTATTTGGGGCAGCATCCGGTGATCTTTTTGTCGCTGAAAGGTGTCGAAGGGCTGACGTTCGAGGCGGCGAGGGCTATGCTGAAGATTGTGCTCAGGAATGAGGCTGACAGACACTATGAACTGAAGAAAAGTGAAAAAATCACGGCAGAAGATCAGCAACAATTTGATCAGCTATTGTTGGGTACGGAGGAAGCACTGACAGACAGTATCAGAACGCTTTCAAAACTTTTATACAAGCACTATGGCAAAAAAACAGTGATTATTATCGATGAATACGATGTCCCGCTGGACAAGGCATTTCAGAACGGTTATTACCGGGAGATGGTATCCCTGATCCGAGGATTGTTCGGACAGGCATTGAAGACGAATGAGTTTCTACAGTTCGCTGTGCTGACCGGGTGTCTGCGCGTGTCAAAGGAAAGTATCTTTACGGGATTGAATAACTTTAAAGTACTCTCGATTGCTGATGCCAGATTTGATGAGCAGTTTGGCTTTACAGATGCAGAAGTAAAAAAGCTTCTGGAGGACTATGGGCTGACGTCACATTTCGCAGAGACGAAGGAATGGTATGACGGCTATCATTTTGGGCATGCAGATGTGTATTGTCCGTGGGATGTGATCAACTATGTAGATCATCTGCGCGCAGATCCTGTCGCCAGACCACAGGCTTTCTGGATTAACAGTAGTGGAAATGCGTTGGTCAAGCGTTTTGTGGATAAGGCGGATCAGTCTACCAGAGATGAGATCGAGCGTCTGATTGCAGGCGAAGCCATTGAAAAATCAGTACGGCTCGAACTCACATATGACGAGATTGACAACAGCATTGATAATATCTGGAGTGTGCTGTTTACGACCGGTTACCTCACAAAGTCAGGAGAAGTGGATCTGCCAAACGGTAGTGTTGCCTACAAGCTGATCATTCCAAATAAAGAAGTGCGAGAGGTATTTGTTTTGCAGATACAGGAGTGGTTCGCGCAGAATATAGCGGGTGATGCAACTGTAGTGGATGGACTTTATCGTGCGTTTACAGAGGGAGATGCACCACAGATCGAGCGGCAGTTGACGGATATTTTAGGACAGACGATCAGTATTTTGGATACAAAGGCGCGTGACGAAGAAAAGGAGAACTTTTATCATGGCATCATGCTGGGACTATTGCGAGGTTACAGAAACTGGATCGTAAAATCTAATGTGGAATCCGGGGACGGATTTGCAGACATCATTATCAAGCCGAGAGATCCGGATGTCGGGATCGTAATCGAGCTAAAATATTCTCTGATATTTAGCGGCCTCGAAAGGGCGTGCGAAAAAGCAATGGCGCAGATTAAGGATCGCAGATATGATGAGGTACTGCGGGAGGACGGCAGAGAGAATCTATTGGCGTATGGCATTGCATTTTGTAAAAAGCGGTGTCGGGTGGTGTGTGAACGGAGTGGAGAAAATTCTCATAGAAACTATTGTAGAAATAAAAAAAATAATTATAATAATATATATCACGCTTGATAAAGTGATATATATTATTATATAGAAATTTAAGGAGGCTTCATTGGACATGACAACATTTGTTGGAGCAGAGTATTTAATCGCATCTATGCTAATTGAAAAGAGTAAACAGCATTATAGTTCAGAGGTAACGCTTGAGGAGTTGGGGAAATATGGAATCTATGTACAGAGTCGGTCGGTAATCGGAAATATAAATGCAGTATTTTTGACATCGAAATCCCAGTTTTATAATGCAATATTTGATTTTTCTGATTATTTTGAATGTTTATATGATAGTAATGGACGGTTGAAAGGCATTCGAATAGAAAAAACGAGAAATGTTGATGACTTGGAAAATCGTTTTATGGGATATTTGCCGGAAGATATATTTGAATTCCTTTCTGAGATAACAAAATCATATGCAGCTTAGGATGAGGTGATTATGATGAAGCAAGTACGAGATCCATTGTATGGCTATATTGATATAGAATCAAAATTTATACCATTAATTGATTCTGCTGAGTTTCAAAGACTTAGAAATATTCGACAGACAGGATATGCAGCATTGTATCCGAGTGCACTCCATAATAGATTTGTGCATTCTATAGGTGTATTTTATTTAGGCAAAAAAGCATTTAAACAGTTTAGGAAAAATGTGGAAAATCAGTTTAATAAGATCACAGGTTCTATGTGGGATATCTGGGAAGAAACTTTCGAACTTGCTTGTTTATTACATGATATAGGGCATTCACCTTTTTCACATACGGGAGAAGAATTTTATAATCAAAGTACAGATTTTCAAGAAGCTTTTAAAAATTTGATAAAAGATGATGAGCTGAGCGCTGATGTTACAAAGGGTTTTGGCAAACCACATGAGGCAATGAGTGCATTAGTTGGATATAAACTTGTGAAAAATTCCAAGGAAAGTTTCTCGTTTAATGAAGATTTATTTGTTAGGGCTATTATAGGTGTCACTTATAATGAAAATCATGAAAATGCTCTTATTTTGAATACTATTATTCAAATGCTGAATGGCAGTGTAATAGACGTTGATAAATTGGACTATTTAATTCGTGATTCCTATGTCACAGGTTACAATTCTATGGCAATTGATGTTGACAGATTGTTGGCTAGTTATACAATAGCCAAATATGTATCAGAAGACAATGCTGAAAAATTAGTCCCTACATACAAAAAGGGTGCGCTTAGTGTGGTTGAAAATGTCGCATATGCAAATGATCTGGAAAGACGATGGATACAAAGTAATCCCACGGTGTTGTATGATTGCAAATTGATTGAAATGGCTATAAAAAAATATAGCCAATTTATGCAGGATACCTATCCAAGCTTGGAACAGTACAAAAATGTTTTTAATGAACAATCTATTTCTAAAGAGGGATATCCTAAGGATGCACAGATTAATCTTCGACTTTTATCAGATGACGATATTATATCGTATTTAAAAAATTATGATAAAAGTGAGATTAGTGAACAATATTTTTCCAGAGATAAAAGATATAAACCATTGTGGAAGAGTGAAGCTGAGTATAATGAAGTGGTTAAAGGAGAATTGGGTACACGGATCTTGCGCGAGTTCAAAAGTGAATTACGCACACAAACATCATCCGTGCAAGCGGGATTCTTTCTTAATGAAAATGAGTATTTGCAAAGAAAACGTCAGTATGAAGAGGCATTGAAAACTCCTAGAGGGGGTAATATTGATTCGAGAAAGCAAGCGCTTAAACAAAGCTTGAGAATATATAGCTTGTTTAGAAAATTTAGCAATCAGAATGGTTTGGAGTTTAAATTTGCAGTTATATGCGCCAACTATTTTGAGAGTAATTATAAGAAAATGGCTGTTAATGATATATATGTTGAAGTCGCGAAGAATCGCGTGATTAAGCTAGGTAAAACGTTAGCGGTACAAGCAATTACTTCAACAGAAGAAGAGCAGCAAGGACTTTTTTATATATACACGGCAAGAAATAATTTTCAGAAAGCAAACGAAGCAGGAAAGAATATTTCAAGTTTATTGATTCAGTTTATTCATGTACATTGGGATGATGAGCCTGAAGACATAGATGTATAATTTCTACGCGTAAAATGAGGTGGGTAAGTTAATGGAGACAGAAACTTACTCACTTTATTTTTATTTAAAACATAAAGATTGTATTATGAGTAGATATTTTTGGAAATACCAAAAAAATGCCAAAATCAACAGCAACTAACTACTGAAAATATCGCATTATATTTGACTTCTGCGACATATGATGTTATGCTATTTTGGAGTAAAGCTTGTGTGATGACAGTGCCGTGACGGAGGATAGATTTTGGCAAAGCTAGTATATCAAAGAAAAAATGGCCAATGGGAGGCACGATATAAAAAGGGCACATCCGAAGAGGGGCATACCTTATATGGGACTGTATTCGGAAAGACCAGAGAAGAAGCCATCGAACGAAGAATGGCATTGCTCGGTTATGACCCGGATGGTTCGATTGTTCCAACTGAGATGAATTTGCTGATTTTGGGCGCAGGTACTCATGGCAGGGATGTAAAAGAACTGGCAGAGTCACTACATATCTTCCAGAAAATCAGTTTCCTTGACGATGAGATCAAAGGAGAACATATACTAGGAAAGTGTTCCGATATAGAGTCTTTCCGACAAGGTTATCCATGCGCATTTGTTGCAATCGGTGATAACGTGAAACGGAAATATTATGGTGAACTCCTATTGAAAAAGCATTTTCTTGTGCCAAGCCTGGTGTCACCGAATGCGGTAATCTCACCGCAGGCAAAGATCGGAGCAGGGACTGTAGTTCTCGCGCAAGGGAATGTCGGTGCGGCTGAGGTTGGAAAGTTTTGTATTATTACACAAAATGGTCTGGTGAATGCCGATGCAAAGTTAGAAGATTATTCACGCGTGGATAATGGTGGTATGGTATTAAAAGGCGTGACAGTACCGGCACTGGGATGGATCAGGCCGGGGGAGATATTTGGAGAGGAAATGTTGGCATGAGAGTGTTACAGATCAATAGTGTATGTGGATATGGCAGCACAGGAAATATAGTAGTTGATCTGTACCATGAATTGAAGAAGCAAGGGCATGAGTGTTGCATTGCTTATGGACGTGGTACGGCACCGGATGATGTAGACTCTTATCGTATTGGGACAGATCTGGACGTATATGTGCATGGTGTGATGTCGCGGCTTACGGACAAACATGGATTCTATTCGACGCATGCAACGAGAAAATTTGTAAAATGGATGAAAGAATACGATCCGGATGTGATACATCTGCATAATTTACATGGTTATTATATCAATATAGAGGTATTGTTTGAAGCGCTTAAGCAGATGGACAAGCCGGTGGTGTGGACTTTGCATGATTGTTGGGCATTTACGGGGCATTGTGCATATTTTGATTATGTAGATTGCGATAAATGGAAAATTCAGTGCAAAAAATGTCCACAGAAAAAAGAATATCCGACTAGTTACTGGTTGGATAATAGTAGAGTTAATTTTGAGACAAAAAAAAATATTATATGCGCTTTGCGGAATTTGACAGTGGTTACACCATCACATTGGCTTTGTGATTTAGTTAAACAGTCATATTTACATAATTATCGTACTACAGTCATTCATAATGGGATAGATTTAAACACTTTTCAGCCAACTGCTTCAAAATTTCGAGAAAGGTATGGTTTGGAGGGTAAGACGGTTATATTAGGAGTGGCCAGTGAATGGACTCGTAGGAAGGGAATTCAAGATTTTTTCAGACTTTCAAATATGCTGGATGATTCGTATCGAATTGTATTGATAGGACATCTTGATGAGAAGATAAGGCGAGTGGGCGACATATTATATATTGAGCGTACAACGGATCGGAAGGAATTAGCTGCATGGTATACCACAGCAGATGTTTTTCTTAATCCAACTTATGAAGATAATTATCCGACGGTTAATCTTGAAGCGCAGGCATGTGGAACACCAGTGATTACTTATGATACGGGTGGGAGTCCGGAGGGTTTGCTGCTAGATAGCTGTGTAGTAGTGAAAGATCTGTTGCAGGCAGTAAAAAAGATAGTAAGTTTAAAATCCACGAAATCAAACCAGTTAATGAATTTAGAAGAATTTTCTGTTTCTTATATGACGGGTGAATATAGAATGCAATATGAAATGTTAGAGAGAAAGTAGGATTAATATGACATCGATATGTATCATATGTTGTTATTTTGGAATATTACCAAGTACATTTCAGTTATGGTTAAATACTTGTAGATATAATGACACGGTAGATTTTTTGATATTTACAGATGACAAAAGATCATTTGATGTGCCCCAAAATGTAAAAGTCGAGTACTTAAGTTTTTTGGAAATCAAAGCTATGATACAAAAAAAATTCGATTTTGAAATTGCATTGAATCAACCATACAAATTATGCGATTTCAAACCAGCATATGGTGAGATCTTTTGTGAATATATAGTTGAATATGAATTCTGGGGACATTGTGATCTGGATATGTTTTTTGGAAATATTCGAAAATTTTTAACGGAAGACATCTTTACTAAATACGATAAGATTTTAACAGAGGGACATTTGACTCTTTACAGAAATGGGGGGGCAACTAGTTGGTATCGAACTTTGATTACGAATAAATATCAAAATTGGAAAGATGTGTTTCAAAATTCTAGTAGCTGTGCATTTGATGAGTGGGGAGGGCATTGTGGAGGAGGAATTTCCGGTATTTGTGAAGAAAATAAAATACCTCAATATAATGAGCGAATAATGGCAGACATTAATTTCTTGAAATATGAGTTAATTATTGATATAGAAAAGCCTACGAAAGCTTTTTTTGTATGGCATAAGGGGCGACTATGTGCGGTGTATAAGACAGATGATGGTATCAAGTTTAAAGAATACTTGTATATGCATGCGGCAAAAAGAAAATTTTTACTAGATATAAAGTGCGTTGAGAATACACAGGGATTTGCTATTGTTTCGCCTCACAACATTGTCGATTTACCAGAGGTGATCGATGAAAAAATTTATAAAAAAATGACAGGATTCCGAGGAATATATTTGGAACCTGTTAGTTTTATATGGGGGCGATTGAAGAAAAAGTTGTGGAATTATAGAGAAGACTAGTGGAAAGGAAAGTATGTTGAAGGTTTTATTTATAACAAACTGCCCATCACCTTATAGGGTAAAATTTTTTAATGAACTTTCAAAGCATTGTCAGCTGACAGTTACATTTGAAATGGAGATTGCGAAAAATAGAAATGTTGAATGGAAGACAAAAGAACAGAATACTTTTCGCGCTGTTTTTCTGAAAAATCATTTAAAAAAAGAAGAAGGGGCGTTTTGTTACGAGGTAAAACGATATATAAAGGAATTTAGAAATGATATTATAATTGTGGGAGGATATAGTACCCCTACAGGAATGTTTAGTATTATTTATATGAAAAGTCATGGAATACCGTTTATATTAAATAGTGATGGAGGCATGATAAAATCGGATTCGAATACTAAACGTGCTGTAAAGATGTTTTTTATAAGTGCTGCATCCTATTGGTTGAGCACGGGTGAAAACTGTACAAAATATTTGGTACATTATGGAGCAGATAAGGAAAGGATATATCAATATCCATTTACTTCTATTCGAGAAAAGGAGATTGGAGGTGCGACAAAAGAGCGGCAGCAGATATTGCGAGAACGACTGGGCATAATAGAACAGAATATGATTTTGTTTGTTGGCAGTTTTATATATCGTAAGGGACTGGATGTTTTGCTTGAGGCTTGCAGAAATTTTGAAAATACGGCTGTAGTTTTGGTTGGAGGGGATGATATCTCGGAATTTGTATCAGAAAAGGACACAGAGTATAAATGTCATATTTATATTGAGGGGTTTAAATCTGAGAAGGAAGTAAAGAAGTATTATCAGGCTGCCGATGTTTTTGTTTTGCCAACGCGTGAGGATATATGGGGATTGGTTGTCAATGAAGCAATGGCAGAGGGTCTTCCGGTGATCACAACAGATCAGTGCGGAGCGGGATTAGAAATGGTTCGGAATGGTGAGAATGGTTATTTGATTCCGGCAGATAATGCTGATGAGCTAACCAAGAGATTAAAAGAATTGTTATGTAATGACAAGCTGATGAGATATATGGGTAATCAAAATCTTAAGTTGATAAAAAAATATACTATAGAGGAAATGGCAAGAAAGCATACAGAAATATTAAAAACACTATAAGTGAGTAATCTTCCCCCAAACGAACATGTTGATAAGAAAGTAGACACTAAACTGTTTAAAGATAAGTTATCTAATAATTTTAATGTGTATTTTGTGGAGAATCGTGTAAAAGTGTTTTTGGGGGGGGAGGATAGAATTCAATAGTGGCAACAATGAATAGCCAAAATATGTAAGCGTATTTGAAAATAAAGAGGAACTAAATGCAATAGATACTTCAAAATATTTGTATCTCAGAAAAGTAGCACCGGGTTGTGAGATTATTGATTGGGTAGATAGCCTAAATACAAAGTAATTTATATATGACAAAGTAGGAATATAATAATGAATTTAAATGAAGATGAAAAAACAACATATTGGATTGCAAAAGGGTTAGCCGTTATTGCTATCGTAGCGTGTCATTGTTGTCATGTAAGTGAGAATGCATCAGCATTAAATCAGATTTCATATAAATTTATGAATCTATGGATGGGATTAGGTGTACCTGTATTTTATTTCTTTGCAGGCTATTTTATGAATACTCGTATTGGATGGAGGGATTTTTGGAAAAAGAAAGTCTATAACTATCATATTACCGTGGATTTTTACCGGAAGCATGGTTTGTATTGCATTTTTTAGAATTGGGAGAGATGCAATATATCATAAGATTGGTGGATGGTTGTTTGGGTATAATGGGCATGATCTATATTTCTGTATGGATTAAAGATACAATGTTGGGTAGAGTGGTTGAAACCTTTGGCAAACGATCATTTTGTATCTATTTGTTACATATGCCCATAGCAGGAATAATTGCAAATTTGTTTAATCGAACAGAAAAATTATCATTTTTGACAATCTTTAGACCACTTATAGTTATAGGAATAACTTTATGGTTGATTAGAATATATCTTGGGATAGTTAAATGTGATTTTGGTAGAAAATTGATTGGGTATAGAGAGTGAGATGTGTGATGCGAATATTTTATTTGTCGAGTGCATGTTCAGAGAAAATGTATTCACAGTTGTTCTTAGAAGAAAAGATTAAACCAGGTCAGCAGGTACAAAAATATCATCGTTTGTTTGCACGGGGATTTGTGCTCAATAGATGTGATGTAAACATGATTACCGCTTTGCCATTGACTCGCAAAAATTATCAGAAGATTTGGTTTCATGGTAAAGGGGAATGGGTTAAGGGATTGAAGTATACGTATTTATCATTATTAAATATCCCAATCCTAAAACATATAGGTATTATAGAACAAACAGTTAGGACATTATTGAAAAATGGTGATAGTGGATCCGTTATTATTTGTGATGTTTTGAACCAGTCAGTGGCTGTGGGAGGCATAATTGCATCGCGTATATTAAAGTGTCAGTGTATAGGCATAGTCACTGATTTGCCAGACATGTTAGCGGGCTCACATAAAAGTTTAGGAACACGATTTAACAATTGGGTGTTAGGAAAATATACAGATTATGTTTTTCTTACAGAGCAGATGAATACTCGTATTAATGTGCATCATAGACCGTACGTTGTTTTGGAAGGACATGTTGATAGTGAAATGGATCATATACAAGCCAAAACAAAGTATAATAATTTTGTATGTATGTATGCGGGAGCTTTGTCAAAGAAATATGGCTTGGATAATTTGGTGGAGGGCTTTTTAGAAGCTGATTTTTCAGATGCGGAGTTGCATTTGTACGGAGATGGTGATTACGTATCAGAATTAGTAAAGATATGTGAAAAAAATGATAACGTTAAGTATTTTGGAACAAAGTTGAATGAGTATATTGTAAAAGAAGAACAAAAGGTGAGTTTGTTGGTTAATCCAAGACCCACAGTGGAGGAATTTACCAAATACTCATTTCCATCTAAAAATATGGAGTATATGTTGACTGGTACGCCAGTGTTGACGACAAAATTACCGGGAATGCCGAAAGAGTATTATCCATATGTGTTTTTATTGGAGGACGAAACTAAAAAAGGTGTTACTAATAAATTGAAAGAGTTGTATGGGCTTGATCCAGCAGAGTTACAAAAAAAAGGAAAACATGCGCGTCAGTTTGTATTAGAAGAAAAAAGTAATATCAGGCAGGCATATAGAGTTATTCGACAATTATTTAATGTGACATAGAAATTGGAATATGTAATTACTGTATCGACTATGAGTAAAGGAAATAAATAATCATATATGTTAGAAAAGGTATTGTGTATAAATGTCAGTGACCAAGGTAGCACAGGAAAAATAATAGAAGATATTGCTAAAAATAGCAGAGATTATGAATTTGTATTATGTGTACCTTATGCTACGCGAAAAAGTAAGCTAATGAAAATATATTCGTTAATGCGTATACCTCATGAACAAGGTATTTATAGAAGAATCGCGAAGATTATTGGTTATCCATTTGGTTTTGCACCATTATCCACCATTCGACTAGAACAGATTATTAAATATGAAAAGCCGGATTTAGTACATATACATTGTATAAATATGAATATGGTAAATATCTATAAGTTGTTTGCCTTTCTTTCGGAAAGTAAAATTCCTGTTGTTGTGACAAATCATGCAGAATTTTATTATACGGGGTCTTGTGCACATGCGGAGGAATGCATGCAATGGAAAAAAGGATGTGAAACATGTGAAAATTTTCGAGTAGTAACAGAGTCCTTATGTGATAAAACAAAACAAGCATGGAAAAAAATGAAGAAATCATTTGAAAATATTGAGAATATAACGGTGATTTCGGTTTCTCCGTGGGTTGAAAAGAGATGTAGAATGTCGTGTATAATGAAAAGTATAAAGCAGGAAATGATATTAAATGGGGTAAACACAAATGTTTTTACCCCTAGAGAGACTACGGAAGTATGCTCTAAGTTGAAACTAAATGGTAGAAAATTGATATTACATGTTACTGCAAGTTTTTCAAAAAATTTGGGGGACTTAAAGGGAGGATATTTCTTTTTAAAGTTGGCAGAAAAATATTGTGATAATGAGGGGATTCTATTTGTAGTGGCTGGACACGTAGGAAATGATATAGAGGAATATGAATTGCCTAATAATATTTTGATACTTGGAAATATAGCTGATCAGGATCAGTTGGCAAAATTGTATTCTGCAGCAACAATGACAATTGTAACTAGTAAGAGAGAAACTTTTAGTATGCCAGTAGCAGAGAGTTTGTGTTGTGGAACTCCGGTAATTGGTTTTGAGGCAGGTGGACCTGAAAGTATTGCATTAAAGGAGTTCTCAGAATTTGTGCCATATGGGGATGAGAATGCTTTGAAAAATGCCTTTGAAAAGTGGATTAGTGTAAAAAGTGTAGATATAGAAAAACAATGCGCAGCATTGGCGAAAGATAAATATGATTCTAAAATTATGACGTGCAAATACGAAGAAGTATATCAAAAAATGCTAAGAAGATAAGTGAAATAGAGTAGAGATATAA
>ERZ1035006.2191-NODE-2191-length-11493-cov-40.181063_pt1 | contig 11493 bp, 5 predicted proteins | sample MGYA00520694_ERZ1035006 | MGnify/ENA primary metagenome ERZ1035006 (study PRJEB33766, sample SAMN09781746) | gut metagenome | biome: gut microbiome | host: Homo sapiens | place: Madagascar | study: EMG produced TPA metagenomics assembly of the PRJNA485056 data...
AGATTTCTGAAGTCTCAGGCATGGCATATTCAAAGTAGATGCTGTCCTCGCCACGTACAATCTTCTGCCCATTCTTATCCACGTAGGTACCGGTGAGCTGTCCTTCCTTTCCGTCCTTATCGTAGAGCTTGAAGGCACGGTTCAGCTGGAGATAATCGTCCGGATTACCCCATCGGCTGTAGGAATAGGAATCCCAGAGGATGCCGTAGTTCTTGTTGGAGATGACGAAAGGCACACTCACCTTGGTATTATACTGGAAGAGGTCTTCGTTCTTGCCCTTCATGTTGAGCTCTTCGCTCTGGTGCTGACCGAGACCATAGAAGGCTTCATTGTCTGGCGAATCAAAAAGGGCACGCCATGACCATCCGTGCTTCTGAGCCTCAGGTACCTTGGCAATATCCACACCGATTTCACGGTCGGGCACGGTAAAAGGCTTGAAGGTCTTTCCGCCCTGTGCCACCTCTTTCAACAGAACCTGATCCTTGAGATCGTAGAAGGTAATCTGTCCGGTAGCCTCGTTCAGCACGGCACGCATGGCAGCGGTGGTGATGATGAGGTCATCGCCCTGCTCCTCTACCTTGTATTTCGCCTTGGAGTTCTGAGGCACGATGATGAGACTCTGCTTGTTGCGAAATCCCTGCTCAGCAGTAGCCTGCACACGGATGATACGGTCGCCTACCACCTGGAGGCGGATTTGCGACGGACCGTAGTTCTGATGCTGTTTCAACTGTACGGTAAGATAATTACCATTCTGTACGAAGCCAGCAGCCTGGGCACCTGTGGCGCTCAAGAACAATACTGCTGATACGAATAACGATTTAGTCAGTTTCATACTTGATATTATTTAGTTTTATTTATTGATTCTTGTTTATTCTTGCTGCGATTATTAAATTCTGCTGCAAAAATACATTTTTTTATTGGTAATCAAGTTCTGATATGTAAACAAAGAGGGTATAAAATGTTTCCTACTTCATTTTATACCCTCTTGTTATCAAAAAAAACAGGATTTAACTCCTAGACAGGTTCCCCGTTCATCTGTTTCCGGTACTGCGAAGGAGTTACGCCATAGGCATCCTGGAAGTACTTGGAGAAATAGCGTGGATTGTTGAATCCCACCTTATAGGCAATCTCGCTTACGTTCAGGTCTCCCTGGCGCATCAGTTCCTCAGCATATCTGATACGCATGGAGCGGAGATATTCTGAAGGCGTGATGCCCTTGAGCGAAATGAGCTTCTTATATAGTTGTACGCGCGAGATGCCGAGATGTTCGCTGATAGACTCCACCGAGGTATCCGGATCGCACATATTCTCCTGCAGATAGGTGTTGAGCTGGTCGAGGAAGCGCTGGTCGGAGGCACTCAATACAAACCGTCCGTTGTTGAGCTGCTTCTCCTTCATCGGTTCATCCTTGCGCTGCGGCATAGCTCCCCCCGAACGCTTCACGAGATTCAGGAGATTGCGGAGCCGGAGGTTGAGCATATCGATATTGAATGGTTTGGTGATGTATTCATCAGCCCCGCTCGCTAGTCCCTCCTTGCAATGCTCATCGGCAAGACGGGCTGTGAGCATGACAAAAGGAATGGAAGCCGTCTCGTCATTTTCCTTCACCTGTCGGCAGAGTTCGTTGCCATCCATCACCGGCATCATCACATCACTGAGTATGATGTCAGACCGCTGTTCGATGATCTTATCCCAGGCATCCTTACCGTTCACCGCCTCTACCACCTGGTAGTCGGAGAGGAGTTCGCGCATGAACTCCCGGAAATCATCACTGTCATCTACCAGCAGCAAGATCGGTTTCTGCGATGCCAGTTGGCTATCCTTTGCCTGAGGTGCCTCATAGCCCATTCCATAGAGTGCATCATCATCTTCTGTAGCACTGGCATTCGCCGTCTTATCCTCTGGAATAGGCAGCTCTACCACAAACACGGAACCGCCGCCCGCATTGTCGCGCACCATGACATTACCCCCATGCAGGGCTGCAAACTTCTTGACGAGATTCAATCCGATGCCACTGCCGCCGGCTGGCTGCATCTCCGTACCGTTGATCTGATAGAAGCGGTCGAAGACCAGTTTTTTCTCTTCATCGCTGATGCCCTTGCCGGTATCGGCTACCGAGAAGCAGAGCCAGTCGTGGTCACCGCCCTTCATCTCCTGTCGGGTCTTGGCAAACACCGAGACGGTAATCGTGCCGCCATCGGGAGTGAACTTATAGGCATTGCTCAGGAGATTATTCAGGATCTTTCCCACCTTGTCGGGGTCGATGTTCATCGTAAAGCGAGGCAGCTGCGACTCGAAGATGAGCGTCACCTTGTTGTTGGCAAGGATACGGAAGGATGAGCAGATATTGTCGATGAAGCTGACCATCTCGGTAGGAGCCAGATTGAGCTTCTCCTTGTTCTGGTCGAACTTGCGGAAGTCGAGAATCTGATTCACCAGGTTGAGCAGTCGGGTGGCGTTGCGGTGGATGAGTTCCAGCTTGCGGCGCTTGCCGTTATTCGCCTCCTCACGTATCATCGACTCCAGCGGAGAGAGGATGAGGGTGAGCGGGGTGCGGAGCTCATGGCTCACATTAGTGAAGAAATTCAGCTTCAGCTCGTTCAGCTCCTTCGTCTTCTTCATGTTATCTTCCATGCTTCTGCGCTCAAACTGCAGGCGCTGACGCTCCATCATCCTACGGCGATAGAGGTAGAGAGCAGCCACGATAAGCAGGATATAGACGATAAATGCCCAAAGGGAGAGATAGAACGGAGGCGCCATATGGATCTGCAGTTCGCTGATTTCATCATTCACAGAGCCATCGCCATTCACCACCTTCACCTGCAGGGTATAGCTGCCCGAAGAAAGATTGGTGAAGGTAACCTCCGGACTACCCACCGGAGTGAGGAGCCACTTATCGCTTACTCCCTTCATGCGATAGAGGAAGCGGCAGCGTGCAGGCACCGTCACCTCGCTTGCAGCCAACTGGATGGTGAAGGCATGATCCTTGTAGTTCAGGTAGATTTCACGGCTGGCATCCAGCGACTTCTCCATCACTACCCTGCCCTCGTACTCCTCGCCTGCCGTCAGGGCATGATCGAAGAGCACCAGTCCGCTGAAGAGCGCACGGATATGCGTCTTCCGGGTCTGTGCCACCCGTGGACTGATGATATTCACACCATCCAGACCACCTATGGCGATATCGCCACTATGCAGCAGACAGGCAGAGCGATAGTTGAACTGCCTCTCCTGCAACCCGTCGAGTGAATTGTAATTGGTCATCTTCAGGTTCCACCTTCCATCCTTGCCCTTCTCTACATTGACATGGGTAACCCCGTATTCGGAAACCAGCCAGATGTTGTGCTGCTTATCCTCGATGACGGCACAGCCCACGGCCCCCGGCGTACCATTCAGTTCATTGATAGACTCCATCTGGTCGGAATGGGTATCATACATGGCAATGCCGGAAGGGGTGGCTACCCAGAGAAGTCCGCGACTGTCGAGCATGGCATAGTTGACCGACGGACTGATAAACGGCTTTCCCCCCAAGGAATGGTCCAGGTTCTGAATCTTGCCATTTCGGAAATCGAAGACCGACATATACTGGGAATGGCCCAGCAGCGCCTGATGGGCATTCTGCATGAAGACGGAGCTGATATAATTGGAAGACAGCTTGGAGTTGCCGGTATGATAGGTAGCAAACTTCCCTGTGGCAGGATCGAAGATCTGGAAACCTCCGCCCAGCGTACCTATCAGCAGGCGATGATCGGGTGTTTCGGCGAGACACCACACGCTGTTGCTGCAGAGTCCGCTGGTGCCGGCATGATAGGATTTCCACACACTATGGGCATAGCAGGCCAGTCCGCCATTATAGGTACCGAAATAGAGGGAGCCATCGTGCATGGTAGTACTGCTGACCACCACCTCGGAACCCAGTCCCGTTTCAGAAGAATGGAAACGGGTGGTCTGTCCGGTGCCCAGATGATACGCCACGATGCCCGCATCATTGGTTCCGCACCACAAAACTCCGTTCCTGTCCTGCGTGATGGTACATACATCTCCTATCGGAATGGTATAGAACTTGGTGGCTGCCGCCGAATAATAGCTCACGCCATTCTTATAGGATCCCACCCAGAGGGCATCCCTGTCATCTACATAGACACGCAGGAGCGAATTGTCGGAGATGGAAGTACGGTTGTTCGGATCGTATAGAAACTGGCGGAAGATTTTCCTGCCGTAATCTACGAGGAACAGACCATTATGATCGGTGGCAAACCACACCCTTCCCCTGGAATCGAAGGCCACATCCTTGAGCAGCACCTTGCCCACCGACGGAGGCACCACGATGCCCACGGAAGCCAGGAAGCTGGCTCCGCTCATAAACCATTTCTTCTGAGCCTGACCATAGACATAGGTACCCACATTGGAAGCTACCCAGTAGTTGCCCTTGTTATCTACAAAGGTAAAAGGAAGCTGATCGGTAGAAAGATGATGAGAGGCGATGAAGCGATCCTTCCATACCACCTCCTGTGCATAGCCGTCGAGGCGGTAGATGCTGCCATCAACAAAGGAGACCAGCGCCTGCCCCCCATGCTCACGGATGCAGCTTACCTGGGTATCAGGCAAGCTGTTTCGGGACGTTTTCCGGGAAGCCTTCGGGGAGGAAGGAAAAAGATAGGCAGTCTGATGCTGGGCATCTACGAAATAGATACCCTTGCCATACACGCTGATCCACATATTCTTTTTAGAATCTATGAAGACCTTCTGGGGAGACCCCTCCACGCCTATCTTCTGGAGCAGACCCTCGGGCTTGCGGTCGAACTGCTCGGCATCATATCTGAAGACACAATAACCCACAGAGGTATGTATCCACAGATCGCCATGGATATCTTCCTGAATCTCATCTACCAGATTGTTGGGAATGGAATGCGGATTGTTGACATCGCAGAAGAAGGTCTTCATGCGGAAGCCGTCGAAGCGGTTGAGTCCTGACTGGGTTCCCAACCATACATAGCCATGACTGTCTTTCAGTATGGCATTCACCTGCGTATTGCTCAATCCGTCACGATTGGTCAGGCGATTGAATTCCATCGAACCATACGTACCGAAGGCACTGGCGGAAGCGATGGAGAGCATCCAGCAGACTAGCATCAGGATGCATCTGAAAAGGTTTCTTCTTATTAGTTTCATTGTATTTTTTCCGAACTTTCACGTATCTTGAGAATCATCGGCACCACCTCCTTGTAGATTTTCTCGACACCAAGCTTATCTGCAAGGTCCTTTAATGACGTTCTACGCTGTTTCATGTATAATAAGTTAGTTATGTGATGAATTTCTTCTAGATGTAATATTCCGCAGAATCTACCAGTCCGGCGCGAAGTGCATACTTTGTTGCTTCGTGCACGTTGTTCACACCGAGCTTTCTGAAGATATTCTTCCGGTGGGTATTCACGGTATGGAAACTGGAGAAGCGCTTCTCGGCGATTTCCTTGGTAGTCATACCCAGGGCGATATCCTTGAGAATCTCGGTTTCGGTCTTGGTGAGATTCACTTTTTCTTCTGCTTCCTGCGGCTGAGTAAGGAGCACCTCCATCATTCGCTGGCAGACAAAACGCTTGCTGTCCACGCAGAAGCGTATCGCCTCCTTGATTTCCATCAGCGGACTCTCCTTCAGGAGCACGCTGAACATACTGCTGCTGGCGATGAGCACACGTACGAAATCGGCACTCAGGTCTTCGCTGAACAGCAGCCATCGGGTATAGGGAAAGCGTTGGTTGAGAATTAGCAGTTCGGCGGAATCATTGATATCGAAAAGCGTGTAATCGAGTATCACCACCGTATCTTCGTTTTCCCGCAAGGCAAGCATCAGCTCTGTCTTGTCTTCCACATACTTGGTTTCCAATCCTTCCATTTTCTCTATCACGTATATCAGTCCGGCACGCGTGATATCCTGCTTATCTGCCAATAGAATCTTCATAAGCAAATCTCCTTCTTTTATGTTGTTATATACTCTTTTATGACCAAACTTTTATGAAGGGAGAACATAGCAAAAGGCTATGTTCTCCCTGTTTTATCTTTCCTAGAATGACATGAGGAATCCCATTCGGATGCCCCACTTATCTACATTGGCATGATTCAGGTAGTTGATACGGCGCACATAATCGATTCCGAAGAACTTGAAGATGTTGTGCACACCGGCTACCACTTCCCAATATGGCGTGTTGCCAAAGGTGTAGGAGTTGTTAGGGAACTTGAAAATCACGTCATCCGATGTATTCTTCACCGGATTGTTCTTGTCGGTGAGCTGTCCCCATACTCCCTTCACGGCTACATACTCGCGCCACTTCAGCTTCTTGATGAGCGGAATGCGGTTGAGAAGCTTGCCGTTCATATCCCAGGCTACCGACCAGAAGAGCTGGCGGTCGCTCAGGAACTCCCAGTCTTTCATCATACTGATGGTTGCCTCCTGCTCGAAGATGGAGAGGTTGACTGGTGGCTGGACGAGCATGGTGAATGGAACCTTGTTCCACTGCATCTTGCCCACGATGTTGAAGTCCACATATCCGAAACTGCCCAGCCACTGGCGCTTGTAGATGCCCAGCGTGGTGAGGTTGCTCTGATACTGACCGCCCATGAATCCGTCCAGACCCATGGAATGGCGGAGGGTGAGCTCAGGACTGTCGAGATTGATAGGCAATCGCTGCTGCTTGGTGTTGACATAGGTAACACCCGGGTTGTAGTCGATGCCCACAGATGCCTCGGTGGTGCGTATCTTCTTTACTTCCTCGCCCGTGTTCACCTTGAAATAATGCAGGTTGCCCACGGTGCGGTTGCTCTGCCATCTCATTCCCGCATCGAAGCGGAGTCCCCAGTCGGTCTCATAGACGAAGCTGAACTTCTGTCGCTGATAGAGATACATCTGGTCCTGCGTAGCAGCACGGATGGTCATGAAGAAGTTATCCTTGTTGTGCAGCAGGTTGTCATCGGATGGAGAGGTGATATCGTGACCAATCTCGAAGACGAACTTGCGCATCGGGAATTCGAACGGACTGTTCTTTTTCTTGTTGAGCGAATAGGTGAAGAGATGACCGTAGTACCAGTTGTGACTCTTCGTACCGTAGGCGCCATATCCATCCCAGAAGAAGTGAGGATTGAGTGCCGCCATGGTGCGGGCTGCCAGACGCAGGCGCACGCCATCCACGTAGTTGTTGGAGAGGAAGGTGTTGATAGGTCCGAGGTCGAAGAGGCTCTTTCTGCCATCCTTTCCTCCGCTTCCTATCTCTACATAGTTCTCCATGAGCGCCTTGACGCCGAAGATGATGTACTTGAATCCCTTGGAATTCTCCATACGGTGGATGAAACTGTCCATCGACGACTCACTCTTGGTGAGATCCACCTGTCGGTACTTGTTCCAGTAAGCCTCATCACGGTTCATCGCATCCATATCATGCCTTACCTTCGCCTTGCCCTTGAAGAGAATCTTCGGCAAAGGGTCGAAGGCGTAATCGGTGATTCGGGTGTTGCGCACCACCAGCAGGTCCTGCAGCAGCTTGTTCATGTGCATCTCTGCTATCATATCATCCTTGGTGAGCACCCACTCGCCATTGTCGAGCTTGGTATATTCCTGCTCAATCTTCATGTCCTTCACCCAGTTGACGGCTGAGTTGTGAGGCATGTAGAGATTACATTTCTTGACGTGCAGGGTACTGTCGGCAAGCACATAGAGCTCGCCTCGGAATCCGAAGTCCTGACTGTTGGCCGGGATAAACTGCAGATGATAGCAGAGGTCGCGGTTCACATACACCGTATCTTCTATATAATAATGATAGAAGCTGATGGCTGTTCTGCCCAGCGGAGATGGGAACGGATACTGGAGCAGTCGCACGTAGTCATCGTAGATATCCACATCGGTAAAGACATCCTTGATGGCTGTATTCAGGATTTCTCCGGTCTGGATCACCTGTCCGATACCATTGCTCTGCTGACCCTTGATGATATCCTTTTCGCTCTTCGGGTCCTTGCGATATACGTGCTGCGAAACGGTCTCATCGATGCTTACCGGCAGGGTGAGCTTGCCGTTATAAGGCGAAAGCTCTACCTGGTCGAGGAGATACTGTCGCTTGCTGAAGAACTTGCCCTCCATCTGTTCCTTGGTGATATCATTGAGTGCGAGGGTGATCTTCTGATATTTATCATACTGATAATAATCATAGTTGCTGAGGTCGCTCTTCTTCTTGGCAGCGATGACACGTCGCATGAGTTCCACGGCAGGGTTATCCTTGCGCTTGTATCTTCCCTTCTTCGATTTCACCACGACTTCTCCCAGCTTGTGGGAATCGTCCTTGAGCTTGATTTCGAGGAAGCTGGTTTTCTCATCTACCTTGACCGTTGTGGTCTTGTAGCTCAGAGCACTGACGGTAAGCATCAGTCCCGGCTTCTTTTCGATGGTAAACTTACCTTCTCCATCACTGGAAACGGCAATCTTGTGTCCCTTGTACTGCACGCTTGCATACGATACGGCAAAGCCGTCATCGTCGATGACACGACCTGTTATCTTCTGCTGCGCCATCATCTGGAGTGTAGAAACCACCAGGAGGACGAGCACCAAATACAATTTTCTTATACCTTTCATTACCTTATTATATATATAGGGGCCTTGCGCCCATTATTAATCATTCTCTACTTTCAGGCTGCAAAGTTATAACATTATTCGTAAATAGCTGCAAAAACCTATTATATATTTCAGTTTTTTATGAGATTTTCAGAAATTCCTCCATCTCAGAGAGTTTCCTGATGATGCCATCGGGAATGGATTCATCCACCTTCTTCTCTTCCCACTGCAATCCCTTGATCCATAGGGTGTGACAACCCAGCTTGTGGGCAGGAACGATATCCTTTCCATAGGTATCGCCCACTACGAGCACCTGAGAGGCAGGGAGATCGAGGGCGCAGACTCCGAGGGCGAAGATGGCTGGGTTCGGCTTGCGCACCCCCACTACTGCCGATTCTATCACGTCCTCGAAATAGCCATCAATTCCTGCATCCTTCAATACCTGATTGATGTTGCCGTAGAAATTGGAAACCAGCACCATTGGATAACCCTTCTGCTTCAGATGCTCCAACACCAGCTTGTTCTCTTTCAGAAGGGCAAGGGTCTTGGCATTGATATAGCGAGCCATATCCTCTGCAATCTGATGAATTTCTGAATCTGAAAGGGAGAGGAAAAGCGTCTGTTTCTCAGAATCATCCTTTCCTGTCTCCAGCAATTCCTTTCCTGCCAGGAAATTCAATTCCAGAATCAGTTTTTCTCTAAGAATATCCTCGAAATGGAAATCGGGAGTCACGATGGGATTCACAGCCAGTGCTCGCTCACCATACACGTAGGCATCGCGAAACGCCTGCTTGTGGATACTTACTTCTGGCTCTACTTCCTCGTCATCAGCCACACCGATGCCGAAGTGCTCGTAGCCCTGCCACAGCACTTCCGACCAGTGGTCGCCCCTGGTATCGAGCGTGCCACCATAATCAAAAATGATTCCTTTTATATCCAGTACTTTCATTATTTTCCTTTATTAATTGTTTGCTGCTGGCTCTTCTGATCAGCCTCGTATTCTTCCTGAATCTTCTTCAGATCCTTGTTTCCCACCTTGATGAGCAGAATGCCGATGGCTATCCATACCAGCTCACGGATTCGGGTGATAAGACCGGTATATACACCCAGGGCACCCGTAAGATGCAGGCCATCCACCGCCAAGGCAAGACCACCCTCTCGGGCTCCCAACTGCATAGGAGAGAAGAAGATGAGATTGCTGAAAAGCGATGAGAAGGCAAGAATCAGAATGCTGTCGGCGATGCTGATATCCGCCGCAAAAGCCTTCAGGATAAGATAAATCTCCAGGCTCTGGAGCACTCTCGCCATCACCTCGAAGAAGAGGGAACTGTAGAAGGTGCTCTTGTGCTGACCATGCAGCAGGGCTATCTGCGAATCTATCTGCTCCAGGGTCTCCTGCTTCTCCTGCTCAAACCGCTTAGCCCAGTTCTTCACGAAAGGAATATGGGTGAGCAGACGGATGCCCTTCTGCGCCATTCCCGTCTTGTAGCCGCGGGCGAAGAAGTAGATGCCGAGCAGGCAGAAGGCTGCGATGAAGCCCAGCATGATGCCCATAGGGACACCTATCGGATACAGGGCGATATAGAGAAATGTAGAAAGGAACCAGAACCAGAAATGGGAGAAGATGTGCATCATCACATAGAGAATGACCGATGATGTAGCCTTGCTCACACCCGTAAAAGGCTTCAGCTCCATAATGCGGTAAGGTTCGCCGCCCATCAATCCGCAGGGAGTGGTGTAGTTCAGGGCAAATCCGCTCACGGTGAGCTTATATACTCGCCAGAACGAGAGTCCCTTCACCCTACCCTCGTCGTTGATGATGAGCCACCAGGAAACGGAGTTCACCCAATAAACCACGAGCCACAGACCGAGAATCAGCGGGAAATAGATGCCCGCCTGCTTCAGATAGCGCCAGATATCGGTATAGTCCATATCCATCGTGCAGAGCATGATGATGATGGCGATGATACCGAATGCCATGAATATATTTCTGAACTTGTTATTCATAAATGAACTTGTTATTCACAAAAGTATTTGTAATTCACAAAAATATTTGTTATTCCCGAAATAAGACGTTTATGCCTCATACTCTCCCTTCAGGACCTTCTGGTTGAGCTTCAGACAAAGACGCTCGTGGGTTCCTCTCATATAGAAGAATATCAGGCTGAACACGGTAATCTCGATAGCCGGATAAAGCCATGGAAGACCTATCAGAATTGAGATAAACAGCGTGATGCTGCGCCAGTTGAAGGTAAGGATATTGGCATATTTCATCAATGGAAGACTGCCCGCACGGAAGTCGGCACGCAACTGCTCAGGCAACTGCTGCGGATATCTTTCGCGCAGATTTCTCTTGAATATCTGGAAGATAGGAGTATCTCGCTCCTGACCCAAGGTATAGTTCTTGTAGAAGAACTGGAAGAGTTTCTGCACAGGCTCCTTTTTCCATTTCATCTGCTTCCACAGCTCTACCTGCTTGCTGGCATCGTCCAGTTCGCTTCCCTCCTTGCCTTTCAGGAAGAAGAGGTGAATCTGACGGTAGTAGTCGGCAAGACGGCTCTGAATGGCATGGCATCCGAAACCGGCAACAATGCAGAGTGCCCAGATTTTCCAGCCCCACTCCGGCATCAGTCGGAAGGAGATGGCGAAGTAGATGCTGACAAACCAGAAGTCGCCGGCAGCACCATCCAGGATTCTGCCCAGGGCACTCTTCTGATTGGTGAGTCGTGCCAGCTGTCCGTCGCAGCTATCATATACGTTTGCCCAGATGAGCAAGAAGATGCCCAAGACATTGATTGCCAAATCATCGAAATAGAAGCAGATGCCCGCTCCTACGCCGAGGAAAATGGAAAGAATGGTCACCACGTTTGGGGTGACGTGAAGCATGCGGAAGAATCGCGCCC
>ERZ1035006.2193-NODE-2193-length-11474-cov-7.815133_pt1 | contig 11474 bp, 6 predicted proteins | sample MGYA00520694_ERZ1035006 | MGnify/ENA primary metagenome ERZ1035006 (study PRJEB33766, sample SAMN09781746) | gut metagenome | biome: gut microbiome | host: Homo sapiens | place: Madagascar | study: EMG produced TPA metagenomics assembly of the PRJNA485056 data...
GCCCAGGGGTGCCTGCCCCCAGCGCCCCGCCGATACCCGCCACCTGCCAATGCCTTCCACTCGGTGTGCCCATTGCAGTCAGAGACAAGCCGCCGATGGGCTTCGGCGGCGGTCATCCGGCGCATGGCCTGCAGTCCGGCCAAGCCCCGAGGGGCCGCCGACTGCATCATCTCGACGGGCGGGCCGACAACGGAATGCTGCGCAGAGCTGGGCCTGGATTCCAGAACCGTGAACAAGCGGGCGCAGAACCGCCGGCGGGGGCCGCAGGCCGGGCCGGGCCTGCGCCAGCGCTGCCAAAAACGCCCATCGAGAGGACGGGTCCCTCTTGGCGGAACTATAGGAACACCCCCCCAAATGAAACGCAAAAATTGCCTACCAGCTTTAACGTTTTTGAAGGCAATCGCCCGAACATGCAGGTGAGGAAACGGTGCCTGCCCCTATATTCCCACCTACAAAGAAAAGGCCCACTTGCGAATTTCATCGCAAGCGGGGCCCTGCTCGTTGGGTGGGAAAATAGGACCTGTCCCTATACTCCCCATTTTGCGCCGATCATAAATCAGCGTAGCTGCCTAATCCTGCTTTACCACAAGAACGTCACAGCGAAGGTTCCTGATCAAATACGTGGAAACACTACCGACAAATACGTAGGTGATGTTCGAAAGACCGCGCTCACCGCAAATAACCAGCTCAGGCTCGAACGGCTTGATCATCAGGTTATGGATGGTCTCCTGAATGCGTCCAACCTTAACAACAACCTCTACGGAAGGAATGTCTGGATCTTCCTCGGCCGCCTTCAGCGTATCACCCAAGGAATCAACCAAGCGGTTGCGAACCGTTTCAGCAAGCTCCTTGTAGTCGGTGCCCGTCAAAGAATCGGGAACCGAATCTACTACATGGCCGAACATCAATTCAGCATGGTTGAGCTTCGCAATCTGAATTGCACGCTCGGCCACTTCCTGCTGAGTGCTGCCGCCATCGAGTGCTGCAAATACGCGCCTGTACTGCTTCATAGCTCTCGCCCCTCTTTCTCCTTCGCCATCTGACAAAGGCCCCGATATCGAAGCGCCCCTGCGCCTCGGTTATTATCTTTCTTTATTCTAGCAGGATACCCAAGCAAAAACGCCACAATGCCGTAACACGTTCATTTCTTCTTCCCCAAAGAAACCCCAAATGGTGAGGGGGTTGCAAATGGTTGCCACTGCAAAAGCCACGCCCGTCACGAAGTTGTTCCGGTACTCCCTCCCGAACCTGCGTTGGCCGCTCCCGGCTTAGCTCCAGCCAAAGCACGGGCATTCTGCAGCGCCTCCAAATACGCTTGGGCATCGCCCGGATCGTCGTCGATGGACTCATCACCCAAATCAACCTCGCGAGGAACGCGGCGATACAGGATGTCGTACATAACCGGCACCACATACAGCGTCATGAACGTGGCGTACAGCAAGCCGCCCACAACCACAACCGCCATGCCGCGCTGCATCGACGATCCCACCGCATCGCTGAACACCATCGGCAACATAGCGAAGATGGTAGTAATGGCCGTCATCATGATGGGGCGCATACGGGTACGTCCCGCAGCCACCAGGGCATCGTGCTTCGACAAGCCACCACGGCGCAGCTGGTTCACATAGTCAACGAACACAATGCCGTTGTTCACTACCGTGCCCATAAGCACCGCAAAGCCCAACAGCGAAAGCATGCTCAACTGCTCGCCAGCCGCCACCAAACCAAACAGGCCACCGGTAAAGGCAAGAGGAACGGTCAAGATCACGATGAAAGGAGAAAGCAAACTCTGGAACTGTGCCACCATAACCAGGTAGATCAGCACAAAACCCAAAATCAGCAGCAGCATCATCTGCGATAGCATCGTGTCGATGTTCTCCAGTTCTCCACTGGTTTGGATGGTGTAGCCCTCGGGCAGCTGATAATCGCTGAGCTTCGTTTGCAAATCGCGCGCAAGCAGCGCATTGTTGTAGCCATCTTCCACATCGGCCGTCACCGTAATAGCGCGGGTCGAATTCACGTGGATCACCGTAGGAGAAGCAACGCCTTGCTCAACCGTGGCGAATTCACGAAGCTTATGCGTGGCGGTATCACCCGTTTGCTGATTGGTTATCTCGATTTCGGTATCAAGAAGATTGTCTGCCGTAACAGGATTCGTCCTATCCACCACCGAAACATTCATTTTTGTGCCGTCAAGCGTCATGGAGGGAGCGCTGACGCTTTCAGAAAGCTTCTTCGCCAAGTCGCTATACAGTTGAGCAACCGTGTAGCCATCCTTGGTGAGTTTGTCGCGGTCGATAACCAGGTGCAACTCAGTCGCAGCATCTTCCATGCCGTTTTCGATTTCGGTATAGCCCTCAACCTGGCCCACGATCCCCATCACATCTTCACTGATACGCACCAGTTCGTCTTGGTCGGGGCCCATAATCCTCAACGAAAGGCCGCTGCCGGTCATGGAGCCCATCGCCTCGGAAGAAGACGCATCGGTAATCACTTCGCAGTCCAGGCCAGAAGTGCGTTGCTGCAGCTGATCGAGAATCGAAAGCACCTGGCCTTCGGTGGTCACCGAGCTGCCGGTCTGCACGTAGAACGTAAACACCTGATGGAACTTTTCGTTACTGCTGTTGCTAGAGATATCGCTGGCAACCATCGAAGTCGAAGACGTTCCGTCCATAGCGCCAACGAATTCCACTCCTTCGATGCCCATGGCTTCGTCCATAACCTTATCTGCCGTAGCGTACGCCGTTTCCTTGTCGGTATCTTCAGGCATGGTCACCGTCACCGTTGCCGTTTTCGAGGTCATGGCAGGGATCATCGTGATACCCATGTTCACCACGCCAATCACCGCAACAACCAAAAGCACTACCGACACCACAAGAGGCAACGCCTTATGGCGCAAGAAGAACGCCAGCGAACGAGCGTATTTCGTCTGCAACGTCTCAAACCAGTTGTTGCGGCGAGGAATATAGTTCTTGAACAAGAACGAGGAAGCAGCGGGAACCATGGTCAATGCGATAAGCAGCGACGCGGTAAGCACATAGGCAATGGTCAGAGCAAAGGGCAGCATCAGCTGGTTCACCATGCCCGTGGTGAACACGATAGGCAAGAACACACAAATAGTGGTAAGCGTGGAAGCAATTACCGCGCCCGAGATCTGCTTCGCGCCCTGAACGGCAGCACGAGCGGGCGGAATGCCACGACTGCGCAGGCGATAGATGTTCTCCAGCACAACAATCGAATTATCTACCAGCATGCCGATAGCAATAGAGATACCGCCGAGCGACATGATATTCAGCGAAATGCCCGAGAAGTACATCACCACCAAGGCGCAAAGTACCGAGAAGGGAATGCTGAAAGCCATGATGAGCGTAGGACGCCAATCGCGCAGGAAGACGATTAGCACCACCACGGCCAAAAGCGCGCCCAAAAGCAGCGACTGCAGAATAGAGCTGACGTACAGGGCGATGAAAGATCCCTGGTCGCTCACCACAGTTAGATGCAGGCCAGGGTTGGCCTGCTCAATCTTGGTAAGTGCCGCGCGGGTGTCTGCGGAAACATCGCTCGTAGAAGCAGTGGAATTCTTGAACACTGAGAGCAACACGCCGTCCTGGGCATTGATGCGCATATATTCATCGCCGACATTGTCCACTTCGGTAACCTCGGCAACGTCGGCAAGGCGGATTTCGCCCACGCCGTCAACGTCGGCAAGCAAAAGCGAACGCAAATCGGAAACGGAGGAAATGTTATCGCCCACACGCAGCAGCCACTGATCGTCCGAGCCGCTGTCAAGGTAGCCGGCAGGCATCGAAAAATCTTGAGCCTTGATAATGCCCGCAAGCGTTTCTTTGTCCACCAGCGCATCGATGTTCGCTTTGGAAAGGGCCTCTTCACGCGAGCTTTCATACTGAGATCGAGCATCCGCCAATTGCTGCTTGTTGGAATCGATAGTTTGCTGGGCACTGGCAAACTGAGCGCTGGCGCTACCGAACTGCGTTGCCGCGGTGATGGAACCCGACTGCACTTCTGCAAGCTGCTTTTGGTAGGTTTCGAGCTCTCCCGCTGCCGTTTGCGCCTTCTGCGCAAGCTGTCCGATTTGCGCCTGAACTTGAGGGTTCGTCCCATTGGGATCGACGGCCTTCAGCGCTCCGATCTCCGCCTGCAGAGAAGTAAGCTCACTGGTCTTCCCAGAAATTGCCAACGTCAAACCAGAGCTTGCCTGCCCAAGCTGATCGCTCGTTTCCTGCTGCTTCTGCTCAAGAGCGCTTTTCTGGCTGCTTAACTGGCTCTCCGCTTCGGCAAGCTTCGCTTCGCCTTCGTCGATACCCTTCTTGGCATCGTAAAGCTGGGAATTGACGCTGGCCAACAATTTGTTGTTAATGTCTTCGATCTTGCTATCGGAAAGGCGCACCTCTACCGATTTTTCCGCCGCCCCTACCGTGGAAACGTCGGCAACACCGTCGATGCGCTCCAGTTCGGGAACCGCTTTGTCTTTCACCAATGAAGTGGTGTCGAAAATATCATGGTCATCGTAGGATGCGGCAACGTATAAGGTGGCCATCATGTCCATGCTAATTTCCATGTAGTTAGGATTACCTGCAGTTTCGGGCAACTGAGAAGAAACCTCATTTACCGCAGACGATGCTTTCACCATGGCGGAATCCATGTCGGCACCGTCCTCGAACTCGAGGAATATCATGGAATAGTTATCGGCACTTTGGCTTTGAACGGAGGAAACACCGCTCACCTTCGAAAGCGAGCCCTCCAACACGTCGGTAACTTCGGATTCCACCTTTTCAGCGCTGGCGCCGGGGTCGGTGGTGATAACCGCCAGATAGGGCAAATCCATATCGGGCAGCAAGTCGGTCTTCATCTTGGTAAGCGAAACACCACCCAGAATCAGGATGATGATCACCGCAACCGTAACGATATATGGCTTCTTTACGCTAAAACGGCTAAGCACAGCAACTCCCTTAATAGTGCAATTGAAGTAGGTTTCGGGCGAGTGCCAAAGGGAGCCCATTGACTCCCGTATGTTTTATTTAGTAAACATTGCGATTTTATGCCGCAAAGGAATGTTCTTTGGATACGAACCCACGAAGAAAGCTCCATACACGCCGATTCCATACTATTTGGCAAAAAAACCAAACGATCTGACCGGTTTGTTGAAACGACAAAGCAGAAGCAAGGGGCGACTGCCGTTTCCCCATTAACAAACCCGCGAAGATTATCCGAAGGTCGAAGAGCTGGCTGCAAACCGGGAGCCCAAAACCAAAAGCGGGAAAATAACACCTGTCCCCATACCCTCACTAATAAAGCTCTGGCCTGCGATGAGTAAGGACGGGCATGGCTGTGCGAACTTCGTCAATTGTCGAAAGGTCTATACGGGCAGTAACCAACTCTTCGCGAGCGCTGCCGCTGGCCAACATCACTCCATCAGGCCCAATTACGGCACTTTGCCCAATATAGCCCTTATCAACACGGCTCAAACCCGCAACAAACATCTCGTTTTCGATGGCGCGCGCCGAAAGAAGGGTGCGCCACTGCTCCGCCTTCAGGCGGCCATCCACCCAAGCGGCCGGGTTGATTAGCAACTGGCACCCACGCGTTGCCGCAAAGCGCGCCACTTCCGGAAAGCGCAAATCATAGCAAATCGAAAGACCGATGCGACCGAAAGGAGTGTCAATAGGCTCGAACAACGTGGAGCCCGCCGCCATACGATCGGATTCCTTAGTGAAGTCGGTGTCGAACAAATGCACTTTACGGTAAACCCCGTGCTTTGACCCATCGCTCCCCGTAATAACAGCCGTATTAAAGGGATTCCCCTCATCGTTCCGCTCATTCACGGTGTATACAAGCCAAAGGCCATAACGCGCCGCAAGCGCATCCATTCCGCAACAAAACGGCCCATCGATTGGCTCAGCCTCGGAAGCGAACGACTGCGTATCTAACTCGTAGCGGGTCATAAGCGACTCAGGGAACACCAAGATATCCACCCCACGAAGAGAAGCTTCAGCGCACCATTGCTCGGCCATTTCCAAAACAGCTTCCGTACCGACTTCTTCGGGATGACAGCACTGAGCCAGCCCAAGAACAAATGTCATGGCAACTCCCTTCACGCACGATGCGGTCAAACGCAAGCTCAAATACGGGTTTGCTTCATTTTCCCACTAAAAAACGAATGGACCGGGAATAACCCAGTCCATTCGCCTGCTAGTACCTCTGTCTCATACAGACAGCGTATGCATTGATTAGTTGTTGCGACGGCGACGAAGCAGTGCGGCAGCGGCAGCCAAGAGGCCCGCGATGCCGCCAATACCAGCGACTGCAGCAACGTTGGTGGCGTCACCGGTCTGAGGAGCGATGCTCGACTCGTCGGCGTCATCACCAGCTGCGTTGGCATCATCGCCGGCAGCTTCCTGGTCTGCGGCTTCTTCACCGTTTGCGGTGTTGTCCGCATCAGCCTGGTTCTCGGAGTAGAAAGCGTAATAGGTTACCACGCCGTCCTGGTCTTCGTCCTCGACTGCCTTGCTGAAGTCAACGGGAGTGTACTCCCAGTTGCCCTCGTCGTCCTTGAGGGTGGAAGACCAGCCCTCGAAGGTCCAACCGTCATAGGTGGGGTCGGCAGGCTTGGCAACGGCTTCGCCCTTCTTGACCTCGACGGAAGATTCGGTCTCGTTGAAGTTGTCAACGAACTTAACGGTAACCTGTTCAGCCTGAACGTCTGCGTTCTTGGTCCACTGGGCGTAGATGTTCACGTCGGACTGCACGGGCTGGGAGAAGTCCACCTTGTCGGCGGCCTTCTGCTCGTCGGTGTAGCCGGAGTAGTCAGCGTGCCAGTACCAGCCGTCGAAGGTGTAGCCCTCGCGGGTGGGCTCTGAAGGCTGTCGCATGACGCCGTCGGAGTCGGTGAGGCCCTGCTGGAAGGTCTCGCCGGTGGCGAACTGGCCGCCGTTAGCGACGTACATCACGGCATGGTCGTTCTGCTCCTGATTCTTGGTCCACTGGGCGAACATGGTCACGTGGTCCTTGCCGGCAACAGACTGGGAGAAGTCGACCTTGTTCAGGTCCTTCTGCTCGTCGGTGAGGTCGGAGAGGTCGGAAACCCAGTACCAGCCGGCGAAGGTGTAGCCCTCGCGGGTGGGCTCTGCGGGCTGGCGCATCATGCCGTCGGAGTCGGTGAGGCCCTGCTGGAAGGTCTCGCCGGTGGCGAACTGGCCGCCGTTAGCAGCGTAGAGAACGTCGATCTCGTTCTGGTCTGCGTTCTTGGTCCACTGGGCGTAGATGTTCACGTCGGACTGCACGGGCTGGGAGAAGTCCACCTTGTCGGCGGCCTTCTGCTCGTCGGTGTAGCCGGAGTAGTCAGCGTGCCAGTACCAGCCGTCGAAGGTGTAGCCCTCGCGGGTGGGCTCTGCGGGCTGGCGCATGACTCCGTCGGAGTCGGCAACGCCCTGCATGGTTTCGTTGCCGTCTGCGAACTGGCCGCCGTTAGCAGCGTACAGAACGTTGATCTCGTCCTGGTTCTTCACCCACTGGGCATACATCGTTACATGAGGCTTGGTAACCGGCTGGCCGAAATCGACCTTGTTCTGCTCTTTCTGTTCTTCAGTGAGGACGCTCAGGTCGGAGACCCAGTACCAGCCGGCGAAGGTGTAGCCCTCGCGGGTGGGGGTCATGGGCTGGCGCATCATGCCGTCGGAGTCGGTGAGGCCCTGCTGAACTTCCTGGCCGTCAGCAAACTTACCGCCATTGGCAACATACAGGACATCGGTTTCGCTCTGTACTTCATTCTTAGTCCACTGAGCGAACATCGTAACGCCTTGACCAGTAACTGCCTTGTCGAAATCAACCTTGTCGGCGGCCTTCTGCTCGTCGGTGTACTGAGACAGATCAGCGTGCCAATACCAGCCGGCGAAGGTGTAGCCATCGCGGGTAGGCGCAGGAGGCTGACGGAGTTTGCCGTCAGCGTCGGCAACGCCCTGCATGGTTTCGTTGCCGTCTACGAACTGGCCGCCGTTAGCAGCGTAGAGGACGCTAATCTGGCTCTGTTCCGTTTTCTGCTCATCTGCCTTGTAGTACACATAAAGCGCGGTGATGCCCTCCAGGGAGGAGGTCATGTTCACTTCTTCTTCGCTGATCGCTGCGCCTGAAACAACCTTCGTGGGGGTATATCCCCCAAAGCTCTTTACGCAATCTGCAACGCTGCTGTCTGCGGTAACATCGATCGTAGTGGTTACGCTGGAACCATCACGTTCGCCGCCCTGGAAGAAGCTCACAACCTCAACGCTCTGAGCCTGAGCCTCTGCGTTCTTTTCCCATGCAGCAAACCAGCTACCTGCCTTGGCGGAAGAAGGATCGAGCTTGTAATACTGCTGATAGTCTTCAGGGATACCGTCCATGCTGGTCAGAGAGTACCAACCCTTGAAGGTATAGCCTGCGCGGGTAGGCGTAGGAGCGTCAACGCTTCCACCTTCGTTTCCCATGACGGATGCACTGATGCTGCCATCGGCGAACTGCCCACCATTTGCCGAGAAAACAAATTCAGCTTGGGAAGACTGCTCGGAAGTAGTGCCCTCACCATTCTCATCGGCATTATCGGCCAATGCTACTGCAGGCACGCTACCAAGAGCAAGCGTCAAGCTTAGGCTTGCCGCAATCGCTTTCTTAGAACGCAAATCCTTCATTTATTCTCCTTTTCGCACTGCGTTAGCCCACGCCGTAACGCATCAGGCTACTTATCTTGTTTATGCATTGACTACGAAACAGCAGTTTTGAAAGGATCCGTTGCGCAACATCAGCCACTAATTCCTTTAGTGCAAAACATGCACAACGGAGAGGTTTACCTGTTAAAACAATTCGAAAATAATGCCTTTGGCCTCGCATTTCTGCGTTAAAATACGAGTATAGGATCGGCAGCAACTGTTTTATATTGCTTTAACCTGTAACGACATTGCGCACCGGACAAGGATATAGATGCACACACCTAGTTCCTATATGTATTCTGACCTACGCAGCTTTGGCGGCATCACCAATAAAGAAGCTGCAAGCGAGCTCCTTACCGAGCAGACTCTGTGCGGCAATGATGCACCCCGTGATCGAATCAACGAAAGAACCTTTTTGTCAAGGCAGATCGTTCACGCAACCCCAAGTCAGGTTCATCCTGAGTTTTTTGGCGATTTCCACCAAAGTGCGCAAACAATTACAAGCAGAATCGTTTCCAATCTAGCCAAACCTTGCGCATACCACGAAGTTATAGAGCACTACGGCGGTGCAGCGGCAAGGGATATGGGAGCCCTCCTCAGGCACTATTCCCTTGATGGAAATCTGTACGCCAACGCCATTCGCAGAATCAACGCATCCCCTATGCCTGAGATATCCGATAAGGCCGTTCTTCTGGTGATGATGTTTCTGATTACGGGATGCCTCGCAAACCCCGAAATTGCAGCAAAAACAACGCGCAGTTTCATGGAAAAGAAGCTTTCATTCACATTTTCGACGCTTCAGCCAGCACTTGCACGCCCAGATCGTATAGCCAAATGCGCCGATGAGCCCACTAGGCTCGGGCTCATCAGAGTCGATAACGATGTTGCCTGTTCCCCTATATACCCACTTTCCACTTCTGAAGAGGGGACTATCATCGGCCTTCTCGCAACAGGAAGCCAAAATATCAACGATGTCGATATCGATGTTTCCAGAAAACATCTTCGCATTTTCGAAAATGGAAGTGCCTGGTACGCCCAGGGGTTAGGATCGACAAACGGCACTACTCTAATTTCAGGAGCCGACAAATCAATCACCGTAGTAGAGCCGCGCGACTCAGCTAATAAACAGTACCCGTCCGTCAAAATCAGTCACGGCGACACCCTCTGCTTGGGCGAAACAACAAGATTTCTCGTTCTGAAAATCGCTGGTTAATAGTTAACTGGCTAGGTAGGCCCATTACCTTGTTGCGCAACATTCAAGGCTCAACGGATTGCAGTATTGATTAATCACACTGTATGAAAGAAGGGCCAGTTTTGGATTCAGTTGACCCATATTTCGGGTTCAATAGCCAATCAGAACAACGAGTATCTATTCTCTCCCTGGATTCCTTTACACCAGCTTTCGTGGACCCAAACCGTACAAAGGAAGAAACAAGTCGTCGTTTTATGACATTCTTCCTTGAAAACGAAAACCAGTATTCCACTAGCATGGTTCTGCGCAAAGCCTACAACACGCTCAATGAATGCTACGCACTGAAGTCCCCTTTGTTCTACGAAGACGGCATTGAGGCAATGGAATACAAGAACCCCCCCCCCGAAACGCTGCAAAAATACGACGAGGTTCAAAAAAAGCTTACTCTGGAAGAATATCGCAGTTCATTGGCGGTTTCACACTTAAAGGGGTTTCCCCGCGTGTTTGGGCTAGGGCACGCCAAGGGCAAGCCGGTCATCGTCAGGGAATACGTTAAAGGAATTACGCTAGCAGCAGCAACGGATCTACTTCCCCACGTAGATATTGGTACTTTCGCTGGGATCGAGCCTATCACGGTTGCCGCTATTGCCAAGGCAGTCCTGAAAACCCTCCTCAATACTCAATCGCTTGAGGGCACCTTCGTGCACCGTGATTTATCACCACGTAACATCATTATCAGAACAGAAAGAGCAAGTCTTCAGCAACAAGTAGATTCGTGCTGTTTTGATATATGCCTCATTGACCTCGGAAGCGCTTCGTACATTGAAGCAAATTCCCCATTTACCACTGCTCGATACGGCATCTGGCGATTTGGAACAATTGAATACGCCCCACCTGAAATGCTCACACGCGATGTAGAGGGCATTGAAGAACTTCGACGTTCAGAAACGATCGATACCTATGCTCTCTGCAGCATCATGCATTTACTGCTCACGCTTAAAACGCCCTATCAGCTTGCCTCAAGAATCAACGAATCGCCTTACCTGGTTAAGATGAAAGAAGAGCCACGAATTAAGCCAGACGCTCCAGTTGGCAAATTACTAAAGCTTGCCGATATGGGAATCAAGCCATATCAAGAAGAGCGCTTCAGCGTCAGGGGCCTACACAAAGAGCTATCCAGGCTCGTCTAAAGACTGTCTTGCCAAATAAAAAAGCCGAGGCGCAAAACCTCGGCAACTCATTCAATGGTGGGCGTTACCGGGATTGAACCGATGACCCCTTCCGTGTGAAGGAAGTGCTCTCCCGCTGAGCTAAACGCCCGAAATAAAAATGCCACGCATAAGCGTGGCATGTAATTAATGGTGGGAGATACAGGATTTGAACCTGTGACCGTTTGCTTGTAAGGCAACTGCGCTCCCGCTGCGCCAATCTCCCATATGTCACGGCTAAAGATTATCCCAGATTCTAAGTAGAATATCAAGATAATTTTCAACCTCTGAGACGAATCTCAGATTTGCTTGGGTCAAATGCCCTGCATGAGCGGAACGGCCTATCCTCCCACGGACTGCACCGCAGTACTTTCG
>ERZ1035006.2199-NODE-2199-length-11443-cov-3.761416_pt1 | contig 11443 bp, 11 predicted proteins | sample MGYA00520694_ERZ1035006 | MGnify/ENA primary metagenome ERZ1035006 (study PRJEB33766, sample SAMN09781746) | gut metagenome | biome: gut microbiome | host: Homo sapiens | place: Madagascar | study: EMG produced TPA metagenomics assembly of the PRJNA485056 data...
TTCATTGACAGATCATGGTGCATAAGATATGATGTGAAAACAGCGTTTGGCATAAGTGAAAAACTTATGATAAGCACAGACTGGTCTGAGTGGAAAGCAGTCTGTGAAACCGTGAGGGAGTAGTTCGCGTGTTTGCGTGATTTGTCAACATACCGGTTTCTTTTGGCGGGCACACACCAGAAGAACCTGGCAAATCTTAAAGAATGAGACTCATGTATATTTTTGTAAGGATATCTGTGGGGATATCCGGTACAGGAATATACGTGGAGTCTCTTTTTTTGTCGTATTTTACTGACAAATATTATCGGTAAGAATATGACAGAAATTGGAAATCACTGCAGGAATCGAGCGTATAGTACAAAATAACTGCGGAAACATCACGGAAAATGTCTGATACAAAAAAGAAAGCAGGGAAAAGAGATGGCGATTTTTATTGAATTGTTTCTGATGGGAGTCGGGCTGTCCATGGATGCATTTGCAGTGTCAATCTGCAAAGGACTTGGGATGCGAAAGGTCAACAAAAAACAGGCACTTGTGATCGGGTTATTTTTCGGAGGATTTCAGGCATTGATGCCATTTGTCGGATGGCTTTTAGGAAGTCAGTTTGAAAAGTATATCACAAGCATCGATCACTGGATCGCATTTATATTACTTGGAATTATTGGTGGAAAAATGATCGTGGAATCCGTAAAGCCGGATAAGGAAGACGTTGAAGTAAAAGAGATGGATGCACCGCTTGACATCAAAGAGATGTTTGTCCTTGCAGTTGCGACAAGTATTGACGCACTTGCAGTCGGGATCACATTTGCATTTTTAGATTACCCGATCGTGGAGGCAATCGCGATCATTGGAATCACCACCTTTTGTATCTCGATAGGCGGGGTTTATGTCGGAAATTTTTTTGGAAACAAGTACGAAAAGAAAGCAGAGTTTGCCGGCGGACTGATCTTAGTACTGCTCGGTGTCAGAATCCTTTTGACACATCTGGGAATTTTATAAATAACAGGATATAATAACAGAAAAAACGAAGGAGGAAATGTGTATGGTGGCGATGATGCAGTCAATAGCTTTATTGATGGTGGGATTTGTTTTATTGATCAAAGGTGCAGATTTTTTTGTTGAGGGAAGTTCTTCCGTTGCAAGGGCGCTGCGGATTCCGTCTATGATTGTCGGACTCACGATCGTTGCAATGGGGACGAGCCTGCCGGAACTTGCTGTCAGTGTAACAGCTTCCGTTGCCGGTAACAATGCATTGGCAGTCAGCAATGTGATAGGTTCTAACCTTTTTAATTTAATGTTTGTATGCGGGGCATGTGCATTATTTGCACCGTTGATCGTACAGAAAGATACATTAAAAAAAGAAATACCAGTTTCTGTTCTGTGCGCGGTGCTTTTGTTTGTTCTGGGAATTTCCGGCATGGAGATAGGAAGAACAGATGGTGTGATATTGTTACTTCTTTTTATTGGATTTTTGGTATGGATGGTACGGTCAGCATTAAAAGCGCATGCGGCATCGGCAGAAGCAGAAGATCCTTCCGGTGAATATAAAATTTATCCTGCATGGAAATGTGCGTTATATATTGTGGGTGGTGCAGTGGCTATTAAATTTGGCGGGGATTTTGTTGTAGATGGTGCGTCAGCGATTGCTGTAAAAGCCGGGTTAAGCCAGAATCTGATTGGACTTACGATCGTTGCAATGGGAACCAGCCTGCCGGAATTTGTCACCTCTGTGGTAGCTGCAAGAAAAAATGAAGTTGATATGGCATTTGGAAATGTGATCGGATCAAATATTTTTAATATTCTGTTTATTCTGGGAGTGACAGCAGCGATAAGTCCGGTAGCGTTTATTATGGAAAATGTGGTGGACAGTATACTTCTGGTGCTGGTAAGCATTCTTGTATGGGTGTTTGCATGGAGCAGGCTTCATATAGAGAAAAAAGAAGGTGTGGTGCTGCTTGCATTATATGCAGCATACCTGGTGTATATCTGTGTGAGATAGATGGGCTTCAAAAAGCAGGGTTTCGACAAATATGTTTATTGAAGAGTCCATGGTAAAAGAGTATAATAAAAATATGATTGCCTGGGAGATTAATTAGATAAAAGTTTAAGGAGGTAACACAGTATGGAGTTTTTTGATAAGTTGAGTGAGACGATCGTGAGTGCGGGTAAAGATGTTGGTCAGAAGGCCAAGGATGTGTCTGAGATCGCAAAGTTAAAGATGGATATCAGATCCAAAGAGGATTTCGTGGAAAAACAGTATGCGGAACTCGGAAAAGCATACTATGAGAAACACAAAGATGAGGAAAATGCGGAAACCGAAGAAAAGACACCGGAACAGGAGCACTTTTTTCTGATCACGGAGGCACTCGGAGAGATCGAGCGCATGCGTGCAGAAGTATTTAAACTTCAGGGTGCCGCAGAATGCCCGAAATGTGGCGCAAAAATGCCGCAGGGAGCAGCGTTCTGCAGCAACTGCGGAACAAAGATGGACGATATGTTTGAGGATTAGAACAGCAGAAAAACTGAACATAGACGATAAATCATCCCTGCCTTACCAGATAAACCGATAAGACGGGGAAAAATATATTGACAAAACATAGTATTCATATTAAGATAGTGGGAAATAAAAAGAAACAATAAGATACGTTAAAAATAAACACAAAATTTGCCACAGAACAGCTTAAAACGGAGGACTAGTGTGAAAAATAAGCTCGATAGCTTATTTTTCGCACGGCTATTTGTTTCTGAGCAAAAACAAATAGCTTCTATGACAAGGCATAAAAAAACATGCCTACGAGAATTTAAGATTCTCGTCGCCTCTTCGCAACAAGTTGCTCAGAAATGAGGATTGCTATGAAAGAAATATTATGTTTTGGAGATTCTAACACCTATGGATTGATACCGGGAACGAAAAGCCGCTACGGCAGAGATATAAGATGGACGGGGCTGCTTGAGCAGCAGCTATATGGAAAAGGCTGCCGCATCATTGAGGAAGGACTGTGCGGCAGAACGACAGTTTTTGAAGATGAGCTGCGCGAGGGCAGAAAAGGTACGGCGTTATTGCCGACTCTTTTGGAGAGCCATGCGCCGGTGGACCGCGTTGTCCTGATGCTTGGAACGAATGACTGCAAGACATTTTACAATGCATCTGCGGAGGTGATCGGCCTTGGCGTGGAGCGGCTGGTGGAGCAGATCCGCAAGGCAGATAAGAATATCAGGATCTTACTGATCTCTCCGATACAGCTTGGAGAAGGCGTCTGGGAGCCGGGATATGATCCGGAGTTTAATGAGAAGTCCGTGGAGGTATCCAAGGGACTGAAAGCAGTTTACCAGAAAGTTGCAGAAAAGTATGGCTGTGATTTTCTTGCAGCATCCGATGTGGCTGAGCCGAGTAAAGAGGACAGGGAACATCTGAATGAGGAAGGTCATAAAAAGCTGGCGGAGGCGGTGCTTGAAGTGCTGGCAGCGTAATTGACGTTACAAAATCAATGATGTAAAATTGTTGTAAAAGTAATGTTGGGGCCAAATAGGGCATTTAAATTTCTTGACTGACAAATTGCACAAAGCCGTTCCTGTTTTGTTCCGTTGTACGAAAATAAGAAAATCTAAGTTTGCCTGTTTAGAATTTTCTCGGAGTGACGTGTACGTCTTAAACGCCCCGTCCATGGGACGTTAAGACTTTTGCTGCCGTCCATGGCAGCAAAACACTATGCATTGACAGGCAAACTAAGAGTTACTAATTTTTTACCAAAGTCACAAAAGCAGTCTCGATTTTGTGCAATTTGTCAGTCGTTGTGCTATGAATGCCCTATTCGCCCCCAGCATCATCTTAAAAATCAATTTTAAATGGTAGCTGTGCAGGAAAAACATTGTGGGGGAGGAGTTTCATATGGCTGTATTTGAGAAGGTAGTTCATGGTAACTTGAAAGATGTGATCCATAATACAGATACGCTGTTGAGAGAAGGAAAGCATAAATTAGATTTCCGGGATGAATACAGCATGGCGTCCAAGGAAATGGATGTTACGGTCAGGATCTATCAGAGATACAATGTGATACCGGGCAATTCTACCTGTATTACGTTGCTGTTTCAGGATAATAAAGATGGAGATATTAAGATCGCCGCGCTTTCCGCAGGAGACGAATATGGAATCCTTGGTATGGATTTAGGCATGGGGACACGCACGGTGCAGGCATGCGAAGAAAAGTTAAAAAGTATGGATGAAAATGGTTGAATCTGATCGTTTAAAGTGATACAATACAATCAATTCAATAAGAAAGCCAAGATAGGAGAGCGAATGAGAGCGGCTGATAAAGCCGTTGGTAGTGGCGCTCTTTTTTATGTTATACGAAAGATTAGATAACAGGTTTCAGAGGAAGAGGATAATGATGAATCAGGATTTTTACGAAGCAGTAGCAGATAATCCAATTATTGCAGCAGTCAAAAATATGGAAGATGTGATGGAGTGCTGTAAGAAGGATGACATTAAAGTGATGTTTATTTTATTCGGAGATGTCTGTTCCATCGGAGCAATCGTAAAGACCATAAAGGATGCAGGCAAGATTGCCATGGTACATATGGATCTGGTCGGTGGATTAAGCCCAAAAGAGATTGCAGTGGAATTTATAAAAGAGCAGACGAAAGCGGATGGAATCATTTCGACGAAGCCGGCACTGATCAAAAAAGCAAGGGAATTGTCCATGTATACGGTACTCCGGGTTTTTCTGTTGGATTCGATGGCTTTTGAAAATATCAAACAGCAGCAGTACAGTGTAAAGGCGGATTTTATAGAGGTTCTTCCGGGAGTGATGCCAAAAGTCATTGCACGTATCAGTCATTTGGTGAAAACGCCGATCATTGCAGGGGGGCTGATATCAGATAAAGAAGATGTGATGGGGGCGCTGTCAGCGGGGGCGATGGCAGTTTCATCCACAAATCATCATGTATGGGAAATGTAAAGGAGGAGACATATGGCAAAATATGTAATGGCATTGGACGCGGGAACGTCCAGCAACCGATGTATTTTATTCAATGAAAAAGGTGAAATGTGCAGCGTGGCACAGCGGGAATTTACACAGTATTTCCCGCAGCCGGGCTGGGTTGAGCATGATGCAGATGAGATTTGGGCGAGTATGCTTGGCGTTGCGGTAGAGGCGATGAACATGATCAATGCGACGGCGGAAAATATCGCAGCAATCGGTATTACCAACCAGCGTGAGACAACGATCGTCTGGGATAAGGAGACCGGAGAGCCGATCCATCATGCAATCGTATGGCAGTGCCGCAGAACTTCCGAATATTGTGATACTTTAAAAGAAAAGGGACTTACCGATAAATTCAGGGAAAAAACAGGTCTTGTCATTGATGCATATTTTTCCGGCACAAAGGTAAAATGGCTGCTTGACAATGTACCGGGCGCAAGAGAAAGGGCAGAGAAAGGGGAACTGTTATTTGGTACAGTAGAGACCTGGCTGATCTGGAAACTGACAAAAGGCGCTGTTCATGTAACCGATTATTCTAATGCATCCAGAACGATGTTATTTAACATCAATACCCTTCAGTGGGATGATGAGATTTTGGCAGAGTTAAATATTCCAAAATGTATGCTGCCGGAGCCGAAACCGTCAAGCTGTATTTACGGGGAAGCAGATCCTTCCTATCTCGGTGGACCGATCCCAATCGCGGGTGCGGCAGGAGACCAGCAGTCAGCGTTGTTTGGTCAGACCTGTTTTAATGCAGGAGAGGCAAAGAATACATATGGAACCGGATGTTTCCTTCTGATGAACACAGGCGAGAAACCGGTATTTTCCAAGAATGGACTGGTAACGACGATTGCATGGGGACTGGATGGAAAAGTAAATTATGCACTGGAAGGTTCTATTTTCGTGGCAGGGGCTGCAATCCAGTGGCTGAGAGATGAGTTGAGAGTCATTGATTCGGCACAGGATTCTGAGTATATGGCAAAAAAAGTAAAAGACACGAACGGCTGTTATGTGGTACCGGCATTTACCGGTCTTGGAGCACCGTACTGGGATCAGTATGCGAGAGGAACGATCGTGGGAATTACACGAGGTGTCAATAAATATCATATTATCCGTGCAACACTGGAATCACTGGCATATCAGGTAAATGATGTTCTGGTTGCAATGAAAGCAGATTCCGGAATCAATCTTACTGCATTAAAAGTCGACGGTGGAGCAAGTGCCAATGACTTCTTAATGCAGACACAGGCAAACATCATTGACGCGCCGGTAAACCGTCCGCAGTGTGTAGAGACAACAGCGATGGGGGCTGCATATCTTGCAGGTCTGGCAGTCGGTTACTGGTCAGGTAAAGAGGATGTGATCAGAAACTGGGCAATTGATAAAAAATTTGAACCGCAGATTGATGATGCAAAGCGGGAGTCTATGCTAAAAGGCTGGAGTAAGGCTGTCAAGTATGCGTACGGCTGGGCAAAAGACGAGTAACATATCAGTTGAATTTTATAGAGAACAGGCAGGAGAAGAAGAGAGCCTGACAGGATAAGCGCAGCGGATCAGAGTGCGTTTACTTGTCAGGCTTTTTTCAATTCATAGGAAATTACGTCCTATGAATGAAAAAGCCCTCCGGGCGGGATGCGCATCTCGCGGAGTAGAAGTTAGCTGTAAACAGCACCGCTCGAGCGCGAAAGAGTCGCAAGCGACTCTTTGTTCTAAATAAGAAAAAAAGCTATGGAATGACAAAATATTTCAGTAGTATTTTTGATAAGGAGAGATGGAAAATGTATGACGTAATTATCATCGGAGCCGGTGTATCCGGCGCAGCAGCGGCAAGAGAATTGTCGCGCTATAATGCAAAAATATGTGTGATCGAAAAAGAAGAAGATGTCTGCTGTGGTACATCCAAGGCAAACAGTGCAATCGTACATGCCGGATATGATGCGAAGGAAGGTTCACTGATGGCAAAATTGAATGTGCGCGGCAATGCCATGATGGAGCAGCTCTCCAAAGAACTTGATTTTCCATTTCAGAGGATCGGTTCGCTGGTAGTCTGCAGGGATGAAGCGGATATGCCGAATCTGAAAGCGCTGTATGACCGCGGTGTGGCAAACGGTGTGCCGGGACTGCGTATTTTATCCAGAGAAGAAGTGCATGAGATGGAGCCAAATCTTGAGGATGATATCTGCGCAGCGTTGTATGCGCCAAGTGCCGGGATCGTGTGTCCGTTTAATCTGAATATCGCATTAGCTGAGAATGCGAATGTAAATGGTGTGGAATTTAAGTTTGATACCGAAGTGACAGATTTGAAAAAATCCGGAGACCTCTGGGAAGTCCATACGGATCAGGGCGTGTTTGAGACAAAATATGTAGTCAATGCAGCCGGCGTTTATGCGGATAAATTTCACAACATGGTCAGTGAAAAGAAAATCCATATCACGCCAAGACGCGGTGATTACTGTCTGCTTGACAAGAGTGCAGGAAGCCATGTAAGTCATACGATCTTTGCACTGCCGGGCAAATATGGAAAAGGAATCCTCATTTCGCCGACGGTGCATGGCAATCTGCTGTTAGGACCTACCGCGATTGACATTGAGGATAAAGAGGGAACCAACACCACAAGGGAAGGATTGGATCAGGTCATTGCCGGTGCAAACCTGAATGTAAAAAATATCCCGATGCGCCAGGTCATCACATCTTTTGCCGGACTTCGTGCACATGAGGACGGTCATGAGTTTATTATTGAAGAGGTAGAAGATGCAAAAGGATTTATCGACTGCGCCGGAATCGAGTCACCGGGACTTACGAGCAGCCCTGCGATCGGAGAGATGGTTGCAGATCTGTTAAAAGAGAAAATGCATTTGGAAGAGAAAAAAGATTTTATTGCAACACGCAAGGGCGTATTGAATCCAAACACATTAAGTAAAGAGGAAAGAGCGGCATTAATTAAGGAAAAACCGGAGTATGGAAACATCATCTGCCGCTGTGAGATGATCACGGAGGGAGAGATCATCGATGCCATCAGACGTCCGCTCGGTGCAAAATCGTTAGATGGTGTCAAACGCCGGACGAGAGCCGGAATGGGACGGTGTCAGGCGGGTTTCTGTTCACCGAGAACCATGGAGATTTTAGCAAGAGAGCGCGGTGTGAGCCAGTCTGAGATTACAAAATCAGGCGGAAATTCAAGGATTATTGTCGGAACCAACAAGGACAGTCTGTAAGAGGGAGGAGCCAGAGCATGAAAACATATGATATCGTAATCATCGGAGGTGGGCCGGCAGGGCTTGCGGCTGCTGTTTCTGCAAAAAATAACGGAATCGATGACATATTAATTTTAGAGAGAGACAAAGAATTAGGCGGAATTTTAAACCAGTGTATCCACAATGGATTTGGACTGCATACATTTAAGGAAGAACTGACAGGCCCTGAGTATGCGGGCAGATTTATTTCACAGGTAAAAGATCTGGGCATTGCATATAAATTAAATACCATGGTCATGGACATCAGCCATGAGAAAGTCGTTACAGCGATGAACCGTGAGGATGGTCTGTTTGAGATCCAGGCAAAAGCAGTTATTCTTGCAATGGGATGCCGCGAGAGACCGAGAGGAGCGTTAAATATTCCGGGATACCGCCCGGCGGGAATTTATTCCGCGGGAACGGCACAGCGTCTGGTAAACATCGAAGGCTTTATGCCGGGACGCGAGGTAGTCATTTTAGGTTCCGGTGATATCGGACTGATCATGGCTAGACGAATGACACTTGAGGGTGCAAAAGTTAAGGTCGTGGCAGAATTAATGCCATATTCCGGCGGCCTGAAACGAAATATCGTGCAGTGTCTGGATGATTACGGAATCCCGTTAAAGTTAAGCCACACGGTTGTGGACATTAAGGGAAAAGAGCGCGTAGAGGGAATCACGTTAGCAGAGGTTGACAGTAAAGGAAAACCGATTCCGGGAACCGAGGAAGAATATAGCTGCGATACCCTGTTACTTTCAGTAGGGCTGATTCCGGAAAATGAGATTTCCAAAGGCATGGGTGTCGACATGAACCCGGTTACTTCCGGACCGAAGGTCAATGAAAGCCTTGAAACTAACATTCCGGGTGTATTTGCCTGTGGAAATGTACTGCATGTGCATGATCTGGTAGATTTCGTGTCCGAGGAAGCAAAGGCAGCCGGAAAAAATGCGGCGGCTTATGTGAAAGCAGATGGTGTGGAAGCAGCGAGAGACAACGATATCGTTTTAAATCCGATCGAGGGTGTCCGGTATACGGTGCCGGGAACCATCAATGCTGCCAGCATGGATGAGCAGATCACAGTCCGTTTCCGTGTGGGCGGTGTATACAAGAACTGCTACGTCAGCGCTTATTTTGATGATGAGAGAGTCATCCACAGAAAACGTCCGGTCGTGGCACCGGGTGAGATGGAAGAGATCAAACTGACAAAAGAGCAGCTTTTGCAGTACCCGGATCTAAAGACGATCACAGTGAAAATCGAGCAGGAATAAAATGTGAAAAATAAGATTTTTCACATGCAAATGAAAACGTTGTTTTCATTGAAAAACAGCGTAAGAATGGAGATTATCATGGAAGAGAAAAATTTAATCTGTATCGGCTGTCCGATGGGCTGTCCGCTGACGGTAAAAATGGAACATGGGGAAGTCGTAAGTGTGACGGGAAATACCTGTAAGCGCGGTGATATCTATGCGAGAAAAGAAGTAACAAATCCGACCAGGATCGTGACCTCCACCGTAAGAGTCACCGGAGGAAACGAAGCGATGGTTTCTGTAAAGACAAAAGAGGATATTCCGAAGGGAAAGATCTTTGACTGTGTGAAAGCACTGAAAAGTGTGGAAGCCGCCGCTCCGGTGCACATCGGTGATGTACTTGTAAAGAATATTGCAGGCACAGGTGTGGATGTGATCGCAACAAAGAATGTGGAGTAAGTTATAGATTACATGCGGTGTGAATAAATTTTAAACATCCGGGGCAAAACAGATATCTTTGAGTATCCGTTTCGCTCCGGATGTTTTTGCAATCATTTTATGGTCAGCTTTTTATTTGCTATAAAATACTGATGTAGGATTGGATACATAAACGGTTGTGGAACAATTTTTCTTTCCGACTTTGCAGACCGGCTTGACACTGATGTAATACATGGTATTTTTTTTCAACTTTTTCTTTTTAAATTTTTTCAGGGTGTAGCTGGTGTTTTTACTTTTAACGGTGTCTACTTTCGTAAAAGTTTTCGTATCGTAGCTTGTGGAAACGTATATTTCATATGCGGAAGCACCGGAAACTTTTGACCAGTTGATCTTTATTCCTGAGCCGGACTGTTTTGCAGTAATCTTTTTAGGCGAGGTGCCAAAAGTAATGACGGTACTCCATGGACTGTAAACTTTTTGCTTAGTGCCTGCAAGTGTGACATAGGAACGGACTCTTGCTGAATAAAAAGTGCCTGCTTTGATTTTTTTTGAATTGGTATATGTTCCAAGGTAACTGTAAAATTTTGTTTCGTTTACAATCGGTTTTTTAAATTTTTTGGAATCAGAAACTTTTGTTATCTGCAACTGAAATGCTTTGGCACCATTAATGCCTTTCCATTCAAAGCTGGCATCTCCGGGATAAGCAGTTGTCACTTTAAAATCACGTATTTTCTTTGGAAGTGTTGTGGCGTAGGTTTCTGTGTAAGTATTAGAAACGGCCGTAAAGTCAGAATTGCTGTTTAAGGCATAAACGCAGATTGCATAAGAGCCATCTTCTTTTAAGTTTTTAATCGTACAGGAATTTGTACTTGTGGTAAGTTCCTTGGAAAGATCGGAAAGACCACTTGGATAATATACAACTTTATATCCGGATGCACCGGAAACGGCTGCCCATTTAAAGGACAGGGATGCAGCGGTTGCTTTGGTTCCTGTAATTTTTGATGTTTTATCGCTGATCCGTGCAACAACTTTTAAGGTGTCAGACCAGTTTCCAATATCACAGAGACTTTTATCGTCCATATAGGCATAGTCGTAAGGAGCTGTGTAGGCGCAGACACGCGCATAAAAAACAGATTTGCCGGACGGAGCATGTATTTTCGCAGTCGGTTCGTAATAGGAACCTTCATCCTTCCAGGTGATTTTGTCCTCGCTTATTTCAAGACGATAATAGATGGTCTGGTCACCTGACGAAACCGCATCCCAGGTAAGGGTAATATCTGGATTTTCGTAGGGCTCAATATCTGTTTCTTTTAAATTTGTGACAGTTGCAGTCTTTGCTTCGACATTTACATTTGCCAAAATAAGCAGAATAAATGCAAAAGTAAAAGCCAGTGCAAACTTCAATAAGGTTGGTACATAAGATTTTGTTTTCATAAACTCTCCATTCCTGCGCATGCTGCGCAAATACTCCTGTCAGACAGACAGGGACTAAACTTTTTTTAGTGTAACATATTTTGATGATGAAAGGAATGGAGAAAAATAT
>ERZ1035006.2201-NODE-2201-length-11433-cov-6.337318_pt1 | contig 11433 bp, 10 predicted proteins | sample MGYA00520694_ERZ1035006 | MGnify/ENA primary metagenome ERZ1035006 (study PRJEB33766, sample SAMN09781746) | gut metagenome | biome: gut microbiome | host: Homo sapiens | place: Madagascar | study: EMG produced TPA metagenomics assembly of the PRJNA485056 data...
GTCAGCTGGGCGAGAGCGGCATCCTGGACGCTCTGGTGGAAAAGGGCGTGCAGGAGAACGATACCATCCTCATCGGCGAGTATCAGTTCGATTATATCTTCTAAGGATAACGCATCATGAACGAATCGGAAAAGATCGACCTGCGGGAGCTAAGCCCGCTGGCGTTGGCTTTTGTAGGGGACAGCGTGCTGGAACTGCTGGTGCGGCAGCGCCTGGTGGAGCACCACCGCCTGTCTGCCGGCAGGCTGAACGCCGAAAAGGTCAAGTATGTATCTGCCAGAGCGCAGTTCCGGGAAGAACAGCTGCTGGAGCCGCTTTTCACCGAGGACGAGCTGGCTGTATTCAAGCGCGGGCGCAACGCCAGCAAAGCCAGCGTGGCCAAGCACGCCTCCCCGGAGGAATACCGTGCTTCCACCGGCTTTGAGTGCCTGCTGGGCTGGCTGTATCTGAACGGGCAGTTGGAGCGTGTGCACCAGCTTTTCGAGGTGCTGTGGCAGCAGTTTGACCCAAACCAGAAATAAGTATGCGAAAGCCCGCTGCTTTCTGCACTGGAGACCAGTGGCGGAGAGCGGCGGGCTTTGCCTGTTGGCATCTGCGGTCCGTCAGATGCCGGTCACGCCGGCGGCAGCCTCAGCGGCTGTTTTTGGCGTTGCTGGAACGGCTGTTCGTGGAGTTTTTGGCGCTTTCGTCATCGGCACCCTTGGTGTACTGGTTGGGGTGCTTGTGCTCATTGGTGGTACTGTTGGTAGTCTTGCTGCCGGTACGGTCAGAGGTCTGGTTCTTGCAGTTGTTACTGCGGTTCTCGCTGCGGTTTTCCATGGTGTGCATGCTCCTTTCGGTCGTTGCTGTGGGGGCAGGCCGCCCTCACAGTCCATAGTGTGGCCGCATCCAGCGGCTTTATACATCCCATAGGAGGAAAAGAATATGCCTACGGAATATTTTGAGCAGCGGGAACGCGCCCTGCTGGGGCCGCGGTACGAGCAGCTTTATGCCGCCCCGCAGGAAACGGCGGAGCGCGGGGTCACCGTATCGGCGCTGCGCACCACACCGGAACAGTTTGCGCAGCAGGCGGAGCTGCCGCTGGAAGCATCGCCTTTCTGCAAGGCAGCATTCGTGGTGCATCAGCCGGAGTTCAAACCGGGGCGGCATCCGTACCACCATGCGGGCGTGTTCTACTCCCAGGAACCATCGGCCTCCTCAGCGGCACCGCTGCTGGGGGTACAGCCGGGTATGCGGGTGCTGGACCTGTGCGCGGCACCCGGCGGGAAAAGCAGCCAGCTGGCTGCGGCGCTGCAGGGGCGCGGTGTGCTGGTGAGCAACGAGTACGTTGCGGCGCGTGCGGAGATCCTGAAAAGCAATCTGGAACGCATGGGCGTGGCCAACGCCGTGGTGCTCAACGAGACCCCCGCCCGCATTGCCGAGGCGCTGCCGGAGTTTTTTGACCGGGTACTGGTGGATGCGCCCTGCTCCGGCGAGGGCATGTTCCGCAAGGAGCCGGTGGCGCGCCAGCAGCATTGCGAAGCGCTGGTAAAGCAGTGTGCAGAACTGGGTGCCGGGATACTGGATCGTGCTGCGGCAGCGCTGGCGCCCGGCGGGCAGCTGGTATACTCCACCTGCACCTTTGCACCGGAAGAGGACGAAGGGCAGATCGCGGCCTTTTTGCAGCGCCATCCGGAGTTTACACTGGCCGATGCACTGGGCAGCGTGGACTACACCTTTGGCAGCCCGGGTGAGGCAAACCGCACCGGCGGACTGCCGCTGGATGTGAGCAAGGTGCGCCGCATCTGGCCCTGCCAGGGCGGCGAGGGCCATTTTATAGCCCGGCTGGTCAAGGCTGGCACCCCGCGTACCCTGCCGCCGGAGGGAGAATATACCCCGGAAGAGCAGCTCTGGCTGGCCGCTGCTGCCGCCGCTGCCGATAAAAAGGGCAGGGGTAAGGCGGCAAAACCCGCCAAAGCCGCAGATGCCCGCAGCGCCCGCCGGGCAGACAGCCGTGCCTGCCGGGATGCAGTGCAGGGCGCGAGCCGCCGCACCCGGGATGCCGGGGCAGGGGAGGCTACCCCGGCGCAGAGCCTTGCCGCATGGCAGGCATTTGCCCAGCAGTATTTCCCCGCGCTTGCCCAGTGTCCGGCTGTGGTACACGGCGGCGGTGTGCTGCTGCCGGTGGCTTTTCCGCAGACGGGGCTGCATGTGCTGCGTGCAGGCGTGTTCGTAGGCAGTGTGCAGAAGGGCCGCTTTGTGCCGGAACACCACCTGTTTACAGCGTTCGGCACCCTGTGCACGAACCGCGAAGAACTGACCCTTGCCGACCCACGCTGTGTGGAGTACCTCTCCGGCCGCGAGATCGGAGCCAGCACAGCGGCGGATGGCTGGTGCTGCGTGCTGGTGGACGGCTGGCCGCTGGGCGGCGGCAAAGTGTCCGGCGGGCGGGTGAAAAACCATTATCCCAAGGCGCTGCGGCTGCTGTAAAACGCGGATTTGTACGCATCCGGGCGAAAATCAGGCTTTTCAGGCTTGAACGTGTCGGTGGATTGTGTTAAACTAGTATAGTTAGATTTTGTGTGCTGCCACATGCGGGCGACCACAGCCCGTCTGCCCGCAGGCGGAGATACCGATAAATTTAGGAGGCTCATTCTCATGTCTGGACATAGCAAATGGAACAATATTAAGCGCAAGAAGGAAAAGACCGATGGCGCCCGCGCCAAGGTCTTTACCAAGATCGGCCGCGAGATCAGCGTTGCCGTGCGTGATGGCGGCCCCAACCCGGCTTCCAACAGCAAGCTGGCAGACCTGATCGCCAAGGCAAAGCGCATGAGCGTGCCCAACGATAACATCCAGCGCATCATCAAGAAAGCCGAGGGCGGCGATAAGACCGAGTACGAGGCAATCACCTACGAGGGTTACGGCCCCGGCGGCGTGGCGGTCATGGTCGAGACCCTGACCGACAACCGCAACCGTACCGCTGCCGACCTGCGCCACTACTTTGATAAGAACGGCGGCAACCTGGGCGCTATGGGCTGCGTGGCTTTCCTGTTCAACCAGAAGGGTGTCATCGATATCTCTCTGGAAGATAAGGATGCCGACGAGGCCATGATGGACGCTCTGGATGCTGGTGCCGAGGATTTTGATGCCAGCGAGGATGCTGCCGAGATCACCACCGATCCCGAGAACTACTCCGCTGTGGTCAAGGCCCTGGAAGAAAAGGGCTACGAGATCCTGTCTGACGACCTGGCCATGGTGCCCATGACCACCACCCGCCTGACCGATCCCGACCAGTTGAAGCTCATGGGCAAGCTGCTGGATTCTCTGGAGGATAACGATGACGTCCAGAACGTCTGGCACAGCCTGGAGAACGAAGAGGATCTGCCGGAATAAGCTCCCGCAAGTTGCGCTTCTTCTGAAATAAGACGTTACAAAGCCGCTTTTTGTGCTGCAAGGCACGAAAGGCGGCTTTTATGTTAGGCAGGAAAGTGCAAAAACGTTGTTTTGCTGTGACATACGGGCACTTTTGGATTGTGACATACTGACCGGTTTTGGAGGGCTGAAAACTGTCTGTATCATCGCCAAAAAATTTTGAAAAGTTCCAAAAACAGGACGGAATATCCGTCTTATTGTACATTTGATATAGTATCCTTTTACCAGAGCAAATAAGAACAAACAACGAACTCGAAAACAAAGGAGTACAATAGATGGCAGATTACGGTTATTTCGGCAGCGGCGCAGAGGGATACGCCCACTACACCCAAACCTTCAAGAGCACCTTCCCCAATTCGTCCGGTGCAGGCAGATGCAGCGGTACGCGCAGCACGGTACATACCAGCCCAGCTGCAGCACCGGCGCATACGCCAGAAAAGACAAATGCCGCACCGCAGATCCCCTATGATCGGAAGGATTACACTGACCCCGATTTAGAGAATGCTACGTTGAACGTAATGTTTGGTATGGCGATGCTCGTGGTCGCGGTGGCGGTTTTTATCGCGGTCGTAGTGTCCTTATGAAAAGTAAGGAGAAGGAGCTGCTTTGGCACTTTTTCGATGCATACCGGGCAGAAAATCAGGTGTTCAGCTCCTGACGCTCCAGTTTATCCCAGTTCAGCCGGTTCTTTTTGTAGCCGATAAATGCGGTGACTCTTACCATGGTAAGGTAGAGCCGGAGGAAGAAGATCTCGAACAAACACAACAGGAGTGCTTTGCCGAGGTCGCGAAGGGAAACATTCAGATCAATGGTATGGATACGGGAGAAAAAGGCGGTGATGGAAAGCAGTGCGCCGTACACCGCATAAACCACAAAAAGCAGGACCGTATACCGGAGGTTCAGCATGTCCATTGCAATGGAAAGCAGCACCATCAATATGCCTAACACTTCGATGTAGGGCGAAAGAAACTCGTAAAACAAAAAGTGCGGGTAGGAAACAGTGCCAACGACGCCATAGCGTGGGTTGGCAAACATCCTGCGATGTTTCCACAGCGTTTGGAACAGGCCGCGCTGCCACCGTCTGCGCTGCTTTTTCAGCTCGCTGAGCCGTTCCGGTGCCTGCGACCAGCAGATCGCATCCGAAGCGTATTTGATCCGGTAGGGACGCTGGGTGAGGCGGCAAAACGCATGCAGCCGGACCACTAGCTCCATATCCTCTCCCATAGTGTTGGGGTCGTACCCGCCTGCGGCGATCACGGCGGCCTTTTCAAACAGGCCAAAGGCCCCGGAAATGATAAGATTGCCGTTAAATTTATCCAGCAGGATACGTGCCGCCAGAAACGAGCGGTCGTACTCCAGCGCCTGCATACAGGCCAGCAGATTGCGGGGCAGGTGGTATTGCACAACATGGCCGTCCTGAATGCGGACACCGTTTGCAGGCCGGATGCTGCCGCCGACAGCGATCACGTTTTTATTTTCCAGCACAGGGCGTACGATCCGTTCCAGCGAGTCGTATTGCAGGCAGGAATCTGCATCCATGCAGATAAAATAGGGGTACCGCGCACAGTTGATGCCAAGGTTCAGGCTGTCCGCTTTTCCGCCGTTCTTTTTCCGGAGCAGCGTGATGAGGACCTTTTCGCTGCGGCATTCATAAACGGCCTGCACCGGCTGGCAGGCAAGCTGTATGCGGATCGGGCGGGAGACCTGCTGCATATGGAACGCTTCTATCAGGCGCGCAGCGGTGTTATCCGTTGAGCCATCATCCAGGATCACGATCTCGTAGTGCTTGTACTGCAGTGCCAACAGGGAACGGATGGTCTCCACGACCGTGACCTCCTCGTTATAGGCGGGGACGAGAATGGAGATCGGAAGGCAGCAGTCCTGCCGGAGCCGGGGCTGTAAGGAGTCCAGCTCTTTTTTCTGGTACAGCTCCGAAGCGCCGATGATCACAGACAGGAACAGAAAGGTGGAGCAGACGATCAGGTAGATCAGAAAAAAGAGGGTGGCACAGCCCAGAAAGAGCGGGAACAGCTGTATCATGTGGTCGCCATCTCCTTTGCCGCTTCGGTTTCCGGGGCAATGCCCAGATGGTATTGCAAAAGCGCCTTTGCGGCGCAGTCGGCACCGGTCAGGATGTCCTGCAGTTCCTCCCGGGCAGGGCACAGCTTTTGCAGGCTGGCTGCAGCGCTGCTGCGCACAGGCCAGCTTTGGCTGTATAGCATGTGTTTCAGGCGGCGGAGCGTTTCTTCACACGGGTAAGCAGCCAGGACATCTGCGCAGGCAGCAGCAACTTCCTCTGCGGTGGTTTCGCTTTCCTCTGCCAGATGGTACAAAGCCGGGAGAAACCGTTCGTCCGGGTATCTGCCAAGGTAGTGTACACAGGAGATCTGCAGCGCACGGTCATCGGCTGCAGCCAGCAGTGCCAGGATCTGCGCGCCCCAGCTGCCAGATGCGGCACAGATATAGGCCAGCAGACTGCGCTGCAGTTCAATGCGGTAGCCAGAAAACAGCTCCCATAGCGGGGCGATCAGTGCGTCCGGTTGCGCAAAGGACAGCAAACTGTCCACCAGTGCAGCTTCGCTCAGGGGCGCGCAGTATGCCTTGTTCAGCTCAGCAAAAGCCGCCAGCATAAGCGGGACCTGCCCGGCACTGCAGAGCGCCCGCAGCGAGTTTTCAACGTTGCAGCACCGCGGCCCCTCACGGATCTGCTTTAGCAAAAAGGCAGTGACAGCTTCGGAGGGGGCGTATTCCATTACCTGAAAGCGGGTAACGGACAGCGAATAACAGGCCTGGACCGCAGCAGGGCGGTTGACATAATAGCGGCAGCTTTTTTGCAGATAGCGGGCAAGTGCAGGCCTTACCGCAGCGGCCGCAGCGGCATCGGCAGCTTCAAACGCATCGGCTGCAAGCTGAAATGCAATCAGGTGGAGCGGGGAACAGAGAGAATGCACGATTTCGGCTTCCGGCGCTTCGTCCTGTTCCTGCTCCGAAAGGTACCGGAACAGGGCCAGATAATGCTCTTTGTGCAAAATCAGCCGTGCCCGCGTAAGGTGCGAGGAGAAGACATGCCGGAAATTGAACAGCAGCACACCGATGCATACCATATAATAAAAGCCAAGAAAAAAGGAAACGATCATGATACGCCACCGTTTGTCCAGACCTTTTGCATGGCATAGTAAGCGGGTTTCAGACGCTCATGCCAGGTCGGCCTGTTTTTCCAGCCCTGCAGGGAATGCGTGCCCATTTCAATGGTGCGGTCGGCAGTTCCAAGCCCAACGGAGATCTGCCAAAGGGAGATAAACCGTACTCCGTAACTGCCGTCATAGTAATCGTCATGAATCTGCATACGGGAGGGGTCGGCAAAGTTCAGCATAGCCCATGGGAGGCGAAGTTCCAGGTTTTCGCCGCAGGCCATAAAATCGGCCAGGGAATCATAGGCTGCGCTGTCCGGGTCGGCAGTCCCGTAGCGCAGGTGACCTGTTTCAAAGCGGTCAAGCCCGGTAAAAGCGTTCCGGAACTGCTCTGCAGAGTCCTTTACCGCCATTGCCGCTACCTCAAACAAGGCGCTGTCCCGGGCAGGCGGGGCGATATAGGCATCGGTGCCGGTCAGCTCCTGCTCGTAATTTGCATGGATGGCATGATAGCGGTCCTGTACCAGCAGGGCTGAGTCCGCTGTGCCATGAATACAGATCAGAAAATCTGCAGGCTTATCAAATGCCACTGCAGGGAAAAAACACCGCAGAGAACCGGTTTTTGGCGTAGTATCGATGGGGATATAAAGGGTGTCCTGCCCGAACTGATACCCCGGCCGGTAAACGCGCAGATACAGATAGCCTTCATCGTACCGGATACTGATAGAAGAGCCGTCAGGATACTGCTTTACAACATCATGCACAGACCACTCCGAAACATCGCCGTCCACGATGCAGGTACTGGTCTGGCCGGGATCAAAGGCCAGCAGGCCAAAGTGCTGGCTGCAGGTCTGGGCATCGCTCCAATAGATGCTGCGGTTAAGGTCGCAGGCGTACATGGTATTCCAGATCCGCTTGCTCCACGCATCCTGCCATGAAAATATACAGGCTCCCGCGCACCCGGAGGCTGCAATGTCCCTATAGCATTTTACAAGTTCGGCACTCTGCTCGGATTCAGACATATGCCCATTCCGGCAATTGGTGGCACTGTTCTGCTGCACCATGCCGCGGCTGCTGCTCCCACCAAACGCAATGACAACAACCGGCATCGTGTGATGGGCGTTCAATAATTTCAGATAGGCAAGATAGGTGTTTGTACTGCCATTTGTTCCGTTGCAGTCCTGCAGTGCTGCCGGTTTTTGCACCAGCGTATCCCACTGCTCCGGCGGCATCAGGGACAGATAGTCCATATCATAGGCATATACGCTGTAACTGGCAAACAGGCCGCTCTGGTATTTTTCCGCAGGGCGGATATGTTCCGTATCAATGGCGGCACATTTGCTGAAAAACTCCGTGATATCATCCGGGTAGGTGAATGGGTCGGTCGATCTGCTGTTGGCAAAGGAGAGCGGCTTTTGCGCGGCATATTTTCGGCTCTCGTAGGCGATCAGCTGATCGCCTGCTTCGGCAAGCAGCGTTTCAAACGCAGTCGCACCCGGTTGGGAGTAAAGATAGTCGCCTGTATAGGCGGGCATATCCGGATGAGATTGGTCTGTATACGCCACGGCGAGGTCTGCCCATTCGCTGCCGATCACATAACCAATCACCCAGTCCGAAACATCGTACGAAAATAAGCCGCAGTTTCCAACGGTGGGATCTTTCAGGAGAAAGCGGCGGCCGTGCAGCACATCCACCGTTGTCCGGCATTCTTCCAGCAGGCGCAGCCGGTATTTTGCAGCGCAGACATCTATGGGCGTATTCTGCACCTGCTCGTCCACCCAGACCCCCTGGATCAGATACAGCGGCGTTGCGGTGGCTGCATTGAAAGCTGAAAGCGCCTGATAAAAGGAAGTGCTCTGGATGCCGTATACGCGGATAACATTGGCCCCCATCTGGCGGATCATCTCAAACCAGCGCAGATAGGTATCCTGGTCGATCTTATGCTCAGATGGCCATGCACCGGGGATCCCGCTGCCCAGATCGACCCCGCGTATCGAAAAGTCCGTCCAGCCGTCTGCGCTGCAAAGCTGAAACTGCTTGCCCTGTGTGCGAGCAGTCAGATGCGGCGGCGTGTTTTCGCGGTGCCGGAGTGAAAAGCCTCCTGCAAATAGCAGTAAAAACAGCACAAAGCCGGCCGCCAGCAGACAGGAGAGCGCAACGACAAAACGCTTCATTTCAACGGTTCACCCCATTGTATGCGTTTACCCGGGAAGGTGCGGAATACTGCCGGAGCGTATCGATATGGGCATCCAGCCAATCTCCGCGATAGTGCAGATAGCCCTTCAACTGCCCCTCTGCCGCCGAACGGCTGTTCAGGTTGCGCGCTGCGGGGCGCAGCAGATTTGCCTGCGCGGCAGCATCGCCCCAGCGCGCATCGTTCCGTTTGAGCGCAGGTGCAATAAAAACCAGCGTTTCATCCATGTAATCGTCCAACGCCTGCTCGCTCAGGATGCCTTTGCGAAGCTGACGATAACGATAAATGATGCGCGCTGTAAAATCCTTGTCCTTCATCAGCATACAAAACCACAAACGGTTTTGCATAAAGAATCCCTCGGCCGGGATCTCTTCCTCAAAATAGTTGTTGCAGGCATTGTTGAAATCCCAGACGCACATATGGAACCGCCCATCAATGCCTTTATAGATATAGGTGGAATAGTTTCCGGCATCTGCATTGCTGCTCAGTTCGTTGAGGATAAAGTAATCGACAAAACTGTCAACATCGATCTGCCGCCGGTAGTCCTGGCTGGAGCTGTCAGAAGCAGAGGAATACAAAGCGCTTTCAAAAGCTGAAAAATCCTGCTGGATCGCATGGATCTGCCCAGCATCCAGATTTTGCCTTCCCGGATACTCGAGCTGCAGCATCAGGGGAGTGGTATGGGTATAGGCCGTAAAGGTGTTCAGCGGTTCTGCATTGGGGTCCTGGTGGTCCAGCCGCAGCAGATATCCGGTATACGAACGTCTTTTTGCGCTGACGGTCAGCGCCAGCCGCGCGCCGTTTTTTCCGCCGGTGATGCGCTCAGTCATCACATAAAGCCCCTGATATTCGCCGTTCAGCAGTACCTCGCAGAACCGGACATTGGGGGCATAATCCATCATTTCGCCAGCCAGATTGTAAAACATGTAATTCCGGATGGCGGTCTTGTCCAGCCACGGCCCGTACAGCACCCATTCGTGGTGTGCATCCATCCCCATGATGGTGGCAGGCGCATTGGCCCCGTTTTCGTCCACCAGGCGTATCGCATAGCTGGGCTTATCGAAATAGCGGGAGGAATTTCCGCGGATACGGATGCGGATAGGGGAAGTCAGATCTCCCGGGTCGTTTGCATGGTGGTACACCGAAGGATCGGTCCCGATGACCTTTAGCTCTGCGCCGATGGTAGTACCGCCATCGGCTGCCGTGGTATAGAGAAGCTCGGTGGCGGTTTGCAAAATGGGCCGCCCAGGGATCGCTGCCCCGGCGGTATCGATCTCCACGATGGGAAGATAGGTGCACAGCCCGCCATCATCCGTTTCGGTACACGGATGCTCCGGCACGGCCTGCCGATGCTGATGAACGCGCGCGACCTTTTTATGCCCACTGAAAAGAAGCGGTGCGAGGACGGAAAGAAAGATCGCGGCAGCACAGGCGGCCAGTCCGAGCAGTTTGTACTTCATCTGCGTTTTTTAGTTATAGATCTCATCGCTCTGCGCTACGAAGTTTACACATTCGACATCGCCCAGCGCATAAAAATCAGAGGTCAGTGTGGGGAAAGCGTGCTGTGCGCGTTCCAGCGTTTTACGGGACAGTTCATAGATATACTCTACACGCTGCCGGGTAGAGTTTCTTACGCGGAGGACTGCACTGTGCGCAAAACACTGAAACACAAGAGCTTCTATGGCAGCGCAGCAATTCCGGTCGGCACGGATGATCAGCAGCATCCGCGTGTCGCTGCGCACAGAGCCAAAAATGAGCAAGATCAAAAAAATCGCCGTACTGCCGATGGCGGCGACCAGGTAATCACCAACACCGCAGCAGATGCCAACGATGATGGTCCAGAACACATACGCAGTATCCCGCGAATCCTTCAACGCAGTACGAAAACGCACGATGGACAAAGCACCCACCATGCCGAGCGAAAGCGCAATATTGTTGCCGATAACGGTCATAACCGTTCCGGTCATGACAGTCAGCAGAACAAGGGTCACGCCAAACTTTTTGCTGTAAATGGTCCCTTTGTGAGAAAATGCATAGGAGAGGAAGATCAACAGCCCCAGCAAACTGCTGACACAGATATGCGCAGTGATCTGCTGCCAGGTCATATCTCCCTGTTGCGCCAACAGATGATACAGCTGTTCTTTCATCAGCGAACTCCTTAAAACTGATACAGACACCCGGTCTGGCGTGCCATACAATATTTGCTGACTGAAAGCACAGCGTGCTGCACCGGAAGCAGCATATCTTTGATGTAACTGAGCAGAAAGCCGTTGTATTTTACTTCAAGAACAACAGAAAAAGGGGAGAGGACACTGTTCAGGGGGAGATGCCGGTCAAAGATGTCATAGTTTGCTTCGTTTGCACGGATCGCGGAATCAAAGGTGATGCGGATAGAGTTTTCCGGTGCAACAAAAGCAAAACGGTCGTACTCAACAACGGTCTTTGGACGGTAAGCAAGGGTCTGCATAAGTGCATAGCACTCCCTGCCAAAATCGCTCTCGCTTTTTAAAAGAACGGTAAAATCCCCCGCGATCAGGGCTTGTGCGTCCTGCCTGGACAGCGACAGCGAACGCTTGCGCTGGTAGGCCCCCTGTTTCTGCTTCATCTCGAACAGCGCAAATTCCGCATCCGGGCTGTATACACGCAGCCTTAATTTGCGCCGAAGCTCCACACCGTCCTCTTTTTCCTGCAGAT
>ERZ1035006.2202-NODE-2202-length-11432-cov-6.089479_pt1 | contig 11432 bp, 10 predicted proteins | sample MGYA00520694_ERZ1035006 | MGnify/ENA primary metagenome ERZ1035006 (study PRJEB33766, sample SAMN09781746) | gut metagenome | biome: gut microbiome | host: Homo sapiens | place: Madagascar | study: EMG produced TPA metagenomics assembly of the PRJNA485056 data...
GCATTATATACAACCTATGATGTGAAACGCGGACTTCGCGATCTGAACGGAAAAGGTGTCCTCGTTGGACTCACCGAGATCTCGGAGGTAAATGCCACCAAAATCGTCGACGGAAAATCCGTGCCTGCAGAAGGACAGCTCTACTATCGCGGTTACAATGTGCAGGATCTGGTACGGGGCATCAAGCCTGACAGCCACTTCGGGTACGAGGAATGTACTTATCTGTTACTGTTTGGCAAACTGCCGACCGAGGAGCAACTCCGACAGTTCTGTGCGCTGTTAGCAGACTACCGCACGCTGCCGACCAGCTTTGTGCGCGACATTATTATGAAAGCTCCCAGTAAGGATATGATGAACACACTTGCACGTAGTGTATTGACACTCTATTCTTATGATGACGCAGCCAACGACACCTCCGCGCCGAATGTACTGCGCCAGTGTCTGCAGCTCATCAGCTTATTTCCTCTGCTGTCTGTGTACGGATATCAGGCATACCGCCATTACCACGATGGAGACAGCCTGTTCATCCACACGCCGGAGTCCCAGCTGTCTACGGCTGAGACTATCCTGTATACACTCCGCCCGGACAAGGCTTACACCCCGCTCGAAGCCAAATTATTAGACATTGCGCTGATCCTGCATATGGAACACGGCGGTGGTAACAACTCTACTTTCACGACCCATCTCGTGTCCTCATCCGGCACTGATACATATTCTGTCATTGCCGCCTCACTCGGATCACTCAAAGGACCCAAGCATGGTGGCGCGAACATCAAAGTCGTGCAGATGTTCGATACAATGAAACGTGAGATCAAGGACTGGACGGATGAAGAGGAAGTGGGCAATTATTTGCGCAGACTGCTGCACAAGGATGCATTTGACAAGGCAGGCCTCATCTATGGTATGGGACATGCGGTCTACTCCCTGTCTGACCCGCGTGCCGTCATCTTCCGTTCCTTCGTAGAACGCCTCTCAATTGAAAAAGGTTATGAGAAGGAATTTGCACTATATTCCATGGTAGAGCGTCTGGCACCGCAGATCATCTCTGCGGAGCGCAAAATCTACAAAGGTGTCAGCCCGAACGTAGACTTCTACAGTGGATTTGTATATTCCATGCTGGATCTCCCGCTGGAGCTGTACACACCGATCTTTGCGATCGCCCGTATCGCAGGCTGGAGTGCACACCGCATGGAGGAACTCTGCTGCGGCGGCAAGATCATGCGTCCCGCATATATGAGCATCTCCGGACACCGGGATTATATACCTATGGATGAACGTTAACATCGTTTAGGCAAAAAGAACTGCAGCCTGATGGACTGCAGTTCTTTTCAGAACCTTATTTAATATATTTTGCTTTGTTCTTCTTTGTCGCACGTAAAAACCATACACACAGGATCAGAAACAGCGCGACCGCACCGAAATTGAGCATCGGCACTTCCAGATATTTATCATTCACATAGCCGACAACCCCATAAGCCATTGCCATGATACCAAAGACCATCAGCGGTTTGAACATTGCTTCACAAAATCCTTTTGCGTCTTTCGCCCCGACCAGTTCTGCCTGATTGATGACCAGATTGGACGGCTGTCCTGTACGCTTCATCTGATAACCGCTATAGATCATGTATACACCATAGAAGAAAATAATAAAGTCAAAAAGCACCATAAAAGAATCTGAATTCATAGCATTACCTCATTTCATTTGTTGATTTACCATATGCATATGAATGAATTATACTCTATCTGCGATTATTTGCCAAGTAAAATCATGAAATATGCAAAAACTCGGTTGCCTTGCGCCATAAAAAGTTGTATATTTTTAATATACGCTATGAAAGCAGTACCGTTTTATAGCCACATACAATCACAATTTTTTGTAAAGGAGTACACGTATGCAGTTAAAAGATGCAAAAATTCTGATTGGCGATGATTCCATTCTCGCCCGTAAACAACTCAAGGATGTCCTGACCTCTCTGGGTGCTACACGTTTCGTGGAAGCGGTGAACGGAAATGAGGCCGTTGAAAAATTTATTGCCGAAAAACCCGATCTGATCTTTTTGGATATTATCATGCCAATCAAAGACGGTATCTCAGCAGTCAGGGAGATCATCGCCGAAGACGCAGCCGCCCAGATCATTATTGTCTCTTCTGTTGGTACACAACATCAGCTCAAGGCAGCGATTGAAGCAGGTGCAAAGGATTTTGTCCAGAAACCGATCAACGCAGAGCAGATTGCTTCTATCGTTTCTTCCAGATTCGAATAGATCGTTGCCACCCACAATCATTCATTATACGAATAGAGGATGTAGTTATGTTTGTACAGTTTTTTGGAGGTTTTTTACTAAATAAAGGGGCTGTGACACGGGAACAGCTCATTGATGCAATGGAGAAAGAATCGACCTCACATATCCAGCTTGGCACGCTTGCGATGCATGCGGGACTTATGGATACAGAGCAGATTGAAGATGTCCGCATCTCACAGACACATACCGATAAACGTTTTGGTGAGATCTGTGTAGACAAAGGCTACCTGACAGAGAGTCAGGTCGATGAGCTGCTGGCATCCCAGTATCCGAAATATCTGCTGCTTGGCCAGGTACTGGAGGAACAGGGCGTATTTGACCAGAATACGTTCAACCATCTGGTTCAGGAATATATTACAGAGAATTCGATTCCGGAGGAAGATCTTTCCAATAAAAATGAAAGCAGTATCCCCAGTCTGGTCAGGGATTATTGCAGTGAATTTCCTAGCAGAAACAAGGAATATCAGCTTGCATACATAGAGCTTCTGCTGAACAACCTGATCCGTTTTATCGGCAGTGATTTCACGCTGCTGCACCCGGTAGTGTACACATCCGGTTATCCGGCACAGAAGTATGCCACACAGATCATCACCGGCAGCTATCGGTTAGCTGTTGTACTCGATATGACGGAAGACTCCGCGATCCAGTTTGCCAGCCGTTATGCGTCGGAAACATTTGATTCATTTGACGAATATGTACAGGCTTCCATGGAGGATTTTCTGAACCTACACAATGGTCTGTTCAATGTTAATATCTCCAACAGTTATTCAGATGAACTGGGACTGGAGCCGCCGATGTCTGGTGAAAAAGCCAAGATTGAGAATCATGCTCCGATGTACATGTTCCCGGCACTGTTTTCGTTCGGTATCGTAAATATCGTATTATCTGAGCTCTAATCTTACATATAAAAAACCCGACGGCATATCTGTACAAAGACAGACAGCGTCGGGTTTTCTGTTGTTTATCCATGATAATCATTCAGGTTCGTATGCGTGATTTTGCCGAAATCCCGGATAAAATCCTCATATTTCATATAAAATTGTCCATAGGTCTCATCCGAAGATGTCGACAGCATCGAATCACTCATCCCACGGCTGCCGTCTTCGCGGTACTGCAAGGAATGCATGCTGTATGGATTGCGCAGCAGCACCAGGCGCTGTCCATCGCGGATCTCGCCACCCATGACCGTATAGGCATGACCGGAATTGAGTCCGTCTGCCCCCTCCTGTCCGCTGCCCGCATTGTATACCACATGGTTTTCCCTCGCATGACAGATCTGTTCAAACAGGTCATCCGCCTGAGCCAGTTGTTCTATCTCCTGCTCATTCATCACACTCTTATTCATGTCTACATGTGCTTCGATACCGAGCAGGCGTTCTAAAAACTGTCCGCCCTCTCCATACCACAGTGACTGATAACCAGTGCTTCCGTTTCTACCCACATAGGCACATGCCTTCTCGATCATCTGCATCCACAATGCACCCGCAGACAGGGCGTCCACGCCTCCCATCACACGCGGAATCTCCTTTTTCACACGCACATATACTGGCACAAGTTGTGTCTGTTCAATCTCATCTTCCTCAATAAATTCAAAATCATCATCCGCGATTTCGCTGTCCGTCTCATCCTCCGCCGGATCATGCGGTGCTGCCTGACGCGGCACAACACGGCGTTCAAATAACCGCACAGTCACTGTGCCGTCTCCGTTATCCTTCAGACACTGCTTGATGAGTGACGGATCACATTCGACGAGGCCTCCGACACTGGCTACCATATAGCAGTTTGACACAAGTCGCTGTTTGAGATCATTGATCGTCGGCTCATGGGAAAATAACGGTGTATCCCGCTGGTCACTCCATGTCGAAACCGCCCGCAGCAGTACATTTCTGCTCGATCCGCTGCCACTGTGCCCGGTTTCCTTTGGTTTTTCTGATGTATGATCCATCACTTGTGCATCTGCCGGTATCTCCAGTGTACCGTTTGTCATTGTATCAAAATATTGTTTCACTTCGTTTAACAACTGTCTCTGTTCATCACTCAGATCATCACGTTTCAGTTCAGTCTCTGCCGTCTGCATGGCTTTCATGAGGCGCTTGCGCTCCTGTGTATATCCCACCCTGTAACGTGTGCCCTGCACATACTGGTCCACTGCATCAGCGACTTTATCTAATTGTATATCCCTCAGGTACAGAACCTTTTCACCGAGAGACACTCTGGAGTTCATACTGAGCTGGTCTGAATGTGTATGTGTCGCCTCCTCCCTCGTCCGCAGCAATGCCGGCTGCACCGGCGCCGGTGCAGTCTCCGCAGGCACTTTTGTCTTTGCAAAACGTGCTTTAAACCCTGTCTTACCGAGCTTCGCGGTGTCTGTCATATTTGCCGTGTGCTGTTGATAGAGCTCCCTCGGATCAGCAGTTTGCTGCGACGTAGTCTGTTCCATCTGCCGCTCCATTACATTCTGCTGTTCAAATTGCTGCCCCTGCATCTGCTGTTGTGCCATTGCATTCTGCTGTGTATGTACCTGCATTCGTCTCTGCATCTGTTCCGTCGCATTACACATATCCGTTTTCCTCCTCCAATTCTCCGATACACAATATGGTCTGCTCAATATCCGAATCTAGCAGGCGCGTAAATACCTGCATCGCCTGCTCTGTGGACAGGATCATTTCTATTTTATAATCTGCTTTGGCACCCGGATTGCCCGCACACTGACTGCCAAGATCTTCTGTGGCACATGCCAGAAGCGGCAACAACAGCTGCTTATGCTCGCGATCTACCCAGCAGTAATCCAATCTGGCGCCATTTCTATACATACTATAAAAAATCGCGCCATACAATTCTCCACTGCGCATCGCTACATAACCTGCGGCATGTGAGCCCATATACCGGCTGAGACGGTCTCCGGTCATATCAAGCAGCCACTCATTTACAATATGTTTTTCGCGCGTCGTCAATTCCTCTAAGGAACGAAAAGCTGCGAGATTCTTGTATGCACTTCGTTCCTGCAGCGCAGTCTGAACCGTTTCCAGATCTGTCACCCCGAGCGGCAGTTCCATGATCTCCATCCGGAAACCGCAGGCTCTGAAAAACGCTCCCAGCGTCAGATGATCCCTGCCCGCTTCACACTCATACAAAACAGTCAGATGTCTGCCCTCTTCTGTGAGCAGTTGTCCGGCGACATATGTCACCAGTTCACGCCCCAGCCCAAGACGCCTGTACTGCGGCAATACATAGATACTGCGCAGCACCCACGCCATATCCTGTTCCTCCCAACAGGCGGCTCCACACGGCTGTTCTTGAAATGTGACCCCGACCGCGTGCACCTGACGGTTTCCGCGCATCAGATCCACAAATATCTCCTCCGGCAAGACCTGCGCCCACCCCGCACAGGTCGCCTGATTCAGAGGTATCAATCTCATTTTGCCTGCTCCTTTATCTCATTTGATTCTGATCGTATCAAAAAATTAGTTTCTAAAAAAGGTAACTATCCTACATATGATTATATTTGAATAGTCACCCTTTGTATTACCCATTCTACATGATTCTGTTGTCACAAAATACTAGCGGATTCCTAAGAACTCCTTCACTGCATCCGGCATCTGCTCCACTTCGCATACATGGTCATGAACAACCGGTGCATTGCGGATCTCCTCGATCGCTTTCGGGATCTTCACATTGCCGATCTTGCTCAACTCATCCACCAGTTCAAAATCTCCCATTGCATCATAACGCGCATCGATTGCCTTCATGACACTTCTCGTAAACTTGAACGGTGATGCGGTGCTGGCGATCACAGTCTTTGCCGTATCACCGGAAGTTGCACGGTATTTGTTGTATACACTTGCTGCCACAGCTGTATGCGTATCAATGATATATCCGGTTCTGTCATACAGCTCCTTGATCGCAGCCGCGGTCTCTTCCTCCGTTGCATAGCCACCGACAAAATCAGCCAGCTGCTCACGCATCTGCGGTGTGATCGTATATACACCGGTCTCAGACAGCGCCTTCATGAGTGCTGCATTTTTCTCAGCATCATTGCCTGCAATACGGTAGATCAGACGCTCCAGATTGCTGGAGATCAGGATATCCATAGACGGTGAACTCGTCAGCATGAACTCACGGTTCTTATCATAAGCACCTGTCTCAAAGAAATCAAACAGTACCTTGTTCTCATTTGATGCACAGATCAGCTTTGCGATCGGCAGTCCCATGTTCTTTGCATAGAAAGCAGCCAGAATATTTCCAAAGTTACCGGTCGGCACAACAACATTGATCTTCTCTCCGTCTGCAATCACGCCCTCTTTCAATAATTTTGCATATGCATAAACATAATAGGCAATCTGCGGTACCAGACGTCCGATATTGATGGAATTGGCTGACGAGAACTGATAGCCATGTTCGTCCATCAATTTGGCGAAGGCACTGTCGTTAAACATCTGCTTGACGCCAGTCTGTGCCTGGTCAAAATTCCCCTTGATACCAACGACATATGTATTCTCACCCTTCTGTGTCACCATCTGCTTTTCCTGAATCGGGCTGACACCATTCTTCGGATAGAATACAACAATCTTGGTTCCCTTCACATCTGCAAATCCGGCGAGTGCTGCTTTTCCGGTATCTCCGGATGTCGCTGTGAGGATCACGATATCATTCTTCACCTCATTTTTGCGCGCTGCTGTAATCAGCAGGTGCGGCAGAATGGAGAGTGCCATATCCTTAAATGCGATCGTAGCTCCGTGGAACAATTCCAGATAGTATGCACCATCTGCCTCCACAAGCGGTGCGATCTCCTCAGTGTCAAACTTGGAGTCATACGCGCTGTCAATGCAGTGCTTGAGTTCTTCCTCGGTAAAATCTGTCAAAAAAAGCTTCAGTACTTCGTATGCCGTCTGCTGATAGGTCATATCTGCCAGATCCTTCAGGCTGACATCCAGTGCCGGGATCTCACTCGGCACGAACAATCCGCCGTCATCTGCAAGACCCTTTAAAATTGCCTGTGAAGCTGTTACTTTTTCGTTTTCATTTCGTGTGCTTGAATAGTAGATTGCCATATGCTCACCTTTATCTTTCTCATTTCTCATGCTGTTCTCATTATAAATAAGGCATTTTCATTTGTCAATAAATATGCTACACTTTAAAAAATACCAAAGTTCGGAGAGATACATATGGCATCCGGTGTATACACAGCACGAAAAAAAGACGGCACGGTCTATTACCGCGCCAATATCCATTATCATGCAAAACATATCTCCCTCGGCAGCTATGCAACACAGGCACAGGCAGCTGAGGTATATGCAAAAGCACGCGCCCTGCTGGCTGATCCGTCAGCGACGCTGCCGCAGGTATTCTTTCATGGGAAATATTCTGGGATTCCCTACGATAAGATCGTAATTCTGTTAAATTTCCGCGATAACGGTATGTATCTGGGCACACCGATCTACCTGAAATCCGCACATTATTTTATATATTATCTCTCACCGGAGCTCGAACTCAAATTCGACAGCGATGATCTGTTTTATTATTCCAGCCATCGCATCTTACAGCGCGGCGGGCATCTGTATACAAATGATTACGGCATGCAGGTCTCCCTGCTCTCCCGCTATGGTATCAAAAACTATGCCGTTGCCGGTACCGACTATGAATTTGTCAATGGTGACCCGACTGATCTGCGCTATGCAAATGTGCGCAATATCAATCCGTATTACGGTGTGAGCCGTATCGACAATAATGGACGCATCTCTTATCTGACACGGATTCATATCAACGGTAATTATCAGATCGGCATATATAACAGTGAAACCGAGGCGGCGATCGCTTACAACAAAGCCGTTGATCTCGCCAAAGCTGCCGGCAATGACAAAAAATACCCGGCGAATTATATCGCCGGGCTTTCTGCCAGTGAATATGCCGAAATCTATACACGCATCACGGTATCACGCGCCTACCGTAAGTATCTCGGCATCGCATAAACGATTGTAACGATTCCGTACCCACACAATTGCAATGCACACAGCTTAGTCGTCAGAGGCTGAGATATCTCCATTCCTTAGATCCACAAGCCGGGCATTTTTGATTGTAAATGTATATTTCTTAATGCCTGCAGGCACTGTCATCATCTTGCTCTCATCACAAAGCGTACGTCCATCGCAGTTGGCTCTCGCCAAAATATAATCCTGCATAGGCACACCGAAGGTGTTGTAGGTATAACCCTTCACAATAAGATTCTTGCCACTGTAGGAAAGGGACTGAATCACGAATCCGCTCGAAAAATCTTCGTAGTCACTGAGCTTTGTACTCACCTTCCGGCTCCATACATTTGCCTTCGGTGATACAGCCGCACTCATTTTCTTGTCATATGGATTGTCTGCTGCGACCAGTTCTACCTTATATTTTCCGGATGCTGCACCCTTTGCCTTATAAGTGTACCGGTATTTCTCATCTCCGGAACTCTTAATCGTCTTGATCAGCTTTGAACCCTTATAGATATTCATCTTTGAGCGGCCGCGCACACATGCAGCGCCATTATTGGGATCAATCATGATGCTGACCTGATCGGCAGACAGCTTTGTCGCACTGATTTTCGGCTGTTTTTTGATGATCTGTTCCATCACTTTCACATGTGAGATGATCTGTAACTGCGGCATTCCTGACAGCTGCGGATTTGCTTCTTGATCAAAGATATACTTTACATAGGTCCGTTTACCCGGCAGAACACGTACTCCCGAACACAGCTTTATGGACGACCGGTCAACCGTCTGCCCATCCACCAGTGTTCCGCTTTCGCTGTTCCAGGTCAGAACAACAGCCCGATCTGTAGCCGCCAACGTTTCGATCTCCAGTATTCTGTCAGACTTATTCTCTATCACAAAGGTATCTACCCCTCCGATGTACATCGGTCCGGTCGTGCTCATTCCTCCAAAATGCACGTCCTCTTTTTTTGCGTCTGTGATCGTATAAGTCATTTTCTTTGCACTCTGTTCCGTCTTGTAGCTGTTTGCATAGACCGTATCTGCCTTGCACAGCATAAAGATGGTGAGCAGCATACACATTGTGACGCCATAACGAACCATTTTTGATAGTTTCATAACATATGCCTCCTTTTCTGGTTATCTGGTTTACAAGCCTATTGTACTATTTTTTTCCGGCAAAATTATGATTTGGCGCAAATGGTTCCTATATGGCGCGAATGGTTATTGTACTATTTTGCGTTGATGTAGTTGACCAATCCCTCAGCCTTTATGATACGCTGCATGAACTCAGGAAACGGCTGTCCCTGAAAGGATGTACCCTTTGTCTTATTTGTGATGACTCCGCTGTCAAAATCTACCTCAACCTCATCTCCTGCCTCGATACCGGCAGCCGCCTCCGGGCACTCGATGATCGGCAGCCCGATGTTGATCGCATTGCGGTAGAAAATACGTGCGAATGTCTCTGCGATGACACAGCTCACACCGGCAGCCTTGATCGCGATCGGTGCATGCTCTCTGGATGATCCACAGCCAAAATTCTTATCTGCTACGATAATATCACCCTTGTGTACCTTATTTACAAAATCCTTATCAATATCTTCCATACAATGGGTAGCCAGTTCCTTCGGATCGGAGGAATTCAGATATCTGGCAGGGATAATTACATCTGTATCCACATTGTCTCCATATTTAAATACATGTCCGTTTGCTTTCATCTGTCTGTCCCTCCTATGCTCTCGGATCTGAGATCTTTCCAGTCAGTGCACTCGCTGCTGCGACTGCGGGGCTGGCAAGATAGATCTCACTGTTTACATGTCCCATACGTCCGACAAAGTTGCGGTTTGTCGTAGATACACAACGCTCGCCCTCTGCGAGGATACCCATATATCCGCCCAGACAAGGTCCGCAGGTCGGTGTGCTCACGATCGCACCAGCCTCGATAAAGGTACGGATAAAGCCTGCCTCCATCGCATCGAGATAAATCTGCTGGGTCGCGGGAATCACGATCACACGCAGCCCCTTCTTGACCTTTTTACCCTTTAAGATCTCGGCTGCGACCGCCAGATCCTCAAAACGTCCGTTTGTGCAGGAACCGATCACGACCTGATCGATCGCGATGTCACCGACCTCGTCGATCGTCTTGGTATTCTCCGGTAAATGCGGGAATGCAACCGTCGGCTGCAATGTATTCAGGTCAATGACTACCTCACGCACATATTCCGCATCCGCATCTGCCTCACAGACCTTGTACGGTCTCTTGGAATGCTCTTTCATATAAGTCTCTGCCAGCTCATCAACAGGGAAGATACCGTTTTTCGCACCTGCCTCGATCGCCATATTTGCGATCGTAAAACGGTCGTCCATTGACAGCTCTGCGATACCGTCTCCGACGAACTCCAGTGACTGATACAGTGCTCCGTCCACACCGATCTCTCCGATCAGATGAAGGATCACATCCTTGCCGCTGACATACTTCTGCTTCTTTCCGGTGATCACGACTTTGATCGCGGACGGTACTTTGAACCATGCACGGCCGGTCGCCATGCCCGCCGCCATATCGGTACTGCCGACACCGGTAGAAAATGCGCCGAGTGCGCCGTAAGTACACGTATGTGAATCGGCACCGATGATCACGTCTCCGGCTACCGTCAGTCCTTTTTCCGGAAGCAGTGCATGTTCGATACCCATCTCTCCGACATCAAAATAATTCGTGATCTCATTTTTGCAGGCAAATTCGCGCACACATTTGCAATGCTCTGCGGATTTGATATCCTTATTCGGCACAAAATGATCCATGACGAGAGCGATCTTATCCTTGTGGAACACGCCCTCCACATTCATTTTTTCAATCTCATGGATCGCAACCGGGGACGTGATATCGTTTCCGAGTACGAGGTCAAGATCTGCCTCGATCAACTGTCCGGCTACTACGCTCTCTAATCCCGCATGTGCTGCGAGAATCTTCTGCGTCATTGTCATTCCCATACTTGTTTCCTCCTTGTATTTTCATCATTGATCCGGTGATTGTGCAACTATATTTTTAGAAAGGCATGTGACATGATTATTGCACAATCACCGATTCTTATTTTACTACACGTAAACCGTATGTAGTGGTCAGGTTCTATAGTTGTAATTCTAGCACATCTTGTATTATAATTAA
>ERZ1035006.2204-NODE-2204-length-11427-cov-5.393159_pt1 | contig 11427 bp, 10 predicted proteins | sample MGYA00520694_ERZ1035006 | MGnify/ENA primary metagenome ERZ1035006 (study PRJEB33766, sample SAMN09781746) | gut metagenome | biome: gut microbiome | host: Homo sapiens | place: Madagascar | study: EMG produced TPA metagenomics assembly of the PRJNA485056 data...
AGCAAACCATAGCGGGGCTATAGCAAACCATAGCAGGGCTATAGCAAACCATAGCGGGGCTATAGCAAACCATAGCAGGGCTATAGCAAACCATAGCAGGGCTATAGCAAAACATGCAGAAGCACAAGAAGCTAAGAAGCACAAGAAGCTAAGAAGCACAAGAAGCAAAGACCCCGGAATGGACAGAAGCCATTCCGGGGGCGGGGGCAGAGGGAGCGCAATGGTTTGACGGCGGCTGCGGGAAAGGGGGATCACCGGATGGTTTCCGGCTGTTCTTCGGGGCGGAGCAGCAGGTGCAGGTAGGCAAAGAGGGCCCAGAAGGTGACGGCGATGCCCCGGTACTGGAACCAGTGGTGATTGGCGGTGGGCTGGGCGGCCAGGATGAACCAGGCGATGGGCAGGGCTGCCAGCACCAGCAGCTGGCTGTTTTGTCCCAGCTGATGCAGGGTATGCCCGCCCTTGCGGAACTGCCGGATCAGAAGGGCCAGAGTGATCACCACCGCTGCCAGGAGGATGAGCTTTCCCTGACGGTCGGAGTACAGGGAGGCTGCCACGGTGCGCAGGGCGGTCAGGGGGTTGTAGTAGGACTCCATGCCCGGGGTTTTGGTGATGCCGACCCGGCCGCCGAAGGAGGCAAAGCCGGTGCCCAGACCGTCAGCGGAAGTGAGCAGGGAGGTCAGCGCCAGCTTGGCCAGCCACATCAGGCCGTAGCCGGATACCCAGCTCAGGGCGTTTCTGCCGATCCTGCCCAGCTTGACAGGCTCCTCCTGCTGCCGCAGCAGGAACAGGTAGATCATGGGCAGACCGAAGGTGACGATGGGGGTGGTGTAAAAGTCAAAATACATGGTCAGGCAGCCAAGCTCCAGGAAAAACAGGGATTCCCAGCTTTTCTTTACCCGGGGCACCAGCAGCATGGCCCCAAAGGCCAGCAGGAAGCAGCAGGAGAACTGCAAGCTCACCGCCACCACATAGGGCCGGACGAAGATCACGCTCAGGGCAAACAGAAAGGCGCTTTTGGGCCCCACATGACCGGCAATGGAGCAGCAAACCGCCGCAAACAGGACGAAAAAGGCCAGCGCCGTGTACCGCAGGATCTGGTAATAGTCCAGAAAAGTCAGTAAAAGACGGACAACAGGACGGAAACCCATCCAGTATTGGACATAAAACTTGGTCGGCTGGGGATTTTCGTCCTGGGCGTACAGGTAAAGATCCTCCACCGCAGAGCCGTCGGCACTGTCGTACTGGAACTGGGGGTTGGTCAGAATCGTGTCCCACCGGGAAATGGCGGTGGCTTTGCTCTCGGCCAGGATCAGGGCATCGGTGGTGTAGTCCAGGATGGAGGCAAAGGCCCCGTCTGCCATCCGGGGATAGCAGCCCTGCTGAACCATGCCCTGGGCAGAGCGCAGAACATTGGCATCAATGCGCTTCTGGGGCAGACAGGCCCCCAAAAGCAAAAAGGCGACTGCCGCCAAAACGGACAGCAGAAAGGCGGCGGTGTGCCGCAGGAATGATTTTTCCATGGTGTTTCCTCCCGGTGATTTCTGGAATCGGTCATAAAATGTGGTTCCATAATAGACGAAAAGCCCTCGATTGTCAAGAAAACAGAAGAAAAACCAGTCCCTTTTTCGGGGGAGGGTACCTGTCGGAATTCGTCGGAAATTGGCATAAATTGGCCTAGAAAACACTTGCAAATGACCGAAATCCTGCTATAATGGAGACAATGTACTTTGGAGCAGTATGCTCCGGGAAAGGAGAAGCGTCTATGTCCCTTCGATCCAGGCTCTATACCCTGTGGATGAAAAAGCGGCCCAAAAGCATCAGCCCCACCAAGATCATCGCCATCACCTTTGCGGCGATCATCCTGCTGGGGGCGTGTCTGCTGACCCTGCCCGCAGCCTCCCGCAGCGGTGTTTCCTGCGGTTTCCGTCCGGCACTGTTCACCGCCACCTCCGCCACCTGTGTCACCGGCCTTGTGCTGTACGACACTTGGGTGCAGTGGAGCGGCTTTGGTCAGATCGTGATCCTGTGTCTGATCGAGATCGGCGGTTTGGGCTTCATGTCCGCAGCCACCCTGGTGATCTTCTTCCTGCGGCGGCGCATCGGCCTGAAGCAGCGGCTGGTGATGGCCCAGGCCCTCAGCGTTTCCGACATGAACGGCATCGTCCGGCTGCAAAGGACGGTGCTGGTGGGCAGCTTCAGCGTGGAGGCCATTGGCGCACTGATCCTCACCGCCCGGTTCTGGCCGGAGTACGGCTTCCGGACAGCCCTGAAATGGGGGGTATTTCACTCGGTTTCCGCCTTCTGCAATGCCGGTTTTGACATTTTCGGCTGCATCACCCCCGGCGCAAGCCTGATGGAATTCCAGTCTGACCCGGTGGTGCTGCTGACTCTGGGCGCCATCATCGTCATCGGCGGCCTGGGTTTCCTGGTGTGGCAGGAGCTGGCGGAAAAGCGGAGCCTGCGCCGTCTGTCGGTGTACTCCAAGCTGGTGCTGGAAACCACCGCTGTGCTGGTTCTGGCAGGCTGGGCTGTGCTGTGTCTGCTGGAGTGGAACAACCCCGGCACCCTGGGGGGCATGAATACGGCTGACAAGCTGGTAAATGGCCTGTTCCAGTCCATCACCTTGCGCACGGCGGGCTTTGCCGCTGTGGATCAGGGCTTGCTGACCGAGGGGGGCAAGGCCGTGTCCATGGTGCTGATGCTCATCGGCGGCTCCTCCGGCTCCACTGCCGGCGGTCTAAAGACGGTGACCTTCATGGTGCTCATCCTCTTCATCGCCTCCCGGGCCAGAGGGAAAAACAGCGTGTGTGTGTTTAAGCGCACCATCCCGGATGCCCAGGTGCTGGATGCCATGACCATTGCCTTCATCCTGGTAGGGCTGGCGGTGTTCGGCGGGATCTTCATCAGCGCCACCTCTCCGGTGAGCCTGACGGATGCTCTGTTTGAGTCCATTTCCGCTCTGGCTACCGTGGGCGTTACCGCCGGGGCCACCACGAAGCTCAGCGTGGGGGCCCAGCTTTTAATGGTGCTTTACATGTATTTCGGCCGGGTTGGGATCTTGACCATCAGCCTCGGCTTCCTGGCTGGCAACCGGGCGGAGGAGCGGTTCCGCTATGCCCAAACCAGCCTTTTGATCGGTTAGGAGGAATATTATGAAATCTTACCTTGTGATCGGACTGGGCCGTTTCGGCCAGTCGGTTTCCCGGCAGCTGTGCGCACTGGGCGCAGAGGTGCTGGTAATGGATATGCACAGTGATCTGGTGCAGCACGTTGCCAACGATGTGACCCACGCCGTGGTGGGAGATGCCCAGGACAAGGAGGTTCTGCGGGCTCTGGGTGCGCGGAACTTTGACTGCGCCATTGTGGCCATTGGCGACAATCTGGCAGCCTCGGTGCTGATCACCATGAACCTGAAGGAGCTGGAGGTTCCCTACATCGTGTGCAAGGCCTACGATGAGACCCACCGCCGGGTGCTGGAAAAGCTGGGGGTGGATCGGGTGGTGATCCCGGAGCAGGAGTACGCCCAGCGGCTGGGCCGGAGCCTGATCTCCCACAATGTGCTGGACTACATCGAGCTTTCCGAGGAATACGGCATTCTGGAAGTGCCGTCCCCCAAATCCTGGGTGGGCAAGACCCTGCGGGAGCTGAATGTCCGGGCCAAGCTGGGTGTGAACATCATTGCCATTGAAAGCGGCAAAAAGACCAATGTGGCCCCCGGTGCGGAGTATGTGATCCAGCCGGAGGATAACCTGGTGGTTTTGGGCGAAAACTACGCCCTGGAGGCGGTGCAGAAGCTGTGATGGAAGAGAGAATTACCTCCCGGAAGAACCCCCTGCTCCAGCAGGTGAAAAAGCTGCTCACCTCGGCAAAGGAGCGGAAGCAGACGGGGCTGTTCGTCTCTGACGGCACCAAGCTTTTGCAGGAGGCTGTCAAATATTGCCCCGGACTGGAAACGGTAATCCTCAGCGATGACGTTACCGCCCAGGTGCCGGAGCACGTCCGTCTGGTGCGGGTGCCCGGAGACGTGATGGCATCCATTTCTCCCATGCAGAGCCCCCAGGGGGCCTTGTTTGTGTGCCGCCTGCCGGAAAAGCAGCCTTTTCTTCCCCAGCCGGGAATACTCCTGCTGGATGGGATCCAGGATCCCGGCAATCTGGGTACCATGCTGCGTACTGCCGATGCCCTGGGGGTGCCGGTGGCCCTGCTGGAGGGCTGCGCCGATCCCTACAGCCACAAGGTGGTGCGCTCGTCCATGGGGGCAGTGTTTCGCACCCCGGTGGTGCAGACCACCTGGGAGGAAGCCGGCGCTGTCTGCCGCCGGGAAAAGATCCCTGTGGCGGTGACGGCGCTGAGCGACCGGGCTTCGGATATCCGTCAGGCCAATGTCCGGGACATGGCCGTGGTCATTGGCAGCGAAGGGCAGGGCGTGCGCCGGGAGATCCTGGCAAACGCAGATGCCCAGCTGATCATTCCCATGAGCCCTCACTGTGAATCCCTGAACGCCGCCGTGGCAGCCACCATCGTCATGTGGCAGATGACCAGACTGTAACAACGAGGCGAACGAAACTCTGCGGGGGCTGACACTGGCTCCCCAGCCAAACGATATGAGAAGGAGGGCCGTCAAGATGCTGCTACATTGGATATGGTTTGCCCATCGCCCCGGTGTGAGCGACCGGATGAAGCTGGCACTTTTGCAGGTGTTTGCGGATGCCCAGGGGGTTTATGCCGCCAACAGCAGCCAGCTGGATCAAATTCCGGGGCTGAAGACCGAGGCCAGACAGTCCCTCCTGGACAAGGATCTGACCCATGCAGAGCAGATCCTGGAATTCTGCCGGAGGGAGCAGCTGCGGCTGCTGACCATTCAGGATCCTGCCTATCCGGCCCGCTTGAAAAACATTGCCGATCCCCCGGTGCTGCTGTATTGCAAGGGCACCCTGCCTTCTCTGGATGACCGTCCTGCCATCGGCGTGGTGGGCACCCGGAGAGGAACGGATTACGGCCTTGCCACTGCCCGGCAGATGGGCTGGCAGATCAGCCGCTGCGGCGGCGTTGTGGTCTCGGGTCTTGCGCTGGGGGTGGATGCCATGGCCATGTCCGGGGCGCTGGATGCCGGAAGCCCGGTGGTGGGGGTCGTGGGCTGCGGCGTGGACGTGGTTTATCCCAAAACCAACCGTGCCCTGTTTCAAAAGACCCAGTGCTGCGGCTGCATCCTCAGCGAATTTGCCCCCGGAACCCAGCCCACCAAATGGACCTTCCCAAAGCGCAACCGCATCGTTTCCGGGCTGTGCAACGGCGTTTTGGTGGTGGAGGCTCCGGAGAAAAGCGGCTCTCTGATCACCGCCCGGCTGGCGCTGGAGCAGGGCCGGGATGTATTTGTGGTTCCCGGCAGAATCAACACAGGAGTCTGCGCAGGCAGCAATCGGCTGCTGCGGGAGGGAGCCACCGTGGTGTTTTCCGGCTGGGATGTGATGAGCGAGTACGAAGCCCGGTATCCCGGCCAGGTACAAAAGGACGACACCGGGCTCTGTCCACCTTCCCCTCAGGAGGAAAATACCCCCGAACCTGCGGAAAAATCTGTCTCCGGAACAGGAAAATCCCCCTGCGCTGAAAAACCCTGTCACAAAAAAATCATTGACAACCCGGCCGCTGCGCCGTATAGTGACTTAAATACCAAGCTAGAAAAGCTGTCACCGGAGGAGCGGGCCATTGCTGCCCTTCTGGGCCGGGGAGAGCAGCTTGTGGATACCATTGTTGCCGAAACCGGCATTTCTGCCAGCCGGACCTTGCAGCTGCTGACCATGCTGGAGCTGCAAGGTTTGATCCGCAGACTTCCCGGAAACCGGGTAGCCCTGCGCTGATGCCTGCCGGTTTTGTCCGGCAGTCCAAAGACGAATCCCCAAAGGCTCTGCCTGAAATGAGCCTTTTTCCCATATTCCTTCTGCAAGCCCCCGGAAAAGGGCAGAAGGGCATCGCCGGAAGGGCGATGCCGCTGGGGCCAAAAGTGTAACGAAACGGAGACTATTCATGGGCAATCAGAATCATCTAGTGATCGTGGAGTCGCCCTCCAAAGCAAAGACCATCGGCAAATACTTAGGCCCGGACTACACCGTTCGGGCCAGCATGGGACACCTTCGGGATCTGCCCAAAAGCACCATGGGCGTGGATCTGGAGGGGAATTTTGAGCCCCACTATATTCCCGTGCGGGGCAAGGAAGAGCTGATCAAGGAGCTGAAAAAAGAATCTTCCAAGGCAGACGTTGTCTATCTGGCAACGGACCCTGACCGCGAGGGAGAGGCCATTTCCTGGCATTTGAAGGAGCTTTTGAACCTGTCCGACGACAAGGCCCGCCGGGTCACCTTTAACGAGATCACCCAGAAGGTGGTCAAGCAGTCCATCGCCCATCCCCGGCAGATCGACTATGACCTGGTGGATGCCCAGCAGGCCAGACGGATCCTGGACCGGATCGTGGGCTATCAGCTGTCCCCCCTGCTGTGGAAGAAGATCCGCCGGGGTCTGTCCGCCGGCCGTGTGCAAAGTGTTGCCACCCGGATGGTGGTAGACCGGGAGGAGGAGATCCGTGCATTCCAGCCCAAGGAATACTGGTCCCTGGATGTGACGCTGAACCGGGTGGCAAAGCCCGGCGCTTTCATTGCCCACTACTACGGCAGCCCCGCCAAGCAGGAGCTGGAAAACGAAGAGATGGTCAACAAGGTGATTGCCGACATTGACGGCCGGGAATTCACCGTCACCAGCGTGAAAAAGACGGAGAAGAAGCGCTCCTCCGCACCCCCCTTCACCACCTCCACCTTGCAGCAGGAGGCATCCCGGAAGCTGGGCTTCACCCCCAAAAAGACCATGATGGTGGCCCAGCAGCTCTACGAAGGCATTGATGTTGCCGGGGAGGGCACTCTGGGTCTGATCACCTATATGCGTACCGACTCTCTGCGCCTTTCCGATGAGGCCATGGCCGCGGCCGCAGACCTGATCCGCCGCCGCTACGGCGAAAACTATTACTATGGAAAGTTCCATGTCTATAAGACAAAATCCGGGGCCCAGGATGCCCACGAAGCCATCCGCCCCACCCATGTGGAGCTGGATCCGGAGTCCATCCGCAGCAGCCTGACGGCAGACCAGTTTAAGCTCTATAAGCTGATCTGGAGCCGGTTCCTGGCAAGCCAGATGGCAAACGCCCTGTTTGATGCGGTGTCCATTGACACCGAGTGCGCCGGTCATGTGTTCCGGGCCACCCATCAGAGTATGCGCTTTGCCGGTTTTATTGCCGTGTATGAGGAAAGCCGGGATGATGAGGCTGAGGCCATCGGCTCCCCTCTGCCGGATCTGACGGAAGGGGAGAAGGCCCTTTCTGCCGGACAGAAGAAGGAGCAGCACTTTACCCAGCCCCCCGCCCGGTACACCGAAGCCTCTCTGGTCAAGGCCATGGAGGAAAAGGGCATCGGCCGCCCCTCTACCTACGCTGCCACCATTTCCACCATTGAGGATCGGGAGTATGTCATCAAGCAGGACAAGCGCCTGGCCCCCACCCCTCTGGGAGAGATCGTCACCGGCTTGATGAAGGAGCGGTTCCAGGACATTATTGATGTGGAATTCACCGCCAACATGGAGCATCGGCTGGACGAGGTGGAAGAAGGCAAGCAGAGCTGGAAGGCACTGCTGGCAGATTTCTACAAGGATTTCAGTCAGGAGCTGAAGGATGCGGAGACGGCCCTGGAGGGTGTCCGCCTGAAAGTGCCGGAGGAGGAGACCGACGAGGTCTGTGAGCTGTGCGGACGGAAGATGGTCATCAAAACCGGCAGATTCGGCAAATTCCTGGCCTGCCCCGGCTTTCCGGAGTGCAAGAACACCCGGGCTCTGGTGGAGCGGATGCCCGGCCGCTGTCCCAAGTGCGGCAGCGGTATGCTCAAGCGCAAGAGCAAGCGGGGCTTTGCTTACTATGCCTGTGAGCGGGGTGCCGAGTGCGGCTTTATGACCTGGGATGTGCCCACCGCCGAGGACTGCCCGGAGTGCGGACAGACCCTGTTTAAGAAATCCGGCAAGGGCCGGATGAAGCCCTTCTGCATCAACGAACACTGTTCCCGGTTCCTGCCGGAGGATCAGCGGGGCTATTACAAGAAAAAGACTGCCACCGAGGGCACCGAGGGAGAACCTGCCGGAGAGCCCGCACCCAAGGATGGGGCGGCAGAAGCCAAAAAGACTGCGGTCAAAAAGACGGCAGCCAAGAAACCTGCGGCGAAAAAGACCACAGCAAAGAAGACAGCCGCCAAGAAAACCACTGCCAGAAAAACCGCCAAGACCGAAACGGCCGAGGCGGGCAAGACGAAGAAAACGGCAGTCAAAAAGACGGCCGTGACCAAAAAGAAAGGGGAGAATGGGTAATGATCGTGAAAGTGATCGGCGCGGGCCTTGCCGGTTCGGAAGCTGCCTGGCAGCTGGCCCAGCGGGGGCTGGATGTGCAGCTGTATGAAATGAAGCCCCAGAAGATGACCCCTGCCCACCACACCCCTTATTTTGGCGAGCTGGTCTGCTCCAACTCCCTGCGGGGCGACCGGCTGGAAAATGCGGTGGGGCTTTTGAAGGAAGAGCTGCGCCGCTGCGGCAGCCTGATTTTGGAATGTGCCGAGGCCACCCGGGTGGAAGCCGGCGGCTGCCTGGCCGTTGACCGGGAGGGCTTTGCCAAGCTGGTGACGGAAAAGATCCGCAGCCATCCCCGCATTACCGTGGTGGAGGAGGAAGTGAAGCAGCTGCCGGAAGGCCCGGTGATCATCGCTACCGGTCCTCTGACCTCCGATGCCCTGAGCCGTGCCATTGGAGAGCATTTCGGCCAGACCGGGTATCTGCACTTTTTCGATGCCGCTGCGCCCCTGGTGACGGCAGAATCCATTGACATGAACGAAGCCTGGTGGCAGTCCCGGTATGACCGGGGCACCCCGGACTACATCAACTGCGCCATGGACAAGGCCCAGTACGAGGCATTCATCCGGGAACTGGTGGCGGCCCAGGAGGCAGAGGTTCATGGCTTCGAGGACAAGAATATTTTTGAAGGCTGTATGCCTGTGGAGGTCATGGCCCGCCGGGGCTTTGACACCCTGCGCTACGGCCCCCTGAAGCCTGTGGGTCTGACGGATCCCAAAACCGGCAGGGAGCCCTACGCCGTTGTCCAGCTGCGGCAGGACAATGCGGAAAAAACCATTTTCAACCTGGTGGGCTTCCAGACCCATCTGAAATTCGGGGAGCAGAAGCGGGTGTTTTCCATGATCCCCGCTCTGAAGGATGCGGAGTTCGTCCGCTACGGCGTGATGCACCGCAATACCTTCCTGCAAAGTCCCAGGCTGCTGGATCGGTACTATTCCGACCGCCGGGATCCCATGGTGGCCTTTGCCGGACAGATGACCGGCGTGGAGGGCTATGTGGAATCCACCGCATCGGGCTATCTGGCGGCGGTGGCCATGGCAGCCAGACTCCAGGGCCGGGCCGAGCCGGACTTCCCCAAGACCACGGCCATCGGTGCCCTGGGCTACTATATCAGCGATGCAACGGTAGAAAATTTCCAACCCATGAATATCAATTTCAGCATCATTTCCCCTCTGGAGCAGCGTATTCGCAAAAAGGCGGAGAAAAATCTGGCCATTGCCAACCGCTCTCTGGCTGTGATCGACGAAATGGTATCCGCCGGTATCTAAAGAAAGTGTGTGGTGACAGATATGAAGATCATTCTCGACGCAATGGGCGGCGACCTGGCCCCCACCGCGCCGGTTTTGGGCGCACTGGAAGCGGCTAAGGCCTACGGTGTGGAGATCACCCTGGTGGGCAGGGGAGAGTCCATCCTGGAGGTCTTGGGCAAGAACGGCATTGACACCCTGCCGGAGGGCATTGAAATCGCCAATGCCGACGATGTGGTGGATATGCACGATGACCCTGCCACGGTGCTGCACAAGCGGAAAACCTCCTCCATGGTCATCGGCCTGAAAATGCTGGCGGACGGCCAGGGCGATGCCTTTGTTTCCGCAGGCTCCACCGGGGCCCTGCTCACCGGCGCAACCCTGCTCGTCAAGCGGGTGAAGGGCATCCGCCGGGCAGCCATGGCTCCTGCCATGCCCAACAAGAAGGGCGGCAAAACCGTGATTCTGGACTGCGGTGCCAACGCCGAGTGCACCCCGGAATTCTTGCTGCAATTCGGCATGGTGGGCTCTGCCTACGCCCAGAAGGTGCTGGGGATCCCCAACCCCAGAGTGGGCCTTCTGAACATCGGCACCGAGGACTCCAAGGGCGGCCCCTTGCAGAGGGAGGCCTATGCTCTGCTCAAGCAGGCAGGAGACCAGGGTCTACTGAACTTTACAGGCAATGTGGAGGCCAGAGGTGTTCCTCTGGGGGAGGTGGACGTGGTGGTCTGCGACGGCTTCTCCGGCAATGTGCTGCTCAAGTCCATTGAGGGCACCGCCATGTTCATGGGCAGCCTGCTGAAAAAAGTGTTTAAGAAGAATCTGCTGAGCAAGGCAGGGTATCTGCTCTGCAAGTCCGGTGTCCAGGATATGACGAAGCTTTTGGACTACCGGGAGATCGGCGGCACCCAGTTCCTGGGGATCCGGAAGCCGGTGATCAAGGCCCACGGTGCTTCCGATACTCTGGCTTTCCGCAATGCGGTGAAGCAGGCCATGGAGGCCGCCGAAGGGGACTTCACCCGGCAGCTGGCGGAGGATCTGGCAAAGTTAAAGGAGAAAACCAATGATTAAGGATCTGGAAGCAGCTATAGGCTACAAATTTCACAATATTTCCCTGCTGCAAAACGCCCTGACCCACTCCTCCTATGCCAACGAGCGTTGGCACAACAGCCTGCTGAGCAACGAACGGCTGGAGTTTTTGGGAGACAGCGTGCTGGGTATGCTGGTGGCGGATTTCCTGTACAGCACCTTCCCGGATCGCCCGGAGGGAGAGCTGACCCGGATGCGGGCAGACATGGTCTGTGAGCATACCCTGGCGCTGGTGGCAAACCGGATCCACTTAGGCCAGCATTTGCAGCTGGGCCACGGTGAGGAGCGGCTGGGGGGCCGCAGCCGGGAGTCCATTCTGGCCGATGCCACCGAGTCTGTCATTGCCGCCTGCTTCCTGGACGGCGGCCTGGAGGCCGCAGCCCGGTTTGTCAAGCGGTTCATTCTGGTGGAGGTTCCTGTGAGCCGTCCCCACAATATGGACTATAAGACTGCCTTGCAGGAGCTGGTGCAGCAGAAGAAGAATCAGACCCTGACCTATACCCTGGTGGGCCAGTCCGGCCCGGACCACGACAAGGTCTTTGATGTGGAGGTCTGCCTCAACGGTGAGACGGTAGGCAGCGGCTCCGGCAGCAGCAAAAAGCGTGCCGAGCAGATGGCGGCCAAATCCGCCATGGAAAAGCTGTTCCCCCAAGGTGAGTAA
>ERZ1035006.2206-NODE-2206-length-11422-cov-4.133896_pt1 | contig 11422 bp, 9 predicted proteins | sample MGYA00520694_ERZ1035006 | MGnify/ENA primary metagenome ERZ1035006 (study PRJEB33766, sample SAMN09781746) | gut metagenome | biome: gut microbiome | host: Homo sapiens | place: Madagascar | study: EMG produced TPA metagenomics assembly of the PRJNA485056 data...
CGCCCTTTTCGTGGTCGGTCTGCCCGATAAAATGCCCCAGCCGATGGTTGAAATACGCCCCGTACCCCGCCTGTGCGATCACCTGCCGCGCGGCGGCATCCACGTCACACAGCCGCACGCCGGGCTTGACCAGCGCTTCGGCGGCAAGGTTGGCGCGGTGTACCAGCTCATGCACGGCGGCCTGCTTTTCGGTGGGGGTTCCCGCAAACCATGTGCGGGTCATATCGCTGCAATAGCGGTTTTTGCGGCAGCCCATATCCACCAGCACGCACTGCCCGGGCTGCAAAACGGTGTTGTCCGGCTCGTGGTGGGGGTCGGCGGCGTTCGCGCCGAAGGACACGATCGTCGTAAAGCTGTTGCCCTCGCAGCCGTGGGCAAGATACTGCTCGTCCACAAAGCGGGCCACCTGCTTTTCGGTCATACCCACCCGCACATACTGCTTGACGGCGGCGTTGACCTCGTCATTGATGCGGCTTGCCTCGCGCATCAGCGTCTGCTCGGCTTCGTCCTTGCAGGCGCGGCAGTCGTCCACGCAGTCGCTTGCCAGCACCACGCGCATACCGGGGCAGTGCTGCATCAGCGGAATCAAAAATTTGGCAGTCCACTCCTTGTCGATGCCCAAGGTCGCGGCGGCATCGACCACCCCGGCGATCTGCGCCACGGGGTCCTGCGCATCATCGTGCCACACAGCCTTGCAGGGCGGGTTCGGCACGTTGAACAGCCGGTTCAAAAACAGCACCGGCTCCCCGCAAACCGGCAGATACAACGCCAGCAGCCGCTCGTAAGGCTCTACCTCCACCCCGGTCAGATACCACACACTTTTGGGGTCGGATACGATCATCTGTGTCAGCCCCTGCGCCTGCATGGCGGCGCGCACACGCTCGATACGTTGGTTCATTTTCAGGCACTCCTTTGCTTGGTTTGGATTATATTATAGCCCTTTGCGCGCAAAATGCAAGCCATCCGGCGCCGCATTACAGGTACTTTTTAGGCAGCCCCGCATAATTCCCGCCTTACAGCTTACGCACCGTTCCGGCAGCTGCCGTACCGGCATTTAGAATTATGCGGTATTGCCGTTATAGTTTTTCTCGTTCCTTCAGCAAAATTTGCTGTACCTCGCGCAGGTCTTTTGCACGGTAGTTCCAAAGATGTTCGCTTTCTGCCGGGGCGGGGGTCAGGTCCGGCACGACAATAGCCGGGCAGCCTGCCGCTTTCGCCGCTTGCAGACCATGGGGGCTGTCCTCCAGCACGACGCAGTGCGCCGGGTCGGCGTGGATAGCCGCCGCTGCCGCCAGAAAGATGTCGGGCGCGGGCTTGGGTCGCGCGACCTCCGGACCGAACACCGCCGCCGTGAAATACCGCTCCACATCCGTTTGCTGCAAGTAAGCCAGCGCCTTTTCGCGCCGGGTGGATGTTGCCAGCACTGCGGGGATGTCCGCAGCTTTTAACCAGCGCAGCAGCCCCGGCAGCCCCGGCTTGACCGGTACGCCGTTTGCAGCGATGACCTCGTCCGCGTAGCGCAGCCGCAGCTCGTGGGCGGTGTCATACAGATGGCCCGGTATCGCCGCGTTGAAAATCTCGCGGCAGCGGTCGGTGCCTGTGCCGCGCATGGCGGCGATGATCTCCTCCGGCAGGTCAATGCGCAGCGTTTCGGCGGCCTTGTGCCAGCCGTCACGACCGATGCGCTCGGTGTCGAACATCAGCCCGTCCATGTCAAACAAAACGCCCTGCAGCATCTTACATCTTCCGCACGGATTCCCAGACTTCCTCAATAACGGGAACGCCCAGTTCCTTGTTCTCCTTGATGTTCTTCAGCTCCGGCTCGCCGGGGTAGTAGACCTCGCCGCCCTCGGTGACAGGCTCGCTGCTCTTGACGTCCGCCAGAATGGCGTCCACAATGGCGTCGGTCTGCTCAACGGTGTTGAACTTGGCAGGGTCGATGGCGATCATGATCTGGGTCAGACCGATCTCATCCCCGAAGGTGCCGATGGTATGCACGGAGTTTCCGTTCGACAGAACGGTGGCAATCAGGTCCAGCGCGATGGACAGACCGCTGCCCTTCCAGTAGCCCATCGGCAGCACGCGCCAGGTTTTCTCGATCTCGGCGGGGTCGGTGGTCAGCTCGCCCTTTTCGTTGTAGCCGCCGGGAACGGGCAGCTGCACACCGCGCAGGCGGCAGTCCTCGATTTTGCCGTAGCTGAACTGGCTGACCGCGCAGTCGATCATCGCGTGTTCGCCGTTGGAACGGGGGACAGCCATGATAAGCGGGTTGTTGCCGATCTTGCGGTCCTTGCCGCCCCACGCGGGCATATTGGGCATCGTGTTCGACCAGCAGATACCGATGCAGCCGTGGTCGGCTGCCAGCCAGCCGTAGGTGCCACCGCGCATCCAGTGGTTGTTGTTGCCCAGTGCCACAACGCCGACGCCGTTCTGCTTGGCAAGCTCGCAGGCGCGATCCATCGCACGCTTGGCGTTCAGCGGACCAAAGCCGCGGTGACCGTCCCAGCGCTCGATGCTGCCCATACTGGACACGCAGGTGGCGCGGGCGGCGGGGTCGATCTCGCCCTTTTCCAGATAGCTGACCACGCGGGGGAAGCGGTTCAGACCGTGGCTGAACACACCCGCTAGGCTGTTTTGCGCAAAGATGATGGCGGCATCCTGCGCGTCGGAGGAGGTAAAGCCCTTCTTTTCCAGCACACGGGCAAACTGGGCAACCATTTCTTCATAAGGTACACGTTTCATGGTACATTCTCCTTTGTTTTTGTGTGTTTGTCAAATCAGTGCGCCTGCATTGACTGTGTAAGCGCTTTTATTGCGTAAGCGCTTTCTATAATTGAAGTATATTCTTTGACTATATGTTGTCAATAAATTTTGTGTAAGCGGTTACAATTCAGAAGATTCCACGAAACTGCTTGCAAAGTTTTATACAGTTTTACTGTAACCGCTTACATATAATAAAACAAAACAGGTCACTTTTGTGCAAAGTGACCCGTCAGACGTGGTATAGTTTTTTTGCAGGGCGACGTTCCCGATGCCCCGCCGCGTATCAATGCCGCTTGGTGGTCCTCAGCTTGTTTCCCCCTGTGCCAACTCCGGCTGCAATACGACAGAGGAATACGCCTCGCTGCGCTCGATGCGGCTTTCCAAAAGCTGCACGCAAAGCAGGGCGACCTGCTCCGGCTTGTTGTCCACCGAGGTCAGCACCGGTTCACACAGATGCGCATAGTCGGAATTGTTGAACCCTACAACCGCGACCTGCCCCGGCACGCGCAGCCCCGCGCGCAGCAGGGCTTTCAGCGCTCCGGCTGCCGTCAGGTCTTCGCCGCAGACGATGCCGTCCGGCACAATGCCCTGCGCCAGCAGTGCCTGCATAGCGCCGATGGCATCCTCCAACGTTTCGCCCGCCTCCAGCACATGGTCGGCAAAGGACAGTCCGTGGCGGCGTATGGCTTCCAAAAAGCCGTCGCGCTTGGCTTTGGCACTGTCCGTGTCGCGGTCCTTGATGTAGTAGATGTTTTTGCGTCCGCGCGCAACGAGATGCTCCACCGCCAGCGAGACGCCGTATTTGTCGTCTACCGTGACCGAGTAGGTGTTGGGCAGACCGAGTTTTCCGTTTGCCAGCACCACCGGCACGCCGGAAAGCAGTTTTTCCATCTCCGCCCCTTGGCAGATCGTGTCAAACACCGAGCCGACCAACACGATGCCGTCCACCTGCTTCCGGTTGACAGCCTGCAGGTAGCGCAGCGTTTCTGCCCGGTCACCGCCTGTGTTGCAAAGGATGACCTCATACCCGCGGCGGCTGAACTCCCGCTCAATGGTATAGGCGGTGCGGGCGTAGTGCGGTACGCGGATGTCCACCGTCAAAACCGCGACGGTACGCATAGATTTGCTTACCATACCGCGGGCAATGGCGCTGGGGGTGTAGTTGTTCTGCTTTAAGATAACCTCCACCCGCGCACGGGTCGCCGCGCTGACCGTGCCTTTGTTGTTCAGCACGCGGGAAACCGTGGCAATGGAAACGCCCGCCTCCTTGGCAATATCGTAGATATTCATGACTTCCTCGCTGTCCGCCTTTGCCGCAGCTGCGACGTTGTAAGCACTTACACTTTTCTTACAGCATACCGCAGTGCGGTACAGTTGTCAAGGTGTCTGCGTCATTCTGATTTTGTGTTTCTCGTACCCTGTACTCTGCACCTTATCCCCGGACGGCTGCACCGCCCATGTTCCCGACTTCCCAAAAATCGCTACCCAAGCAGCCACGCTGGATACCGCCCTGCTGGAAGTCAAGCAGCAAATCCAAAAAGCCCTGCGCCAGTACAAGAACCCGCCCATTCCTACCAAGCAAGAGCAAATCGTAGTGCCACAGAACAGCGTACTGGTACTCGTCAAGGCAGACTGACCACACTGACCGCTCCTATTTTTACCTGCAAACTCAGCAAGATTTTCCACAAAAATCCGTCCCGGAAGTTGAAAAGCTCAACATCCGGGACGGTCTTATCTTGTGCTTTTTTAGGCCAGCGAGATGATCGTATCATCCTTCTCGGTGTAGTTGCCTCCGCCCATGCGGGCGCGCACGAAGGGCACGCCGTCACGCACATAGAAGATATTATGCTCTAAAAGGGCGTCCGGGTTCTGGGAAGGGCTGATCGTGCCGCCGAGGTCGTCGTAGCTGACGTTGCCGCGGAAGGTGTTGTGGATGGCCTCCTCCAAACAGAACATCACGCAGCCGCCTTCATTCATCCGGCTATAGTTGTACTCGTACACAGTCCCATCGCCAGAATCTGCATCGTAGGCCATGCCGTCCTGATTGAGCCGCGTGTCAACGGCTTCATTGCAGCGCAGCAGCGCATCCTTGCACTTCCACGGCCAGATGGCTGCTGCGACCTTGCCCAGACGGTTGCCCGGCTCGCTGTATACGCGGTCGTTCATCTCGCAGGCGACGGAATCTGCCGTGTTGTGCTCGACAAGCGGGCGCAGCGCGTACATGACGGTGACGCCGTCGCCGCCGGCAGCCTTGACATAGTTGTCGCGGATGACGATGTTCTCATGGCCGTATGCGGCAAAGGACTTCTCGTCCAGCTCGGCGCCCTGGAACTGTGCATGCGCGTAGGTGTAGCCCACGGCAATACCCCAACGGCTGACATTTACAACATAACAGCCCTCAACGAGAATCTTCCCGAAACGCGCCACACCCGTGACAGCTTCATTCTCCGGCTGCAATGCAGTCATATAGATGCCGCCGTTGTTCATGTGCTTATCATACACATTTCCATTGACATCATGGATTTTAAGATTTTTCAGCGTGATGCCACGGCGCATTCCTTTGTCTTTGGCAACAACGGCTACACCGGTGCGCTCCATCTTATCGCCCTGTGAATACTTTTCACCAATGATGTGTTCTGCACAGTTTGTAATTTCCAAGTCGCGCACGATAATGTACTCAGCATCATACAGCAAAACAGCAGAAGATACATATCCGTGATACACATGTGTCGGAGAATCAAGTTCTCTGCCATAGTCCTGATACCAAATGCCTTGTCCGTCAGCAGCAATCAACGGGTCATTACCTTCACCATAAGTTCCAATGGTGATTGGGCAGCACTCTGTTCCGCTGCTTCGAATTTGGAGGAACTGCTTTTCGAAGATACAATCTCTCATCAGCAGTACGCTGTCGCCCGGCTGAAGATTCAACCGGTTTATGGCAAACAGAGTCGCAAATGCACGATCCTCATGCAAACCATCATTTCCATCATCACCGATTTTGGGATTCACATAATATGTCTTGCACAAGGTTGTCGTACACCTCCTCCCGCATACGCTTTTCAATGATAAGGCGCGATTCCTCGTAGGAAAAACTGTCCCCGAAATAGCGGGTAAACAAATCGGGGTTGGCATCGTACCACGCACGGGTCTGTTCGTCGGTAAACGTCGGGCAGACACCCAGCGCACGGATCTTTTCGCACGGCTCGACAAAGTCCAGCTTGAAGCGGGTCAGCTCATATTGCAGGTAGGCAGGGGCAGAGAAGCGCCGCGTGCCGTACACGGGCTTGCCGTCCTGCTCCGCTCTTTCCGCCTGCGCGTTTTTGACCGCCCGGCGGCGTTCCAGCGCCTCGGGGCTGTCGTCGCCGATCAGCCCCCAGCGCTTTGCCAGCGTCAGGCAGGCTTTGGCGTGACGCCACTGCTCCGGCGTCAGGCAGTAGGTTCGTTCGTCCATCACTTGACTGCACCCGTGATGCCGTTGGCAAAGCTCTTCTGCAGGCAGAGGAAGATGATCGCGGTGGGCAGCGTGCAGATCAGAACGCCCAGCATCAGCATACCGTAGTCCACACTGTAGCCGCTCTTGAGGTTTGCGACCAGCATCGGCATTGTGATGGATGCGTTGCTTTGGAATACGATCTTCGGCCAGAGGTAGCTGTTCCATGCGTTCATAAACGTAACAGTCATCGCCGCGCCGTAGGTAGAGCGCATAATGGGGACAAACATCCGAAAGAAGATGCCGATCTCGCTCAAACCGTCGAGACGCGCCGCTTCAATAATGTCATTGGGGAAGGAACGCGATGCCTGCCGGAACAGCATGATCATAAACGGTGTCGAGATGGACGGCAGCACGAACGCCGCCCAGCTGTTGACAAGCCCCCAGTGGGACATCATCTTGAACAGGGGAATCATAATGGCCACGAACGGCAGCATCATCGCCAGCAGCAGAACGCTCATCAGGGCGTCCTTCGCCTTATCGTGGTAAATTTCAAAGCCGTAGCCCGCGATGGAGCAGACCAGCAGCGTGATGAGTGTCATCAGGATGGCATTGCGGAAGGAGTTTGCCATGGCCAGCCCCAGATTCTGGTTGGCAACCAGCGACTTGAAGTTTTCTACCAGATAGGTGCCGGGGATCAGCTTGCCGCGCACAACATCAATGCTGGTGTTCGTCGCGCCGCACAGCATATAGTACAGCGGGAACACAGACAGGAAGCTGGCCAAAATCAGCACAGCGTGCGCCAGAATCTTTTTACCCTTAGTCACGCTTATCACCTACTTTCATCTGGATGGCAGACAGCACTGCCACGACAACAAGGATAAACACCGACAGCGCCGCCGCATAGTTGAACTTGGGCGTCTCGACAAACGAGATGTTATAAATATAGTGGGTCAGTGTCATGGTCGCCTTGCCGGGACCGCCCGCCGTCAGGTTGACGGACTCATCAAACAGCTGCAGCGTGCCGGAGGTGGACATGATGGCAGTCAGCAGGATGGTGGGCTTCAGCAGGGGGATCGTCAGGTGAACAAACTGCTGCAACGGGGAAGCGCCGTCGATGCGGGCCGCTTCGTAGATCGAGTAGTCGATGTTTTGCAAACCGGCAAGATAAAAGACCATGTTGTAGCCAGTCCAGCGCCAGACCAGCGCAATAACGATGACCCAGCGTGCCGCCCATGCGTTCTGGAACCAATCCACTGTGGGGATGCCCACGGTGGACAGAACCCTGTTGACCAGACCATCGTTGGCAAACAGGGATTTGAAAATCATCGAGTAGGAGACAAGCGACGTGGCGCAGGGCAGGAAAATCATCGTGCGGTAGATGCCCTTGCCCTTGATGTTCGGGCTGTTGAGCAGCTGCGCCAGGATCAATGCCAGGATCAGCATAATGGGCACCTGGATCACAAAATAGAAAATCGTGTTAAACAGGCACTGCTGGAACGTGGCATCCTTTAAAATGCGCACGTAGTTGGCAAAGCCCGCAGGCTGTACAGCGCTGCCGGTGCCTTTCTGGAACGAAAGGATCAGCGCCTGCACCATGGGGTAAAAGCAGAATACAAATATCAGGAGTGCTGCCGGCAGCAGGAAGGCCCAACCCGTCAGGCTGCGCTTCTGCTCCATATTCAGTCCTTTTTTCTTCATCGTAGTGTCTCCTATTTTGCCACAAAAGCAAGGGCGCGGCTTGCAGCGGACGTATCAGATGCAAACCGTGCCCTTGGCAAATTCTCAGTTGTAACCGGACACAGTGTGTGTCATGTTTTGCTTAGCCAGCGATGTTGAACTCCACGGTATCCTGGGCGTTCTTCATCTCGCTGTCAATGTCGGCGTTGTTCTGCACAACATTGGTGATGGCGTCGGTCAGAGCACTGCGAACGTCAGAGTAGTAAGCGCCGCAATCGAAAGCGGGAACCTGGCCGGCAAACTCGACGATGTCCTTGTAAACGGTCTGACCGCCGTAGAACTCGGAGGGCTGGTTGTAGATGTCGGACTTGGAGGCGGGCAGGTAGCTGGCGATAGCACCGGCATTGGGCAGCAGGTCGTCGTACAGCTCGACGCTGGCACCGAAGGTGCTCTTCAGGAAGTCGTAAGCCAGATCAACGTTCTTGCAGTTGGAGGAAACGGCCCAGCTTGCGCCGCCGCAGTTGGCGTAGTTGGTAGCACCCTCAACGGTCTCCAGCTTGGGCATATTGACGATGGCCCACTTGCCGGACTGGTCTGCCGCAGCCTGGATGCTGGACATGATCCAGCAGCCCTGGATGACACCGGCAGCCTTGCCGTCGTTCATGGAGGCAATGTACTGATCCCAGTCGGTGTACTCGGCCAGGATGCCCTTGTCGACCATTTCCTTGTAGACGGTCATGGACTCTTTCAGGGCAGCGTTGTCAGCGATGTTGACCGTGCCGTCAACAACGGGGGAAGCACCGGCAGACTGCAGCATCTCGATGATCAGCTCGGAACCGCCGCTGGAGGTCAGCATGGGAACGCCGTTGGCGTCAACGACCTTCTGAGCCTTTTCCATGAACTCGGTCCAGGTCAGATCCTTGAAGTCGGCAACGGTCAGACCGGCCTTCTCGACCATGTCGGAACGGATGGCCATGATGGATGCGCCGTTGTCAAAGGGAATGCCGTAGTGGTGGCCGTCCACAGTGGAGTCAGCCAGCTTGCCGCCGGAGAAGTCGTCCCAGTTGAAGCCGCCGTTGTCCAGCTCGGTGTAGATGCCGGGGAAGTTGGCGACCATCTTGTGGTAGGAGTAGTCCTGCATCAGGAAGATGTCGGGCAGGGTGCTGTAATCCTCGCTGGTGGCAGCGGTGATCAGCTTGGTCTCGATGTCGCTGTAGACGTTTTCTTCAATGTTCAGCTTGAAGTTGGGATGATCCTTCTGGTAGATAGCCTCAGCCTGCTTCAGAGCATAGATGTTGAAGTTGGGGTCCCACGCCCAGACGGTCAGGGTCTCGTCAGCCTCGGTGGCAGCGCTGCTGGCTGCGGCGGACTCGGCAGGCTTGCTGTCGGGGGTGGTGGAGCTGCTGGCTGCACCGCCGCAACCGGCCAGCATGGAAGCGGCCATGGCGGCGGCCAGAAGGGCTGCTGCATTCTTCTTTTTCATAGTAGTTTCCTCCTTGGAATTTCTCCATTCTTTCTATAATGTATGCCGCGCACGGTGCGAGACATAATTATCGGTGATTATTGGGCGTCGTTGACCCAGCGCATCTCGCGCGGAGCCAAGGTCAGCTGTTCGATCAGCTTGCCCTTGATGTAGAGGTCGGTCTTTTGCTCCTGCTCGGAGTTATTGATGACCGCAATGCGCTTGGTTTCGGGGAAGACGGTGACCTCGGTGTCTACGTTGGTCACGTAATAGTGCTTCATCTCCTCCGGCATACCGGCAGCGTAGTAGATGGCGCGCAGCAAAATGCGGCAGTTCTGCGGGGAGTAGGGCAGCCCGGCAAAGTAGACGCTGTGACCCTTGCCGTACTCGTTCACAACAAGCTGGCTGTACTCGCCGTCCTGCGCCAGGATCTGGTAATGCTTGCCCTGCGCGTAGATGCGGCTCGTGCCCTCGCCGAAATCAATGGCGGTGTCAATATCCTCCAGGATAAAGTGGTGCGGGTCGCAGGTGTTGTATTTGTCGGTGCTTAGCGAGAAGCCCATCTCGCGGTCCACGCCCATCACATCGCTGAGCTGGAAGAACCGACCCTGATGCTGGCAGGCGGTGGGCTCACCCACGCCGATGAAGCCGCCGCCCTCGTCCACAAATTTGCGGATGGTGGTTACGACCTGCTCATCGATCCAGTTCTCGGCACCGCTGAAGGCCGTGTAGGCATCGCCCACGTTGATGATAACACCGATATCCTTGGGAATGCCGTTGCGGATGTCGTCGAAGTCGATGAACTCAACGTCAAACGGCATACCGCTCAGACATTCCAGAACACCCTCGGCGGAGTAGGTCTCGCGGTGGTAAATCGAGTGATGCACCTGATTACTCATCCACTTGCGCAGACCGCCCCAGCAGTTGAGAATGGCCACCTTGAACGGCGCAACGTAAGACTTTGTGCCCTGCATATTTTCGTGGATCTGGCGGAACTCGCCGACCACGTTCTGGATCTCGTCGATAAAGCCGGGCCAGTTGTTGGCGAGTTTTAAGTAGCCACCGTAGCCGATGCGGTCCAGCGGGCTGCGCAGGATCGCGCGGCGGGCCTTCATCCAGTTGGTACGCGCTTCGCCGATGGGGTCGCCGCCCTCGGTGAACACATCGGGGAAGAAGTAGGGCAGCAGACGACCTTCGGTGTACTTGACGCCCTTGATGTCGGAGATCATTCGCAGCGTAACGCCGCTGCCGACCGAGCCGACCACGGCATCCAGCCCGATGGAGGCAAAATACTTGCCGTAAGGCTCGGTGCCGATCCAGTGATCGCCCAGGAACATCATCGCTTCTTTGCCGTAGGAGTGTACGATGTCGACCATCTCTTTAGCCAGCTTGCAGACTTCCTGCTGCTGGAACTCGATAAAGTCGCGGAACTCCTTGCTCGGCACGCGGAACATCGTGTTGTGGTAGCCCTGATCCACAATGAATTCGGGGCGGAACTTGTACCCTGCCCACTTTTCAAATTTTTCCAGAATGTAGGGGCTGACGCTGGCACTGTAACCGAACCACTCCACGAATTTCTCGCGCTTTTGGTCGTCAAAGGTCAGCGTGAACTGGTGGAAGAAGGTCGTGAACCGCACCACATCGATGTGGGGGTTGGCCTCGCACCAGCGGCGCAGCTTTTCTTTTACATAGGCCTGCGTTTTGGGTTGGCGCACATCGTAGGTCAGCTGGTGGGGCGTGTCCTTCCAGTCGTTGGTCAGGAAGTTGTACATGTGTACGGGGTCCCAGATCAGGAACGCCAGAAAGCTGACGGTGTACTCGTGGTAGGGGACGGTTTCAATCTCGACCTCGCCGGTCGGCTCGTCGAAGAACCATTTGTCGGTGGGGACAACCTCGCCCGTCGTGCGGTCAATGACCTCCCACCAGCGCTTGGGGTCATCCAGCGTGTTGACCTTGAGCTGCTGGGTGTGGAAGCCGTCCATCAGATGGATGCGCAGCTTCGTGCCGCGCGCCGTGTGGCGGTCACTGATAAGATACTCCTGCTGGACTTCATCGGGGTTTGCCTCCGCCCAGGCGTTGTCCTTGCG
>ERZ1035006.2207-NODE-2207-length-11403-cov-10.210081_pt1 | contig 11403 bp, 10 predicted proteins | sample MGYA00520694_ERZ1035006 | MGnify/ENA primary metagenome ERZ1035006 (study PRJEB33766, sample SAMN09781746) | gut metagenome | biome: gut microbiome | host: Homo sapiens | place: Madagascar | study: EMG produced TPA metagenomics assembly of the PRJNA485056 data...
CCCGCCAGTGGGTAGAAGCCATTCAGGAATACGCCGACATCACGGAACTGGACGCCGCCACCCTAAACCGCCTGATTAAAGAAATCGTTGTCCATGAGAGCATAGACAGCGATAAGACAAGGCACATTTCTATCGAAATTCATTTCAATCTCAAACCCATCCCGGAAGTGGAGCAGGTCACAGCCTGACCTGCCCCGCCGGGGCGGTTCTTAAAAAACTCCATAGATATTTCTTGACACACCGCCGCCCGCCATCGAGCCGGTTTCCTACACCTATTTGGGTATGAAACAGTTCATAGCAGGCGGCGGAGAAGATGAAGATATCTCAATCATTAAAACGGCGAAAAGAGAAGCCTTTGAAGAAGCCGGAATTTCTAAGACTTGTAACTTTTTCAAGCTCGATACCTGCTGCAGCATACCATCCAACTGCTTTAAGAACGCAGAAGCAATATGGGGAAAAGAGTGTTTTGTCATTCCGGAGTACACATTTGCAGTAAGAGTGGCAAGCACTTTTTTACAATTGTCTCAAGAACATACAGAATATATTTGGCTGCCATATTTGGAAGCGCAAAAGATACTTCAATACGACAGCAATAAGACTGCTCTTTGGGAGCTGAATCGGCGCATTGAGCTTGGAATGTTAAAGTAAATAAGATACCGTACTAAAGGTCAACAAAAAAGACGATTGCATTGCAATCGTCTTTTTACTGTTTACTCTTTGGCAAGCTCGGTAAATCTACTTACTAATACATCATATTCCTGCTTATTTTCGCTTGAAATTTTTCCGCTTTCCAAAACCTCTTTTGAAAAGGCTTTTATGAAATTCTTTTCACTGCCTGCCCCGTTTATATTTACAGAATAAAGAGCGTTACAAAGCCATACAAGCTCTTTTGTGGTTGTTATATTTGAAAACCATGCACGACATTCCGTTTCAAATTTCTCGTTCATTCCTAAAGCCTGTAAGGCGGTAAGATATTGACTGTGGAAGCTGACATCGGATTTACCTACATCCGATTTCAAATACATTTCGCCGTATGTAACAAGCTTTTCCGTGTATTCTTTGTTTTCATACAAGCTGTCATCCTGTAACGCCGAGCAGAGAAAAATCAGTGTTTTGTCCTTATGATTTATTTTATACTGCGCTTCTAAAACCTGTACTTCCTTTTCGGGGTTTTTCGAAAACAAATCCGAAAATACCGTGCTTTCCGAATAAAAGACTCCAAAGGCTCCCAACACAATCACAGCTAAAACAACTGCAATAGTTATTAAAATCTTTTTGCTCTTACTTTTCATAATAATCCTCCTGAATTTACTTATTTATTTTTTGCGATATTATACATCGTCAATAAACGACATATAAAGTGTTATCATATTTCCCCCTCATAATATACAACAAAACAAACTTATATTTATGTGACAATATTTTATAATATTATGCATTATTTATTTATCAATGTCAACTTACAAATTACAGATTGATTTATATCTGTTACAATGATATAATGGATTTAAATCATTTGAGGGGTGATTCTATTGAAAAAAACAAAAGAAAACAACACCGAGACCCAAAGCGTTCATCCGAATAAAATCGGCATTAAGGAAGGCATGGGATATATGCTCGGCGACGCAGGTAACCTGTTCGTGCTGACATATGTTTCGTCGTTCCTTAAAGTCTTTTATACGGATGTTTTGCAAATTGCTACCAACAAGGTTGCAAATCTGTTCTTGATAACCCGTCTTTGGGACGCTATCAATGACCCGATGTGGGGCTCGATTGTTGCGAAAAGAAAACCAAACAAGAACGGAAAATACCGTTCCTATTTAAAGTGGCTTGCAATTCCCCTTGCTTTATCCCAGCTTATCTGCTTTATGGATATAAGCAAGTTCACGAATCGTGATTGGGTAATTCTCCTGTTCGCATATGTTACATACATTGCGTTCGGCATGCTCTACACGGGAATGAACGTACCTTTCGGCTCGCTTGCATCGGTTATCACAGACGATCCCGAGGGCAGAACCTTGCTTTCCACATTCAGGACAATCGGCGGCGGAATCGGCGGTGCTGCTCCCCTGCTCCTCGCACCTTTCATCATCTACACAAAAGTCAGCGACGGAAACGGCGGAACATACAACGTTGCAAATTCAAAGGGAATGCTATTATTTGCGGTTGCTATGGCAGCGTGTGCAATTATTTTCTATTTCTCCTGCTACGCAACAACCAAAGAACGTGTACCGTCAGAGGCAGATCCGCATGTTGACCTTAAAAAGACATATCTCGGTATGCTCAAGTCAAGACCGTTTGTTGTTCTTGCACTTACAGGTATTCTTATCAGCGGTCAGCTTCAGTTTGCTTCACTTAACCAATACCTTTACAAAAACTATTTCTGTAATACAAGCCTTTCGGTAATAGGTACGATCGCGCAGTATCTTCCTATGGCACTTATGATTCCGTTTGTTCCGAAACTTGTTAAGAAATACGGCAAAAAAGAGTTAAGTGCAGTTGGTGCTTTTTTCTCTGCCGCAGCTGCAATCGCTTGCTTTGTTATCAAGCCTAGCAGAGATCAATCATGGTTGTTTATGATTTTATTGTTCATTATCGGCTTTGGTTACTCCTTCGTTTCAATTACAAACTGGGCAGTTGTTGCGGATGTTATTGATTATCAGGAGTACAAAACAGGTATTAAGAGCGAAAGCGCAATTTACGCAGTTTATACCTTCTGCCGCAAGCTTGGACAGACAATCGCTGACTACGGCGGACTTATGCTTCTCGGCAAGGTTGGCTATGATGTTCAGATAATGGCTAATGCAGGCTATGTCGAGGGCGTCAGCGAGGGTATACTCAAGGTTTGTACGCTTATCCCTGCAATTACATACACACTTATTTTCATTCTTTACAAATTTGCATATCCGCTTACAAAGGAACGCCTTGAGCCTATTTATGAAAAGGTTCACAGCTCCCATATAGTAGAAGCAAGTATTGAAGTTGAAACACTTCCGGAATAATCGAAATAATTATAAAATTAAGGAGGAACTCAGTTTGAGTTCCTCCTATTTGTGTGATTATATTTCTCGTTCAGTCGGCACAGACAGACCTGCATTTCAGGTCAAGTATCGTAACATAATGCGGAATTGTAAAATGTTCTGGATAGCGAGAAAGAAGCTTTTTATGCTCTTCCTCCCAATTAAGTATTTCCTCTGTATTAAGATTTGAAGCTCCTATTCCCCTGCACGCCTTAATCCTGCCATGCCAAGTCTCCCGTGTAAACGGCAGGTCAATATCGAACGAAACCGTGTTTGCAACGTCAAACAAGCTTTTCGACATTTCAGGTGCTGTAACCTCATATCTTGTCATTCCCCTACCCGACCAAGACGGATTATATTTTAGAACTAATTTCTCGCTCTCCATTGCCAATTCACTCTCCAACGGCAACCATGCCATAAACATAATCAAAAAATGTCCATTCGGTTTTAACCATTTATACGCTTTCGGAAACAGCACACTTTGATTAAAATACATAAAGCATTGGCAAGCAGTTATAACGTCAAAGCTGTTTTCGGAAAAATCTAAGTTTTCGGCTGATGAAATAATATAGTTTATGTCAAGTCCCCGACTCAATTCCCGTGCATATTTAATTTGATTTTCAGAAATATCCGTACCAATCCATTCAGCACCGTATTTATACATATTCCGAGGTAAAACGCCGGTACCGGTTGCCAAATCAAGAACGTGCTGACCGTCCTTACAGTAGCCGAGGTCAACGATTTTGTTGTAGAATTCGTTGGGATAAATATCCCTATACTTTGCATAATCCGCACTCGCAAGACCCCAATCAAAATCCTTTCCGCAGTCAATATGTTCGTTTTTCATCATCCGTCTCACCTCTTTTTGATTATATCACAAAAACATATCGCCGACAACAAAAAATGTCTTGACATATCGCCGTTAATACTATATAATATCTAAGCGGTTTGAATAGGGGCCAGTAGCTCAGTTGGTTAGAGCATCCGGCTCATAACCGGACGGTCCGGGGTTCGAGTCCCTGCTGGCCCACCACTATTAAACCGCATAATATAGGGGTATAGCTCAGTTGGTAGAGCAGCGGTCTCCAAAACCGCGTGCCGAGGGTTCAAGTCCTTCTGCCCCTGCCACATCAAAAGCCTTGAAACAGCGTGGTTTCAAGGCTTTTGCTTTATCATTTTAAGGACGGCACATGGTATAAAGATCCATATTTTGATGCTCAAATTGAGCGCCAATTTCGCATATGTTGCCAACGATTCCCAATAATTCCGTCTGCTACATCATCAATAAATCATCAATCAGCATCGTGTGTTTCTATCATATTTTCCCTTTTCTTTGTTTATAGCAGCGCAAATTTTGACCGCCAAGGCAAAAGCTTTGACGGTCTTTTGGTATGATTTTCAGTTACATCTCAAGCCCTTTGTCATTTCTCTGGAACACAGGGGACGGTTCTCTGTGTTCTTTAAATTTTTCTTACTATTGCAAAGCTAATCCCCGTCAACCTACTAATTTGCCTTATTGACAAACCTTTTTCCTTGAAATTTGTAATAAACTTATCTCTGTATTTTATATCGAGTTTTTGAAATTCTGCGATATTATTACAGCCGGAAATATTTTCAATAATTCTTTTTGCTTGTTAATCAGTTACACGGATTTTTTGATAATTTTCAATTTCAAGGCACTTGTCTGAATTTTTTTCATTTGTATAACGTTCAAGCTCGTTTTTTGAAATCATTTTAAATGCAAAATCCGTATCTGCAATTTGAGAATTTGAAGTGTATTCCCTATAGCTACTATACTTGTATTCAATAACTTTTTCGCAAATTCCTGCTTTAACAGGATTTTGATGAATATAGCGAAGAACCATTAAAAAATAACTATCATCTTCAACCGGATCGCTCTTGAAACGATCTTGAAACAAATGTCCTATGCGCTGATATTTCACATTATACCAGTATACATATCTGCCGGCTATTCGTTTAAAAATCTGTTCAAGAGATTCTTTTTCCGGCTTAATCAGTAGATGAATGTGATTTCCCATAAGGCAATAAGCAAACAATTTGTATCCACAAATATTCTTACAATCTTTTAGCACCTGAAGAAATTTATCATAATCTTCGGTATCTTCAAATATTTGTTGCTGGTTTATTCCACGAAGCATTACGTGATATATACCGCTTTCACTTTTCTGTCTAGCATGTCTTGGCATTTCTATCACCCAGTTTAATCTTACTGCACTCTTGCTCAGTTGTCAACACACAGAACCGTCCCCTGTGTTACCTGATTTTACGCTATTGACAGAATGAGAAATGATTACAATGCAAGATATGCAATATCTGCTTATCTCACCCTTTTTTCACAATTTTTCCTTCAAATAAAGACTCAAACTCTTCAATAGAACCTTTAGTTAAAAGACTTTTTTGACAAATGAACCTCGGCGAATAATTATTGAATATCGGAAAAGTCAAAACATAATATTCCCCGTAATCTCGCACTTCTTTAACGCCGCCAATTTTCCGTTTTATTGTAGTTTGGTTAGATATGCTCACAATTGTTTTATCTTTAATATATATGCGTTTTGGAACATTCGTTTTTTTATTTGATCGCATTTGTCTTTTATCATCAATAATAAAGATATACCCTGTAAAAGTTTCAACAATTGCAAGCACTAAAAAATAAATTCCAATAATAAAACCAACACTTTTCACACTATCAAAAAGCAGTATAAAAATCGGTATCTCTAAAGCGGATACTAAAGCAATCATTATTTGCAAAGCGGTTACAACTCTCTTGTAAAAGCATTTCTGTGCCGCACCTGTTAAATATCCTGAAAATTCAATCATTGTCACATACCTCCTTTTGCATCCCATTCAACAGGATCTAATTCAACTGAGTAAAATGGAGCGCATAACATTGCTTCAAAATTAAAAGCTAATGCTCCTATTGCAAAAATCTGAGCTCCTGTTGTACCAGCAACAACTCCTGCAGAAACCGTTACTGTAATACTTATTCCAGCTAACATGACTGCTGCCCCACCAACAGCAAGACCGAGAGTTGCTCCAATAAAAACATTTCTCACTTTTTGTCCTTTTGAAAGTCTATTGCCTTGTAAAGAGTTATTTAAGTTGTTATTTTTGTTATTACTATTGTTTGGCATATTATTTTTTTTGCTTTTTTTGTTGTTTGGGTTGCTGCTTGGAATATTGGGCGAAGTCGGAGTTGATGGATTACTTACATTCTCTGGTTCGTTTGGCTCGAAGGTTTTTTTATATAAATCTTCATTTGAAGTTCCACCTATAATTCCACCTATTATTGCTCCAATCGCAATTACGGTAATCGCTAATGCAATTAGAACTGAAGAGCTGCCATCTGAATCAACTCTGTTTACAGGATTATTCAAGCAATACGCAAACATGTTCTTGTCGAGAACACCCTGTCCTGTCTGCACATATCCATCTACACTGATAAACCTGCACAATTCGGGATTGTAGTATCTTGATTTGAGGAAATATGTGTTGGTTTCAAATTCGTAGAAATAGCCACGGTAAGCATAAGGGTTGACAATACTCAACATTCCGTCATCGGAAGTATCATAGCAAGCGGTCATATTGCCCCATGCATCATACTGATACATTACAACGCCGGTATTGTCGGAATTTGATATAAATATTACGTCATTCTGAGCGTTGCGAACGTAGTAATAATCGTTGCCGTTGTAATTAAAGCCGAATGCTTCGCCGTTTTCGTCATACATAAACGCAACATTATGAGTTGTTGACGAACCGTCCGATTCGGTAATTACAAGCTTGTAACCTGCAAGAATATCTCCGTTGTAGTAATACTCATAGTTGTAGGTTGAAGCACCATTGAAAACTATGGTCTTGCCTATTCATAATTTTAAAGTCTATTGACAAACACTCTGAATTTATAGATTGAATATTGTTAAATATAACCAATCACTAATGCCATCTTTACATAAGGATTAACTCTTTCATCACACAGAGTTATTTTTTGCTTCGTCCGAATTCATGCTTTCAATAAGAAAGACAATTTCTTTTTGCATCTTTTTTGCCTTGGTAATCGCAAACCCCTCTAAATTATCACTAATATAGACGGTATTCCCACCAAATGATATTCCGGAATGAAAAACAAACCTTAAAAGAGCATTTTGATTTGGGCTGTCTACAAAGCTATAGAATTGACTAGACACCTTATCCACGCATACAACTAAAGATACATATATGTTCTTTATCATATTGTGTTGTGATGTTTCTTTTTTTATGTAATCATCAAACCAATTATCAAAAGCGTCTGATGTTTCATCGTCTAAACATTTCGTTTTTACGACAACATAAAATCTTGTAGAATTTAATTTTTCGCCCCTAAAAACATTTATTGTACAATTGTTTAGTTGTATTTTAGAAACATTTAACAGCACTACAAATAAACCCATTAGCAATAAATTAAAAGCAAGAAGATGCTCAACATTAATTCTGTCTAGAAGTGGTAAAGTGACAAACACTGCTATAAAGAAAAATATCCATGAAACAGCAATAAGTATAATCAATATTTTTAAAATTAAACTTTTTGCACCGTATTTCATCTTCTATTCCTCCACATATATTTCAGGATATATTGTTATTGTAGAATTTTGTTCGTTTCCACTCAATAAAGAAAGCATAGATGAAACAACTTCGATGCTAGTAGAAGAGAATCCCTCGATGGCAGCTTGGCCTTCAAGTCTTACTGCATACTTTCCCAAGAAATTTGATGCAAACTTTTGAGGTCTAATCCATCCGTCGTTTGTAGGTATAATTTTAATTGACATTTTCCCTAAAAGAGTTGATACTGTTCCATTAACTATTGTATCTTTAGCCACTGTGACCGCAGAATTAACTATGTTATTCTTAGTAACAGTTTTACGTTTTGAACCACTCATCTTTGATTTCTTAGTATATGATATAACTTGATTGGTAAGTGATTCAGTAGCTGCACCTACAAAACTACCTAATGCAATATTACCTGTTGCACTTATTATAGCGCCCGAAATAGCACCACCAAAAGCCGCCCCTGCTATCCCCTCATACCACTTCTTTTGGGTTACAATATTAGATGCAACTCTTGATGCAGCGCCAACAACCGCACCGATTATCGCTCCAGCGGCAACCCACCATCCTTTGCCGTCTTTATCGGAACGTGATATAGGATTATTACTGCAATAAGTAAAAGTGTTATTGCCTAATATATCATCACATAGCTGACTATCCGCACTGATAAACCTACACAATTCGGGGTTATAGTATCTTGATTTGAGGAAATATGTGTTGGTTTCAAATTCATAGAAATAGCCACGGTAAGCATAAGGGTTGATAATGCTCAACATTCCGTCATCGGAAGTATCATAGCAAGCGGTCATATTGCCCCATGCATCATACTGATACATTACAACGCCGGTATTGTCGGAATTTGATATAAATATTACGTCATTCTGAGCGTTGCGAACGTAGTAATAATCGTTGCCGTTGTAATTAAAGCCGAATGCTTCGCCGTTTTCGTCATACATAAACGCAACATTATGAGTTGTTGACGAACCGTCCGATTTAGTAATTGCAAGTCTGTAACCTGCAAGAATATCTCCGTTGTAGTAGTAATCGTAATCGTATGTCTCTCCATCGGGGAGGATAATATTCTTGCCTATTCTCTGACCGTCGGAATTGTACGAATATGTTGCGCCAACACTTGGATTTCCCACCTGACTCACACTTTTGAGCTGTCTGCCGACCCAAGTATAGTTCATGCCGTCGTAACTTGTAATATTTCCGATTTCATCACTTGTTACGTCATAGTATTCATTTTTACTATTGCTCAAAGCTGAAATGTTATTAGACAACGACAGCCGTGATTCCATATCATAACGCTGAGCATTTTCGCCCAAAAGTCGGGTTACGATTTCGGGCGTTTCCTCCTGCTCAAGCGATATAGTATTAACGCTGTTCTGCGGATAGACTTTTTCAACGCCCGTTAAAACATCAGCCCATTTTTCATTGCTGTACGAATATTTAACGGTGTATTTAAGGTCTGACGGCTCACTTGTGCCGACCGTGTACTGATACACCTTATCTTCGGTAATATTGCCGTTTTCATAGGTGTAGATATGCGTTTTGCATTCATACGGATTATCCGCACGGACAAGCTGGTTGAGTGCGTCATACTTATAGGTCGTTGTCTTTGAGCCGTCATAAATTGAGGTTATATTGCCTAAAGAATCATATTCGTATGTGTGGGTTATGCCCACCGTTTCAATCGACTTTACAAGTGTAGTGGTCTGATTTCCTTCAATGTCCTTGTAAGTGTAATATGTTGCAAGTCCGTTTACGGTACGCTTGGAAAGCCTTGAAAGGCTGTCAAACTTATTCGTTACCTTTTCAACGCCGTTCCACGATACCGAATACACCTGATCGGGCATTTGCCCCTGATTGATATCGCCGTAGTTGTAAGCGATATTTTGCGTACCGATCGGCGAAAAATGCTTTACGCCCGTTAAGTAGTTGGTTTTGTCGGCATAGGTAAAGTCGGTCGAGGAACGCAGGGGGACGGTTCTGTATGTTGCTGATTTTAGTCCCCTGATTTTACATTATGGAACAGAAAAAATCACATCATTGACTGTTATGATATAATCGCTGTTAAAATCATGGATACAAGCATAATATCGGTAAAATGTTTCAGGTGCATCGATATCTTCCTCTACTGTGCATTGAAAAATAGAGTTGTAATTATCTTGAATAACCAATTCTCCCCCTTTTGTATCTACAATCGTAACATAATAATCATTCGACTTTTTGTACCTATATACATGGACAATAATACCATTCGATATTTTTTTATATACCGGTTTCAAATCTGATACTAAACCAATTTTCCAACCATCTGTATCTTTAGGCACAGCACATAAAGTTCTCGAATCATTTTTCACAGAAATAACTAAATCAGAATCAACACCATTGATGACAGATGTCACATTTCCAGAGTATACATAGTTAAAAGCTGATTCCGCTGTAGGAAAAGTGGCAAAAATATTCTCAAACGGCAAAAACATAAAGGCACTTGATATTGCGATTGAAAGAATTACGAATATAATCCTTGTCCGTTTCATATTTTTCTTTTTTTTCTGTTTATTGGTTATAAATAGACCTATTAATAAAATCAGACAACAAACTAAAATTCGAATAAATACATACATTTCTATAACTGCACTCCTTTAATTTGCATAACTATATTGTGATGATGGTGCAGGAGATCCTGTAGTAGCATAGGCATATGCCATCAATAAAAACCACCCACTCAGGCTTACATTAGTATATACCCCATCTTTGACATCCTCCCCGATTTGTGTTTCTGCTGAAAATTCATATCCGATTTTCAGTCTTGTAATATCCCCTCTTTTTCTAAATCCATATGTCGTATCTCCAATTGTACAAGAAACAGAAGAACCAAAATTATCAAGCCCTAAATCTGTAGTAAAAGATAGTTTAGCTATATTCACCTTTATCCCAACAGTAGAAGACTTAATAGGATGTTTAGTATTTGTTTTTAAAAATGCAGTTATTGGTTTTGATGAATCTCCTGATTTTGGTTTAGTTACTGTTTGCTTTTCTGTCATTTCTAAAGTTACCGGCAATGGTTCTGGAAGAAAAGGAACACAATTTTCATTCGAAGTCGTTTCTATCGAACTACTCCAACCAAATATACTGCTAAGGAAACTTTTTATACCATTCCAAATATCTCTCCAACCATATCCAGTTTCATCGACACGATTCACAGGATTATTCAAGCAATACGCAAACATGTTCTTGTCGAGAACACCCTGCCCTGTCTGCACATATCCGTCCGCACTGATAAACCTGCACAATTCAGGGTTGTAGTATCTTGATTTGAGGAAATATGTGTTGGTTTCAATTTCGTAGAAATAGCCACGGTAAGCATAAGGGTTGACAATACTCAACATTCCGTCATCGGAAGTATCATAGCAAGCGGTCATATTGCCCCATGCATCATACTGATACATTACAACGCCGGTATTGTCGGAATTTGATATAAATATTACGTCATTCTGAGCGTTGCGAACGTAGTAATAATCGTTGCCGTTGTAATTAAAGCCGAATGCTTCGCCGTTTTCGTCATACATAAACGCAACATTATGAGTTGTTGACGAACCGTCCGATTCGGTAATTACAAGCTTGTAACCTGCAAGAATATCTCCGTTATAGTAATACTCATAGTTGAAGGTTGAAGCACCATTGAAAACTATGGTCTTGCCTATTCTCTGCCCATCGGAATTATACGAAAAAGTTGATGTATAATCTTCATTACTTACGCTTTGAAGCT